>ERZ724522.125-NODE-125-length-45696-cov-28.083828_pt1 | contig 45696 bp, 67 predicted proteins | sample MGYA00376055_ERZ724522 | MGnify/ENA primary metagenome ERZ724522 (study PRJEB28724, sample SAMN07190884) | wastewater metagenome | isolation source: effluent of sewage treatment plant in Hong Hong | place: Hong Kong | collected 2016-03-17 ... | reverse complement strand
CCCTGTCACGTCGCCACTGAGCCCTGTCACGTCGCCACTGAGCCATGACACGTTGCCTCTGAGCTTCTCATGAGAGCCTTCAACAACTTTTTCATCGGCAACATGCCAGATATTATTTTTCACTCTGGTTAATGGTTTCATTGCTTGCTCTCCTTCGATCTCTTGCTCTTTTTCAAAAACTCCATCACGGCATGCCGGACCTGAAGATTACGACTCCGGCTGTTTGCGCTGGCCTCTGCATCCAGCCTTTCGACATATTCCTTCGTCAGGCGGAAAAATGCCGAAACACTTACGTCTTTGTTTGTCATACGGGGATTTCCTCTTCTCTATCATCGTCAAATGAAACACCATCTTCTTGGTTTGTAGGCAAGACATCGGAAGATTGGTCTTTATAGGATTCCGACAAAGCCTTATATTCGTTCAAAATCGGCTTCATCACCGCCTTGTCTTCTCTTCCCAATCCAGAGAACCATGATTTAAGCGCATCAGGCCCATTGTGTGCCGCCGCTGTTGCCGCGATCTTTAATGCGTTCAAAGAGTCGGCGCTTGGCCCCTTTGAAACAAGCTGCTTGACAACATAGGACTTCTTCGCACCCCTTCGCTCTGTAAGCGCCATTGTGATCTGACCGTTAATATCAGTCATGTGGCTTATTCTGATCCCACCAACTTCAATCCCTCCATACTTAACAGAAGGGTCTCGATAAAGAGTCATCGACCTTCCGATATAAGACTTACCGTCGTTACCCCAGACATGAACAAGAACCCTCCGCATCGACTTGCACGGAAGATATGGCTTCCCGCCATCTCCTTCATAGTTAATGGCAATCGGCTGATCCCCGTTCGTGGCTGATACGTTCGTAATTTTAACGGTTATCGGCCCTCCCATAAGGTCGTCAGAATTAAGCTGGCTCGATTTAGCCGCGATTGTTGTAGACATATCTAACATGTGATTTCCTCCTCTTTCTCATAGATGACACGTTCTGTTTTAGGCATACCCTCTGATTTGCGCCCGAATTCAGAGATCGCATTATTCAGAAGTCCATTAAATTCCTTCGCCACCTGAATTATAGCGTCCCTGATTTCTACATCCTGATAGACCCTGAAAACATACAAAGGAAGTCCACCAGAAAATGAAATGAAGTCACACCATTTGCGCCCGGAAACGATCAATCCAGTTTGGATCTGGAGCATATACTCTTCAGGAACTCCGCCAGAAAGAACGGTTTCGATTTGGTATTTCTGCCTGCGAGACTTAATCTCTATAAGCCCGTATTCTCCGACAAGACCATCCGGAGAATAGCCGATAGTGAAACCAAAATTATCGTTCGTGATAAATCCACAAGTATCGACAGAAATCCCCTTGTGTTCTTCGTATGCCTTTCGTGCATACTCTTCATCAATCGACCCCCTCATCATATCATCGCTGATATAAGCGGGCTCTGTATATCCGCTTATCCTCTGTGCCGCTAATTCATGAATGTGGGAAATAGCGCCGGAAGACATGGCGAGTTTTTTCGGCGTTATTATCTTTTTCATCTCGCTTGCCGTTAAAATTCCACGGCGAAGATCAAGCCATTCGTCCGTCCCTTGAATGACGTCATCATGTATAAGTATTGCCATTACACCCCCCTCCCGGCATTATAGTCTTCGCGCTGCTGTTGCTCGGAGGTTCCGTATGCTCGCGCTTCCTCATCAGAGAAGGTTATCTCTTCAACAATGACATCGGCATCGTCAGAGATTTTGTCAGCGATTGCCGCCACATGCTCAAGGTCTTGCGCAAGAGCAAGTGACAGGTCAGAATCATCGCAGATGTCTTTAATGACCATCTTGATCTTGCAGGCCGCAGAAAACGCCTCATCAGATATAGCTCCAGCCTCGCAGGTTGTGCTTGCGTTATCAAGGTTGAGTCGAAGCTTTTCCAGATATTCCTTGAGGTTTTCCATCGCTTTTCCCTCGGTTTGTGTTGTCAGTATGAGATTTTCACGTTCGGAACCTGACCACGAACAATGGCAGAAATCACGGCAATCGCCATCTCCCGCGTCATACCATCCGCGCCTTTTGCGGAGAGCATCGCATCGATAACAAGGTTGTTGATCTTGCGCTTATGGTCTTCGTCGGCTGCACGCTTTGCCTCTGCCTCTGCTCTGGCTTTTTCCTCTGCTTCCTGACGCGCACGCTCGGCAGCAACGGCGGCCTCTGCATCTCTCTTTGCTTTTTCCTGCGCAGCCTTGAGATCATCAGCAGCCTTCTTCGCAGCAGCCTCGGCAGCCGCAGCACGATCCGCTTCCGCCTTCTTCTGGGCCTCAAGTGCAGCCCTCTCTTGAGCGGCCTTTGCCTCTGCCTCCGCCTTGGCTTTTGCAGCAGCCTCTGCTGCAATTCTTTCCTCGCGCTCTTTCTGAATCCTCGCCTCTTCCGCCTTTCTAAGTCTGGCAAGCTCTTCCTGCTCAGCCTCATAAGCCAGGCGCTTTTCTTTTGCAGACCTCAAGGATGAAAGTGTTTCCTCAAGGGTGTCGTACGCTTTTTTTGAAAACTCCTGCCAGTCCTTGCCTTCGTATTCACCTTTCGCAGCCGCGACCCGGTCGAGAAGGTCTTTCGATGTCTCGCTCCCATTAAGCACAGAAAAGGACGAGATCTTTTCAATCCCCGAAGACAGGTCAGCAACGCGCGCTTTCTCTCTGTTTTCATACTCTGTCAGGGGAAGTCTGATTTCGTCCTTAAGCGCGTCAAGCTCATCACGGATGCGCTTGCGTTCATTGTCGATGATTCTTGCCTGCACCTTCCATCCTTCGACAAGATCTTTTCCCATACCATCAAGCGCCGTCTTGCTGCGGGAAATTTTGTACGCGATAGAAGCACACTCTTTGCGCCCCTCTTCTGTCGATATATCAATAATTACGCTGCGCGCTTCGGCCTTGATCCGGTCGAGAATGTCGGAAACCCTCTCCGGCTTGAAAAGGTCAACCGCATTTTCATTTTTGATTGTCTCTATAACGCTGATTTCCTGTGACATGTTTTTCCCTCGGTTTGTGTTTAACCTGAATACACCTTACAGCGCATTCAAAACGGATGCAAGATTTTTTTCATCGTCGCAAACTATTGCAATCCCGCCACTTCTTTCCACGTGGTCAAGAAATCTTCTCTGCGGTCCTGTCGGATTGTTCCCCGGCGCTTTAACCTCAATCGCCAGAAAGCGGCCCTTGTATATCCCTATCAGGTCCGCGCCGCCCGGATTACAAACCCCATACGTCACAAGCCGCCCCGTTTTGTCTTTGTATGCTCCGACGTTGTTACGCCATACCGTAGCACCGAGTCGGCTTGCTTCCAGCATGACGCGTTTCAGGATTGCTGTTTCAATACCGCTCATATCTCAAGCCTCCCTTTTGTCACAACGCAGATCACCCCTTCGCGCCGGATAATCCGAACGTCGTCCGGACCCCAGACATGCTCCTTGATATATTCCCGCGCCGCCTCCGCTCCATCTTGATCGCTGCATCCGGCAATCGCAAAGATCGCTGTGTCAGGTGCTGTTAGCATTTTTCATCATCCTTCCAGCCAACACTTTTCCAGCCCATTGCGCCGGGTATTTCATCCCTCTTTTCTGTCCAAGCGCGATGAGGTCATCCAGAGTTCGCGCCCGGCCTTGCTCTGTCCTGCGCTTCCTGACCTCGGCGTCCTTGTCTATCTCAACAAGCTCTCCGTCAACCTCGTCTATCTCACGTGACTTGATCTCATACACAGTCCCGCATTCCGGGCAGATCGGAGCCGGGCTGTGTACATAAAAGCAGTTCGGGCATTGACGCGTCGGCGGCGCTTTCTCACCTTCGCTTTTCTTCTGAACCCTGCTTTCAAGCAACCATTCCCGTTCCGCGCAGGGGATGCTGTGTTCGGCAATGTTTCCCGCATGGTCGAAGATGATCGCAGGATAGTCCTTGTATCTCAGCACGCGCCCCCATTTCTGGCATTGCAGCGCGAGGCTTTTCGTCGGGCGCAGGTCGCTCATGACCTCGACCGTGACCTTCATTCCTGACGCCATTGAGAGGTCGAAACCAAACGTGCAGAGGTCACAATTTGTCAGGACAAGAATCTCCCTCATCGCAAACGCCCGGATGATCTTGCGGCGCTGGGCCATATCCATCTTCCCGTCGATGCTTGCCGCAGGAATGCCGGACGCCTTGAATGTTTCGGCGACAATCCCGGCGTGCTTTATCGACGTGCAGAACGCCAGATTAAGCCGCCCCATCGCCTTGTCCCGGTAATGACGCACAGCATCCCCGACGATAACCCTGTCCTGCTCCATGAACGAGGAAAGCTGTCCGCGCTGATAGTCCCCGGCTGAAACGGTTATCCCGGAAAGGTCGGGGCGCGCCGGGGCAAAGGCGCGGTATTCGCAAAGCCGCTTGTTGTCGATAAGCCAACGGATGTCAGGAGCGCGCACCATGGAACTGTACCATTTACCCAGCCCCTCGCCCGACAGCTTCCACGGGCTTGCGGAAAGGCCGACTATCCATGCGCCTTTGGCTTGGTAATGCCGGATTATCCTGTCAAGCGCCGTGCTTCCATAGTGCGTCTCATCGACGATCACAAGGTCCGCATCCGGGAGAGAGTCCAGACGCCGCGCCATAGTGTCAACCATCCCAATGTATGCTTTGGCGTATGGGTTAAACTGGCGACCGGCGGCGATATAGCTATGATCCAGATTATACCCGTCAAAGTCCTTCGAGGTTTGTTCCAGAAGGTCTTTGCGAGGGACCGTGAATATGACGCGCTTTCCTTTCTCCCGCGCCTGCGAGAGCATATAGACGCTGGCGGCAGTCTTTCCCCACCCTGTCGGCGCTTGCAACAGGACGGACTTATGCCGTCCCATCTCCGCGCGCAGTCTGGCAAGCGTCTCTGCCTGATCCGGGAAGAGGTTTACGGCCATGGTATTTCCTCCTCTTCGATGTCAGTGATTTCCGCCCTTCTCGCGGTCGAGTCGTCCATAAACAGGGACACGGGAAGGCTGATCGCTCTTGAGCGAACGCCGGGGGAAAAATAGATGCTCCCTGTCTTCTGCGCCCCTGCTATGTCTGAAAGGTTCCGGTGCCAGCGCGCGCACCATTCCGTGTCGCGCAGTATCCGGGCAAGCTGCGGAGAGCTATTTGATATGAAGACTCTGCCGTCTTTGACCAGAACACCGAAATTCTTAAGCGCCGTTTCGTAATTCTTCGTGTCCTCTTCTGCCCGGGCGCAGGCGACGATCAAGTCTCCGATGGTCATCTCTCTGACAGGCCCTCCGGACGTGCCGAAACGGATCGTGGAGGAGGATATGAACTGCAAGAGCCTGATCGGGTCCGGTATCTCTGATATCGCCGTGTGATCGTCCCAGCGATAGAGCCTGATCCACTCTTCCGCCGCTTCGGGCTCGCATACGTCTGTCTTTGATAGAAGATAGACCCCGGCAAGCATGGTTCCGATCTGCTGTGCGGCTCTGGCGCTTCCGATAACGCGACGGGCGGCCCTTTGGAATACGGTTATGTTTTTCAGAAGCGCATCCATGTTCGCGATGGTTCTGGCCAGAAGGCCCGATGAAAACTCCGGCGTTATGGTGTTTTCTATAAGAGACATTAGGTCGTCATAGTCCTGTATCGCCGTCTTTGATGTGTTCTTTTTCAGAACGAGGAAGCTGATCCGGCTTATGTCGGCGGCTTTGTTCACGGGCGGATTGATCCCGGAAAAGCATGCGCAGAACCGGGCCTTGAAGGGGCGCTGGCCGAATTTCTTCACCACTGATCCAGTCGTCGCTTTGCGGGCCAGTTCAATGACCCCGATCATAGCCTGCTTTGCGCCCTCGCTCTCAGCCTCGTCATAGATAAGCGGGCGGGCGTCATATCCCATCATCTCGCGCAAGGCTGGCTCAGTCGTTCCGCCGTGGACGTGAACGCCTATGCTTCCTATAACCGGCTTTATAATGTGGTCTATGATCGTCGATTTTCCCGATTCCGCCTCTCCCGTGATCCAGATGTGGGGGCGGTATTCAAGCGCGGCGCAGATAGGGGCCACGACGATCCACCCGGCCAGAAGGATGCCGGAAAGGGGGTTGTCCCATGTCGCGGCCTCGCAGATAACCCGAAGCTTGTATGCGTCCGTGTTCGCAATGGGTCCGATCGCGCCGGGGATAAGCTGTGGGGCGGCTACGTATGTGTATCGGCTTTCAAGGTCTCCTATTCCGATACGGTTTCCGTCAACGATAAGGCTTCCTCCTGTGTGCAGAACAACCTTGCCATCGTCGATCCACGTTCCGCAGCCGCGAACCCGGTCTTCCTCGATAAACACCCCTTTTTCTTCTGCCGTGCGAATGAGGGCATTTGTGGCGTAGGTGACGATCTTTGTGTGAGAGGTCTTCTTGCCTTCGCTGTCAACGCTTCCATGCCTGCGCTCCCATGCGTCGAGCGAATCGAGCTGCAACAGGTTCGCCATGGTGTGGCCGGATGCGGGAAGCGAGACGATCTGGCGCGATGAATTAGGGAAATAGTAATAATGGCCGTTATTGTACCCCAGAACCTTGAAATTGTGGCCGAGGTCGCCGCTGTATGAGACGGGGCCATGATCCATGTCGGCGGCGTAGCATTCTTCGTCGCGGTAGAAAGAATCAGGGGGGGCGTCTTCGCACTCAATCGCCAGATCGGGGACAACGCTCCCCCCTGAATTGGTCAGCCTTGATTCCAAGGCTTCCCGCAAACCGTCAAGGCCGTGCCCGGACGCATAGTCGTTCCAGTCTTTTTCCTGTTCTTCTGGAAATGCGTACCAGCCATTGACGGATTCCGCCGCTTCTATCGCACAGGACTGCCCGGTTTTTTTCTTCTCGCGCCCGAGCTTGTCGATAGGGTTATCGTGGTCCCCCGCGATAATGATCCTTGCATCAGGATACTTTTCCCGCATGGTTTTTGCAACAGGCAGGATGTTTCCCATATCAAACGCGACGACAACGATCTTGCCGGTTGCCTCGCGGATACTGGCCCCGGTTGCGTATCCCTCGCAGACATATATTATGTCTTTTTCGTCGTCCTTCGTGGCAATGGGGAAATAGCAGCCCTTTTTGCGGCCACCGCCCGGAAACATTTTCTCCCCATCCGCGCTTATGGACTGGATCGACCAGATTTTATTATCGGCGTACATCGGGATCATGAGGTTCCCGGACCTGTCTATCCGGATGCCATGCGCTTTGACGGCTTTTCGCTCCAGATAGGGGTGCGTGGTTGCCGGGGAAGCGGATGCCCATCTCTTCTTTGACGCCGCCGCTACTTGCTCCTGACGCTCTGCGCGGTCTTTCTCGGCTTGTGCTTTCTCTGCCTCCCTGCGCTTTGCCCACTCCCGGCGCTCTGCGTCTGTCAACGGCCTTGTCGGCCTTCCAACATATTGGTGAGTCTCGCCGTGTCTTCGGTCTCCGCAGGCTCCGGAAGCGAAGTTTCCATCTATTTTCAGAACATAGTACCCCTTCTTCCGAGCGGGCGCGTCACCCTCAATCGTGAACCCGTGCCACTTGCCATCCGCGATGATGTCGGAGGGTCTGGCCGGAGCGCAGCCGTTTTCGCGCAAAAATGTTATGAAATTATCGAGATGATCCATGAGCGGTCCCCGTGTCGATCTGGCCTGACCATAGTACGCCTGTTCCCCATGATTTCAACGATTTTTTTAAAAAGGTAACAGAACATTTGAGAACGTGACGCGAACGTTACTCGAACTGTTACCTTTTTGTTACCTCAAATAAATAAATAAAATCAATAAGATAATATATATATATATACAACAGGTAACGTAATTTTATACATCTACGCCTCATACGCGCGTCACGCGCGCACACGCATACGCGCGTCACGCGCGCGCGCACATGTGTGAGGGTGTATTTTTGTTTGTGACTTTGTTACCTTGTAAAAGAAACATGCGTTAAAATATTGATATATAAAGCAAAAACGAGGTAACAAAAAGGTAACAAGGCTGTATCATTAACATAAAACATTGATTAAGTGTTTGTTTTTGCGAGTAACACAACATTATAGGAAAATGAATGACCGGATTTTCTCGGGAGTTCGATGGTCACGCGGCACAGAAGCTGGGCTTGATAAAAAAGCATGCTTTTTTTGATTCCGGAACCTCCAGAAGGAAAAAGCATGCTTTTTTTGATTCCGGAACCTCCAGAAGGAAAAAGCATGCTTTTTCCACCTGTCATTCCCTGACTTCTCTTTTAACATATTCTATTTTATGGTCCGGGCCAAGCATGGCCAGCATCCTCCCGGCCATCGCCTGCCACGCCGCGACGCACGGCCATCCATCCTCCCGCGCCTCAGAGTCGTCTCTCGGCACCCTGATATCAACAATCCCATCCCTGTACTTGAGCAGGATCTGATCGGACCAGCGCCGGGCCCGTATCTCCTAACGAGAGACAAGCCCCGAGATCGTATCCATCGCGCTCGGCGGAGGATCGACGTGTCCGGCCACCCACCGCCCCACCACGCGCATCTCGACGCCGTGCATCTCTGCCGCCTCGGCAATAGAGAGTCCGCTTGCCATAAAAAACATCCCGCAAATCATCTCAACACATCCTTCCCACGCATTTCCCAAATCCAGCCCGTGGGGGCGTCAAAAGCTCCGCAGCCATCCTTGGGCGCATGTCTCACGATCAAGCCCCATAGCGGCCTGCTGCGCGGCGCTGTATTGGTCCAGCCGATAGCATAGGCTTTTGCTTATCCCGACATACCCGGCGAGCATGAGGACGGCGACCATTGCGGCGACCCACGCCATAAGTGTGATTGTGTTTTTCATTTTCTCTCCTCATTTTGGTAAGGTGGTAACGCCTATGCCACTCCATTTGCCCTACGTTGGCCGTTGATGGCAGCGAAAGTAAGGATAGGTACAACCCTACCGCTACGGCAAATGGTCAACGTATGGGCTTTATTTTTCAATCCTCGCCCCCTAAAAGGGCGATCCCGATACCAAGAGCAAAGCCCCAGATCATTAAAATTGCAGTCATTTCGATAACTCAATTTTGAAAAGCCGGGAATCCGTCCCGGCGTTGGGTTAGTGTGAGGCGCGGACATCATCCGCAAAACGGATGCACACAAAACTATTGCGCTTTGCCGCGCGTTCGGCGGCCTCATAGGATCTGTGCTGGCTTATGATATCGCCTCGCTTATGATTGGCATAAGCATATTGCACAACAACAACGGCGACTGTGTTTTTGCGTATGGTGGTCATTGTCTTTCTCCTTTTGCTTTTCCGTCCGGCCCCTCGCCGTCCGTCTATGGTTTTAATGTATCCGTTTTGAGTACGGTTGTCCATTGCAAAGATCGAATACCTGTCATGCAATTTTTGCATAGCTAAATCGCCTTGCACACCCGCCCACACCCGTGTATTATTTCAGAAAAGGAGGTGGAAGATGACAATATCAGATATAAAGTCAAAGACTTACGCTGTTTCCGCGTCGGATACAGTCGCAGCTTTGTCGCTCCCGTCCGGCACGTGGCGGTATGTCATTACAAAAACCACCTCCGACTCCTCCCCCGTCATGATCTCAACCGACCCGGATGTCGCCTTCGCCGACGCCGACGGCGAATCAGGCGCAGTCATCCTCCCCGGCGTGCCCGAAGCATACGCGCTGCCCGTCGGAACCGATACGCTCTATCTGATCTGCGCGTCCGGAGAGTCCGCCACGGTCTACGTCAAACCGTCGTCGGGCGAATAAAAGCTCTTGATTTCTAAAAAAAAACTATTATGATTAATTATTATGGCAGCACAAAAAGGCAAACCGAACCCGAACGCTGGACGTAAGCCCGGAATCCCCAACAAGGCGACGATGCAGGCGCGCGAGGCGATCGCTATGTTTGTCGAGGGCAACGTAGACCGGCTCAACGGGTGGCTGGATGAAATCTGCGAAGAAAACGGGGCAATGGCGGCATTTGACAGATTTATGGCCGTGGTCGAATACCACGTGCCGAAACTGCAACGCACGGAGCTTGCAGGCGACCAAAAGGCCCCGATTGTTATAGACAAGCCGCCGTCGGATGCAGAAGCCCTTGGGGTTTATCTGGCGCTGCTGAAATCCGGAAAATGACCGGGAACGGCGAATCGCTGCCCCCCCTGATAGAGCGCGCGCGGGCAGTCTGGCAGCCGGTTTTTGACGGCACGGCGAAAGAGCCTGATTATGCTGGCGAGGCCCGGCGGCGGATAGATATCCTTTTGGCGGCACAAGATCCGAAGGTGCAGGCGGCGCTCAAGGTGTTTTACGCGACGCGACCGGCGGAGTTCATAAACGATTTTTGCATAACATACGACCCCCGGAAGTCTGAAAACAAGACCATGCCGTTTATGCTGTTCCCCCGGCAGGTCGAGTTCGTGGAGTTCCTCCATTCTTGCGTTCAGGACCGCCAGCCCGGCCTTGTCGAGAAAACCCGCGACGCCGGTATCTCGTATCTATGTTGCGCTTATGGACTATGGCAATGGCTGTTTGTCCCCGGCGCGGCGGTCGGGTTCGGATCGTGGAAGTCCGAGTACGTGGATGAGCGCGGAAATCCCAAGTCAACCTTTGAAAAAATACGCCAGATGATCGACGCTCTTCCGGCGTGGCTTTTGCCGGTCGGATATGCGTCAAAAAACCACAGTTTTCACACGCGAATTCTCAACCCGGAAACCGGCGCGTCAATCGTTGGCGAGTGCGGCGACAACATCGGCCGTGGCGGTCGGACAACGCTTTATGTCAAGGATGAGAGCGCGCACTACGAACACCCGGAGTCTATCGAGGCTGCGCTGGGAAACAACACGGAGGTACAGATCGACGTTTCCTCTGTCAACGGCACGGGCAATGTTTTCTATAACAAACGCATGGCGGGCGTCGAGTGGTCGCCCGGCGCGCAGATAGAGAGCGGATACACCCGTGTTTTCATTTTCGATTGGACTGAAGATCCCCGCAAATCCCCCGCTTGGTATAACGAGAACCGCGCTCGGTATGAGCGCGAGGGGCTGCTGCACGTCTTCCGGCAGGAGGTCGAGCGGGACTATGCGGGATCGGTCCAGAACGTCGTTATCCCTTCGGAATGGGTCGAGTCGGCAATTGACGCGCACACGATCCTTGAGCTTCCCGAGGCGGGCGCTTGGTCCGCAGCGCAGGACGTTGCGGATGGCGGAGGCGACAAAAACGCTCTCGCAGTCGCGCACGGGGTTGTGTTGCAGCACATATCGGCTTGGGCGGGGGAGGCTGGCGAGGCTCCGGCAATCGCGATCCCGATCTGCCGCCAGTACGGCGTGCAGGCGCTCAACTATGACTGCATCGGCGTAGGGGCCGGATTCAAAGCAGGGACGGACAAGCTGCGCGCGCTGGGGCAGGTTTCGGAGTCGTTCAAACTGGTCCCGTGGGATGCGGGGGCGGAAGTTCGCAATCCGGAGGCGCGCCTTGTGCCGTCTGACTCGGAATCGCCGAGAAACGGGGATTTTTTCAAAAACTTCAAGGCCCAATCGTGGTGGTCGCTTCGGACGAGATTTTACAAAACATATCGCTGGATCAGGTTCGGCGAGCCCTGCCCGCCGGATGAGATCATAAGCCTGCCGTCATCCCTGCCGGAGCTGCGCAACCTTGTCCGCGAGCTGTCGCAGCCCACATACATCTATTCGCCCGACGGACGGGTTTTGATCGACAAGCGGCCCGAGGGGATGCGCAGCCCTAATCTGGCGGATGCGGTCATGATGTGCTATAATCCGATCAGGACCAGTGGCGGCTTTTTCTTTTGAGGATTATTATGGCATTCTGGAAGCGCAGCAAACCACAGGCGCAAGACCTTACCGACACCATGCCAGAGCCCCCAGCCCTGCGCGGACTGTTTGCCGGACCCGTCGCGGATGACGGCAGTACAACGCGCGCCGCATACCGCAAGCAGTTTCAGGCATCGCTTGCGCGCTCAGTCCAGATCACAACTGCGGACCTGACTCCTATAGGCCCGGACGGACAGGCGATGGACTCAAGCCTAGACACGGGGTACGCGGCCAAGTTCGGGATGACTGGAACGAACGTCCCGCTGCAACAGTTCGACTGGTTTGCGAGCTTCGGTTTCGTCGGCTGGCAGGTGGCGGCGGTCATGGCGCAGCACTGGCTTGTCGAGCGGGTTTGCGCGCTGCCGGGCGATGACGCGATCCGGCACGGATACGAGGTCATGGCCAACGGCGGGCAGGAGCTTGCGCCGGACATTCTGGAGGCGATCCGGAAAAAGGACAAACTTCACAAAATCAAAAAAGAGTGTGCGTCTTTTATCAAGATGGGCCGGGTCTACGGCGTCCGGCACGCGCTGTTTTTGATCGACGGCATGGATTATGAGTTGCCGTTCAACCCCGACGCAATCCGGCCCGGCTCATATCGCGGGATTACGCAGATCGACCCTTACTGGATGGCCCCGGAGTTTGACGCGCGGGCAATTGCGGACCCGACGGCGCAGGACTTTTACGAACCGACATGGTGGAGGGTTAAGGGAAAGCGCATCCATCGGTCTCATTTCGTGGTCTTCCGAAACGGAGGCGACATGGGCGACATGCTCAAGCCATCGTACATATACGGCGGGGTGCCTGTGCCCCAGCGGATCGCCGAGCGCGTCTATGCTGCGGAGCGGACGGCGAATGAAGCCCCCATGCTGGCGATGAGCAAGCGCATGACGGTTTATTCGACGGACGCTGCGCTGGCGATGGCGGATGCTGACAGGTTCAACGCGCGCATGACGGCGTGGCAAAATATTATGAATAACTTTGGCGTAAAGGTCGTAGATAAGGAATCGGAAGAGATCAATCAGTTCGACACGGCGCTTTCTGACTTCGATGCGCTGATTATGACGCAGTATCAGCTTGTGGCGGCGGCAGGCGGCGTTCCGGCGACAAAGCTTCTGGGCACGCAGCCGAAGGGGTTTAACGCGACGGGAGACTATGAAGAGGCGAGCTACCATGAGCTTCTGGAAACGATTCAGGAAAACGAGATGACGCCGCTTCTGGACCGGCACTACGAATGCCTTGTGCGGTCTTTTATTGCGCCGGAGTTCGGCACCGGGAATATTAATCTGGAAATCCTGTGGAATCCCTGCGACAGCCCGACGGCGAAGGAACAGGCGGAAACCAACTATGTCAAGGCGCAGTCTGACGCGCTGCTGGTCGGGACTGGCGCGCTTGATCCGCAGGACGTTCGCAGTCGGATCATCATGGACCGCGACTCGGGTTACAGCGGGATCGAAGAGGAAATAGACTATGGAAACGCAGATTTTGACGAACCGCCGGGCCAAATGGGCTCGCCAGAGAAAGCCGACGATGGTCAAGGGGACGACGATAAATCCCCCGGCCAGCGCGAAGAAAAGGTATGAGGCACGGGCGAGGAGCTGGCTTGCGACGGTTGCCAGCATGGTCGAGCGCGGTATCTCTGACCTGTTCTCTGCGCATGACGCAATCGACGATAATGAGCCGGGCATAACGGATAAGGCCACGGCTTTGTTGCGCCGGGTGCGCCGGGAGTTCGACCTTATTGCCAAGGCCGGGGGCGAGGAATTCGTTCTTTCTTGGGCGCGAGAGCTTGACCGGGCCTCAAGCGCGCAGGTGTTCGGGAGCCTGAAGGAGCTTAGTGGCGGCTTGTCGCTTCCGACACGCAGGCTTGACGCTGGCTCTAAAGAGGTGCTGCGGGCGGCGGTAAAGGAGAATGTCGCCCTTATCCGCAGCATACCGGAGGATTACCTCGCGCGGGTCGAGCGGATGATTTACACAGCGATCACGGAGGGGCGGACGATGGCGGATATTGCCCCAGCATTGCAAAAAGAGCATGGCAAGTCTGCGCGTAAAGCACACCTCATGGCGGCGGATCAAACGCGAAAAGCGATGAACGGCCTCAGTCGTGGGAGGCTTGAGCGGCTCGGGGTCACGGATTATGAGTGGATTCACACCGGCGGGTCGGCGCATCCCCGGAAGGATCATATCGCCCTGTCAGGCAAGACGTTTTCCTTAACGGAGCCAGCAGGGATGGCGCGGAACAAGGACGGCGAGGCGATAACGCCCGGCAGCGAGATCAACTGCCGGTGCAGGTTCCGGCCTGTGATAGTGTTTGATGACGGGACGGTTTTTTGATATGGTCAGGATATGACAAGCAGGACGGTTGACGGAAACGGCTTTGTGACGGTGGCGGCGAACCCTGTCACCCGCGCAGGAGTGTTCCCGTATCTCGGGCGGTCTATCCCCGGCGCGCCCGAGCCTGACAAGGTTTATATGGTTTATCGCCCGGCGGAAGAACTGGCCGACCCGGAGTGCATCGCCAGTTTCAACAATCTCCCGATCACGGACGATCACCCCCCGGCGCTGTTCTCTGCGGACTTTTCCCCCGAACGGCACAACCTGCATGGAGCTTCGGAGTCGGACGCTTCGTTCGACGGGATCATGCTGCGGGTCTCGCTTCGGATTTTCTCAAAAATCCTCATGGGCATGGTCGAGTCGGGCAAAAAAGCCTTGTCAGCCGGTTACAAATGCGTTTACGAAAAAAGTTCTGGTATTTTTGAAAATATCAGTTACGATTATGTGCAAAGAAGAATTCGGGCAAATCACATTGCCCTTGTCAAGGAAGGCCGGGCCGGTCCCGAAGTGGCAGTCCTCGACTCCGCCGAAGCGTTCGCTTTTGACACTTTTGACCTTGGAGATGCGAAAATGGCCGATGAACCGGAAGACAAGAAGACCGATGCAACCGAAGAAAAGGCCGAGATGACGTTGGCCGAGGCGGTCGCTCTTATCAAGGAAATCATCCCGCAGATCAAGGCGATTCAGGAAGCCATGGCTGGCAAAGAAAAAGAAGAAGTCTCCGAAGGTGAATCTTCCGCTCTCGATGAAGACAAGGAAGCCGGTGAAAAGAAAGAGGATGAAGCGATGGACGCAGCCGAGATTGCCGCTTTGAAAGACAAGGTGAAAAAGCTTGAAGACCGCGACCCTGTGAAGGAAGCTTTGGCGCAGTTGACGGCGCGGGATCGGATCGCTACAGCCGCAACCCGCATCGTCGGGGCTTTTGACGCAAGCGAGATGACGGCGGACGATGTTGTCGCCTATGCGTGCGACAAGCTGGACATCAAGGGCGACGCAGCTTACCGCCGCGCGGCCCTAGAAGGCTATATGAAAGCCTCAGCCGCTTCTGCCTCGCCTGTCACTTACGCGATGGACGGCGGCCTGAAGAAAGACGGCCTTCTGGAAAAGCGTTTTAACAAGAAACTGGCATAAGGGGAACCGACATGGCCTTGCAATCTTCTGTAAACATCTACAATGCAGTCGGCGTTATCGGAGAGCTTGCCTTCGCTGGCCCCGGCACCCCGCACCGCGCACAACCCTACAATCTGGTTTCCGGATCGTATGATAACGTTGTCGGCTATGCCTACACCGTGTCCGGTTACGCGAACCCGAACGCCTCTGGAGCAGCGCCGGTTGCCGGTACTGCACAGGTCGGCGGCACTGGGGCTTTCGCCGGCATCTTGGTCAACCCGAAGGAATACGTGCTTTACGGGGACTCTTCCTCGCCCCTGAATCCGTCTTTGGTTCTGCCGGATTATTCCATCGGCTCTTTGCTGGACATGGGCTTTATCGGCGTATCTCTGCCCGGACCTGCGAACCCCGGCGACCTCGTTTCCTACGATGTTCTGACCGGCGCTCTGAACAGCTACCCGAAGACGACCTCTTTCACCGGCTCGATCAGCACAACGACCCTGACGGTCACGGCCCTGTCTGCCGGGAAAATCAGCGTTGGACAGCTTCTGACCGGCGCGAACGTCACCCCCGGCACCTACATCACGGCGCTCGGCACGGGTAAGGGCAGTACGGGAACCTACACTGTCAGCGTCTCGCAGACGGCGGCTTCCGGGACGATCACTGCGGACAACACGCCCCAAGCCTCGTTCAGCGTCACGGCTTCGATTGCGCCGGGTTCCACGCCTGCGACCGATCCGTCGGTTCTGAACGTCACGGCGGTTGGCTCGGGCCAGATCCGCATTGGCTCTCAGCTCTTCGGAACCGGAATCCCGGATAATACCGTTGTCACCGGCTTCGGAACCGGGGTCGGCGGTACGGGAACCTACACGGTTAACCAGATCAACCTGACTGTTTCTTCCGGGACGGTCACGGGCGACACGAACGTCAAGGTTCCGGGCGCGGAGGTTTATCGCTACGCCCCGAACAGCACTGGCGGTTATGCGATCATCAAACTGACCAACTAAGGGGCCGAAAAAAATGAAAACGGAATCTGTAACGCATTTCTCGATGGACGCCTCGGACGTTGGCCCGCTTGTTCTGGGCCGCGACTTTGCGATGGATGAGCTAGAACAGGCAGCGAGGATTGCGGGGGTTGGAATTTCTCCCGCCGCGCTTCGGGTTATGGAACAGCACTACGCCATGGACACGATGCAAACCACGGCAACGACTGCGAGCATTGCGGCCCCGGCTCAATTCCTGCAAAACTGGCTCCCCGGTTTTGTGACGGTTATCTCGGCGGCCCGAAAGGCTGATGAGATTGTCGGCATCTCGACGGTTGGTTCTTGGGAAGATGACAGCATCGTCCTGCAAGAGCTTGAATTGACCGGCGCGCCGACTCCGTACAACGATCTGAACGTGGTCCCGCTGGCAAGCTGGAACGCAAACTATGTTCAGCGTCACGTTGTCCGGTTCGAGCAAGGCATCAAGGTTGCCCCGCTGGAAGCCGCCAGATCCGCCCGTGCGAATGTCGCCTCGGACGCTCAAAAGCGCGCCTCTGCGGCATTGCAGCTTGAAATCCAACGCAACGCGGTCGCGTTCTATGGGTACAATAGCGGCAGCAACATGACCTATGGTCTGACCAACGACACTAACCTTCCTTCGTGGACGACGGTTGCCACGGTCGGCGGTCACACGACTTGGGTTGACAAGACATTTCTTGAAATCCAAGGCGACCTCCTGACGGCTTTCCAAGCCCTGCGGACGCAATCGCAAGACACGATCGAGCCGGAAAAGACTCCGATCACCATGACGATTTCGACGAATCGCATGGAATATCTGGGGAAAACCTCTGATTTCGGCATCTCCGTTATTAAGTGGCTCAAGGAATTTTACCCGAATGTCCGGGTTGTTTCCTGCCCGCAGTTTAACGGCGTGAACGGCGGCGCGAACGGCTTTATGCTGCACGCGGACTCCGTGAACGATGGGTTCTCGACCGACGATGGCCGGACTTTTGTTCAGGTTGTCCCGGCGAAGTTTCAGATGGTCGGCGCGATGCAGACTTCCAAGGGCTACGAGGAAGACTATGTGAACGCCACGGCGGGAACGATGGTAAAGCGTCCTTATGCGGTTGTCCGTTACTCGGGGATTTAAGATATGCCGGTTGTTGTTTCGACCCTTGCGGCGGATGTGGACTATGTGGGGTATCTTGCGACCGGGAACGGCGTGAATACTCCGGTTCGCAAGGTTCGGATCAGCGGCGGTTCTGGTGTTGCAAAACGCCTGAACATGCTGGCCGGGGAAGCTCTGACGAAAACCGGGATCATGACCGAGGTCACGGAAGATGAGCTTGAATTTCTCGAAAGCAACGAGACGTTCAAGCTGCATAAGAAGAACGGTCACATCGTCGTTGCCGCGCGCGTCAAAAACCCTGAAGCGGTGGCGAAGAACATGAGCGAGGCAGACCCCAGCCGCCCGCTTAACGACGCGGACTTCAAAAAAGGCGGGCGGGCGGAAGTCAAGGACATGCGCGCCCTCGCCTGACATAAAGGGAGAGTGGTATCATGGCCGACATTGCGTTTGAGGTTACGACATTCCGCTCTCTTTTTCCGGCTTTTGCCTCAAGCACGACCTATCCGGATGCAACGCTGGAAATGTACTATGACATGGCGACAAGCTATGTTTCCCCGGCATACGGCGGCGATTTCATCGACAAGATGAACCTTAAACAGCAGACTCTGGCCCTGAATCTCATGACGGCGCACGTTGCGCAGATCAACGCGGATGCGGCGACGGGAAGCGCGGGGGCTGGCGGCGTTGTGACGGACGCTGTTATCGGTGAGGTTCAGGTCAGCTTCCTGCAAGCCCCGGCGAAGAATAGCTGGCAATACTGGCTTAATCAGACCGCCTATGGCCGCCAGCTTCTGTCTTTGCTGCAATCCGCCGCGATCGGCGGCTGGTACATCTCGCCCGGCTCGCCCGTTCTTCCTGCTTTCCGGAGGTAACGCGGTGTCTGTCGAGGTTCAGGACAAAAACCCTGCCGCCTTCCATGAGTTGACTGTTGCGCTTGATTCTCTGGCCGGACATGTTGCAAAGGCAGGGATCTTCGACACGGCGCTCTATAATAACGACGCGGCGACTCCCGTAGCGCAAACGGCCATGTGGCAGGAATTCGGCGTTCCGAGACGGGGAATCCCGCCACGGCCTTTTATGCGCCCGGCGATCAAGGAGAACGAGCATATCTGGATGGAGCTTCTGTCCAAACTTTCCGACAAGGTTATCGAAGGGAAGATGACGGCGCACGATGCGATGGCTCTGGTTGGTGAGCGAGCGCAAGGGGACATCGTAAAGAGCATCTCCAAGGTCATGTCTCCCCCTCTGTCTTTGATTACGCTTATGGCGCGCAAGATCAGGGAAGGCGGCGGCAAGGTCACGGGCAAAACTATTGGCATGCTGGCGCGCAAGATCAAGACGGGCAACTATACGCCGGATGAGATCAGCTCCAACACGAAGCCGCTTGTCGATACCGGGCAGCTTGTGCAATCCATATCGAGCATGGTGGATAAGGCATGAGCGCGGGCATTTTGGGGATGAATCTGCTGAACATGGCCTTGAGCGCGGTCGGGAGGCTTGCGTTCACGTATTATGCCTATAAAGATCAGACAACGAATGACTATGGAATCATAGTCGCCGGGTACGAAGACCCCGTGACGCTTTACGGCAATGTGCAGCCGATCAAGCGCAGCCTTTACACGCCAGCGGGGATGCAGGGACTGGATTTGCAGAAAAATTACATGAATTTTTTCTGCCCGAGCGCAACAATCCTCGACCTTCGCCGGGACGTGACGGGGGACCGGATCGAGTATGCCGGAAAGACGTATCAGTGCCTGTCCCTTACAGACTGGGGCCAGATTGACGGCTGGGTTAAGGTCATGGCGGTTCAGATAGACCCGGAGGCGCTTGATGCAGGATAACGATCTGATAGCGTTGATTATCGAGATCATATCGGCGCAGGCATCCGATGCGGGGATTGCTGGCGTTCCCGTTCGTCAGGCGTATCAGCCGACGAATCAGGGCGTGTCTTCCACGGCATCCGCCTATCTGTTCAAGATCCTTGATTACCGTGTCGGCGCGCCGGAAAAGACCGATTTTTATGACGATGGGACGAATGAGATCGTGCATCGTGAATCGCAGTGGATCGAGACCACGTTCCAGTTCAGCGCGCTGGCTCCGTATGCGAACACAACGCCGCCTCCGCCGACAGCCGGGGATATTCTCGGAGCAATCGCCTACATCCTGCAATCGGAGGATGGCATTGCGGCATTTCAGGCACAGGGCGTAGGGGTTCAAAGGATCGGGCAGATTGTCAATTCCCTTGTCCCGAAAGACAGAGGAGGCTATGAATCTGCGCCCTTTTTTGATATTGTGTTATCTCACAAGAAGACTATAGAAAATCGCAAGATCGTGGTAGAGTCAATCGAAACCAAGCTGGTCTCTGTCTAGGAGGACTGAATATGGCAATTTCCCTTACGCGCTATGTTGACATCGTATCCGGAGTTGGCGCGGGCAATACAGTAAGCACCCGGAAGCTTGTCGGTCGGTTCTTCACGACAAACACGCTTGTCCCGACAGACTCCTACATCTCCTTTGACAGCGCCGATGACGTGCTTTCATGGTTCGGGTCTTCGAGCGAGGAATACGCCCGCGCCGCCGCATATTTCGGATGGATCAGCAAAGACATCCGGAAAGCCCCGTCTATCCAGTTCGCGCGCTGGGCTTCGAGCGATGTTCCTCCGCAGATCTTCGGCGCAAAGGGAACGCAGGCCGTCTCTGACTGGACCTCGATCACTGCCGGAGCTTTTTCCCTGACCCTTAACGGAACGACAAATTCGTTTTCTTCGCTGGACTTTTCTTCCGCGACATCTCTGTCTGATGTTGCAACGGTTATACAGACGGCAATCAACGCCAAGACCGGAACCATGTGGACGGATGCGGAAGTGGCGTGGAATTCCGTGCGCCAGTCTTTCGATCTGACCGGCGGCGACCTCGGGGACGCAGACATTTCCGTTACGGCTGGCGGCGTTGGGAACGACATCGCGGATCGGCTCGGCTGGCTCTCTGCCACGGCAATCATCTCCTACGGAAAAGATGCGCAGGAAATCGCGGACCTCCTTGCAGACTCTGCAAATGCGGACAACAATTTCGGCTCTTTCGCCTTCCTGCCGACACTGACGGAAACGCAGATCGTCGAAGCAGCGCTCTGGAATCACGATCAGAACGGCATGTTCATCTATTCCGTTCCCTGCACCTCGGCGAACGCGGTTTCTCTCTCCGCCGCGACGATTGACAGCTACAGCGGACTTGGCATTTCACTGTCACCGACATCCGGAGAGTATCCCGAGCAAGATCCCATGATGATACTTGCGGCAACAAACTATAACGCCCGGAACGCGACTCAAAACTACATGTTTCAGGTGTTTGACCAAACCCCGTCTGTCACGACGAACGCAGATGCGGACATTTACGACGCGCTGCGGATCAACTATTACGGGCGCACGCAGACGGCTGGGCAGCTTGTTGACTTTTACCAGCGCGGATACCTCATGGGTCCGGATACTGCCCCCCTCGACATGGGCACCTATGCGAATGAAATCTGGCTCAAGGACGCCCTGTCCGCCGCCCTGATGACCCTTATGCTGGCGCTCACCAAGGTTTCGGCGAACACAACCGGCAAGGCTCAGATCCTCAACACAATCCACAGCGTCGTTGCGCAGGGTATTTATAACGGCACGATCAGCAAAGGCCGGACCCTGACGAACGCGCAAAAGGAATACATCGGGACGCAAACCGGGGATGATACAGCTTGGCGCAAGGTTGTCTCGGACGGGTATTGGGTCGACGTGACCTTTGAGCTTGAGACCGTGGACGGATCGCCGCAATACAAGGCAGTTTACACCCTCATCTATGCCAAGGATGACACGATCCGCAAGATCGAAGGCCGGGACATTCTTATCTAGGAGGACGTTAAATGGAAAATATCAGCGTATTTGGCGGCGTTATCAGCATTATCGCCAGCAAGACGTTCCCGACAGGATTCACGGTCACGCAGTTCGCGGACGACTCCGATCCTTTGTCGTTTTCCCCGATCACTATCGCCAATGTCGGCATGGGGGTAAACGGCGACATGATTTCGTGGTCGAGCCCGGCCCCGGTCCCCGTCACGATCAACATCATCCCCGGCGGCGTGGACAATACGAACCTTCAGATCCTCGCGGATGCGAACCGGGTCGGGCAGGGGCGGGTCGGCGCGGATGACATCATCCAAATGACCGTCGTTTATCCGGATGGCCAAACGGTCATCCTGTCAAACGGGAAGCTCACCTCGGACCCGGTAAGCGCAGGGATGGCAAGCTCTGGCCGGAAGACGACCCGAACCTATTCATTCGCCTTTGAAAGCAAGGTGTAGGATATGGACGAAAAGCCGCTGCTGGAGCCGGAAGACGTAACCCTCACCGATAAAAACGGGAAAGAGTGGAGCTATGTTCTCCACAGCTTCCCCGCGACCGTGGGGCAGGAAATACAAGCCAAGCTCCCGGCGTCTCTGATTCCAAAGATTTCGGAGTGGGATGATTTCGTCAAGGTCCGCCGCCGGATAATGTCTTATGTCGGCGTGCGCGTCGGAGACAAGGTTATCCTTTTGGAAACCGATGCGCTTATCGACAATCACTGCCCGGACAGCGACACCCTGAACACCCTTATGGGGAAAATGGCGGTTAAAAACTTCAGTTTTTTTCACGATGGAAGAGCGTGGGATTTCCTCGAACAAATAACGCAGCTCTTCCTGACAAAGCTTTCCAGAATGTTAGCCCTCTCATCGGAACAATTATCGCAAGCGGAAGGGCAACCCTCCACGAATTGAAGACGATCTACACTCTGGAAGACGCCATGATTATCTGGGAATCTGTGGCGGTTACGCGCTATAATGAGGCATTGGCTGCCGATCATGCCCGTCTGATAGCGAAGAAAGGAGGCGGAAGATGAGTCTCTTTAAAACCTTCCTCCTTGTCTTCAAGGCCGAAACAAAATCAGCGATCAAAGAGATTGACGCTATTGAGAAAGCGTCGAAAAAGGCCGAGAAGGAAATCGGCAAGGCCACAGACTCGACCAAAAAGCTTAAAGATCAGTTCGAGAAAACCGGGAAGACGTTTGACGAAGCGTCCGACGCGGTAAAAGAGTCCACGGACAATGTGGATAAGCTGGTCGAGAGGCTATCCTATGCTGCTGCCGCGTGGTCTGCATTCCAGATCACCAAGGCCATGATAACCAACACGGCGGAATACAACACGCAGTTATCCTATATGGGTCGGCTGATGGGCCTGAATGCTGAAAAGCTCAAGTCTCTTGCCATGGCGGCGCAGGCTTTTGGCGGGTCGAAGGAAGGCGCTCTGGCCGACATTTCCCGGTTGTCGAACGTTGCCTCAAGCATGGGCATGGATCTTTCAAAGTCCGGGAATCCTTATGATCCGCTGGACAATGCCCGGAAGCTTCTGAAGGGCCGGAGCGCGGCGGAAAAGCGCAAGGCCATGGATATGTGGGGCATATCCGATCCGGGAATCCGCTATCAGCTTTCCATGATGACCGATGAGCAGTGGGAGCAGTCGAAAAGCTGGTCCGGTCGGCTTACCCGGCTCGGAATGGAGGATCAGGCGCAGGCTATGGAGCGCCTGCGGACGAAAACCGGGTCAGACGCCGCGCGGGACGATGCAGCGACGCAGGGCGGAAGCTGGTGGTTTCGCAACGTGTCAAACCCATTTAATGAGCTTATGTCCGAACACCCATGGGGGGCGTTGGGGGCAAAGATAGGTGGGGCAATTGCTGCGACTATCGGAATAGGGAAAATCGCTTCTGGCGGGCTCGGCATGCTGGGCACAAGCGGCGGAGCAGTGGCGTCTCGCGCTTTGGCAGGATCACGCTTTGGCTTGCCGGGGCTTGCGGGGGTTGCCGCGTATGAGGCAGGCACTGCGGGAATCTCTTACTTTCAAGACCCCATTGAGCGGTGGCTATCCTCATGGATGCTTTCCCGGTCGGCGCACGCGAACATGAACAATCCCGCTGTTGCGGCAGCGATGGCGCGTCAGGAAGCCGGGACGGACAACATGGTTCGGTTTTGGGCGGACATGGGTTATAGCCCCTCTCAGATTGCCGCCATTTTTGCGAACATAAAGCGGGAGAGCGGCGGAGACCCTCGGGCGGTTGGCGACAACGGTCTGGCCGTTGGCATCATGCAGTGGCACCCTGACCGCCGGGCGAACATCCTGAAAAACACGGGGATCGACATATCGAGTGCCAGCGTTGCAGAGCAGATGCGAGCGGCGGCTTGGGAGATGAAAAACGGGCGGCCCGGTTTTGATGACAGCTATTTTCGCGGGCTTGCTGGGGAAGACGCCGCTTCGTACTTCAGCAAAAAATTCCTTGCCCCGGCGAATGGAGACTATGAAGCGATGATTCGCTCTCAGTCTGCCCTTACGATGATGGGGCCGATTTCCCGGATGATGGGCGGCGGAAACTCTGTTAATATAGAAAACATCGAGATCAACACGCAGGCAACCGACGCGGCTGGCATCGCGGCGGACCTGAAAGAGAGCATTTATTCACAATTCAGCTTCACGGCTGGCAACTTTGATGACGGGGTGGAAAAATGAGCCTTGCCCTTACACCGGCCAGCGTCCTGTCAAACGCTTCGACCTTGAGCCGGGCGATCAGCAGCTTTTCCCGCGTCGATGTTGTCGCTATTCTCAATCAGGATACGCTCAAACAGGTTTTTTCCGGGTTCTCTCCCGTCAAAGCCGAGGTCAAAGAGTGGTCAAAGGTCATGGATTACCCCGTCGAGACCGGGGCAATCTGGTCGGATCACAAGATCGACCTTCCGACAGAAATCACCATGACCGGCATCATCCCGGAGTCGGAATACGGAGCGGCATATATCGCGATCCGCAGCGCGTGGAAAAATGCAACGCCCCTGTCTGTCCAGACGCGGACGGGAATCTACAAAAACATGGTCATCTCTTCCATGCCGCACGAAGAGACCCCGGACAAGTTCAACGCCGTTATGATAACGATAAAGCTGCGGGAGGTTATCGTCGCGCAGTCGCTTATCAACGGTTCCTCTTTGACGGTTGAGAATTTCTCGCCCCGGGACACGGAAGACTATAGCACGTCGGCCCTTGGCCTTGTTTCCGCGCTCAATGCCACAAGCGCCGCTCTGGGCGTGTTTCAGGCCGCAAGATTGTGGGGGCTCCAATGAAAACCATACCGCTTTCCGCCGTTCCTGCGCAGACGTTTGACGTTCCGCTCTCTGGCAACACGTGGACGATGGTCATCCGATCCATGAAGGGCGGCATGTTCGGAAGTTTTTATAAAAACGGGGACGCTATCATCCTGAACACCCGGATCGTGCCGGGCCAGCGCATCTTGCCATGCCGGTATCAGGAAGACGGGAATTTCGCCCTTATTACGCAAAACTACGCGGCTGCGGATTATACGGAGTTCGGCACAAGCCAGTTTATGGTTTATGCGGACGCGGACGAAATCGCAGATTATCGAGACCTGACATATACGCCGGTAACAACGGACTTTTTCGACTCGAACGGCGGACTTCCTCTGGCTTTCTCACCGGACGGATATGCGATAGCGGAACCTGCGCCACCCCCGCCGCCTGCCGTCTATTACCTGACCGCGCCGGATGGAATGGAAGTCTACACGCCGGACGGAGACCCTGTTTATTATCCGGGAGCGTAGAAATTGGCCATAAGCTTAACCCTGAAAAAAAGCTCTTCCGCCTTCGACAAGCGGATTGTGCGCGTCGGTCTGGAGATCGACGGCGACATCGTGTTTTTTCAGGACGAAGACATCCGGGTTTCGGGGGAAAAGTTTATGTCCCCGACGCTCAGCCAATGCACGGTTCAGATTTCCAACCTTTCGCGGGAACACAGAAACTTCATCCTGACGAAATCCTCGCCTATCATCTCGCGCAACGGCGGGCGCAACCCCTCTTTCCTCGTTGTGGACGTTGGCCGCGAGTCCTATGGCACGTTTCGCCTGTTCGAGGGTCGGGTTTTCACAGCGACCGTCACCCCTCCGCCTGACATCGGAATTACCCTTCGCAGCCTCATGCAGACGGCAGCGGGGAGCCTTATCGGGATCAACTCGCACGGGGAAACGGCACAGCTTCGTGGGATAGCGCAATCCATCGCGGATCAGAACGGCCTGAATCTTGAGTTCAAGGCGGAAGACAGGATGGTTGCGAATTATGCACATAGCGGCGCGCTGCGGATGCAGATGGAAAAGCTTCAAGCCGTCGGCGGGGTCAGTGTTTTTGCCGACGCGCAAACCCTGTTCGTTATCGGATACGGCGAGGAACGGGGGACAACGCGATTTAAAATAAACAAGGAAAATGGTATGATCGGCGTGCCTCAGGCGACCGAGGAAGGGGTTATCGTTCAAACCCTCCTGAATCCCGGCCTCTTGATTGGCGGCGGCGTGACAATCGACAGCGAAGTGAACCCCTCTGTCAACGGAGATGGCTACAATATATGGCGCATGGAGTTTCACGCCGCGAACAGGGATTATCCGTTTTTCTATACCCTGACATGCAGGCAGACGATCATAGGGACGTGACATGGCAGACGTTATCCCATCGCCAGCACTAACCGCCGCCTCGAAGGGAGACCTTACGGGGCTTTTCAAGTTCGTCCTGACAAAGACCCTGCAAAACACAGACGATATGCTCCCCGCCAAGGTGCTTTCCTACAGCCGGGAGACGAACACGGCAACCGTCCTGCCCCTGATAAAGATCGTATCAACGGACAAGATTGCGACCTCGCGCGCGCAGATAAAGGGCATCCCTGTTTTGCAGCTTGGCGGCGGCGGGTTCGTTTTGAGCTTCCCTATCGAGGCCGGGGATATAGGCTGGATCAAGGCGAACGACCGGGACATCTCTTTGTTTATGAAGAACAAAGCAGAGAAAGAGCCGAACACCGGGCGGCTGCACAGCTTTTCCGATGCGGTCTTTATCCCGGACACCATGTTCCGCAGTGTTTCCATCGCCAGCGAAGACGCCAGCAGCGTTGTCCTGCAAAGCCTCGACGGCACGCAGAAAGTCGCAATCTCTGACTCTCAGGTGAAAATCACCTCGGCGGACCTTATCATCCTGTCCGCGCCGGAGATACAGATTACAGGCGCGCTTGTCGGCGGGTCCGGGGCCAGCTTTACGGGGACGATCACCTCTGAAAATGACGTTATAGCAAAAAGTGGCGTTTCGGGCGAAACCGTGTCATTGTTGACGCACACTCACACCGGGGTCACGCCCGGCGGCGGAAATACAGGGGAGCCGAACGGGACATGACGCAGACATTCCGGGTTGACGATAACAATGATTTTTACGTAAACGGAAAAGGAAGCTTTGTCGTTTCCTCCGGCCTAGACGCCGTTCTGTATGCCTGCGCGTCGGCTTCAAAAACGCACCTCGGGGAGATGATCCTGCAATCGAACGCAGGAATCCCGGTCTTTGAAACCGTGTGGAACGGAACACCGAATTACAGCCTGTGGCAATCCTTCCTGCGCGATGCCCTTCTGGCCATAGACGGCGTGACCGATGTTGTCTTGAGCATTTCCGTCGCGGACAACACCTTGTCTTATAGCGCGGAAATTACTACAATATATGGAACGGGGACGATAAATGGCTGATTATGAATATATAACAGAATCCGGCGTTATCGTTCCGGACACCGAAGAAATCCTCGCAGGCGTTCAGGACGAATTCCGCGCCGCCTTCGGGTCCGATCTTGTCGTTACCGCAGACACCCCGCAAGGCGTTCTTATCGCCGCCGAGACTCTGGCGCGAAAAGAAGTCGTCACGAACAACGCCGCCATGGCAAACCAGATCAACCCGAACGTGGCGGGCGGGATATTCCTTGACGCAATCATGGCTCTGACCGGGATTGAACGTGTCGCCGCGACAAAGAGCGTGATTTCTGACGTGACCCTGACTGGCGTTGCGGGAACCCTTATCCCCGCCGGGTCTCAGGCGCAAACGACAACCGGGGATGTGTTCGCCCTTCTGTCCGGTGTTGTCCTTGACGGGACCGGGAACGGGACCGGGGACTTCGCGTCGGATGAATATGGCGCAATAGAAGCGGCGGTCGGAACCCTTACACAGATCATTTCCCCGGTCCTTGGCTGGGAAACCGTCACGAACGACAACGCGGCGGAGGTCGGAAAAAGCACGCAATCCGATGTTGAAGCCAGAGCATTCCGGAAAAATACGCTGGCATGGCAGGGGGTTTCACTTTGCGAGGCGATCACATCCGCCCTCTATTACGTTGATGGCGTTTCAAGCCTGTCTTTCCGGGAAAATTACAATAATGTGCCAATGGGCGCGATCATCTCCGTAACCGGAGGCGACACGCTATCCGGCACCGTCTGGGCCATGGAAACGGAAGGCACGATCACGCTCGGGACGGATGGCATCTCATTCATCTCCAGCTTGCAGGACGTTTTCCCCTCTCCGAACCCGTGGCCTGTTGCCGCATACACAACGACCGGGAACATAACGCTCTCTGGCCTTGGCACGCAAACCGGGGGGGACTGGTCATCCTCTCTGACAGACGGCGACCGTATCCTTGTCAAGAACCAGACAAGCGAGTCTGAAAACGCCGTATGGGTTGCAAGCTCAAGCTCATGGACTCGGCACTCCTATTTCACAGCCGGGGAAGACATCCTCGGGTCAAACACCGGGATTTCCCTGCGTGCGAATTCCATTTACGTTTGCGTCCACGGCGGGTCCGACTTGGATATTTCCTCGGTTTTGCTTGAGAATAAAAGCGGCGGGTGCGCTTACAACGGGAACGAGTCCGTCGATATTGTCGAGCCCGTCTCAGGGCAGCAATACACCGTGCGCTTTGACCGGGCAACCGAGGTTCCTGTCCGGGTCCGCGTCACGATCCGCGCTGGCGAAGGGGATGACGATCAAATCCGTGCCGCTATCCTGTCTTATGCAGCCGGGGAGATTGAGGGAGAAAAGGGCTTCGAGGTCGGGCGCGACATCTCGCCCTTTGAAATCGCCGGGGCCATTTCCCGCCTTTATCCGGCAACCTACATGACCAAGGTAGAGGTTTCCAGAGAGTCCCCCCTATCCTATGACACCGCTGTTGTCGAGATGGCCTTGAACGAGGTCGCTACGATAACGACCTATGGAATATCCGTGGTGAACGAATGAGCGCGACCATTCAGGAAATCGCATACGATACCCGGATGATGCAAACGCTGTTGTGGCAACACAACGACGCGACCAAGCTGCAAGCTATTCTTGAGAAAAAACAAGCTTGGTATGAAGAAAATCACAAGAAATTCTGGGAAAATTGGTACACAGACGTTTTCGACCTGCGCACGGCGAACGAATTCGGATGCGCGGTATGGTCGGAAATCCTGCAAATCCAGCTTGCAATCCCGCTTTCCGCCTCTGCCGCCAGCCCGAATGCGTGGGGGTTCGACGATCACCGGATCAATTTCGACAATGCTGGCTTCACGACCGGGGCCGGTGGATTTATCAAACTTTCACTTGAGCAAAAAAGAACCATTCTCCGCATCCGGTACTTTCAACTTGTTTCACGTGGAACGATCCCGGAGTGCAATTATTGCGCGCGCGAAGTGTTCGGACCCGGCGTTTATGCCCTTGACGGCGAAGACATGACCATAACTTATGTCTTCCAGACGGAACCTACGGCAAAAACCAAGATAATTCTCAATTATTATGATATAATGCCACGGCCCGCCGGAGTTAAGGTAAAATATCTCACCCTGCCAAATACCGCTTGGGGTTTTGGCGAACATCGTGTTAATTTTAATAATGCAGGCTTCGCACAGGAGACTTGAGAATGACCGAAAAATTCTTCCTCTATCCTTTCGCTACCAGTGGGGAAACAACCTCAATCCCTGATGCTGTGCAGACGGACGGCTCTGTCAGTATGGAGGAAGGATTCGGCCCGAATTATTCCGCCGATCAGGAAACAGACTCTCTCGCAAAGGATGTTCCGCGCGAGACCTTCAACCAGCTCATGTTCTGGATCACGGAGGCAATCCGCCAGATCCAGACCGCATCCGTCCCGAGCTTTATCACTGCCGCTGCAAACGGTGGAACATCGTATTCGTACGCCAAAAACGTCCGTGTGCAGTATGACGATGGCGGCGGAAACAAGATTTACCAGTCCCTTGCCGACGCGAACACAGCTCTTCCGACGGATGCGACGAAGTGGCAGGAGGTCACAGCAAATACAACGGTTCCTGACGCCACCACGCTTGTTAAGGGGATCGTCGAGCTTGCCACGTCATCCGAAGCCATGGCCGGAACTGACACCACGCGCGCTGTAACATCCTCCGGGCTCGCATCGTCGAAGAACCTTGTCAACCCCGGATTCATGGGCTTCCCCGGCGGGTTCAAGGTTTGTTTCGGAACCGCGACTTTCAACAGCACGGGGATTGCAAATATCACCTTCAACAGCCCCTTTACATCTTCCTGCCTCGGGATCGTCGCAAACCGTAACAATGCGACAATCACAACACTTGAGGCGGTAGGGTTCGGGAGCATATCGGTGTCCGGGGCGACCGCGTACAATGGGCAGGCTTCCGGATCATCCGGGGTCAGTTTCTCTTACATGGCTTGGGGCATCTAAAACGGAAAGGGCGAAAAAATGAGTGCAGTTATTGAAATCAAACTGAAAGACGACTCCGGGCATGAGGTTGACATCTTCCTGTCAGGCGGGCGCGGGATCAAACTGGTTCCAGGGAAAAGTGCCGAGGTCTCCCTTGCGGATGGTGCGCACGTTCTGTCGATCACACAGGGCGATGTTTTTTACGCGGATGCTCCCGTAGTGTCTGGTGAGGAATCCGTCCAGCCCGAAGCTGAAAAGCCGAAGCGTCGCCGGAAAAAATCCGAAGCCTCTGAATCAGATGCAGAGCGCGGCGAAACTGAAGCTGATGCAGTCGAAGAGCCTGAAGCTCAGGAAGAAACCGACGAAGACGTTGTGGTCTAGCCATGACGTTCCGGGGTCGGGCAAGGTCAAGAGGTGGGAAATACTGCGGCGGCTCTTCCGGGCCGTCGCTTGTAAGAACGACTGCCTCTTTCCTGTCAGCCATGCCCTCCATGTTTACCTATACGCGCGCGGACACCGTGGCGACGTACAGGGACTCTTCTGGCGTTTTGCAACAGGCAACCTCAAGCCAGCCCCTGTTTGACCATTTGTCGGACGGAACCCAAAAAGGGCTGCGCATGGAGCCGGGGCGGCAAAACAAGATCGGATGCTACAACGCATCCCCGACAGACTGGACTGGTATGACGCAGTTCGGCGGCGCGGTCTTTTCCATTGCGGACGATACCGCCGCCCTTACCGCCGTCGGCCTGCATGAGGTCGGGAACGCGCATGTCTTCAAGATCGACAATTCCGCTGGCGGCTCCGACTCCGGTGTGTATTGGGGCGTTACGACCGGGAATACAAACCCGCATGCCATGAGCGTATGGGCCAGAACGACAACCGGCGGGGCTTTTATATCGACTCTGGGAGGGGCTGGCGCTGCTGTTTTTTCAGGGGCATCATACCAGCGCGTGTTGAGCGAGAACGTCACTCCGGCAAACTCTGGCGACTCCATGGCCATCGTAGTCCCCGCCGGATCTGTCCTGTATTTCATCCTGCCGCAGTTTGAGGAAGGGGTTTACGCCACAGGAGAAATTGTCACATCCGGGGCTGCGGCAACCCGTGTCGAACCGTCCCTTGTCAACTCCGACATGACGGGAATCGGCACCTCTGCGGGCGGTATTGTCATGGAATATGATGACCCGAGGCCGCGTTGGTCTTCCCTTGTCGATACGCTTTTCTCAATGGGAACGGCAGGAGTAACGGATCGGATTGCCTTGTTCAAGGGAGGAACCGGCGACCTGCTTTTCCGAACCACGAAGGCAAGCACGGAATATCTGAATTATGACTTTTCAGGCGACGCTGTTGTCGAGGGAATCACCTCCGTCGGCCTTTCCTACAGCTCCACAGGGACAGGAATCATCTCGATCAATGGCGTGAACGTCGCAAATTCAAGCGGCTTGACACTGCCGACATCTTTCTCCGCTGGGCTATGCGTCGGAACATTCCCCGGCGGAGGAACCCCGATGACAGGATGGGTCCGTAGAATAGACCTGTTCTCGGGCGCGCCGAACGCTGCGACCTTGAACGCCAGAACCGACGTTACACTTGAGACATCCGGCAATTACGATGCAGACCGAAACATGATTATGTTTATGGGCCAGTCGAATTCTGTCGGACTTGGCCCCGGCACCGCCCCGACATACACGAACACCGGCTCGATCAGCCTTTTGGGCAATGACGGAGTTCTGAAGACCTACGCCGATCCCTATGACAGCACAACGGACGAGCAGTTCGGCACGGCATGGCTTTCCGACTCCGCAGCCGCAAACAGTTACGCCGGGACCATCATTGACGACCTTGTCGGGTATATCGGCGGGGAATGGTGCGCAGTCCCGGCAAACAAAGGCGGAACCGGAGTCCTGTATGACACGGCGAATTCCTCGGTCGATGGGTGGTGGACTCAGACTGACCTTGGCGGGAATGTGACCGCCCTTTGCCCGACGGTCTATTGCGCCATACAGCGGATCAAGCAGGCCAAAGCAATCGGGACAATACGGTCCATAGTCTGGGATCAGGCTGCAACGGACGGACTTTACGGGCATGACACAACCGAATTCAAAGACGCAACAGAGCGCCTGATTTCCCTGTTGCGGCAATATGCTGGAAATGTCCCCGTCATTATCGTCGTTATGCAGAACAAGCCTGACGCGGGATGGATCGACTCCGAGTATCCGGACAACAATTGGGCCGACATCCAGCAAGCACAGCGCGATCTTGTCATCTCGGACAGTGATTGGGTCGAGTCAGAGCCTTATGAGCTTCAATCCGATGAGCTGCATTTCACAACAGATGGTTATGTGAACCTTGGACACGCCATTTCCGGAGTATGCACCGAGCTTCTTACCGGCTCCCCACCCCCGACTTCCGATGAAGGTATCGTCTATATACCTGACGGAAATGCTTTATACACGCCGGAAGGTAGTGTACTATATTTTCCAAACGCCTGATAGAGGGATAAAAAGATGGCAAATCATGCAAACTCTGTTTTTGGCGCAAGCGCCGTTTCTCGCACGTGGCTTTCCACAACGCGAATCCCGGCGTACAACACAGGATCAGACGGGAACGGATATGTCGAAGGGTTCCCCAGCTATGCGGACCTTAACAACCTCCCCGCAATCCCCTTCCGCCCGACGGGCAAATACGCCCCGCTTGAGCTTTCAGACGATGTGGAATGGGCCGACGGGAAGCCACACGCCGAACAGCACCCGACCGCAACGCATGACGCCAGCGCCGGGGCCGTACCAAGCTATACCACGGCGAAATACGGCAGTATCTGCATCGTAACCGTCGCCGGGACGCTGGGCAGCAACACCCTGCTTGAGAACGACATCCTCGTCGCCTTGCAGGATAACCCGACGACCGCCGCGCATTGGGCGGTTATCAGCGATTGTACGGATGAGCTTGAGGCCGCCATTGAAGCCGCACAGGGCGCTCCGCTCGACCTTACCGGCATCACCATCATGGCGGACTCTCTGGCAAATCCGAATGCCCGTCTGAATATCAGGGGAGGGCGATGGGGGGTCAGGTCTGGCCGATGCGGTCTGTACCAACAGGCCAACACGGACAAGATCGCATCGGAGTCCGAACAGGGGACCGTCACGGCAATATCCATAGCCGGGTATTCCGAGCCAAATACCGGGACGACTCTGGCCCGCTGTACGGCACTCACTATGTCGGCAACGGATGCGGCCAAGTTCGAGCCGGAAATGATGGTCATGCTGTCCTGCGACGCTCCTACGCCAAACACAGCAGGATCGTCGAGCAAGTGCTTCGTCAAGGAAGCTGCCTATGTCCGGGCCGTGGAATTGAACGGCTCCAGTAGCAAGGTTTACCTTAGCAAAATCCTCTGGTGGCATTCCTATATCGCCTCGAACGCTACGACGATCTATCTGAACACGAACCCGAATGCGGACAGGTCTGCGATCATCGAAGACACGCACCTCATGGGCATGCCGACGATCATAGGGGAAAGCGTCGGGTGGTGGCGTACGCTGCGCGGGGATGAGGTTTCCGGGACGATCTCCGGTTCAGGCACAACGCGGACGATCACGCGCACCGGGCATAACCTGAAAATCAAAGACGATACTATCGGGCGCTCCGCTGACTATGTGCAGCTTACCGCCGTGTCGGGGGATGGAAGCGTCGGGGTTACGTGCCCTGTTACCGCTGTGACCTCGACGACCTTCACCGTCACGGTTCCGACCAAATATGACTTCAATTCCAGCAACCCGCAAAGCGGCCTGCCGACAAGCGGGACGATCTATTACAAACCCTGTTTCGGGAACTCAAACAATACCACGAACCACGGGGCCGTTCTCTGCATCGTCCATTCCCCGCGCAGCCGCATCCGCTATTCCGCATCCAAGCTGTGGAAGATGGCGCTCAAGCCTATTCATTCCGACTTTACAAGCATTATCGAAACTTACTCCCGTGACAGCTTCGCCTCGCAGACCGACAGCAACAACGGCGCTTCCGGGCGGCTTATCTACGACATCGACAATACGGCCTGCACGGACCTCATGGTATGGTTCTGGGATAATCAGTCCGGACGGCACCCCTACACGACAGATGGCAAGGAAACGTCAGGGTCGTTCTCGACAAGCACATGGTATGGAAATTGCGGGAATTCCGTCGGCGGGATGGTGCGCGGTGTCGGCTATATGTCAGACAGCGGAACGGCGGAAACCCACGAAGGCAGCATCGGGATCGACATCGAGTATGTCTTCGGCGGCGCGTATCGCCGGGCCGGTGAGCAGTCCTATAATGAAGTCTGGGGGAACCTGCGCGGGATCAAGGAACGGCGTATCCTTCGCGGTCGCGGGGGGCATGAAGGTCCAGTGTTCCGCGCTTTCGAGCAAACGCCAGATTCTTATCACGAAATCGACTTCGATATCGCGGACATCTATTACGCCGGGTCCAGCAACGTCGGGATGCGGTCGGAGGCGTTCGACGCTCTGACAAATCCGCCGCGTATCCGGGGTAATGCACGGTTCCGCAACGTAGGATATGGGTTCAAATTCCTCAAAGGGATAGACTGCCAGCTTCAAAAGTTTAGTGCGCATGACGTTCCTTACGCCGCAGGATGGCTGAATCTGACGACGACCGGGGACGGCGTGTTTTCTGCCGATGAGGCGACGATTGATTACCGCCAGAACACGCGCGGAAGCACAACACGGTACGGATTCCTCGCGGAAGGGACAGCGAAATACCGCTTCGGAACACTGCGTGTCAATATGGGCGCAACGTACAATCCGGCAGAGCTTTTCACGGATTCCGACAATATCTCAGGCAAGGAAATCACGATTGACAGGCTTGTCATCTCTGACCCGAGCCTTGTCGGTATGCCGAACATCGTGACCAGTGGACGCGAGGCAAACTTCACGATCAAGATCGCGACAATCGTCTATAATGGCCGGCGCATTTCCGTTTCTGGCTTTTCTTACAAGGACATCTCTCGGCTGGCAATCTATGCAACCAACTCGAACCTGACATGGACATCAATGCCAGCGGCGGAAACAGTGCTTGGCGGTACATCAGCCGGGATCATCCGTGCGGATTTGACCGGGTATTCCGAATGCCGCCTTGTCGCGCGTCAGGGTACAGCAGGCGCATCAGGAGCGAAACTTATCGCCCGGTATAACGCCTCGCTCTACGCCGCAACGACAATCGCAAACTGGAGCGCGAACATAGGAACAAGCGAGGTGTCTGTCCCGATTGATAGCGCAAGCAACACCTTTCAAGCCAGTAGCTGGATTCCCCTTGCATCCGGGGCAAAGGCGGACGTTACCATCGCAATCGTCGGAAGCGGCGGAGACGGCGTAACAAGCCCCGTGTTTGGCGGCATCGCCCTTGAGGTCAGGTAATGGCTGGGTGGTCGGTAAACAGGCAGATTAACCTCGGCGACATGCTTGCTATGGCTGGCATGTGCGCCACAATCCTTTCCTGCGCGTTCGGAGGCTATTTGTACCTGTCAGGCCGGATCGACGATAACGACAAGGTTGACATCGTTCAAACCGTCCAGATCGAGAATATGGAGAAGAGATACGCCGACGGGCAGGCTTCTATAGAAAAGGCGCTTGCTGCGCTCAGCACGGACATCAGAGACCTTCGCAAGGACATAAACGAGAAGCAGGACAAATGACACCGCACTGGCTCATGATTACGGTTCTGGTGATTTACGTCATCCTGTCCGTTCTCATGGCCGCAAAGCTCGCATCCTGCGTCATCCATGCCGATAGCGCCATCGAGATGAACCACGTACGCTTTGACATGGAAGACGCTCGGGAGGATGAGCGGTAATCAGGAATTCGTCCGGCACCTGTTGCACAGCCGGTTTCCTACCCATGCACTCATGAACGTATTCCCGCAGCACATGCATTTCCTCGTTTTCTTGACATAGGCCGGGTCTCCATCCTCGCTTCTGTCAGGCTTGCCGGGAAGTGGTGGGCTGTGTGCGTATTTTCGCGGGCGCGGGTTGGTCATTTTCTATTCCTCATTTTCAGGATCCCCAATATAAACTCTGCCCATAAGTTCTTTAAGTCGCTTCCTTCCAGCGGCCAGAGTTTCAGCAAATCCAATAGATTCAAGATGCCTGGTTAATTCATTCATCGGCATAGGATCTGTCATTTTCTGTCCTCCCAGCTTACTGTCATCGGGGTCCCGAAAACGTCTGCCCCCTCCCCAAAACACTCAATGTTATGAGCAATATTTCCATGCCCACGAAAGATAACCTGTGCTGGATGTTTGATTCTTATCGGTTCTGTAGAAAATGTGAAACTGATGTTTTTACTCCACAGAATTAGCCAGCAAAGTTTGATCTTCATTTTCAGCGTCATCTCATGTCCTCCCCATGAGCAAGAACAGTTCGTCTCCGAATTCTTTAATGAGGGTTTGTCCGGCTTCTTGCGTCGAAAATGATATTTCCCCGATTGAGGCTATATTCGTACTTTCACAAAGCCAATCCTTGGCGGCTCTCTTATACCCAACACACCATACTTTTTGATCTTGATTATGTACATTAGCCTTGAAATCCCCGCGAAGCTCGATGATACGCCGCAGCATGGCTTCGACTTTTTCGGCCTGCTCTCTGGTCCGGTAGCAGTTTCCTATGGCGAGTCGAAAGCGGTCTGCATTATCATTAAGCCACGTACTTTCAACTGCATCGCCACAGTCATCAACGAGGAAATATGACTTCCTCATCTCCGGAACGAACCTTTCCAGAGGATCGACTTTCTCAAGCTCGGGCTTCTTCTCAAGCGCATCGAGTCCGCGCTCGATGGTATTGATTACATCAAGAACGCCGATCTTTGTCCCCAGAGTCTTTACGTTTTTCAACCAGTCTTTCGCTTCTTGTATTTTGTCAGTCATCTTCATTCTCCTTTTGCGGTTGAGATAAACAGTTCCGCAGCTTTCAGCGTCATAAACCTGTGGACTTTGTATCCCCGGTTCTCCGGATAAAGCTGTTCGTTCACCTGCCAGCCAAAGTCAACCTTTTCTGGCTCGGACAGGTCTACCTTCTTGATTTCGTGTTCCATCAGTTTTCCTCCGTCAGGTCTTGCAATTGGTTGCGTTGTTTTTCCGTATATCCAACACCTTTATCCTTGGGCGGGTGCGGCGGGATTGGAACAGGATTCTTGGACGAAAACACTTTTTCACCAAGCCCGCCGGAATAGGACTCGATATAATCTGAAATATCAGAATCCTCATCAATGTGCGGCAAGTCACCAGTTATCGTCATCCCCCGCGCCGCATCGTATACATCGCGGGCATAGGGATAAACGGTAACGGCAGAGTGGGTCAGGGACGCGATAACGACCATTCCCCATGCTCCGCGCATTCTATCGGAAAGCGACTTCACACGACGCGCGTTTCTTACTGATCTACTCATTTCATTTCCTCCTCTGGGGGGGTCGGAAGCGGCATCCAATGGGACGGATTACCACCAAGTATTCCTGTGAACCTTCCTTCGTAGGAAACGCGCCCAAGGCCAACGTCCCAAAAGGACTTGGAACCATTCCTCGCAGCAGACTCGGAAGGTTTGATCTTCGCCGCGAGCAAGACCACAGGGGTATTTTTGTAGTCATACGTCTCGATAAGTTGCCAATCCATCACAGCACCATCCATGCAAAGAGGGCACCCGCCACGGGCAGGGACATAACAGCGGCGATAATGTTGATAATACGCATTTTGTGTACTCCTTCTGTTAACGACAAAACCATGCTATAATAGAAAAGTTAAAAAAAGGTTAACAAGAGAGAAAAAAGAGAAAAAAAATGGCGTTCAAATTTTCAAAACGATCACTTGAGAATTTACAAGGAGTCCACCCTGATCTGGTCATGGTCACGACCCACGCCCTCTCTTTGTCGCCTATCGACTTCGTGGTTATCGACGGACTCCGCACTCTGGACGAACAAAAAATCCTCGTCGCCAAAGGAAAATCACGCCGCCTTGATTCTCGCCATCTGACTGGCCATGCAATCGACTTTGCCGCGTGGGTAAATGGCGGCATCTCGTGGGACGTTGCGTACTATAAGCGCATTACAGAGGCTTTCTCAAAGGCCGCTCAGCAACTCGATGTGCGGATCGTTCGCGGCATTGACTGGCCGCATTTCGTCGATGCAGGGCATATAGAGCTAGACGAAAGGGACTATCCATGAGCGTTCGGAACCGGAGAAAATCCTCCATCGCCATGTCGCTGCGGAAAATGAGCGACAAGCTGATCCAGATTTCCGCCCACGCAGACGGGTTTCTAAGCCCATCTGATATCATCATGATGCAGAGCATGGCGGAAACTATGTAGCAATGGGCGATAGAGCTTCGATACGGGACAGGAGAAGCTGGGGACAATGACCAAAGGCCATAAATCATCCGAGCGCCGGGCATGCTATCACGCCTTCTATGTCGGGTGCGCAATTGCGATGTATGGCCTGTACACCAAAGCATCCCTTGAGGGGCTGGCCCTGCTTATCCCGGCAGTCGCCTCGCCCCTCATGTGGTATGCCGGTAATCGTTCGTACGTGAAGGGCAAGATCGGAGAGGACAAGGAATGACAGTCCTGAACCGCGCCCTCCTGTACGCCGGGGCTGCTGTTATTTTGGCCTCAGGAGCCGCATACGCAAAGCATGTCTATGACGGGTACATAACCGCATCGGAACAGGTTAAAGCCACTCAGGAACGCGCCACGGCCTTAAGCGAGGCATACAAGGCGCACGAGCAATCTATCAAGGATCTCGCCGCCAGACGCGACGCTCTGCAATCCGCCCTGTCCGCCGCGAAAAAAAGCAACAGGGAGTCAACGGAAGGATGCGGCGTTACAGAGGCAGAGCGCCAGTTCCTGCGCGATGCAGAAAGGACACGTCATGAGAATGAGAATAATTAACGTGTTATTCGCATTGGCCCTGTCCGCATGTTCAAGCGCCGGGCAAGTGCCAATCATCCTCCCGCCTGCGGAAGACATCCTCGGCGCGCCCGCTTTGCCAACACTGCCAGATCCTGACAAGGCGACGCGCAAGGATTTTGTCGATCTGCTTTATGAATATGAAGCTGCGGCTCAATCGTGCAGGCAGAAATGAATAACCCCCGACCGAGGGGATCGAGGGCTATTCGCTGTCGTCAGCAAGAGGAGTGAGGCAGTGTAGGGCAAAGCCTCAGATATCATGGTTTCACAAATTCGCCATCCTGTCAAGCGGCTCTGAAAACCATTCCCGCGTTGTCGGAACGCCGACAGGTATGAAGCCTGCAAGCAAATAATACGGCCTGCCGTGCGTCCACGGCGTGCCATCTCTGTTACACAGGTTTTGCATCCAAGGCTGTATCATGTAGCAGGTGTCTGTCATGGGGTCACTATCTGCTGTAAACTTCCGCGAATGCCAGGAAAAGAAAAAAGCAGAAAAGTAGCAGAGCGACAATGGCCACAGGGCCGTTCTCTTTATCTGCCATCTCCTTTACGCTCACAGCATAAGCAAAAGAATACCACACAAAAAGCACTGTTTCTGTTATGTTGAGCCACGTCATTTCGTCCTCTCCCTATGCTCTATAAAACAAACTGGCGCTTGACCTCTTAACTCCGGCTTGTCGTGAGGGTTCCACCATCTCTCGGCAGCGGCCTCAAGCTCGCTTGTCCATTTATCGTACTCACAATCACACGATGGATCTTGGCAGAATGTACGGTCTTTAAAGCAAATCATTTTGCATCCTCCTGTTGGATTGCCTCTCCCCTCATGTGGTATAGCACACGATTAAGCAACACTATTTTCCTTTTTCATGTGAAACTATTCACTCGCAAAGCCCATATTTGCTCGTGCAGAGAGGTTCTTCCAAGGCAGTCAAGAGGCTGTATTGCCGCCCTCCGCGGCTGGTTTTCGACCATTCAACGATCTTCCTGATCCCCAGATAGCCATCAACCTCTGGGTCGTATCCTTCCGGCATTGGCGCAGTATCAGAGGCAAAAAACGTGCTGATCCCCCTTTTCGATACCTCGGACACGATTTTTTCCCACTCAGCCAAGCGGTCAACATGGTCGGGGAACCTTTGCGCCATTGTCAGGACTTCGGATTTTTGGCACATAATGCAGGGCATGCACCCGACCCGACCCATGCCGAGTTTATACAGGGGGTTCGGCTCCACTCCCATCTCGCGGTGAAGGCCAAAAACCTGCTCGTGCGTCCAGTTGAAAATCGGTCTCCAGATCACGGAGCCGCCTTCTCCCCATTCCATCCGAGAGAGTTTTGCCCGGTTCCTGCTCTCTTGCGCCCTGACGCCCTGCCAGCTTACGACAGGCCCGTTCCGAAGGGCCGGAAACATGACCTGAAATAGCATGGGGAGGCTTTTCAACTCCTCGGTGCAAAATCGCGCCCTCGTGCTGGGGAAACGGCCTTTCAGCATGCAGAGGTCGAGAAACGGGTTCCCGGTCGGGTGGAAAAGTTCGAGGGCGCGGACGATGCGCTCCTGCGGCACCCCATCCTCCGGCCATTTTTCGATCATGGTTTTCCGCTTTTTCTCGAAACGGCCACTGAAATCGGCGCGGATGACCTCTATTTTCGGGCCTCCCGTTTTCTCTGGCAGAGTGTTAATAAATTCCAGCGTCAGTTCGTGTTCGTGTCCAGTGTCGGCAAAAACGGCGCGGAACTTCACTCCCCATTTAAGCGCGAGCAGATAGAGGGCGGTGCTGTCTTTTCCTCCAGAAAAACTTAATATATTCTGCTGCTTTCCGGCCCATCGTTTAAAGCTATTCATTGCCTGCTGGCCCCCCGGCCACTCCCGCCAGACGAGGGCTCTTTGCAGAATGTACGGTCTTTAAAGCACATCATTTTGCATCCTCCAGCATGTCAGGGGCTGCGGCAAGCATAGCCTTCCATTGCTCTATGTCTTGAACGTCATATCTACGTTTCTGGCTCTCTCTACAATAAGCGTCTACTCCATCGACGATCATCCTCTCCGTGCATTTTGGTGACACCATCTTCCCACCCTTCGCTTGGGCTTCGAGAACCCGGCGGGCGAACCTGGCAATCTGAAGGTCTATTCGTAAGACCTCTATAAGATCTTCAGTAAGGCCAGCAAACCCTAAGGACTGTATGAGTGTTCTCTCATACATCTTCACGGTTTCAAGCGTCAGCTTTTCCATTTTGCATCCTCCTGTTGGATTGCCTCGACTGTCGCGTCGTTCAAAGAAGCGAGCGCCTGTCCTGCGACAAATCTTGCTTCTGTGTAAGAGGCATCGTCTATCATCCCCGCATCTTGGGGGAGGGCCAAAAATCCGTTCAAAGCATTCACAAGCTCGCAGACAATATCCGCCCGGACATATGAGGTCATTTCCAGATTTTTACCGTCCGGCCTATTCTGGAATGGGAAGACTTCGCTTGTGTAGATTTTCTTCGGCATGTCGTGCATCTCGTTCATCCGTTGTTAATCGTGGGGATCAAGGGGCCGGTTCATCTCTCCCTGACATCATCGATCATGCCCTCGACCGAATCCCGCAGTTCCTCGGCCTTTTCCATCATCGCCTCAAGATAGTCCAGCGCGATGCTGTGATCCTCATCGCTCTTTGCCTTCAGGCACATTTCCGCAACCTGCTCCGCAACGAAGTCGAGGGTGTCGAACGCGGCGATATAGTGTTGCACTGCTTCATCGATGGTCATCTCAAAATCCCCTCACGTGAATCCAGTTGAACAGGCGGCGGACGCAGTATCCGCGCAGGATCGAAACCACGGTGAAAATCGCGGCGATGGCGAAGTTTTCCCCGTGGCTTGTCTGAATGCCGAACAGCGGGAATACGGCAAGCTGCGTCAAAAGCGCGACCCCGAATCCGATTCCGGTCCCGACAACGATTTCGATCATGGAATGCGATTTTTTCTGTCCTCTGTCGGTCATATCGTTCCTCCGTTGTTAATTGTGGGTGTCATGGGGGTCATATCAACTCCTTATCCTTTGCCAGCCATTCAGGAAGTGAGACGGTGACAGTCGCCCCGCGATGATCCGGCCCGTCGATCTCGATCTGGCTGATCGGGAGCCAGACCCAGACTTCGCGCCCGGTGTCGTCACGGTCCCCCTGCCAGAACGCTATGGCCTTTTCCCTTTCCGCCCGGCGGGTCAGGGTCACATCCACGATATCGCTGCGGCCTGTGGTCATCTCAGCACCTCCAGCTTCTCTTCGCAGTACAAGATATGATCGTCAATCTGCTGGATCATTCCGGTGAATTCCCGGTCGTTCAGGCCTAGCGCGTTGAAGGCGTGCGCGACGCAAAGAGCTTCCCGTGCCTCGCTGGCTTGTTGTAACGACGCCTCGACAAAGGCGCGGAGGATTTCAGGTGTTTTCATGGTGCGTCTCCATTAAACTGCCAGCGTTTCGATCAAAGCCGCAAGGCGGCGGTTCATCACGTCAATGCGGTGTACCGTGTCCATGAGTCCTTGGCCAATGGGGGAAAACATCTGGCGTTCGGCTTTTCCGATACCCTCTTCCAATTCTTTTTGCGGGCGATTTTCGAGAACAGGTTTAAGCCGCTGCGTCAATTCTATGATGAGGGCGTCGGTTATGCCCAGAGACTGATCCAAAGCCTGCGCAGCGTATACTGATTCTGGCTGCGGCCTCGGGTTTGCGGCGTTCGTAGATTCTTTTGCCACTGCCACATTGACTTGGAGATTATTACTATACATTTCAGCGTTCCTTTCATGTGTTTTCATGGTCGTTTCTCCTCTCGTTAAAAGTCGGACGGGGCAGGGTTTGATACCTGCCGAGCGTGGCGGCTATTTCACTCACGCCGTAAAGCCTCTCAATACGCGAAAGAGAACGCCCGTCCGTGTGATAAACTAGTAAGGATTGAAAAATGCTATTCCTGCATCAAGTTTGCACGCACAGCCGCATCTTTTGCCTCAAGAAGTTTGCGAAGAGCTACAGTTCTCTCCGGGTTTCTTGGGAGATCGGATACAATCCATGCGGCCATCTCTCCAAAAGGCTTTGAGACCTTTTGAAGGTTCTCCGGCAAATGCTCGAATTTAAAAAACTGAAGGATAGGTTCAAGCTGCTTTACTTCTTCCGTCATCTTCTTTCTCCTTGCTGTTTGCGTTACAAAGTCGGACGGGAAAAGGTCTGTGCCATACCTGTACGGCGGGCTTGCCTGTCTAGCCTACGTCCCGCGACGCGGCCTGCGATGATGCCCTTTAGTCCGGCCCTCGCCCGTCCGTGTGACAGGCCCGTGGGGGACGAGCCTGTCGCAGGGAAGGGTGGAGGTCTCTCCGGCTGTCACGCCTGCATCCGGGGCGTTCCGGTGGTCAAAACGGACGGCTCGAATCTGTCTCGTTCGCGAATTCGTTCCAAAGGCATCACCGTCCTTTCCTTCAAGCCGCGTCAATCTTGCGCTGCGCCCACGGGGCGATTTTCTTTACCCATGCAGCGGCCTTTTCATCGTCGATGGCGATCAGGACAATCCCGAGAATCAGAAAGACGCCGCGCGGGAAAAAGAACGCCCCCACGACAAGCGCTAGCCCAGTCCATGCCGTGATTTCCAAAGTCTGTTTTTTAAGCCAGTCTTTCATCGTCAATCCTCCTTGCGTGTCCGGCGACCATTCGCCTTGATAAAGGCCGACCCGAAGACCGGCCTTCGTAAAGGCGAAAATCCCTAGTCGTTCAACGCGCCCATGAACGCGGTCATGAAATCGACCTCTTCGAGCGCCTTGACATCAACGATGTCGTACTTCGCACCGGTCAGGTCATCATCAAGACCCGTCAGGAATGCCTGAAGCCCACTGTCGATCTGGCCGACGGTCAGGAACGAGATGTTGAATTCGCGTTCGTCCTTGACATCGTTGGTGATTTCAATGATGGCCTTTTTAACGGCTTCGCGGTCAGACGGGGAACCGTCCGTTGCCACGAACAGAACGGTTTGTTCCTTCCCGTCCTGCTTGTGCTTTGCGTATGCGGCCTTGATAAGACCGGCGGTGTCGGTCAACCCCTCCTTCGCCGTCAGCTTCGAGATGACATCCTGCGCCTTGTCCGCCGTAATGCCGGGATAGGTCGTGATCGCCTGACCAAAGGTGATAACGTCGATCCCGTCTTCGTCCCACTTCGCGGCTTCCGTCGCGAACAGGATAACCTTTTCCTTCAGATATTCGATCCGTGACATCCCGCCGGGGCAGTCCGTCGCGCACATGGACCCGGAAACGTCGACTCCGAAGATGAAGTTATCGCCCTTGTTCAGTTCCAGATTGCTCATTTTACTTTCCTCTCGTTTTACGGGACAAAGCCGCCCGCCTCGGCATGCCGCACAATGCGGCGCTCGTTTTCAACAAGACAAGATTGCGCCAACGCTTCCGGCATGTCAACAAATATTTTTAGACATTTTATAAAAATGTGGTATGGTAAAATCTCAGGAAAGGAAACGCCATGACTATCACAAAAAAGCAAAAAGAAATGGAAGAAAAACTTGAAATCATCTCAACTTGGGATGGAAAACTCTACGCATGCGGAAGGTCTCGCAGGTCATTCTGCAACAGGCATGGGATCTGCATGCAAACCATGTATATGGCTCAATCCGGTAAAACAGAGCCACGGTGGAAGACGATCAAGGAGATCGAAGCCGCCTTCAAAAAAGAGGGGGTTTAGGTTGTGGAGATCAAGACTGATCGGTACACGCTGATTCATGGTGACGCGCTGGAAATCATGCCGGACATACGTGGCATGGATTTGTGCGTCACGGATGCGCCTTACCTTCTAACGAACGGGGGTCGTGGTGGCGATCCTCTTTATGATGGTTCACGGAGAATGTCTGGTGCATTTGCTCCTGAAAACTACAACAACAGCGGGCACCTGTTTGAAGGTGAGTGTCCGGACTGGTCAGAATTCACGCCGCTGATCTTTAATTGCCTGCGGGACAATGCCCACTATTACAGCATGGCTGACAGCAAGAACCAATTTGCTATGCAGCAGGCCGCTTTGAATGCGGGGTTTCGGTTTCATAACCTGCTCTATTGGGACAAAGTTACATGCACCCCGAACCGTTGGTATATGAAGAATGCCGAATATATCGGTTTTTTCTTCAAGGGGAAGGCTTTCCCGATAAACGATTGCAGCAACAGGCAGGGAATTCGTTTGCCTCATACTGATGAAACATCGCATCCAACCGAAAAACCAGTCGCCCTCATGCAGCACTATATTGTCAATTCCAGCCTGCCGGATGAAATTACGTTCGATCCCTTCATGGGAACAGGAACAACTGGCGTTGCTGCAATAAGGTCAGGTCGCAGATTCATCGGGATAGAGCGCGATAAAAAATGGTTTGACATCGCGGCAGAAAGAATCAAAAATGCAGAGAGGTACCTATCATTGTTCGATGAATAAGTGGGGGGCGGATAAGGTTCAAAACCTCCCGCCCCTCTTGCTTAATCCTCAACCCAATCGCTTATATTTGGCATTCCATCTCTTTCCGATTTAGGTATTTGGTCTGCGTCGCCACTGAGCCCTGTCACGTCGCCACTGAGCCCTGTCACGTCGCCTCTGAGCCATGACACGTCGCCACTGAGCCCTGTCACGTCGCCACTGAGCCCTGTCACGTCGCCACTGAGCCCTGTCACGTCGCCTCTGAGCCATGACATGTCGCCTCTGAGCCCTGTCACGTCGCCACTGAGCCCTGTCACGTTGCCTCTGAGCCCTGTCACGTCGCCACTGAGCCATGACACGTTGCCTCTGAGCCATGACATGTCGCCTCTGAGCCCTGTCACGTCGCCTCTGAGCCATGACACGTCGCCTCTGAGC
>ERZ724522.124-NODE-124-length-45702-cov-4.922624_pt1 | contig 45702 bp, 46 predicted proteins | sample MGYA00376055_ERZ724522 | MGnify/ENA primary metagenome ERZ724522 (study PRJEB28724, sample SAMN07190884) | wastewater metagenome | isolation source: effluent of sewage treatment plant in Hong Hong | place: Hong Kong | collected 2016-03-17 ... | reverse complement strand
TACTGATGGTTTTGAAACTCATGCGACCCTTGAGTGTCTCGCTGTAACTCTCGCAGGCCGAGCGCCAGACGATACCCTCGGCAGGAGTGCCATTATCGTAGTCCAACCGGTTGGCGATTTCAAGCAAGTCTTCAACGGTACGCGGAGCCCCGACAAAGAAATCGAGATTGTGAACTTTCCTGACCACATTGAGTCCATGTTTTTGGGCAAACGTCACAAGTTCACCGTATCCGAAGTATTTTCCGGTGTCGATGTTGAACAGGTTGAACAGATGAAGTTGAATTTCGTTGAGACCGAGCCGATTGGCTTGAATGCCCGGCCCAACCATCTCGCCTTGAATGGCCAGATTGACCGGCTCACTGCGTAGAATTTCCTCAAGCTTGAGTTTTCTCGCCAGCTTCCAGTGCGCATTGGTCTCGGTCTCCGTGAGGTCCAGATTTCTGGAACACACGCCGAAGTCAGCGTCGCGGCGATATGCCGTGAAACTGGTGCCGTCCATTTTGAGAGTGCCAATGAGGTTCATACCCTTGGCCACGGCTTCGGTTAGCACTTCCGGAACCGATTGGAGGCGAATCTCATCCGTTTTGTGGAGAAACACCGGAAAATTGCCTCGAACCTGCCCGGCAAGCTCGGGCGGAATAACGGGCTCATACTTCTTGACTCCAACGAGTTCGGTAACATCCTGTCCTACCTCATAGTTTCCTTCTGGCAGCAGAGTGATGGGCAAGGCCAGTCCTTGGCTCAATTGACCCCGGAGCCTTATGGTTTTGATTCTAAGGGGCTTGCCGGGCTCTTTGCGCAGATGGTCATTCCACGGCGCAATGGGCAAAACGCTGTCCAACTCAAAGTAAACGCAACGGTCGCCCACTTGAAACTCGGTCTTTTTTACAACTAGCTCCCAACCAAGCACTTTGGCGAGCAGAATGGCATCAGCCCCCGGAATGGGGGTGAGTGAGGCAATAACTTGGATTGAGGCTAGTTTACGGTCCATAGCACCAATATGGACCAACCTTATGAAAAGTCAAGTACTATCGATTGTAGGGAATTTTGTCCCAGTCCAAATTGTACTTTTGAGCAAGCTCTCGACCCTTGCGGAACGCCACGAATGCCTCTTTTTCGTTTTCACTCATAGCCATGGTCTTGAGCTTCTTCAACGTGCTCATGGTATCGTCGCCGATGTTGCCGTAAATGAACTTCACCATATTCGGAACCTGCTCCGATGTGGTATGGTCCTTGTGAACTTCTTTGCCGTACTTTCGTTCAAACTCCTCCTTCAACACGCTCAATTCCTTATCCAAATCCTCGGCAGCGCGGAGCACCTTAATACTGGCCGAATGGTCATGCTCTTCACAAAGTAGGAAGTATAGATAGTTCAAAATGGGGGTCTGGGCGGTGGGGATGAAAATTTGGTTGTCTCGGAAAATTTCGTCGTCCTTGAGTCCCTTGGCCCGACCCTCCGTCAACATGATTTGGCGCTTGCGCGTGCCTTCTTCAATTTGCTTCTTGTATTTGGATTCATAGGTCTTGGCCGCAGCCACCAAGTCCTCCTTGTTCTTTTTGATGTCGATGGCCTTTTTAGCAAATAGTGCAGCGAAATCCGGGTCTTCGCGAAGCTTGTCGAGGGAGAATTTGGTGTTCATAGAGTGGTTGTTCAAATGCAGTTGAATTCAATATAAAAGTTGATTTTTCCTATCATGTCTTCGGTGGATTTTCTCCATGCCGCATTGCGATGCGGGTGAAGGTGCCATTTTAGCACCTTGGTTGCCGGAAATTTGTCAGCATAATCCTCAAACGCACTATTCTCCGGATTTCGACTGGAATAGGCGATGAACTTTCCTGCTGGGTGAATGAGATGCTCCATTATTTCCCGCTCATGTTCCCAACCTTCTCGCGCATGCCAAGCGGCCTCATCCACAATCGCCACATTGATGGTCTCGCTGCGGCCACCCATTCCAAGCTCCCCAGACGATACCGTTGAAAATTTTGACCCATTCTTCGTGATGATACAGAATCGATTGTCTTTCACCAAAGGTCCCTTCATCCAACCGGGCAGACGCTCGTAAGCAAATCTAAACATGTGCATGGTGCGGTCTCGTTCAACCTGTTTGGTTACCACGAACAAAACTGTCTGATTTGGTTTGAACGTCGTCACCCACAGCGCATAAGAAACCGACAAGCTCGTAAGTCCCATTTGCCGAGCCTTGATGGCGATGTAACGATTTGACTCGTGCATGTCTCGAATAACGGTTCTCTGAAACGGGTACAGTTTGAAGGGTTCTTCTCCGTTTGGCCCACTCAACTTAACGTAATTTTCGATGAAATACACCGGGTCGTTGGCACATCTGTCCCATTCGCCAAAATACTCAGGTGATGTAGATGACAAGTTCGTTATTTCTCTGGCTAGAAGGGGCGCGGCAACAAATCCGAGCAATGCGTTCTTGATGAAGTTTCGTCTGTTCATAATTATAACACTTGTTTGGTGGATTTCCCCTCAGTCAACAATTGGGGTCCACTCATTTTGAGTTGATTGTAACGCTCCATCCGCTTCTTCCTAATTGCTTCCTTGTTCTGTTCGTAGTATTCCTTGGAACGAACACGGGATTCTTCGAGGACTTCGTCGTAGGTTTTGTTGAGAGGTTTTCTGCCCATGCGTATATATATCACCTCAAGAACAAAAAACATAGAACATGGACGCAAAAAAGCGCAGAGATTACTCCCTGCGCTTCTTGGTTTTTATAACCAATTCTTACTCGCTCGTCTTGTTAATCGACTTCTCCGTGAACAGGTCGTTATCGAAGACGCCCAGCTTAGCCGAGCGAGCGAAGTTACAATAGGAGGTTGCAATTTTGGAGTATGCTTCCTTGGTTCCGGCATCCGTTGCGGCATACGCCACAGTGTTGGATGACAACACCCCAAATTGCGCCGAAGTAGCAGACACATTTTCAAAGCTACCACAACCCACGAAAGTGAATGTCCACTTTCCATCCGACTGGAAATGCTCAATCATTTTCTTGATATCAGTCTTGCTCCACTTGCGAGAAGAGTTTTCTTCCCCGTCAGTGAAGATGGTCACAATAATTTTTAGATTGTCGTCACCCAGTTTGTCTCCATGAAACTCCTTGACCTTCTCGATACCATAACCGATGGCATCGAGCAGAGGAGTACCACCACTTGGAACATAATCATCTGCGGTCATGTCCTTGAGGTCGGCTACATTATGGCCAACCCGCTTGAACACGAAGTCAGAACTGTTCATGACATCGTTGGTTGTGTTGAGGGTCCAGACACCTCCTCCGGCGCTGAATTGGAGCTGCGTGTTGAGAATTTCCGTGTTTTCATCCACTTCTTTTTTCAGCACATTGATGTTTTCGTTCACACCTTCAATGGTGCGAGAGCGATATGGTTCCATACTGCTGCTTTTGTCAATAATGGTCAGGGCATGGATGATTTTCTTGGATTGTTTCTTACTCATGATTTTTAGATTGTTGATTGTTGATTGTTGATGGTTGATTTTAACCCTGCCATCCCTGTGGTGGTTGGCAATACTTCGTGCCGAACGCCTGTGGGGCCGGGTGTTCCGCGATGCGCGGGTCGTCTTCAAGGTCGATGCCCATGTCAATAAGAGCGTTTTTGCTGGCATAGTACATCACCAACTCAGTGAGAATCTCTCCTCTTTCGAAATATTCCTTCTTGACCTTGTCCTCCAACTTTTGGCCCCAGCCGGTGCCGGTGTCAAAGGATTTGTAGGATATAGGAGCGTCGAATGCGTTCGACACACAACAAGCGGAATTCTGTCCAGAATTGGAAGCATCCGTTGACCGCGACAAAGCGCCCGCCCGCGCTTTTCCAATCGAGTTGGCAGATACATTTGCTGTATAGGTCGCCGAGCCGCCAGAGGTGGTCATAGTATTGACCGTTGGGGTCACCGATGCAGCGGTCGCAGTTCCACTCAGTGAAATGCTACCCCCTTGCAAGGTAATGTTTCCAGTTCCAGCGATAGTTCCGTAAGTGGGATTGGATACCCAATAACCACCCGTGTAATAGGGATTCCATGGGTACACATATACGGGATACGGCACATAGGTGGGTTGATTGATGATGGTGGTAGGAACCGGCTTGGCCTTTTCCTTGAACACTCGCACCCCAATCACACCACAGTTTCTCGAACTGCCCTTGGCGTTCGCCACATATGACTTGCCTTTTCCAGTGAAAATGAAAGCGGCTGAATTTGTGTCGCTGATGCGATAGCCCTTGATTTCCACGTAACTGTAGGCGTCAATGATGTAGCCCTTGTTTGCGTCTTCTGCTGGCTTGCCGGTGATGACATCCAGTCCGTCTACTGACAAAACCGCCATCACTCGATAGGCGTTGTCGTTTTTGATTTTAACGGTATAGTTGGTACCGTGCCGAGCCTCGATGAAGCTCATTCCCTTGTGAGGGTATTCTCGCATCGGGCGTCCATTCACTAGGAGCCTTAATTCCATTCCATTATTATACATATTATTCCTTTTTTCTTCTTCCTCGTTCCCATCCCCACTGTGAGGCTTTGCAGGACTCAGAAATTTTTCTCCGGTGTTCCTCGGTATGCGGACCGAGTTTTTTCCCCAATTTAGCAGCCGACATTTTTGCTTTGGATTGTTCCGAGTGTCTTCTTCCACGCATCTTCGCCGCCTGTTTTGCAATTGTTTCTAGGCTTATGACTTTACCCTTATTTCCGGCCGATATTTTTGCGCGAGTTTCTAAACTATGCCTTGGCCTAGGGGCTTCAGACATCTTTTTTCTAGATTCCTCAGAAAATTTTCCTCGACTTCCTCCCGCTCTGATGTTGTATCCGTTGGCGATAGCATCATAATGCTCTATCCAATAAATTTCTCTCTCGTCCAACTTAAACTGCTCGGAGGAATTGCTTTCCAATACAATTTTTTCAAAGTCGTCGTAGCCATACTTAGTCAACGCTCGCAAAAGTTTGCCTTGACTTTTACAGTTAAGCTTTTTGTATTTGTTCCAACGGGCCTTGATGTTAAGGCTTTGTCCTATATACCACTTTCCAGTCGTCTTGCTGCGAAGACCATAAATACCACTCGTGGCGGGTAACAGCACATCTTGATTAAGAGAATTGCTCAACATTTAACTATGTATCTAACGCCACAATGGCGATTTCTACATAGATATATATGTACCAAATTATTGATTTGTCAATCTATAAGAAAGAAAGTTGTTTTTATATTCACCGCTTTAGTTTGGTGAGTTCGTCACGGATAAGCTTCATATCGGTGTTATTTATGTCCAAGCTGGGATTCTCTAGTATTTCGTGAACTGCCCCAATCGCCGCCAGCCATCCCTTTCGCGTGAGATATTCGGCAGTAACAACAGCAGGATGATTTCCCGCGCCATAGCGGGTTTCAAACCACATCTTAAATGCTTTGGTGTTCTTTGTAGGCTTTTTCATATTCTTCCAGATACTCTTTGATAACTTCCCCATGGCAGCGGGCCGGGGCGCAATAACACACAAGATTGAGGTCATGCCCTTCAAGATGAGCACGCTTCATTTCGTTGAGCATAGCAGCAAGCACTGGTTCGTTTAGTCGAGCATGTTCAAACCATTCACGATATTTCGCGATGGCTTCTTCGCGAGTAGATACTTTGTGTTCCGCCTTCGTGTTATCCATATGGCTGTATGGATTGCCAAAAGGAGACCCGCGCCCGATATAAACGTCATTCGGCGTTGGTTTGTGCCAGTGCTTGTTGACGATGCGAATCATACCTCACCACGTAGAAAATCCACCAATCATTTTCCGGGATTTTGATACTACCGGAGTGGAGTAAATTTTGAAGGTGGTTACCGTATTCTTCCGGGCGCTTTCCAACTCTTCCTCCGTGGCTTTTCTGGTGATGACAGTACCATACGACGGACGAAGAATGTGCCCGTCAATTTTCGAAGAAAACAAACCGTAATAAGCCGAATACTCGATGCCGGTGTCAAGTTGCTTGTAATCCACCTTCGAAATGTGACTGGAAAAATTTTCGGAATAACCAACCTCTGGTTTGGTTCGAAACAGCGAGGTAATCCATCCCTTCACCATTCGTTGATGCCCCGACCCACAGTTTTCGACTTTGAGCATGCCTTTCCAGTGCTCCTCGACCAAGACACCCGTGGCCATGGTGTTGGCGCAGTTATCCAACGTAGTTTGAACTTTTGCAGCAAACTTCTTGTCACTTGTCGAGGCCCCATCAAAAATCTTCATCGAGGACAGATTCTTCCAAGCGTCCGCGAGCTTGTTCCAATCCTCGGGGGTACCTTGTATCACCATCGACGGAAACCCACACAACATCATCGAATAATTGTAAAATGGAGAAACGGCATCGGCGAAGGCAGCATAGAACGCTTCGGTGGAATCGGGGGTACTGGTTGAGAACACCGGTAAGTAATTTTCCACCCCAGACGGAATTCTACTCTTGAACAATTCCACGATTTTTTCCAGTGGAAGCTTATCCAACGAACCACTGAACACCGTTAATTCCGTTTTGGAGTCGGAGGTGGTGAAGAACTTCCGAAAAGCGTCGGGAGTTTCTTTGACCATGTTGGCCAATTCACACAGCAGCCCATACCAAATAAAGTCTGGACGCACGACTGGACTATAGTGGTTCGCATAACAAAGTTCGAGATAACCAATGTAATTACGATGTTTCACCGCCCCCACATTCACCGCTCGCACGAACGTGTTTGTGCCCATATCTTTTCCGTACAGAGGAGATTCAACCTCATATAATGGTGCTTGTTCTAGGTCGGGGTTTAGTGGAATGATGATTTCTTGCATAGATTATCCTTGGAATCCGGTTGAACCGGTTCGGGTTTTTCGTGGTCGCTGGCTTTCGCCAGAAGATTGGATGGTGACCGAGTCAGTTTTATGAAACCCTCGGTTAATCATGGCAGTTATCTCCGCGTCCGTCAGCCAACCAACGGTCGAGGTTTGATTGTTGCCATAAGAAACGGTGACTACCCAATGTCGTTCGTTTTTCTTTTTCACAACCATTTTTTAACCTCATTGTTTCCCTTGAATTTGTCTCGCTTGATAGCTTCTTTCAACTCTTTCGCCTTGGACCCCTCGATTTTGTTGGCCATCACGTTAACGGGGTGCATGTCATACACCTCCGCCTCGTCAGTTAGATAAAAATTCCCCGCGTCGGTTTCCAATCGAACCACCTTGTTGTCGGTAAAGAATACGGCCTCGGTGATTTTCATAACGCTGCTCGTACCGCCATCAATGCAATCCCCAATAGGTTTCGACCTTTCCACGCCGCTTCGTTGAGAATGAGTGGGTCGGTCTCACCCAACCCCACTCCCCAGATGGTGTCATACGGGGATGCCTCTACCAAAATTCGGTTGCCGGTATCCTTGAGCGTCTGTCCCCACTCGGGATTTTGCTGATATTTCAGTAGATTGGCATAAGTCATGAAGCCGAGCCTGACACATTCCCAAGCCTTGTCATTGTACTTCAATACCTTTCTCCCCAACGCCTTCACTTCTCGCGGGTCGGTGGTTTTTGCGGCGAGGGAGGCTGCGGCAGTGTCACCAAAAAACATCGCCTTGGACCACATGAAGTGTTGTTCGGTGGTATTGAAATGTAGTCCAGAATTCGGGTCCAGAAATTGGTTTGGCGTTGTGTGCCAATTGCTGTAAATTTCCTTACCGGAATAAAAATATACGTGGGTGTCGGTGATTTTCATCTGAGTATCATTTTTGCCAAGCGAATCTTGTCGTCTAATTGCTGAATAGTCTGTTGATTGTCTTTGAGCCCTTGACGAAGAACCGCAATGGTTCCAACCAAATCCGCCAACAACAATCTCAGCGCCTCGTTGTCTAGTGCGAGGGCCGTGTGGTTCCCCCGCAGCTTTCCGTTTTCGAGTTCTGTGAATGACAATAGTTTGACGGTAGGAGAATCTTTAAGGCGGGAGGAAATGCCTCGCTTCCATTCCTCATTGTGGACCACCACGATGGCCTCAGAGGAATTTTTTGCACCCCCGAGCACTAAATTGGTGTGGCCGACTTTGTTAACGGTGCTGAGATACGACACTAGTTCATTAGCAATACCATAGCTATTCATATAATTTCCTTAGTTGAGTTCTTCCACTGTTCCCTTGAGCTTCGGGCCGTTTTCCACCGGCACCCAGTCCGTGATGGCATTGCTGTCCACCGGTTTTCCTCCCCCGCGCACGTTGACCGCCACGGTGATGTGTGGAATCTTGTTGGCGCTGTGGAATCCCACCACCCGCACGGCCACGGCTTTATTGCTCACGCCCACGTGGGTGACTTCCAACTTTTGGTCAGTCTTGAGATAGGGCTTCACAAACTCCGGGGTGCCCGGATATTGAATGGTCATATGATGACAATACATTTTCCATCCATTGTCGCGCACCAGCACCGGCAGACGCACGGTGTTGATTTTGATGTTCTTGTCTGCCCACGCCGCGAGGGCCAATTGGGACTTTTCGTTCAATAGAATTGCAGAGTACATGTTGGTTATTTGATTTTCTTGAGGTTATCTACGAACGTCTTCAAAATTCGATACAACTCCTCATCAAAGGACACGTCCTGATGTTGAAGCAGCGCAAACAGGGACCGCGAGAGTCCCTTGAAGCCAAGGCGATTGCCGTTCACGATGATATGGGTCAGCTGACCCTCGTTCTTCCATTCGAACTCTATCTTGGTATCGGGATAGTCCGCGATGATTTTTTGTAGGGGGTTTTTCATATTAGCGAATCACTTTGAGAAGCTTGCTGATGCAGGCCATGAAGCAAATTTCCTTGTCCACCACTGCCGAGTCTTGAAATTGGGCGTCGGCCAGCACCACCACGGCCTCGACTTCGACGCTGGGGGCATAATCACCCACTCGTTCATACAGGTAGGTGTAGAAATCGGAAAAGTTTTTGATGCTATGGTCGGCCACCAATTGACGAATCCCATTGAAAGCATCCTTGGAATTGTCACCCTTGAGCAATTCCACCAACTTGGTCTTGATGTCGCCTACGAGCACGTCTTCCTTGGTCAAACGCAACTCACCATCAATGACATTCCGCTGAGCAATATTGATGACTGCCCGAATGTCGGGATAGTGGGACTGAACAAGAAGAGCAATGTCTTTCTTGTCAAACTTAACGCCTTCCTGTGTCAAAATAGACAAGAGCTTCATAGCCACCTCATTTTTGCTTGGCGGCGTCACCCCGAACGATTGACAACGGGACTGGATTGGCTCCACGATGCGCTCACGGAAATTACAGGTCAAGATGAACCGCGTATGAGCGCTGAAGGTTTCCATGGTATTCCGCAGGGCTCCTTGCCCAGCCGGGGTCAGTCCGTCCGCCTCGTCCAAAATAATAACCTTGAGCGGATTCACTCCAATGTTGCAGGCAAAATTCTTGATTTTGACTCGAATCGTGTCAATGCCGTTCTCGTCCGAGGCATTGATATAAAGCATGTCACACTTGATGGAACTGGCAATCAGCTTCGCCAATGTGGTCTTGCCCGTGCCCGCGCCACCATAGAACAGCAGATGGGGAATGTCGTTGGCCGCAATGTACTGCTTTACCTTCGCCTTGAGCGTGTCATTGCCCACATACTCCGCCAAGGTGTGAGGGCGATATTTCTCCGGCCACAACGTGTGGTCAGAGCGGGTGTCTTCAACGGGAGTATCAACGAAAAAGTTCATGATGAATCAGGGGAGAGTGATTTTGAGAAAGTAGTAATTGGCCTCGTAAACTGCCGTCTTGACCGCCAAGTGGGCCAAACCCGCCGAATTGACCTTGAGAGTCATTCCGGACATGCCCCGGTTCTTCATCAACGCCTCCTTGAAATAGTCTGCATTGAAGCTTACCATCTTGGCGGGCGTATCCAGCCCCGGAGTGGTCTTGAGTTCGAGTCGAATCCGATTGCTGTTGATGCTGCTGTGACCGATAATCATCTCGACCCGACTCGTCTTGGGGTTGGTCAGGAAAGTGAAATTATTCACTTCGGCCAAGGCATTCTTGGCACGAATGTATCGCTCCACGAAGTCCTCATCCAACAACACTTCCAAGTCTGCCTTCCCGGGATTCACGCCACTGGGAGCACTGGGGATAACCGACAAATCCGCGAGCATCACCATCGATTCGGTGTTCTCGTCACTGAAAGATATACCGACCGCTCGTTTGTCGTCCAATCGCACCACTTCTGGGTTAATGTCTTCCTCCAACACGCCCAGCATCTTGATAAGCTGCTTGGTGTCGTGGATACCATAGGTTCCTTTGTCCAGCTTGAGTCCCGTATAGCTGACATTCCCGTAAAGCGTCTTGTCTTCCGTAATGAAGACCGTCTTGAGGCTTGAGCCATCGGCGTCAATCTTCACCCGTTCCACGGTGCCGGACAAATTATATAGCTCAATGAACTTGAGGAGGTCGCTTTTCTTCATAATGGTTAACTGTTAAGTTGGCAGATTTCAATTCGGTTGTCAAGAGTCAAAGGTGAAGAACGCATCAAAGGCTTCCTGCTCTTCGTTGTACAGTTCCCAGCGAAGCGCTTCATAAAAAGTCTTGAGCTTTTTTTCAAGCTCGGCATTCCAGATGGCGTTGCGGTCAACGTAGGTGGTAATGAAATCCATGATGATTTTGGGGTCTTTGTCGTCATCTTTGAAGGCTAGACCGTCCAATCCAAATGGGTTGTTGCGCAGATATACCCACTTGATTTTGCCACCATGTAAAATTGGTTCGGTTTCTTCAAGGTTGTACTTCTTGAGCATATCGTTGTATGCCAGCGCGGCCTTGCATTGGGCGGTGCTCCCGGGCAAGAAAATAAACGGGTCGCGGTCCGAAGGGTTGAAATTGGTCTTGGCTTCGGTATTGCTGATGAACCGAACTGAGGTGTTCTTGGCCACGTCCTCAAGATGGAAATCTTTCATGGTTCCCTTGAACGCCACCACTTTCTTGTTCATTTCCTTGTTGGTGGTTCCGTTGAGAATATCCGCCAGCACAGAACTCATGAAATCGCGGAACTTCTTGGGATAGGACGAGCGCACAACGTCCAAGCCCTTGACTTCCATCTTGTCAATATCCTTGGCCTTTTCCATGTCGTACACCTTCCACATGGCATACCGCTTTTTCACCACCCAAAACGCCGCTTTGGCCACCACGTCGGCGGCAATCTTGATACGATTGTCCGTCGAATTGAACATGCGCGGAACCATCACCTTGTAGAATTCGTTCAAGTCGTTGCTGATATCTCGGATGGTGGCGATGGCAAACGGTTTAACATCGGTCACATTCTCCGCTTTGGCCAAGGAATTGATGTCAAGGTAAAGAGAGTCTGTGTCAATGTAGATGACATAGTCTTTGTCGGTAGTACCGCATCGCTTGTTGAATTTGCTATTCACCAGACGAGCGCTGGTCTTGATGATTTCCTGACCAGTCGAGGTGACGGCGAGTGCATTGTCGAGGTCGTAGAAGCGGAAAATGCTCAACCCAAGCACGCCGTAGAGCGAGTTGAGCAAAATCTTTTGCACCTGCTGGCGACGATTCCAGAATACTTCATCCTTTGCATTCTTCGCGTCCGAGGCGTCCTTGGCCTTCTTCTTGTACTCCACGCGCTCGGCAAACCACTTCTTGAGAATATCGGGGATGCAGCCCACCTTGTTTTGGTCGTACACCGCACCATTGGCGCTCACGGCCAGATGATTCTTCTTCATTTCCTTCTCAAATTCCTCGTAGGTGTATTCCTCGTCGAAAAATCGAATCTTGTCCTGACTTTTCTTCACCAGTTTTTCTGTGGACCAATCTGGGATGACTCCGAGCTTGGTCTCCGGCGAGATGTTCAGACTCATAATTACGCTTGGATACAGCGAGTTGATGTCCGCGCTGCACACCCAATCGTATTTGCCCGGGACCGGGTCTTTGACGTAAGCGCCCTCAAAACCCACGTCGTCATCGTCGTCGTCCATGACAATCATCCCATCGTCATCGCGCTCGATTTTCTTGTTAGGTGCCACCAAATGATTGCGACGAAGATAGGTCAGCAACGCTCCTTCGAGAAACTTGCTGGGGATGTTGAATTCCTCATAGCCCACGTGACACACGTGGCAGATGGTCATGGCCAGTTCGATGAACTGCAACAGGTCATTCAGTCCCTTCACCAGCACCACGTCATGTAAGTTGTACTCGATGAATTTCTTGATGTCGGTACGCATCAAGTGGTCCAGTGAACCCTCGTATTCCACCTTACCAATCTTGAGTTCCTCCTTGGCCACGGTATCGAGACGATAGTTGGGAAGGCTCTTACCACTGTATTTCTTGTAGAGCAAAAGATAGTCGAGGCAATTCAATCCCGCGATGGTCATGCGATTCTTGTACTTGTTCCAATAACAGATACCAATGGGAGAAAGTTGGGCTGCAAATTCCTCACCCAGCACGGCCACTAGCCGCGCATGCAAATAGGGAAAGTCGAAGCCGTCGATGTTCCAGCCCGTTGCGATGGTCGGGTTGATTTCCCGCCATTTCTTCATGAAGGCAATCAAGAGGTCTTCCTCATGCAAATACGCCAACACGCTACGATTGCCTTTTGCTTCGTTGGCGACAATGCCATTTTCATCCAACACAAAGCAATAGTAGTAGTCCTTGCTGGCGTCGTATACGGCGATGGCCGTGATTTTTTGCATCGGCTTTTCCAGATTGGGATAACCGTGCGATGAATCCACTTCCAAGTCGATGATGGCGATACGATGATTGTGACTAACTTCGTCGCTGTCCGCGTAAGCGTCAATCAAAAACTTGGTTTCCACCGGCACGTCAGACTCAAACAAGTTTGGGTCTCGGGGATTGAATTTCTCCACCCGTTCCAACTCCTGACCATAAATCGACAGATACTTCCCACCCGGCTTGCGTCGATAAGCGTAGGGCTTGTACTTTAAATTCGTGTAGCCATTGTCGTCATCCCACAGGTGGATTCGATTGGCCTTTCGGTCATAATAGACGGCAGTATACATTCCACGGTAGCATAACACCCCGGGCCAGCACGTCAAGCTTATACCACGGTGATGCTATCAAAACCCTCGGCTCGGGTGGGCGTCGTAAACTTCGCAAATTGCTTGTCGATAACCCATTCCGGCACTTGGCGGGGACGCAGGGCGTTCCTTTTTTTAGCGGTCGCAAGGTCGGTTTTCACAACATAGGCCACGATTTCGGCATGATTGTTTTTGCCAATCTGCACCCAGTCCTTGCGGTCTTTGACCGAGAGGCTCGTTGCGTCAATCACCGTGTTCTTGCCCTGTGCCAATAAATCATTGACCCGTTTCTTTGCCACACCAAAAACCCGGCCATTCTGAGATTGGTCCTCCGCGTTCCCCGTCAGTTCCAATCGAATCGCATCCGTTTCCACCACCGTTGCATTGAGGGAAGTTTTGAGGCCAGCGGCAAAGGTGCTCTTTCCGCTGCCGCTAATACCGACCATGACGATGAGTTTTGGTTGCATAGATAGAAACGCTACGAATTTGCCGTACCAATGTCAAGCTCGATTTTATTGTGCAATATCGAAATCGAACGCACACAATCCAACACTACCATCGCTGACCACACTGATATGTCCGTGGGATGTCACATCCTCCATCACTACTTCCAAGATAAGGTCGGAATAATCTCCGATGGCGATAGGAGTGGTAGGATAGGTCGTACCCGGGCCTAGGCTGGCGCTTGTAAGCATGACCACTGTCGGGCCAAGGTTCAGCGAGGCTGGACCATTGTTCGTGATGCGCACCCGCAAAGTCCACGGTGTAGTAATTCCGGAAAGATTAATACCATCACCACAAGCAACCGAGGTGTATACTCCCGGCAACGAATATTGCGATTCATTGTAAGATAGTGATGGGTATGCGACAAACGGAGTAGGAGACGGGGTGGGAGTAGGCGTTGGTGTCGGGGTCGGTGTTGGGGGAGGTAAAATCAAGGTGGGATTGAAAGGGGACTGTCTACTCAACAATCTCCAACCATACGTACTGCCCTCATTGGTGGTTTTAGTGTAAAGGTACGACCCCGTGTTAACCGTTAAAAGTTGCACGTCCGCATCGGTTAGAAAATATCCCGGCACACTGAATGCATTAAAGAACACATTCTCCCAGCCGTCTGCTACCGAGCCAGTGCGATTGACTTTATAAAAAGACCCATTCTTGGAAAATAGCGAGCCCAGCGGGGCGTCCACAATACCTTCGGGGTTGCCATCTGCCGGGATTTTAGTGTTATAGGTGGTACTCATGTACCACTATAATTATCGGCTAACCGAGAAAATCACCCTTCTTACTCGGTGGTTTCTTCAGTCTTTTCGGTTGGTCTCACCGGAGCGTAACCGCGCACAAGAATAGGTAGGCTCACGTTCAGAAAATCTCCCACAATTCCCAAGATGCCAAGAATTATGAAAGTCAAAAACCCGGAGACAACTATAACAAAGAAACACTGAATGAGTGGATGCCACGTTCTGATGAATTCGATAAGTTCAGTAATCATAGTACAACACTGTAACAGAAGTTGGTCATAGGTCAATCATCAAGTGCGACTATCCGGGCGCTCCGTCTTTTTATCATCGGCCACCGCTTTCTTGGTAGCGGCGGATGGGTTCCAATTGAACAACACCGGGGGAGTTTTTTTACGCCAACCAATGGTGCCGTCACGTTCAAAATACCACAAGACGCAGGGGTTGCGTTTACCGGAAATAACTTCCTCGTTGATGGCGCGAATCGTTCCTACCACCAAGTTGATGCTACCGTAAGAAATCGGCTCGCCCAAGTCGGAGTCATACAAGACATAAGTCGATTGTCCCAGATTGAACCAGAAAAATTCCCGTTCCTTGGGGTCAATTTCCTTCAAATGCAGTGGACGTTTCTTCATGTCTATAAATAGAAGACCGCCGAGGTTTGTCTCGGCGGTCTGCTACGATTATATGAAAATCCCAACAGTTTATTAACTCTTGGGCAGAGTGGCGGTCAAAGCAGCAGGAGCAACCGGAGCTTCAGGCGTCACGACCGGGGAAGCCGTCTTGGTTTTCTTCTCCGTCTTTACCTCGGCCACCGGCACCGAAGTCTTGGTCTCGGGCAGAGGAAGCACACCCGCCGCCTTCGCGGCTTCCAGCAATTCCTTCGAAGGATTGACCTTGGCGAACACCAGCTTGGGACGACCAATGGCTGGCTTAATCTTACCGATGGTGACAATTTCCTTGTTCTCAAGTGCTCGCTTCACCCGGAAACGGAGGGTGATGTTGATAATGAGCTTCTCTCCGCTGGGAGTAGTGTACTTCTTTTCCACGTCGTCAATCGTGAAATGGGTCGTGGGCCATTCAATGACCACGCTGTTTTTCTTTGGTGTTTTTGATTTCTTTGTAGACATATGGTTTATGTTGATGATTTATTTATATACTATCTGACAGGGGTTCGATAACCTCACTCCTTGTGGTCGAAGTAGCCGTCCTCATAGCCCTCTTTGAAGGCGTTGGACGAGTCAATTGAGAGGTTGTTCTGGTATTCGGAATTGGATTCGGCGTCGAGACGACCGGCTTCATAACCGTCGCAGTAATCTTGGTTGTCCGGGGTCGGACCGCTCTCCGACTCATCACAGCCGCAGTCACAACTGCACTCACATGGCTCACCTTGGGCGGCGAGAGCGTCAGCACGGTTGCCGCGCTGATTGAAGGCATCATTGTAACCGAGCCGGTACGAATTGACCTCGGAATAATTCCGGTTGGTACCGTAATCACGCCCGGCGTTCAGGTCCGCCAGACCCACCGCGAAACCTTCGCGATATTTGGCTTCGTTCCACGGCGAAGAAACATCGACCACCTGCTTTGGAGGAGTCGGGGCGGTGTTGTCGGGCGTGAGGTCGGTAGCTTTGGAGGTGTAAACCACCTTATCCAATTCCTTCACCACGTCCAAGATTTCGTTGACCACGGTGTAGGTGCAAACGCGCATCTTGGGATGATTTTCGTAGTTCGGGACACTGACCACGTCCTTCGGGTTCACCTTGACGATGAGTAGGCGATTGCCGTTGAGCGGAACCGGGCTACCCTTTCGGAAATGACCGTATTGGACTACGTAATCCAGTGCGCCGACGTGAAGACCCGTCGAGCAATCGCGCTCGTAATCTTCATCCACCTGATTGCGGGGCATGGACGGCGTGGCACCGATACGGTTGTCCACCTTGCCGCTGTAAATGTCCTTGTAGTCGTTGCGCACTGCCTTGTAAGCAAGGAAGCAACCATCATCGGTGATGGGTAGACCGTAGTTCTCAAGGAACGTATAAGTCTCATTGACCGCCCGATTTGACGGATTTTGCATGAGGTTGCTGAGAAAGGCGAGCATATGCTCGAACTTGAACCCGTCACCCATCATCTTGAGGATGCGGGAGGTAAGTGTATTGTGGAGCGCGAAGTCACCATAAAACACCTCACCATGCTTGATAGAAATCTTGCCGCCTGCGTAACTGGTGATAGCCTTGACCACGTTCACCAAACCGTCGATAAGGTCAAAATCGCCGCGCTTGAGGGCGTCAATGACTTTGGTATAATTTGGGTGGTCGGTGGCAATCGTGAGACACTCACCGTTGAGGTAAAGCGTCACGGAACCATTAGTTTTAATGGTGTAGGGCAGGGACTTAATCTTGGTATTCATAGAGCGGAGTTAGAGTTGATTGTTGGTATATTATGTGAGTTTAGAGAGTTGTCAATATATTTTAGCTGTTTTTGTCGATAAAGTTCATGATGTTGGCGATGGTCTGACCACAGTTATTATAACGGTCACCCAGTTCGACCACATTCAAATACTTTTCCTTGAGCAGTTTCTTGAATCCATCCACATCAAACGGCTCGGGCTGATGACGCTTTGCCGTGATGTTGAATCCCTTGTAAAACTCCTCATCATATTCGCGGTTATTCCGGCAAACATCATCATACTGTTTGATGAAGTCCGATACCAGTTTGGAAGTGGCGGAGTTGTCCAGCTTATCAGCCACCTTGCCACGAAACAAGACTTCACGAACATCTTCCAGTTCTCGCATCGACGACGCCCAATTGTCCAGATGGCGAATCTGTTCAAACCGCGCCCGGTGCTTTTCCACATACTTGCTCACCAGTTCGATGACGTTAATCCACTTCCCGACCTTGAGCAAGCGGCGGTTCTTGACATTGATGCCAAATATTTCGTCCACTCCGTGGTTCAGCTTGTTTTCAGCAAACACGCGCACCACGTTGTTCACAAAATCTCCATCAACCATATTGCCCTTGTAATGGGGGTCGTTGTAAACGAACTCCATGTAATAGTACGTCTTGTTCGAATCAATCAATTCCCCCTTCTTGGTCCACGTGACATAGGCTTCCTTCCGGCGAGTCGGATTATAGGACTCAGATACCTTGGTGCAGAAAATTTCGTCCGTGGAAGTGGTCTGCCGAATGCGAGCAGCGGGTGGCGGCTTCGGTAGAGATTCAATCTCGATGACGATGCTCGAATCCAGTCCCAGATACTTTTGATGGGCATGGAACGTTTTCGCCTTCGGTGACGCATCAGTGATGATGTAGCAATACGGAATTTGATTGCTATACTTGGTGGCAAGATAGTGGCGCAGACGGGCCTTCTTGATGGTCTCGCCGTTGGTATAGAAGAACAGAACCGGGCGGTTGGCGGTAGTAGTGTAGTACCCGACCTTGCGAATCTTTCCGTGTAGGCTTTCCAGCACATTCACCTGATAATGCGGAAGACTGGTGCTCGCAGACAGTAGATTGAGGCTCTGATGCACCGAACTGATGGACGTGCTGCCACTGTCAACCTTGACGGTATTGAAGTAAATGGGAATCTCACCGATGACGTTTCGCAAGTGATAAAATTCGCCCGAATGACTGTTGTGCTTCTGGAACAGGGCCATGGCCTCCCACATGGTCTTGGGCTGGTGAACCTTCTTGAGCGCAAGCTGCTTGAGTTCATCCATCGCCACCTGCATCCGGGCAATGATGGTTTTAGCAGTGGGATTGGAGTCCTCGTATTGCAGTTGCTCCTTGTTCGGAGCAACCTCCAGTTCACCAATATCGAAGAAGAAATCGAAATGACCATAATCAAACGCCTGCTGCAACTCGTAAGAATCGGTCGGCAAATTATTGAGCGTGCTCCGCAAGGCGGTGGCCGACACCGGGTAACAGTAGTTGCCCATGAAGGCATTCGTGCCCCGGCTACCATAACTGTCCTCGTCCTTGCGGAAACCCCACCCCTTGCCGGTGTAGAGATACTCCCGGGCCGGATACGTGATATTGGCTCCCACAATGGTCGGACGATGACGAAATGGAGCATAGGCCCGGGTGATGCGGTCAATCCACATGGAAATGTCCGTCAGCTTGACTCCAAATTTCACTTCCAAGCCGTTTTCCTCATCCGATTCCTCGGTAACGACATGCATGATGTTCGGGCTACCGGCCTCGTCGATGAAGCAGTTGTAAACGTGCTTATGGCCGTTGAACCAAGAGGTTACGTTGAAGTTCTCGGTGTAATTGAACGGCGTCTTGCTGCCCAGACCCATGCAACCATCACTGTCATTTTCGTGGGTCTTGGTGGACTCGAAGTAAGTCGTGTAAATCTGGTCAATGTCCTCGGGCGACAGCCCGGTACCGAAATCGCGCACGGAAAACCATGGCTCAAGCTGATTTGGGGCATGGACCACAAAGGGCCGGGCCGTTTTTCCCGCCTTCACGTGGCTATCCCACGCATTGGCACCAAGTTCGCGGGGAATGGCCAGAATCGGCTCGGAATAGAATCCAGAGAGAATTTTGAACGCCTTGGCGCTCGCTTTAATCTTGAAACGAGACGGCAGGCTCGGGATATTCGTGACAACGGGGGAGGAAACGGTGGCGGAGATAATCATGGTTGATGAATTACGATGCCACCAGCATGGCGGGTGGTTATAAAAAGTCAAGGAGTATTTTGCGCAGATTTCAGCTTTCCTTGACGAGAAACCGACGATTCATCGTGTGAGCAATCTGGGTAATATCCGACACATCAATGAATTGCGCATCTTTACCGTACATTGTCTGAAACAACGTGTTAGCATCACCGAACAGCATATTGGTCATGTTAGAATTTTCATCGTCTCCTTCGATGAAGTAGCTAAGGACCATGATACCCATTTCACGAATTTTGCCCACTTGTTTTTTGGTATGCCGGGCGGCAATTTCACCGAAATAGCAATCATCAAACGCAGGCACGCCATCGGACAGGTTTACAAAGTAACTGTCCAGTTCATGGGTAGTGGGAGGAAGAAGATTGGCAATCGCCTGAAAAGTGAGTCCCTCGGGAGTAGAGCCACCCGCAAACAACATGGGAAAGAGTTGAATAATTTTACTGAAGTGGTCGTGGCGTGAATCATAGGCGATGACCACGTAGGGATATTGGGTTCCCTTTGTCCATATACTGTCGTTCCCCACTGTCACCCCGCTACGAAATGAAATGGACACCGTGACATTGTTAATCATGGACGCTGCCTTGGCAATGGCCACCACCGTCGTCATGGTCTTTCTCCATTTGGATACCATGGAGCCCGAGGCGTCCACCGTGACATGCAGGTGGACATTCTTGTACTTGTCCGTCAGGGTTTGGTAAAACACATCCTCGCTATTAAATCCCAGCGAAGACAACAGTCTCCGGTCTATTTTTCCCTTTGGCAAGCGGGTAAAGCGTGTGGTATTGACTTCACCACGAATCTGCAATCTTCGACCCAGCATGGTCCCGAGCACAATTCCATCTTCCACACCCTTGTCCGCATCGGGATTGATAACATCACTGGTGAGGCGATTGCTGTATGGGAATTCCTTGGACAGCATCAATTCTCGCGTCATGTTTTTCACCACTACACACGGAACTTCGGGAACACCTTCCTCATTGCCCACCAAGACGATGGTTGCATCACTTTGTTCCAACACGCGCAGTTTTTCCAAAGTATCCTCCTCCACCACTTGCTGCTTGGTTTCCCGGTTGATGAAATCCACCTGTTTCTCAATCAACTTCTCCACTGCGGCAATTTCCTTCTCCGACAAATCCTTCGAGGGATTTTCTTCCTTCTCGTTTATATCATCAATCACCGGCTCGCTGGTGGCCTCCACACCACCGAACGGGTCTTTGCTGGTCGATGCCGAGGCATCCGTTTCTTCCGCTTGTTCGGATTCTTCCTCTCCCGAGTCGGATTTTTCCTCTTTATCCGATTCCGATGTATCCTCCGGAGTTTCCTCTTTTGCATCGGGTTCTTCCTCGTCACCCGACTCCGACTCATCATCGCTCGGCTCCGACTGGTCTTGTTCCGAATTTTCAACGGGAGCGGGCTTAGATTCTCCGGAGGAGGATTCCTCAGCGTCATCCGCAGGAGCCGTATCATCACTCGAATCTTTTGCGGTATTGTCAGCAGGTTGAGGGGTTTGTTTATTTCCCATGTGCTCCACAACGCTTTTGACAATTTCCTCCGTGATTTGGAAAGCAAGGGCGCGGCGGTCCTCGGGACTGGCCAATTCTGAACGCAAGATATTATCCACATCCAGCATTTCCGCTATCTTACGCAAGACAGGAAGCGCGTCGAGGTCGGAAGCCGGATTGACGAGATTAGTGAATCGAAATCGGTAATTGAGCAACGTAGGCTCGCGGTAGGCATCGGATTTCAACGCTTCGCCAATCTTGGGGTCGTAGAAATATCTGGTATAGAGTGCATCGTAATATCCACGATAACCCGGCGCAGCATCATACGCCCATGCGTCAATGTAGCGGTCTTCAATTACATTGAGGACGTATTTCGCATAATCACCCAGCACCTTGTCAGAAATCTTTCCGTTCGCCGCTTCGCGCAGGCTGCGGGGAAGCTTACCCCAGAGAGTCTTGATGACATTGAAATCGGACTTGACAATGTGCATCGCCTCATGCAATGACAGACCCACTGTGGGGTCAAATTCGCCTCGGCTCAACTCGCCCCCGATGTAAATCACCTTACCGTCAGTCAACGACGTGGTTTTTTCTGCAAACCGCACCGGAATGTTTTTTCCGGTCAGAATGTAGACGAAGTTTGCAATGGCGCGGCGATAGCCTGAGAGCCGCAGCAGCCCCAACACGGAAGATTCTTGCAACGCCTTCGTGGGGTCGTACTTCTCTCCCAGCCAAAATTTCGAATGGTCGATGAGAACCTTGGGCTTCATTAGAATGGCGGTGGGTCGTTCTTGGATTTATTTTGATGTATCCGCTTGGAACCGGCATCAGGTGCGACAAACTTCTGGACAATCTGCTTGACCATGGTCCGCTCACTACTGACTCCGCCATCGTCCGGGTAATCGGGGTAAATAACCAACTCGGCCATTTCCACCAGACTAAATCCGTCGGCGGTCATTTCCGCCATTTCCACCACCGAGCGCGTGGAAATAAACTTGCTCAATTTGGAATCCGCCGTCTGGTCACGAGTCATGGTGGCAATCTCGACCACCTGCTCCATGATTTTCATGTTGGCGGTCGGACAATGCAATTTTACCAAGGCAAGCTCTTGTTCGCTACTTGGCAAGTCCACTTCAATCTTCACGGTGAAACGGTCCAGCAATGCCTTGTCCATGACTCGGGTGGCCGTGTATTCGTTACCCACGTTCGCGGTGGCGATGAAAGAAACCCCTTCCGCAACTTTGACCATTTCACTGCCCAGTTTTTCGTCGAGCCGCAAATATCTCTGAATGTAATCCAGCGGTGTCAGCAAAATATTCCAAGCGTCCGGATGGGCGCGGGACAATTCATCCAGATGAATGATGCTGTTGGGTGTGCGAATGGCTCGAACAAACGGGCTTTCGTCAAACAAGGTGCCGGTATCCTTGCTGAAATGCGTATTCCCAATCAATGTCGCCCGAGGGTCTTGGGTGGCTCCCATGTTGAAGTAGAAATAATCCTCTCGGCGATTCAACGCATCCACCAGACATTGCACGGCCAGAGTTTTGCCCTGTCCGGCAGGTCCGAGAATGATAGTGTTTTTCCCCCGCAAGGCACTCCGCACCAAGTATTTCCACTTGAGTTCGCTCATGAACAGCTTGCTCGGCTTGAGCTTGTAGCACGTCTCCACGAACGACGCAATGTCTTCTTTTTTCATTTTCATCGGAGATGAAGGTAACCGTTGGCTAGAATAAGTCAAGAACTATCTGCGAATGGTCCAGAAGTCCTGCGCCAAATTGGGATTGCTGATGTACGAGAACGGCATGGTAAAATATCCATCCTGTCCCCATGTATGGCCCCAGCTATTACGCACCAGCACGGTGCCTGCTTCCATATCATAACCCACGGCGCAAACGGCGTGGCCACCCAAGGCCATTTCAGAAGGACCGGGAAGATTCAATACCCCGGTACTGGCCACGGTCGCGCCCTCAAACTCGCTGTAGACCGTAAAGCCGAAAACGAAGGGATACCCGTCGGCCAGACACTTGAGCATGTCGGGCATGGAATTGAGGCGAAAATATTCCGAGATTTTATGGGATGCGCCGTCGGTATAACACTCCACCGATGGCCGGGTGGTAAAGGTCTTGATGTCATAGGGCCACTTCAACTCGTCACATGCCCCAAAATCCGCCACCGCCTTGACTGCCTCCCGTAAATAGCCACCACTGTCGCTGTCCACGGTGCCCATGCGCTCACGGGTGTTATAATAAACAAACAGGCGGCTATAGTTCTCAAAACTGCTGGAAACCGCTCCATCCTTGATTTCAAGATATTCCAAGGCACCCACCGTAGCGTTGGCCGTACAGCTTCCGAGACTAGACTGGTCTTCCACGGGGCTACAGAATGGCCTTAAATCAATCTTAGAAGGCAAATTCTTCAAATTGGGTGAATCGTACCGCAAAATCTTGTCACGCGAATCTATGCGGTCTTTATGCCAGCCGTAACGATGTATTTTGTGGTTTGTCATAGTTATAATAAGGGGTTTGTTATAACTATAATATATACCAAGCAAAAGCCCCACTTTTGGTGGGGCTTCGTTTTTAAGTGCTGGCTTTTTCGGCTGCCAAGCGTTCTTCTCGCTTTTTACCGGCTCGCAGCTTGCTGGCATGCCGGACAGCCAGCAGATAATGGAGTAGAGTGTAAAAACTATGCTGATGATAATCGGGGGCATAGTTGTACTCGGCCTTGATGCGGGCGGTCAGGCGGTCGCGCAGTTCCGTCTCCTTGATGGTCACCTGCGACTCCAATCGCTTGATGCGTTCCTGCTTGTACAGCGCCTTCTTGGAGGTCATGGGTGTCCACTGCCAGCCCTTACCGTCCCACGTGCGACTGTGCGAACGACAGAACAGTTCATTGATGCGATAATGCAGAACCACGTTGTTGTATTCCTCCTTCCATTGCTTGACCCACTCGAAATACTCTTCGCGGGTGTTAAAGGTCAGCTTTTCAGCATGAGCCTTGAGTTCGTCGGAGGTCGCATAGACCTCGCCATGTTTGATGATGCTAATCATGTTATTTATCTCCTTCGTATTTTTGTTTGAGTTGTTCGTACTGATACCTCTGATTGATTTCTTCCTGTTCCTCCACTCGCTTTAGTTGATTGCGATGGTGGGAAATTTTAGTGGTCACGTGCTCGTTCACTAGCTCTCGCCAGTTGTCGGCACCGAATATCGAAAGAGGAAGAGTGTCCTCCTCGATATTTTGCTCGCCCCGAAAATAATCGGAACCGACAAGATGCAGTTGGTCTCCACCGATGTAGAACTTATGAAAGCCCTGATTGCAGCGTTCCAGCTCGGAAATGCGCTCGTCGAAGGCCGGGTATTCTTTTTTCAGCTCCTCCTTTTGCCGCTCAATCTCCTCCATGTAATGGTCGTAGATTTCACCAACGTATTCGTTTAGCGCCTCGCGGGCGGCGTGGCCTTCTTGCTCGATGGCAAACAGGCGATTGATTTCTTCTTTGTTCATAACAGTTCACTCCATTAGTTTTAGTTTCTTGAGAAACCGCGCTTGTTCGCGGTTAAGGGGACCAATACCGAGGGCCGTGGGCGTAGGCACGCCTCCCCAGCCGTTGTTGCCGGTATCGACCACAAAAAAACTAGGCAGACCCAGCCGCTCAGCGGTTAGGTGGTACCTAGTTAGGTGGTCTAGGTCTGGACAGGCCAGACAGACTTTCGTACCAATGCCGTCGGTATGGTACCGGGATTGAATCTCTTTGGTGGATTGCAGGAACGCGCCGAGATAAGCGTGGCCTGCTTGACTGGCAATCTTGCCGGAACTCATGCCCAAATCTTGGCGCACGAGGGCGTATAGGCGCAGGGTAGTGTCTACCTCTTGAGCCTATGTATCAGGAACCTAGCCGTGTTGTGTATTCATGGAAAAATCTCAGCGGCGAACTTGTTCGTACTGACGAACATCCACCTTCACGTCAAATTTGTGGGCATTGCTGGTCGTGGCACATCATACTCCTAACAGAAGTCCTAGAACGATAACGACATAGGCAACTTTTTTCATGTGTAAATTGGCGCAACCGATGGGAGTTGAACCCACATAGAGCGTTTTAGAGACGCCTGCTCTGCCATTGAGCTACGGAAGCATAGTTTTCATTTGTGGGTCTCATCTTGTAACCGTTATATGAAAAGTCAAGCCCTATTTTTGAGCCCGACTTTCATCTGTCCAAGCGTGCTACACTACTCGGCTAAGAATTGCACCAACGACGAAAGCAACCAAAACAGAAATGACCAAGGTCTTGCCCGAGAATTGCTCGGTCTTGATTGCCAGCCACTCGGCCACGGCTTTGTCTTCTATCTTGGAAATTTCCGCTAGTGCTTTTTGTTTTAGTTCATTTGTATCGATTGCCATAAGTTGTGTTCTCCTGTTATTGATTGTTGTACCTGCAAATTATCTCAGCTGTCATACGGCTCTTCTACCCAGCGCTGGCCCGTGACCTTTTCCCACTTTTCCTTAATACCCTTCCACGTGATGGAGGTGGCATGAACTTTGTCATGCTGGTCCAAAATGCGGTACATGCCTCCGCCTCTGGTCACAATGCGAAATTGTGGATTTTCCTTTGCCACGGGCGAATTTATCATGGGCTCGTTCAATTCGGAAATTACCTCAGCAATCAAGGCTTTGAGTTCGGACCGTTTCATGGCTTTCTACTTCTTTTTCTTGCTATCCTTGATGGCGGGAGTTTCCTTGACCTTGACGGTGAGCTTGTCGGGACTTTCCATCTTTTTGTCGGTCTTGAGGTGGGCGGTCTTGGGCTCGGCCTTGTTCTTGTCCTTGAGCACGCGGTCGATGATTTTTTCAATCTTGTCCACCAATTCTCCGCCCAGTTGGGGAGAATTGTCATCATCAATAGCGGACAGTTCCTTGTCGGGTTTTTCGTCGGCCTTCACGTCAACTTCGTCGGCGATGTCCACTTGTTTCTCTTCCTCGACATCCTCCATCTTGTCTGTCTCGGAAACCTTAACTCCGCTGGCAACTTCCTTCTTTTTCTCTTCCTTCTTTACTTCCTTGCCGCTGTTGATGGACTTGGCCCGAGCTTGGTCCACATAGGATTTCTCAGTTTCGTCAGCATGCTTCTTGACAAATTCCTTGACTTCTTCCAATTTCAAATTGTGGGCCACGCGACGGTCGCTGCCGTTGGTGATAGAAACCACATTGTAGCGGTCCTCGGCCACCTTGTCCAAGGCAATCTGATGCTTGCCACTAGCGGTGACTTTGCTGCTGCCGGGGCGCTTTTCCACACTATCGTCGCCGGGTACCATCTTCTTGAGAGCTTTTTCAGCTTCTTGGTCGGGGAGAGAATCGGTGGTGCCTACGGTGTTGGTGTTGAGGGTGATTTCCTGCAACACGAGCTTTTTGATGGCTTGCTTGAGAAGGTCTCTGTTCATAAAGGAGGTATATATGGTTTAATATAAATAGTGTTGCGGTGCCAATAAAGCTCGCTTTCTACCAAAATGAGACTAATTATAAACGACGATGGCCCCGAATTACCGGAGCCATCGTGTTCATCATCCAACACCAAACAAAGGTTCTATTTTATGGGGCAAGCACCACCCTCACACTCCACATCCAAGTTCTCCCCCGAGATTTCAAGCTTGGTTGATACAAGTGGCTTCACTGCATTGGAAATCTCCTTATAACGTTCCTCGGTGATTTCCTCGTAAGGAGCTTGCTGGAATCCATGGTCAGAATGCAAAAGGAAACTGACGCTCTTGATGCCGTCCGCATAATTCTCCTTCATCCACTTCTTGATTTCAGGTAGCTCGGCGGGACGATAATAAATGGTGACCGACACGGCGTTGTCCGCCCAAACCGTCTGTAACTTTTTCACGAGGTCAAGCTGCTGCACCGCGCTCATGTTTTTGCTCAGCGTCGCACGGTCGCCGGAGTCACAGGGGAACTCCACCACCACCGTGTCGCGCTTTTCCGTGTTGTCGAAATTGCGCACATACTCCACATGATAGCCGAGGTTGCGACAAACTTGTACCAACTTGTCGCCGGACGCCATGCGTACTCGACGAATGTAGTACTTAGCATAGGCCGGATGGCCACCCGGAGTGGAGCCGCCGAGCAAACTGAGTGTACCCGATGGCTTGACCGTGGTAAGCTTAATGCTTTCCGGCCAATCGCGCTGCTTCGACCATTCCTTGTCAAACTTGCGCAGTTCCTTGTAGCATTTGTCCAGCCATTCCAATTTTTCCATGGATTGGCAGACGCCGGTCACGCCCAACCCAATGCGCATGTTCTTTTTGACAATGGCCTTGGTTTTCTCGTAATGGAAAGGTAATGTCCAAATGCATTTCTGTGTTTTGTAAAGCAACCGGGCACACTCATTCAATTCCTCCTGTGAGGTAATGTTGTTGAGATAAAGCTCGCACAGATTGCATGCCTCACCGTCACCCAAGGTGATTTCCGCACATGGGTTAAATCCTTGGCAATTGTCGCGGTCCGTGGGATAAAGTTTGCTGTCTTTCATCGGTCCATCGGACAACCGACCAAACTTTTGAGAAAGCGGAAGATTGATAAATCCATACGCCTCACCCTTGGCCTGCTTGGTCTCGGGGTCGATTTCATATCCAGACTCCCACACATCACGACTGATATGGCCGTAGGTGTCGGCATAAATGGAATTGTTGCTCATGGCCCGCCAGTTCGGCACATTACCCTCGCCCCAGTTCTTGGCGCGAAGATACAAATGGTCGTCCGGGTCTCCGATGGCAATTTGAGCGCTGCGACGGACATTCCCGGCCACGACGATGGAACCGATGATGTTATTGATATCCAGTACGTCGATGGAACGCAGCTTCTTGCCCTCACGCGACTGCAAGACTTCCACAACCTTGTCCATACCCTCGACCAAAATCTTGGGACCGGAAGCCGTGCCACCGAACCCACTGATTTTTTCGCCCGCACCGCGAATCAGAATGGTGGAATACGTGAAAGATTTGCCGGTAATGAAAAAAGACTGCACGATATTACGCAACAGGGACACCCAGCCCTCACGGCTATCCGGCACGATGAAATCTGCATCCTTGGTATTTTCGTGGGAGATTTTTACACCGGCAATAACCTTGGGAAGCTCGTGAATGTCCTCACGCTTCACCGAAAAGCCAACTCCGCCACCGAGCATGAGATTTTCGAAGACAAAACAGAAGTCCTCGGGCTGGTTCATGCTTACAAACCAGCAGTTGAGTAAGCTCGCACCTCCATAGCGCTCCACGGTGGGTGAGCCCAGTTGCCACAACATTCGACCCGCAAAATTGCACTTGAGGTTGAAGACAAGGTCGTAGAGGCGCTCGGCTTCCGCCTTGGTGTACTCGGCCCCGATGGCTTGAGCGCCCTCGATGCAGCGAGCAACGGTTTCCCACCATTCCTCTGATGTGCCATCCTCCTTCGGACGAGCATAGGTGCGCTTGTACACGATATAACCCAGACCATTGAAACCCCAGTTCGGGTTTTTGTTCTTGTACTTCTTCAGAAAGTCCTCAGATAAAATTTTGTTTGCCATATTTTGTGACTCGGTTGAACGATTGATGTAACCTTTGGAGTTCATAAGTAGCAATTAAAAAAAATAAAGCACGGAAAAATGTTTGGAAAAAGTTTTTCACAAACCGGTGTTTTCACCGTACTGCTTTTCGCGACTGCTGTTCCACTTTTTCTTGAGCATGTCCTTCACGGCGTTGTCGCTGTCTTCCATCGCTGACTGAATTTCCAACGATTCCTTGGCTTTACCATCATAAATTTGAATGTCACCGTTGCTGGTGTTCATTTTTGCGTACAGGGTGATGCCGTCGGGGCCGAACCGGTTTTTGATAACGTGGCAACGAGCCGTGTTATTGGCCTTGTCCTGTAAGTTACGGGACACGCTGAGCACGAAGTCTGCGGTCATAATCTTGCGGTAGGAGTCGGAGACGTTGTGAGCCTGTACGATATCCTCACTCAGACCACCGCGATTCGTTTGGGACGCGGTCCAGCAGGGAATTTGCAGTTCGCCCGCTGCCTGCCGCAATTCCTCATATATACCCCCCATTTCGGAATAGCTGTTACTGTTCTTCTCTTTCTCTAATGGGCGCAGAATATCGGCATAATCCACCACCATTTCATCAATGCGGAAACCTTGCAGGGCTTGGATGCGCTCGATGTGAAACTTGAGGGATTGGGCACTGACCGTCTTGAGCGGGAAGTATTTCACGAACAGCTTGCCCTTGACCAAAGAAAGCATTTGCTCGACCTTGGGCTGTTCGTGCTTGATTTGCTGAAAATCAATGCCGGTGAAGCAGCAGTCGTAGCGGAGACCGACATAATTTTCGTTCAGTTCAAGGGTGAAATGTGCAATGTTCTTGCCGGATTTCATGGCCTTGGCCCCCAGATGGCAGAGCAACCACGATTTGCCAATGCCTGCCGGGGCCACAATGACACCCAATTCACCCGGCCCAAGACCTCCGTCCAGCAAATCGTCAATGACTTCCCAACCGGTAGGGATGGTTTTGCGACACATTTCGCTCATGCGAGTGGCCACATCGACGTGGTAATTGTGACCCAAGTTTCGCTCCATACCCGCTTTCATGGCTTTGTCCACCAGACTCTTGATGACATCATATTCACCCGTCTTCAAATGGTCGATGGATAGCATGATGGCGCTTTTGAGCGTCTGGTTTTTGCAGAATTCAAGGAATTGCTCGCGAACGAACTGCAAGTCCTTTTCCGAAATCTTCATGTAGACTTGCTTGAGTTGCGTGGTCACCATGGCCTTGAAATCGCCATCCGGAATCGTGTCGATGCGAATTTTGAACACCTGCATGGTTGGCAGTTCCCGATACTCGTTGTGATACTGGATAATTTCCTTCACAATCCAGCGATGGGCCTCGTTCTCGAACGCCTCAAGCTCAATGATGTCGGAGACTCGCTCCAAAAACGATTTGTCAGTGAGAATACTGGCGATGATTTTGACTTGGAACTCCAAGCCAAATTTGTGTAGATTGTCGATGATGACTGGTGCCATGATGATAGATGAATGATGATGCAACCATGTTACGTGACACGTGGAACCAAGTCAACTGATAATAACCAGTTAGGACGAAGTTGCCATCAGTGATAGCGGCTGAAAGACTTCTTGCAGCCAAACATGGTAATTCGGAATCGTCGCATGCATGCCATGCGCGGTTAGCTTTTGAATGAACAGAAACTTGTTATAGTCATAGATGCGCTCAGCAGCACTGTCCACCTGCATTTGCAATGAGGGAGTGAAGTTGGGAGTCTTGAGTTGCATCAATGCATAATTGCGAGCCAAAATTTCTGCATTGGCCACAACATTGCCATAAACTTTCCGCTCGTTGACGCCATCCTTGGCGCGAAGCAACAGTGCCTCGACACTGGTTTCCTTGGCTTCCGTGAGCATGGGGAATACCTTGATGGCAGTCTTTAATCCGATACCCGCGATACCACCAATGTTATCCGACGTGTCTCCCTCCAAAATGCGATAATAAACAAAATTCGTTGGGTGAATACCGTACTCATTGACCACGTTCTCCACGGAATACACTTTCTTTTTCACCGGGCTCCACACCGACACCCGTTCATTGACCAATTGCAGAAAGTCCTTGTCCGCACTCATGATGGTGACCCGTGACTTGGGGTGCATTGACGTGGCGATATACGCAATGGCATCGTCCGCCTCAATGTGGTCCACACTGACAATGCTGACGGGTAGGCAACGTAGGAAATCAATCAGCTTGACCATCTGCTGAATCATGGCTTCCTGTTCGGTCTTGGGGTCGCTCATTTCCTCATAAGCCCGGTTGACGCGCATGGGCATTGCGCGTTTCTGCTTGTAATCGGGATAGAGTTTCTTTCGACGCTCACTACCACCCTTGCCGTCGAACACAACGATGACACGGGTGGGCTTGAGCAACTTCACGGCATACCCCACACTGGTCAAAAACCCAGTAATGCCACCCACATGGTCCCCGTTCTCACTCAAGGTCGGAACGACCGTCCAGCAACGGATGTAATTGTTTGTGCCGTCCACCACCAAGATATCGCTGTTCTTGCTCCGCAATGCCTCGGCACCCGCTTGGGCGTGCTCGGCCTTGACCTGTGCGAGCAGGGAAGTGAATTTCTTCTTGGTCTCGTTTTCCATCACGGGCGAATGGGTTCGGTGCGCATCAATCTTTGATATCAATCTCTGCGCGGAATTCAGAAATCGCGGACAGAATGAACACAACGGCACCGAACACACTAACAAGCATGATAAATATGTCGGTGCCGGTCATGACCTTATTCGTCCATACCACCGGTATCGGTGTCGTATTCCACGTCGTCCGCCATTTCGGAATTGGGAGCCTTGTACTTCATGATGAAGTGCTCGCAGAGCTTGCCGTACAAGTATTCCTTGCACTCAGGGCGTTCCACAAGGAGTTTGGGCAAGTCTTTCTTCTCGAAGACCACGGTTTGGGCCTCGCGGCCTTCCTTGGCTTCCATGATGAATTGCAGGCTCTTGGCCTTCTTGTCCTCCTCCTTCTCGGCTTCCTCTTCTTTCTTGGTCTTTTTCTTGTCGGACTTGACCTTCTTGGCGTTGGTCACAATATCCCATTCAATGAGATGTTCTAGCCAGTTGCCGTAATTGTCAATGCCCCGGTCAAAGAAAATGTCGAACGTAACGCTGCGCATCGGCGGACCAAGGCGGTTCTTGATGACCTTGCACTTGGTCTTGATGCCAATGGTCTGTTTGTCCGCATTCTTGATTTGACCCGCTGCTTGAAGGCGCAGACGCACTGAACAGTGGAAGGCGAGTGCCTTGCCGCCGCTGGTGGTCCATGGGTCACCCAAGCCAACGAAGCCGACTTTCTGGCGAAGCTGATTGGTGAACAGCAAGCAAATGCGCTGCTTGGCGATAAGGCCCGTGATTTTGCGCATGGCCTTACTGATGGCGATGGCTTTGCCGGTGGCGTAGCCGTCGGCACCGTGGTCGCTCGCCATTTCTTTCTTGGTCGAGGCAGCGGCAACGGAGTCTACGAGAATGGTCACGAGACGATTTTTGTTGGACTTGCGCACGTGCTGAATCATGGCTTCGATGTTATCGAAAATGTCCTCCACCGTGTCCACGTTGACGTAAAGCATCTTGGTGATATCCACGCCGATGGCGGTGAGAAATTCTGGTGAAACGGAGGTTTCGGTGTCAATGAAAACGGCGAGACCTCCCTTGCGTTGAGTTTCGGCTAGCAGGTGGGCACCCATCAAGCTCTTGCCCGAGGCTTCAAGGCCGGTCAATTCCGTGATGCGTCCGACCGGCAGGCCCGCGTTGGGGCGATTTGCGATGGAGAGGTCAACCATGTCGTTGCCGGTCGATACCCAGTCAATAATTTGGGACGGGTCATCTTCCGCGTCCAAGAAGAACGCAACCTTGCCGTCGCTGTTCTTGTTAAGGCTTTCCGCCAAGGCATTGGCTAGTTCGTCGCGCACGGACTCAACTTCATCGCCCTTGCCCTTTTTCTTTTCTGATTTTTCCATGGTAGGTGGTATGGTTAAAAGTGAAGATGGGTGTGCCGTGGTGTGTCCTCGACACACCCATCTGTGATTTCAAACCGGACAGAGTTATTAGCTCTTTTCGAACAAGCTTTCAAACTCGTCCGCAATGTCCTTGGTGGACGCCGGGGCTTTCACCGCGCTCTTGGCGGTGGCGCTCGTCACTTTCTTTTCCTCAGCCGGGGCTGGGGTTTCTTCGGTGGACGGGGTAGGCTCCGTGGTCTCCTCCGAACCAGCGTTGAGCCATGCTTCCATGACTGCGGCCAGTTCCTCGTAAGACAACTCAGGGAACAGTTCGGTGACGTTCTTTTGATTCTTCACCTTTTCGCGAAGGGCCAAGTCGGTGGGGTCGAAGGCCACGCTCTGATTCGGCTTGGCACGCACCGTGGTATCAGGGAAGCTCTTCCCCATTTCCTCGGCGGTCTTGAACTCCACGACGATGTCACGACCGGCCTTGAGGTCGGTGATGTCACCGTAATCCGGGTCAGCGATGATGGCGAGCAACTCCTGATAGACTTGCTTGCCCATGCCCCAGAACTTCACGCCTTCGTGCTCTTGTCCGCGAACGAGGATAGGCACGTAGGTACGAAGCTTGGGCTCAAGCGCCCGACCCTGCTTCCACTCTTCCTTGTCGCCGCTCTTCTTGAGCTTGTTGGCGAACTCCACAATCGGGTCAGGACGACCGAACGAGGCGGGAGAGAGGTAGGTTTTGTTGTTCATGTTGTAGTGGAACAACAGCTCAATGAACGGATTCTCCGGTTGATGAGCATACGGGACAATGCGAATAACTTGCTTTCCCGGCGATGGCTTCCAGAGACTAGTGCTCTTCGTGGAAGTTGTTTTTAGCGCTTCTAGGCGCGACTTAATTTTGTTCAAATCAAGGGGCATATGGATTTATTGTGTTAGTTGTTAATGTTTAATTTCATCAATTGATATAGTATCAACCAATAAAGCGTGTATAGTTGTAGCAGGATTATCCAGATTGTCAACTTGTAATAACTGATTTCGTTTGGCACAGGCTAAACGAACCGAATTTCCCAAATTTTTTCGGTGTTCTTTTGTGAAAGGTTTTCTCGCTTTTCCTGTCAGAGATGATGAAATTTTCGCTCTCCACTCATCAGACATGTTTCTCGCCCGTTCCGCAATTTTGGCACGATGTTCTGCTGTTTGTGGACCTAATTTCTGTCCTCTACGCGCAGCCGATATTTTAGCTCGTGTTTCTTCTGTTATCACTCTCCCGCGAGCACGAAGTTTACTCTCTTCGCTCCATCCGCGAGTAGATTTTCCGGTCTTTGACTTGGACATCTTCATCCGGCTTTCGAGTGAATGTCGGCCGCTTGTCCCCGGAGCACGTATGTTGTAACCATTATTAACCGAATCATATTTGGCACACCAATAAGTTTCTCGGTCATTCAAGATGGATTTGTCCGAAGCGGTTTCTTCCAATACAATCTTATCAAATTGGTCATATCCATACTTCTTCAATGCCCGATATATTTTAATCTGCCCTCTACAAGACAGATTTTTATATGCGTTTTTCCATCTATCCTTGATGTTTAGGCTTTGGCCTATGTACCACTTTCCAGTCGGTTTACAATAAAGACCATAGATGCCACATACGGGGTTAATCGTTAATTCAGACATGAAAAGCAGTTGTTAATTGTGAGCATTAAATCGCTCAACAATAACTAGTATTGCCCTCCGAAAATAGGTCGATTTTTCGGTTATTATATTTTGAAAATTTTCAGCAATTTCGTCGGCGTTACCTTCACATTTCCGTCGCGAGCCGTGATGAGCGAGTTGCTGTAGAGTTGCCAATTTATCTGGTACGAGCGGGACAAGACACCGTTGTTCTCCTGCTTGATTAGCTCGTTGAGCGCGTTGATGGAATAGATGATGTTGAACTCCTTCTTGCGATGGACCGACATGGTGCGGGGGTAGAACTCAGTTCCGGTTCTCTCCGCGTTGTAGGTGAGAAAAATCTCCTCCGGCACGGATTCGTTTTGCAGCACGTAGACTTTTCCATCCACGATGCTGTAGTAGCGACCGAGGGCGGCTATCTCATCAGAGTACGTCGCGAGCTTGCAGAACGTACACAGCAGTTGGGTGGCCGCTGGTTGCATAGGTCACGCCGACTGTTTCTCCACGTAGATTTTCAACTCGTCCCGGTCCACTGCCTTGACCGGCACGACTTCATGAGACAATTGACTTTCCACCGCTGCCACGCCACCTTGAGCATCGCGCCAGTCACCGTAGGGAGTTGGGGACCAGCCCTTGGACGAAGCAAACTTCTTGGAAAGCTCAGCGTGGGAAGGCGGGGGTGGAGCAGCGGGGGCCGCTGGTTTTTCCGGAGCGGCCGGTGCTGCCGGAGCGGTGGGTTTCTCTTCACCGCCAGCAGGTGGAAGGGTACTATCAGAGTTGCTCGGGGCTGGCTCTTTCTGGGGAGCATCCGAATCCTCGGGTGCAGCACCAATCGCTTTGTTAAACTCCGCAGCTTCTTCCGGGGTCATACCAGCAGTCTCATCGTCAGGTGCAGACGATGGATTGTTTGCTGGTGGATTGGCGGAATCTGGTTGAGGTGATGCGGGGTTGGCAGTGGCGGGTTGCGCCGGTTCATTGGTCACAGTTGTGTCCTGCTGAGTCTGCCGTTGTTGTTTTCCCTTCTTCTTGTAATACAAATTCATTCCACCTTTACCGTGGGTTGGGTCAGCAATCGAATGTGTTCCTTTTTTGATTGCGGCGTCGCGGTATTGCTTGGACGGAAACGTCACCAACCAACCCTCCTTGTTGTATGCTTGGCGGTCAGGATACTTACCCTCTTCAACAAACTTCTTGACGAATTCATTTACCAACGTTTCGTCTTTACAATAGTCGTACATTGTCTCAGCAACCACTCTAACATGAATCGGGTTGTTCAAATCCACAATTCCACTATCCACACGTGGGTCCAATGCGGCTTCGTTGATAATACTGTCTATGTAATTTGTGTTGGTATTCACGTTAATTTTTTTCTTCCTCTCCCGCCTGCGCGGCTTTTGCTTGTGCGTGTTTTTTTTGGTCTGCCGTTGCCCCGGGGAGTGAAAGATAAATCTTACCAAACCCAATGAACGCAAACTTGAGCTTGAACATTGTGGATTTGTCATACAACGTTGCTCTTTCTGAGGCGTTATCACTTTTGTCCACAACAAGAAGTTTACTGTACTTGTCGGTCAACAGCTTGGTTATTTCCGTCTGAATTTTAATTGGAGTGAGTCTTTCTTTAGAAAAAATGGATTTATTCAAAATGTTTTCGATACTCTCCGTTGTCCCCGTACCAATGTGCCTTGCCCCAATGTTCATTTTAATGTGCCCGCTGCCCTGTTTTTTTTCTATCGCGTCCAAACTGGCTTTGATGTGGGCCGGGTTCGTTATTGCAAATTCTGTTTCTTTATCACCCATTACTATGTCCATTTTGGCATCTGATTTTTTTCCACTTGTTCCGCGAAGCCTTATACGAGACGACACGATAAACAATGCCGTTAACAAATCCATGGATATCTCACCGGATTTTGGGTCGTTGAAGAATTTTGTGAGAGCCGCTGCATATGCATCGTACTTGCTCGCGCCCTTTCCGCCCCGCAAGATTCCAAGCATTCCATCCAACAATCCAGCATCCTTGTGTCGATGAATGAGCACTACCAATTCATGAATCGCCTTACTTACCAAAGACGTGGAATATCCGTGAAGCGTTGGAGCACTTATGCCAATAATTTTGTTGGTGGTTTCTTTAACCTCAATGCCCTGTTCCCTACCATATTCTTTCTCTTTACCAACTGCTTCGGCTATGACCAAATCCATTTTTTGATTACCGCCAGATGTCATATCTTTCAATATGAACACAAACACCATCTCTCCTCTTCCCGTTGGAGCGTGAGCAGTGCCGTCATCAATAAAATCTATTAATGGTACGAGCCCTGAATATTTTCCTCTACCAGAATAAACTTCAAGTGCTTCTTTTATGTCCAATGAGTTAAACAACTTGAAAAATCTGTCGATGGATTTTTGGTCCCCTGTTTTTGTCTTGTATAGTTCAACGGCTTCTCGAAATCGCTGCACGTTTGCGGGAGAAACTTTTTTTTCCGAGCGCATGTTTCTCCACACTGGGTCAATTTCCAACCCCAATTTTTTTCTGGCGGCATTAATATTTTTTTCAGTGTTTGTGGTCAGCGTCCTTAAAACATCAGCTGGTACTTGATATGGGTATTTATCACCATCCTCATAATCAGGGTCGGCCTTGATATCTCGATTGTACACTAAAATTTCTCCCCGGTTATTCGCGTTCTTGAACAAAAACAATGAGGCTGGTTTTGACCCCGGCTTTTTTCCGCTTCTAATTCTTCCCGGCGCGGGGTCTTGCAGTGTATCCACCGCCGAATTTCCGGTCAAATTTTTGGCTGATTGTTTAGCCTCATCAAATTCTTCACCCAGTGCGACCAACGCTTCTACCAACGCACGGGCATTCTCGTCAGTGTCATACCCACTCACCAAACCATCCGGCGAGCGCATCGCCCACTCATTCAGGATATCCTCGATGATTTTGTCTTTGTCCATAGGTCTCTATAAATATTGGTATATACCACGAATCAAGTGGGTATATATAAATAGTACAGAGGTCAGGAAAGCGACACGTTTTTCATGTCTTTGTAGCTATGGCCCACTGATACCTTCACGGGGAACTGGTCGCCCTCCATGATTTCCTTAATTCTTTTTATAGTCGCCATGCCGTCCTCCTTGTGGGCGTCGAAGAGCACGCTGTCATAGGTGTAGAGGATGGGAAGGGTCTTCTTCCCCTCAAGCTCCGTCAGCAGATGACCCAGCACATTGACGGCCATCTCAGTTTCAAACGCCTGTAGAATGTAGTTGAACAGCTTGTTCGGGTTGGCCTCGCCAATGTGGCAGGGTTTGATTTTACGACGATAACGCGGCGTCTCGACGTAACCATTCGTTTCAAAGAATTTCCAGCGGTGGTCAATATATTCCTGCACCTTGGCGAAATAGGGGATGTGAAGCCAACGGGAGTCGAATCCGCCATAAATCTGCGTGAACGTGAATCCCTTGGATACGGCGATGTCTTCCTCGTCAACATCCGCGACCTTCTTGTTGAAGTAATAGGACGCCAGATAGGCATACGGGTTCGAATCAATGGCCATGGGAAAGTTGGCCAAGTGCGCGATGAGCCGAGGGTGGAATGCGCTATAGTCCATCATCACCAACATCCCATCGGTGCCATACCGAGAAACAAAACAGCTGCGGCTTTCATCGTCCTTGGGCAAGGCCGCGTAATTGACGCCACCAAAACGGTTGGAAGGACGCCCGGTGGAAGTCAATAGATTGTACTGACTGAACACCCGACCGTCCTTGATGTGCTTGGCTTGCTCCGGTCCAAATTCATCCACAAATTCACTGGTCACCGCCAATCCATTCCGTTCCAACTTGGCGAAGCAATTGGTCATGGTTCCGTTCCAGAAAACAAATCCGGGCTCCGTGGTCTCGGTCAGGTCGAGGGTGCGAAACGTCGCCACCCGGTCCACAAAGGTGCGGGCGTGCTTGAACAGGGGAACGCACACATTCGTATTGGGCACATTGCGGAAATGCTGGCGCACGAACTGGTGCGCGTTGGTTTGGTAGTCCTGTTCATCCACGGTACCGTCACGTAGATAACGCAACAACGACGCATCAAGAAAATCGCAGTCCTCGCCCAGCAGTTGCACCAAGTTTTTCTTATCGAAGGTGAACTTCTTGTGCAGGTTGAGCCGCAGAGGTTCCCGCAACTGGTCGAGAGCTTTCGGCAAACAAATAGCCTCGTGATGCTGCACAGGCAGACACCAGTAGGTGTTCGACGTAAGGAAGTGGAAAAAGAGCAGACTGATGCGATTGTTGAGACAATGCCGGTCGGCGTCCGTACAGACGAAGTCAATCACCATCTGGTCCGTGGTGATGTAAGACAACAGAGCGTCCAGTTCCGTCTGGGTTTCTATAATGTTCACGGCCCTAATTTGGGCCAACCCGGGCCATTTGTCAACCCTTTTAACGACCCTTCCAGAACTCCAACAGATTGGGCAGAACTTTTGTTAAATCCACCTCTTGCTCGGTCTTGATACGAGCGATTTCATACTGATTCTGCTGAATGACACCGTAGCTATCCACCACATTACCCGTGTAGACCGTGTTCTTTGGTCCGGAGATTTTCCAATTGAGTGTGACCACCCGATACAGTGAGGCATTGATGGTTTTGGCTTGGTTGGGTTGCACTTCCATGAGCAATTCTTCGTTGGTCTTTTTGGCAAAAGTACGAACGATGTAACCGGTCGCATAATCATCCTTCGTAGGAGAAGGTTTGAACGGCACCGGGGAAGTCCCCTTCGTCAGTTCCAGAAAGGCTCCGTATTGCGTGGTGATATTCTCGTTGTAAATCATGTGGCAAGAATAGTGAGCGGACGAGCTTGGGCGGTGATGGTGGTAGTCCACATGTTGTTTTCCACCTTCTGTTTCACGTTGGAAACCTGCCAGACCGCCCGCTGATAGCTGTAGGAATCCGGCACGTGGTCCAGTGTAAATTGGGACAGGAAAGTAATGCCACCGATACCGAGCAACTCGATGTTGATTTCCGTTCCGGGCATGATGGGGTTGTTGGTGTACACGGCATGCTGGTTTTTCATATCCAACAACACTGCCTTGAGGAAGGAGGAATCCTTTTCGCAGAGAATGAACACCTCAACGTTGTCACCCGAACCTTTCTTGTAGGTGAGGAAATTGGACTGGCCGTTCTCATCAAAATAGCGCTTGAACTTGGCGCGTTCGTCGTTCGGGGGAGAGGCGTTTGTGGACTTGGTGGTGTCAGGAATGAATCCCCGGTCAAACATTCGGTCCCCGGCAGCAAAGCGACTGAAACCCATTTTCTTGGGGTCGGTGATAATGGTGCCCGCGCCGTTTGGTAGATTGGTGTTACCTTTACCGCTGGCGCTCTGCATAACCATTTGATTGGACATTTCTGGGGAAAGCTTCACTCCAAAGTCTGCCGTGCGCACATAGGCGGTGTCCACCGAGCCCAAGGAAATACGTTCCAACTTGGCTGCTTCGGTTGCGGTGTTCACGGTAGAAAAATTCATGTCCACCACGGAAAATCTCTGATTGCCGTTGGTGTCGGGAATAACCTTGAGTTGACAAATGTTGCACGTGGCTTCAGAAATTTGTTGCAACAACTCCTCGATGAGCTTTAGCGCCGTGTCATTTTTTTCCACCAAGTCCTTGAGCAAGCTGACGCTCACAAAGATATCCTGAAGATATCCCCAATAACCCGCCCGCACGGCTCCGATGTTCTTGGTTCCAGTGTAATCCGAGAATACCGGGAAGGAGTTGCCTCCCTCAGCCTTGGAATTGATGATGGACTTGAGGTCATCATAGGAATCGTCAAACTTGAAATCCCGAATGGTCTTGAGCACGTCGGGGAACAAGGCGAAATAGGCACCGTTGGGTGCGGAGGGTGGAATGGCAGCGGTGCCAACCGTGGTCACGCTTCGCAACGTCTTGCTGCGACCCATTTCCGGGTGGTCGGAGTCTCGGTTCACGAATCGGGGAGCGAACTGGTTGGGAATGAGGATAGCTTCCTTGGCAGACTTCATCGCCGGGTGAGCACAAATGGGAACGTCTTTGATATCCAAACGACACGCCTCCGTGCCCGTGTTCTTTCCGTCTTTGTCCACAAATTGAATGGCGAAAAACTTGTTGATGATTTCCACCACCAAGTCCATGCGGAGCCACGATTCGCCCGAAGAGTTGGCGGATTGGTCATGCTTGTCTGATTCCGGAGAGAAGATTCGGTTCTTGGGATACAAATGCAGGGCCGCAGCTGCCTTGGCCGCAGCATGGCGCTTCTTCTCATCATTAAGGTTTTCCATGTCATCGAACACGAACTCCTTGAAATCTTTCATCTGCACCGATTCCTTGGGCGAGCCGGAATCACTGCCTTCCGCTTTGCCTTCTGTCTTAGCGTTTTGATAGGACTGGCCCTCGATGAGATAGTTGGCGTTAGTGATGGTAGTGAAACAATCGTAGCCTCCGACCTCGTTCATATTGTAGCCATAGTCGGTGATGAAGCCCATCGCCAAATCATAGTTGCCGTTGGATTGTTCCACCCAAAGAGAAGTGAAATCGGGGTCCCCCATGAAAATTCCATAGAGCCAATCAATGTCCGATAGGTCCACCAGCGAGGAATTCTCGTAGTTGTTCCAGCCCCATTCAACCAACACCGAAATGCGAGGTGTGAGAAAATAAGGCGTGAGATATTCCAATTGGCTAAGGGAATAGCATTTCCATGAAATTTTGGTCTTGCGGCACAGCGCCCCAAAGCTGCTGTTGGCCCCGCCTTGAAATTCAGTTTCGACTGACGTGATGCTCGGTGGTGGACGATGTGGGAAATCTCCCAGTCCTTGTTTTTTCCCGTCCACTACAAAATCCGTGGCCGTAAGAGTGTGTGGGTGCCCATTGGCATCCACTCCAAGGGTGACCAAACCGGATTTGTTGAATCCGTAACTGTCATTGAACCCCTGTGTGCCGCCCATGACGAATCCTTCGAGATTGGGTGCCTTGGAGGAAATGCCATTGGAAAACACCCGCGTCCACGCCGACCGGGGTCCGGCATAGGGCTTGCCGTGGTCCGGGCCGGGGTTCATCCCATACTCCTTGGCCCGATTGTTCAACTCGGTCCGTATCCACGGTTCAAGCGGGTGCAAGCCCCAAGGAAATACTTTCTGGTTAGGTGTAGCCATGGGAGGTATAACAATTAGAAGAAGCTGTTTTCACGGCTGAAGTTCGCAATGATGGTATTGACGTTCGCGGGAATGCGAATTTGTTGCCCCGTGGGAGCCTTGAGCGTGCCTTTGATGTTGTTGGCTTGGGCCAGAATCCACCAAAGCGTCGTGTCACGATAATACTTGTAGGCCATCGCGTCAAGATAGTCGGCCTCGGTTGCAAATACGTACTGGTCATCGATGCTCACCGGAATCTTGGGATAGTGAGTGGTCTTGAACACCTGCTTGCCGTCATAGCGCTTCGTGACATTCGTGGAAGTTTTGGTATAGCGATTCATGATTAGACAGGAGACAACGGGGCGTTATAGCCATAGTGGTCAGCGGAGGTCTCGGCCCGCTCCTTCTCCAACACCTTCAGTGAAATGGAAATATCCGCCTTGAGCGGAAGCTGACGCGAATTAACATCGTTCACTTTGATGGCGGAGTTTGGACCAAACAGATAGGAATAGCTGCCATCCGAGCGAAGTGTTTCCCAATTGGTGTCGTCCGGAATGTTCACACCCACGCTGCTGATGACGCAGGGTTGGTCATAGAACAAGTCACCCAAGCGCAGCGTAACCATGGGAGGGTAAATGAAACTGGATTCGGCTCCCGTGGAGGAATTTCCGCTGGTAGAAATACCCTTGGCGGTATATTTGCTGGGACGAGTTAGACCGACGAGATAGTTGATTCGGGTCCACATCGGAATCAATTCTTTCACGCTGTTGGCGTATACGCTGAACACGAAATTAACATCGCGGGAGAATCCACGATAAACAAACAAGCGGTCGGAACGGCCCATGTATTTCACGTCTTCCCAATCCGCGCTGTGTTGTTCACCCAGACCGGAAATGGTGGCGCGGAATGGAAGGTAAATCTCGTTGACGAGGTCGTAGAAATAGAAGTAGATGAGGTCGCGGGATTGACCTTCGTCAGCCGATAGATTGTACGGCAGGACATTCCTCGCCTGCTTCATGTTGAAGGATTTGTCCGGCAAGATGCTATTGTACGCATCGTAGACTCCCGAGCCCGAGGCTCCGGCGAAATAGCGACTGAAGGCCGTACCACCCTTGGCGAACGGGTTGGGACGGTCCACCAACAATGCCCCGGCCTTAATCATGCCGCTGTAGAATTTGGCGTTGCCGTTCTTTTGGTCTGGAATATCCTTGTAGGTGGGATAGCTGGTAACCGTGGGGTTGTAATCCTTGACCTCGCTGTAGCGTTCCATTGACGCCTTGCGTTGCGGTAGTGCTGACTTGTCTGGGCCGATGAGAGCCACCATGCGCTGATGCAAACTGACCAAATTGTTGTAGTAGGCACCACTATCGCTCACTTGTCCATCAATATCCGTCTTCACTCCGATGGTGGTGGGGTCATTCTTCAGCTTCTCGGATGGTGCGTACCACTTGGATACATCACGGACATTGTCCTTCGCCGGAGAATATTTGTGAAACTGAATCACCCGGGTAGTGCCAGACGTGGTGGCTTTCGGGTCATTGTAGAAAATGCTGGATGCCACGCTGGGAATATCCAGCAATCCCGTGGTCTCGTCCAAGAACGCATAATATGGACCCGAGGTTTTGTTGTTATATTCCGGACGGAACTTCCACGTTTCACTCGGAGCCCCGCCGAATACGCCCATGGGATTGGTGCTGGGGATAGCCTTGGAAAGAGTATTCTTGAGCGTCTGACCCAAGTTGGCGAGGAATCCTCCACCTTGACCACCCGTGGCTCCGGTGGAAGCTACCCACGTGGACGAAAACCGGGAAATGGCGGCGGTGGCAGTTTGATAACGAACCAGACCGGCTTTGGCTCCTCCCCGAGCGGTGGCGTAATTGGAAATGGGAGACGCTCCCCCGACCCCGTTTTGGTCACCGGTCGCGGTACCTTGAATGGTGGCCTCTCCCTCGGGAATGCCAATGGAACTCTTCAGGGCATTGGTGAACGTGTCCAGTAACCCGTTGCCGGAATTGACAAACCGCTTCGGACGATTCAATAGCCCCAATGTGGCAGAGTTTGCCGTGGCTCCCAAAACACTCAGAGGGTTATAGAGGCGAGTTTCGTTAAAGGCGTTTTGATTTTGCAGTAGGAATTGCTTGCCAAGGAAGATAAGCCCCTGACCACTGGCCATGAACTTGCCGACGCGCTCCAAGTCACGTACTGTGGAACCAATGGGTAGTGCTTGACTATCGTATTTGGTCAGATTCTTAGAAAAACTAGAATCAGTCAACTTCGTCACCACAAACGGTTGGCTGAATCCAATTCCTCCAGTCGAACCATCGTGAGCGGAAAACTTGCCGTAATTGGCATCCGCGTTGGTTCGTTGCGCGGTTAGACGTTCATCCGGAGTGGTGCGGACGATGGCGGTCAACGGAGCTTGAACTGGATTGGAAAGAGCCATGATGAGTATAAATATCCTTTAGGTGCCCTTTGTGGCCAGCACCGACGACACGTTGCGACCATCCATATATACACGAACCGCTCCTCCCACGAGAAGATTGGTGAGGTTATCGAGCTTATCCTCGATACCTTTAGTATCCATGGTGGCACCGGACGCGGCGGGGGCCGAGGTGGTAGTGGTACCCGCCACGGCCAATGCAGCCAATTTTATCAGGCTCAGGCGGTCGAGTTCGTCGTTCAATCCTTGCAACGATATTACCAAGGTATCCACCGCCGAAGCGAATTGGTTCACGTTACCAAAGCTGGTGAGCGATTGACTGATTGCGGTGATGGAATCGGCGGTGACCTTGAGTTGATTTCCGATGGAAGCCAGTTTTTCCATCTTGGAAATTGGGTCACTACCCAGAAGATTGCCGACAAAGGAGCCCATGCCAGCGGCGGCGGCACCACTGCCAAAGGCAGCAAGTGCAACACTGACTGCGCCGATACCCAATGCGGTCTTGGTCAAATCGACCTGCGCCAGTCGCTCGATTGGTCCCACCGCGCTCTCAATACCCTTACCCATCAGGACCATCGCGGAACCTGCCATGATTGCGGCCAAACTAAATGGAATTAGCGCGACACCCAAAGCAGCAATCACTACGGCTCCCAACAAAATAAACGGGGCCACGGCAGGAATACCAAGCACCGCTGCGCCGATAGCCAAGGCACCTAGGGCAGCCAAACCTTGCCAGACTTTACCCCAATCCAGCTTGGAAAACAGGTACATGGAGCCAACAAACGGAAGAATTGACAATCCCAACAAAGTGATACCAAGAATTCCCCGGAACACCGCGTTATTGCCCATGAGCTTTACACCTTCCGACAAGCCACGGAAAAATCCAGTAATTCCCTTACCAATGCCTCCGCCGAGTTTTCCTACCCCTCCGGTGACCTTTCCCATTCCACCCGTCAATTTGTCTGTGACGCTGCCGGCCAATCCACCTCCCGCAAATTTTCCAATGAGATTTTTTGCGAGACCGCCGAGAAGATTGAACGGAGCGCGAATAGCGGTAAGCAAAGACGAAATTCCAGCGCGGCCGAAAAACAGTAGATACATCAATCCCGCACTGCCCGCGATTTGAATCATGGTAAGGGCGACGGTTCCGATGGACTTGAATTTGTCTCCGAATCCGGAAACAATTTTAGAGCCAATCGACATATTGTCCATGAACGCAGAAAATCGGTCAGCAATCGTACCGAGCCATTCTGCGGCCTTAACTAATGGCTCCAAGAAGAACTTCAACACTCCTGCCAACGGCTTCAATACCGCCCCAATCAATCGCAACACTGGAACAAGAATTTTAACAATCGGAGTAATGAGCGGTTCGAGCACATCACCCAAGGTCACGGCCATATCCTTGAAAGTATTTTCCAATCTAGTCACCAAGCCCTGAATTTTTTGCGTATTGATGGCTTCCTGCCCCTGTTTGACCAAATCGGCATCATTCAAATCCGCCATTTTCTTCAAGTTAGCCAATTCCTTATCCTGTTGGCGAAGTAAATCTGCCTTGGCCTTGTCGCTGCCGTGAAGAATGGCATCACGTTGTTTCTCCACCGTGAGCATCTTAGTCAAGTCCTTCAAATCCATACCCGACGCCTTGGCCAAAGCCTCGCGCTGATAAAGATTCATCGAGTTGAAGTCGCCCGCTTGCTTGACGGTCTCCAACGTGGCCTTGGCCGCGCCCTCGATGTCACCCTCGTAAGCCAACTGGCGAGCGCGTTGGAAGGTGATGCTTTGGCCCAGCATGGCGCTCGCGGCCAATTCGTCGTTCACACTGGAACTGAAATCCAAAAGTTTCTTCTGACTGGAAACTAGTTTGTTTAGGTCGGTACCCAATGCACGAGCAGCGATGGCCGACTTCATTAACTGAGTGGGATTGGCACCCAACAACACGTAGGTTTCATGTGACGCCCCGGCAATGTCCTTCATCACCATACTGAACGAGACGCCAGTTTTTTCCGACAATGCGGCCCCGGCCTTCACCACATTCATGGCCACTTCCTGCGAGGCTCCGCCCAATCCTTGGAACATGGCAAGCACGCCCGCACTGTCCTCCTCGGAAACATTGAGGTTAGCGGCCATCAACGCAATATTCTGCATGGCGTCCTTAGTCACAAGTGAGGTTCGTCCAAACACGTCCGTCAATGCTTTGGCGGATTTGTACGCCTGCTCGATACCGATTCCCATCACCTGAAATTCGCGGTTGATGGCTTCGGCGTCCTTGCGCACGTCAGCCATCTGACTGACACTGAATCCGGTTTCCTTACGGAAGTGTTCAGCCGCTTTGTCCAGTTCCTTGAACCGGTCCAACGAAAGCTTGAGAATTCCTGCAAATCCCGCTGCCGCTATGTCAAACAAAATGAACTGAAGTGGAGTCCCTTTGAGATATTTGAGAAACGCTTCGGCCCTATCGACCAAT
>ERZ724522.123-NODE-123-length-45798-cov-7.912205_pt1 | contig 45798 bp, 65 predicted proteins | sample MGYA00376055_ERZ724522 | MGnify/ENA primary metagenome ERZ724522 (study PRJEB28724, sample SAMN07190884) | wastewater metagenome | isolation source: effluent of sewage treatment plant in Hong Hong | place: Hong Kong | collected 2016-03-17 ... | reverse complement strand
AGGTTGATCTTTTTGAAGCCTCTTTAAGCGCCTGCAATACTCGCTCGTGCTTGGCCCGCTCTAAATTTAAATCAGCAATCAACTCGCTTTTTACATTCAAAACCTTCTGGTGTTCGTTAAACCACCTATCCTTTTGTTGGCGTTCAGATTCGTATTTGGCCCTCAATTGATTGATTGCTATAACCAATTCATCGTAAAAGAACTTCTCAACATACATAGTGGTGCTGCCTTGGATGGCTGCAACTCTTGTGGTCGCCTCGATTTTCGGTTCAACTTCCGGCGAACCAATAGCTATCCAGCACTCTACGCAAAGCGGCCTCAACCAATCCTCAGTATCAGCTAAAATACTTCCCCCGAATTTCGAGCAGCCGGATTTAGTTGGTTGAGTCATTAAAAACAGCTCCATGTAAAAGGCTCGTTAAGTATATAATTAAAAACCTGACACTGTGTCCAGTATAAGGGCATCAGGAAAAGAAGAATCAGCGCGCAAAAGAGTGTGGCTAATAAAAAAATAGCAGGGAGAATCAGGGGTGCTAAAACAATTTTTAGATATAAGTTCATATCTCTCTATCCCTTCAAGTAGACCCCTGTAGTCGCGCTCAACGCCAACTCATAGTGACTTTACATGAGCGCAGGGGCCTACTTCAATGGACTCTATCCATCGACATAAACCGCGTTACATCTAGTGCAATATAACAATCCGTGGTCGCCTAGCATTGTTAATTTATGAAAACCCAATAAGCATTTAATCCAGTTCACTGATCCCCCTTGATCTTGGCGAGGGCTTCTTTCAACCGATGACATCTAATCGGGTTTCCTTGAGCTTCCATTTCAATGGCGTATTCCATAGCCTCAACACACGTTGCAAGCTTATCGCGGGTTGATTTGAGTTCTTTGCTGAGCTTAATAAATTCAGGCTCAGCTTGTTTCAAAAGACTCTGCAATTCTTTGTTCAGCTTCACTTGGAAATCATGAGCCTCAACTAGAGATTTATATCCTCGTGGTCCCTCGTATTCGATTTCGATGACGTGAATCTTGCTATCTCTCTTTTCGTCGAGGGGGCCTTCAGCCTTCCAAGAAAATACGTTAGGGTAATAGTCGTGACCATCTTTAACTATCCAAAACTCACGCGCCTTTGGTTCGCTCATTTTAACCACCAAAAAAGCTTGTCCATAACTATAGATTTGAACTCGTCTAGCTCTATGTAAAACAACTGTAAGTCGGAAATGAATCCAAGCTCATGTAGTAGTTTTCTATTAGCCTTAGTCCACTCAGGGTCATTATCCATTTTCATAAAAATTTCTTTTTCAGTATATGGAAACTTCAATTCGCTCATCCCTCCCCCTTCAGTGCTTGCCAGCTGGATAGTGCTTTTTCGCTTCGCTTACAACAATTCACTAACTCGACAAGAAATAGGTGTGAGTCGTATGTCGAAGGATTCTTAAGCCCTTCTGTAGACAATCTGCCAATAAGACCTCTAACAATTTGAGCTGTTCTTTCGTGTGCCTCAACAAGCTCAATCACTTCCGGAGCGTGAGTCAAAGCTGCGTCCCAGCCTGCTTCAAATGCTGGAATTTCATCTGCTGATCCTACTAATGTCTTAGCCATCTCGTCACGCTTGCTCGGTTTTGGGGTGGTCATGGTAAATTCCCTGCCTTACAGTTTCGAACAAACGCCCAAAGCTTTTCTGGGCCATTGGGACGACTTAACATTAGCCATGCAGGGACTACATTCCCAAGCATTGGGTTTTCTGTCATAAGCCAGTATGCAATTTTCTTAGGATCGTCCTTGAAAAAATCTGCAAGCTCTTCGGCGATTTCTTTTAAGGCGTCGTCATACGAAATCACTCCGATTCTCCTTCGGGTTTCGGGGGTTTTGGCCACGCGTTCACACGCTTCCAATCCTCTTCAGTCATACACCCTTCACATTTATTCTTTTCTTGGTGATAGGGATGAAATGGATCAACTATTCCTGTATCGAATTGTCTTCCACAAACAGCGCAAAATGTTGGGTCTATTTCAATCCGCTTCCGTTTAAGATTCATCGCGTTTCTCTTGGGTCATTGTTTTGGACGTTGGCGAGTGCTTCACGTATATCATCAACACTATGTATTTGTGATGAACAGCTTTCCATTCGATCAAGTGCATTCATCAGAACATCTTTAAGCTTCGTAGATCTAGCCCGCTCGTCCTCAATCACCTGAACAGCCTCAACAGCAGCGCCACGCCACGAGCTGTAGGTATCTGTGCGTTCAAGAAACGATTTAGCCCATGTTTTAAATTGTTCGTCTGTCATGACTCTTCCAGTCTTTTTTGAAACGCAGCTTTTGCATCTTTAAAATCACATCCCAAAATGATTCCGACAATTGACGCTGCCCACATTTGATCTAGATGAGGACCGCAATAATTTAGAATCTCAATTTCTCTTAGCTGATACTCTGCGATAAACTGGCCTTGGTTTGTGATTCGATCATTGAGCCATTGTGTTTTAATGTCTGTATCTTTCATTTTGCGCCCTTCTTAATCTTAGCCTTTGCATTCTCACTCTCAACCGGCTCTTCTTCAGGCTGAGAACAATACTCATAGAACACCTGGCAAGCTTGAGCCTTATGCATCTTGTCTTCGATTTGGTAGTCTGGCGAAAAGAGTGCAGAGCATACGCCTACGACTGTTTGGAATGTTGCTGGGTTCATCTTTTCACCTCAACACATTCCCATCCATTTTTAGGCACAAGCTCTTTCTTGCATTCCGGGCAGATTATTTTTAATTTTTCATCTTTTCGCCAATGAAGCTCAAGCTCATAAGTCTGATAATCATGTTCGCACTCTTTATTTTTGATTTCTTCTATGCAGATGAGGCGTGCTTGATAAACATCTGCATGCTTTTGGTCTTCTGAAAAATCGGAATATCCAGTCGTGGATTTATATGGACCATAAACTACAGGCGCAGACTCAATGTTTTCTTTGTACCAGTTATCGAACTTGGCTTGTACTTGTGCGTGACACCCAAAACACCCCTTTGAATCAGACAATGTGAATTCTAATTTTTTCATTTCTTTAACTCATGCCAATGATTAAATCTACCATTGTGCTCTCCATCCAAAACTTCCTGAATCACGTCCCACGGAATTTCTCTTTTTAAATTCTCACACAAAAGTTTTACGTCTTGTCTTTGCTTCAAAAAAGAAAGAGGTATGACAACACTTTGGTCATACTCCCAATAATAAATGTTGTTGGCATTGTCGCAGATACAATTAAATCCTTTTCTAGTCTCCTTAACTACGACGAAAAACCAACCAATTGTGTAGACAAGACTGCCCTTCTCTACTACCACGCACCTAGCTCCTGGCACTCTTGTATCTTATTTGCAATTCTCTTCGTAGGCTTTGTCACACCTACCGAATCATATTCTCGTTTGAACTTCGCACACGCAGCCTTGTCGCTCTTTATCTCATTCAAATCGTCGTATGACGTACACCCCATAAGTAGTAACAATAAAACTAACCCCTTCATTCATTTCCCCCTTTAAGCTTCATCCTCTTTCATTCCAAATGTCTGCTGTTCAATTTCTCTCTTCTCTTTTTCCTTTAGCACATACCTGTACTCAGTAGGGTCTCTCAAAATATGGATGATTCTCTGCTTTAATTCTGGGTGCGCATCCTTCATGTAATCCTGAAGTGCTGAGGCTAGCATCCGCCACTGTCTGTTCTTATCCGGCTCCTCTATGATTATTCTTGTTAGAATATCATCAAGCTGCGGTTTACTTTTGTTGGCGTTTGGGAGCGTAAAGAGAATTGCGTCCACTACATCCTTGAAAGGTCTCTGCATAAAATTCTGATTTGGTTTTGGGGGGATGTGCTTACTCACTTGAAGCCTCCGTCTGAGGGTCGGGTTATGTATACTAAGATGCCTGTTGCTATTCCTATTAGGAGGATTGTCACCACTTCTCCCCATGCTTTTCTTTTTCTCGCTCTAACACTACCTCTGCATACTTCGTGTGCCACTTCGTCACACCTTTTTGCAGGTCTGCATTCTTACTTTTCTCATACTCAAGAGTACGCTGTAGCTTCTCAATTTCTTTTTTCTTCTCTTCAATCTCTCTTAAAAGCATCCTACACAAATCCTTATCCGCATTTTCAATCGTATCAATCACAAAACGAATCTGCGCATCACTATCCCAGTCCTCTATCAAAGCCTTTAACAAAGACCTCGTCGTATATGGCTCGTCCAAATATTGTTTTGCAAATTTTTTGAGTGATGCCTTTGTCGGCTCTTTTGTATCAAACTCCGCCTGGTATGCATCGCAATGACTGCAGCTACCGTATGAACCACGCACCCAGCTTCCATTCTCTAGGTACGCTAACCAATCGCCTTGGTAAGAACCAAAGTCCTTGAATGCTCGGACTTTCGTCACGGCTTTTAAAGATGCGAGGTACGGGTTGTCTTCTGTGCTCATACCTGATTCGTATAGAATGGGTGCGGGCAAAAATCAAAAAATAAAAAATTTCTGGGGACATCTACCATAAATATAATCCTCTGTGTCTACCCCATCCCCCCTCATCAATGACTTATATCCATGCCATTAGATCAAATATAGCAAGGGCCATGACATCAAGTACCTGTTCTTATTAAAAGCGGCACTGCTAGCGCCAATGGTTTCAACAGGTTAGGGCTTGTCGGTGTCCTCTAGGCGGTTTGGGCCTCGCGCGCGTTAAGGCCGCGCCTCGTCGCTGCGGGCGACTGCGATACGTTTTGACACGACTCATAATAGCTCTTGAGTTTTTATATAACTTCGACGATAATCAATTATCGGCGCAATAACGCGCTTGATAATGTCCAAGGAGACAAGCATGAAACACATGAAGCGTTCTAACATATACCAGTGCTCTAACTACAACTGCACATTTGATTCCACTAAACTAGAGGCGTTCAGCTACCGTTGGTGGAAGTTTGTGGGGGTTGTTGAGGGCAAAGTTATCTTCAATAACTACCGCTATTCTAACTCAACAAGTAAGCATCAATCAAAGGTTAGACTATTGATGGCTGAACTTGGTATCGAAATTGATGTATCAATGCCGATCCCACAAGGCTTACCGGGCTCTTACCGACAGACTTACTCGTCTGCTGCAGTTACTCCAGAAGATCAAACGCTAGCAGGCTTGATCGTACAAGCTGAAGAGTACCTTTGTGATGCTTACTTGCTGGACCAGGAAAAGAAGCAGGAAAGGTACCAACGAGCGAAGCTTCGAAAAATGAGGCTTAAGCTTGAGGATTATCTTGAGAATTCAGTTCACTTTCGTGATTACGAAATTAAAGATGCTTCAGAATTCGGAAAATACAACAAAATAGCTGTACATCAAGTTGTGGACAGTAAAAACCTTGAGAATGATGTGCAGAATGCTCTTCATTCGTTCCACCGAGACGGTTTTGGATCAGTTGTGTTCTACGTTGGCGGTGCATCGTGAAAAATATCAATCGAACACGACTAAATAACAGAATGCGAAAACATAAAGCAGACATGGAATATCTGCATGACCGAATTAAGGAAAATCAGTTTGGGGTCGCTGAAGGTGTTATGGGGACTTTGCTTCGAGAAATTATGATCACTTATGGGGTCATGCTTCAGGTACAGGATGAAGTGATTGAAAACAAAGGACGAAAATCATGAGACGCAAAATCGAACATACAGACGCATTCAAGGCCCTGTTCGAAGAGCTCGGCGCGTGGATGCAAGGAAATGATTATAACGGTAGTTTAGAATTCGCATTTCGCAACGGTTTCAAACTTCATGCTGTAAGCCTTTGGCAAAACACCGGTGCTAGTAACTTGCCCGGTGTTGCCATACCGCGGGCTAGGGAACTGAAGCAGATTCATGAGCTATGCGCGTATGCAGATGTCTTTATTTGTCCGGATTGCAACCATCATGCGTTCTTTTCTCCGGGCGAAATACCAGAAGATACCGTGGGATGCGAGTCATGCTGCAAGACCATGAAAATTGATTCAAGGAGTAAGTCATGAAAACAAAGACCGAAATCCTTCGCTACCTGATTAAAGAGGAGCGCAAAATCATGACAAGTCCGCCCAGATGGACGCGCAGACAAAACGCAGTTGGTAAGTCTTACGTAAGACTTATTTGCAAAATCAGAATTCTCGGATGGATCAAAGAATTGAGGGAGCTAAAATGAGACCAACACGAATAAGCCAAACCGATCTGATACGTATGTTCAATGATGCGCTCGACGAGCAAGGCGTTATCAAGATTGGGCATCTCGAGTACTTGCCGAGTCATGTTCTGAAAAATGTGGACCCAACGGCGTACCGATGTGGTCTCAGTGATTTCGCCGATTCACTGCTGCAGGACGGGTATATCGTTGAGGGTTATACAGACAACACGGAACCCGGAGACGAGTCATGAGACAACCAACATACAAGGCTTATAGCAGAATAATTAAAGTCGTTGCTTCAGCGGAATGCGCAAGATGCAAAAGCACAATAACCGAAGTGTGCATTCAATGCGGCGAATGTGAGTGGTGCCATGGCACGGCCATGCGAGAAGAGCACGGCGCGGCGGTACGGGATAACACGCAAGAAGAGCTCATTAGCAAGGGACTGGAAACTTGCCTCGACTTTGAAACTGGAGGCGAGTCATGAAACATACCAAAGGACCATGGGATGTTGTCGTTCGATCTACTGAGAAGGGTATTTACGGCTATGTAGGCGCTAACAATTCAACTGAAGTACTTGCTACTGTGGAATGCCCCAATGAACAGGGTATGTCCAACGCCCAATTAATAGCAGCCGCGCCAGAAATGCACGACGTTCTCGAGTTAGTTTTGAATGATCCGAGTTATAAAAATGGGACTGGGAAAACTGCAATTGCGAGACTGCTAAGAAAAGCGAGAGGCGAGTCATGACACTCATTATCGGTCGGACGTTTCCAATTAATCGACTGTACTTTCGGTACATATTCGACACGCCTTGGGAACAGGAGCTCACGGTTGAAAGACTCGCCGAGATACTCCGGGTGATTGGAATGATCGAACTGCACGACAACGGGACTCGATACGAAGAGCTTCCACCGTTTCGCAGGTACTCACACAAGCTTGTGTTCGTGCATAACTTCAAAAAACTAAAGGCTCGTTACGAAACACTAACAAGGGGGAACGTATGAGAAAGTTACTAATTGGAATGATCGGAATTTTACTCCTAAACTCGGTCGGCTGCTCGACACCACAAAAACCACGTGGGTTTGAACTACCACCGGCTTTACGAGAAGTGTATCGCGGGGGCGAACTAGCTCCAATGCAAAATGCTGAGAGTCCAGAGCTAGGACTTGGCCAAGGAGTGCCACAGACAGGTTATGTGCCTACAAACTATGATCTTGTGTCACACACTTGCCACAGCTATCCGATTTTTGATTTGAATGGGGACTATGTGAAGACGATGACTAGGTGTTTTTGATTACTTATTGAAACCTTTAATGAACGCCCGAGCTTTTTCTTTATCTACTCGGTCGTAGCGTTTCCCGTCGTCCGGCACGTCGCCGTACATATACGGGTTAGTGGGAGCTTGGTAGCCAGAATTTCCTTGCATCATTTTTTGCAGGGAAACCCACACGGAAGAACCTTCCGGCTCTGGAGAACTTGAATTAACAGGCCGCTTTTGGCCATAAGGAGAACTCATGTTTAAATCCTCAACTATCTTTCGGAAGATAGCAATAGCTTTTGGAGTCCTGCTTTTTACGGCTTCCGCAGCTATAGCGTTTGAGCATAATGTGATTTACATGCCGCGACATAAGTTGTGGCTAGAAGTAGAAGCATACGGAGAAAAATATAAGGCAGAACATCCAGGGGACTTCACAGACGAACAATTGGCTCAACTCATGAACGAAATATACTTTGAAGCCAAACAACGAAGGGGAGTCTGGTAATGAAAACACTCTTAATTGGTAAAATCCGCAAAGTGGTCCTGTTTTACGCTCTATTCGCCTCGCTAGCGATACTTGTAGAGACGGGTAGGCCATACGCCTACCAAGCCTACAGAAGTCACCGTATTGCCCAGATCTGTGAGGAAATGGGCCAATTGGAGGCTAGGCACAACCAGACTAATCCTGGTCAGCCTCTTCGCGGGGAGGTTTCACTTTCCGGCTGCGCGAAATAGTCCTGTTCTCAATTGCCCGGCCGTGGACCTCTGCGGTCGGGACCTCTACCATTTCCTCGATGCTTGATCTTGGGACGAATTTCTTAATCGTGGATTTGGCCTCAGCGTCTACATCCCAATCGAATCCCAAAAACCCGTCGTGAATCTCCTGTAGCACGCACAGAAGTCTCTTCCTTCCGCTGTTGTGCGTTACTTGGTACCACTTTTGATCGAAATAATAGCTCATGTTACTTCCGTTCTCCCCAAAAAGGGGGGTTGTTAGTTCAATTCTCCTTACGCACCGCGCACAGGATTTACGCGCTGCACAGGGCAAAAGGGCAAAATGTTTTAAGTCGTTTTACATACGTGTAAATGCTTATATATTAGGCACTACTATATTTACACATACGCTATATAAATATATCTCTTATACATTTAATAGACTTATATTCTGCCTTTCTGCCCTGTGCACCAAGTCACTTCAATCATTTCAAATACTTCCCCAGGGCAAAATCTTTTTTATTTCTGCCTTTTTCTGCCTTTTTTGCCCTGTCATATTTTCGAATCTTTGCTCACCTCAATTTTAAGCCCTTTAAAATGGAAAAACCCATCTGCTTTAGATGACTCGAACCCCTTAGATACTAGTGAAGCATAGAATGCTTTTTTGCCAAAACGGGGCTTCCCACCGTTCGCAACCTCGCACCACTTACCAAATTTCTCCCAAAGTTCTAACGGTTTTGCCCTGCCGTCCTTACTTAAAACAACATTCAAAACCTCCCCTTCAGCCACGTCATCCAAGAACTGCTGCACCGAATCACGCCCCGATTGCCATTCCTTAATTGCCGCTCGATCGGACTTAAAAGTTGTGTATTTTCCCTGATTTTTTAGGAGTCTTTCAAGCCCCTGAAGTGCCCAAATAATGACCCCCTCAGGACACTGATCAAACACCCAATTTGCGTAATCAAAGTCAGGCGCTTCTGATCTATCCATTGATGCCACAAGCACAAAGGACCAGCGTCTAAGCATCGCATTAGAGGTCTGATCTTTAGTGGCTGGTATTCCATTTGCTCCAAAGATATTGATGGCAGGAAGCGGGGCCATGATAGCGTCCTTAAATTTCCTATCAATCCTAATGGGGATGCGGTCTTCAATGCGCTTAACTGTTGCATCCTCAATTGGCTCCGTTATTTTAATATCTGTAACAAAGTTCACAAGTCGTCCGGCCACACTTTGAAGAACAAATCCGTTCATTTCACAAGGCTCAACAGATGCTTTTGCGTCATCATGAACAAGCCTCATGGCACATTTAATTAAAGATGTTTTTCCAGTACCGCCTGGTCCATGAAGTAGGAATAGACGAGGGAAAATAGGCGCGATACACGCACCATACATCTCTTGTAAGAGCATAAGTTTTTCCTGCTTCTCAGGATCAGGCGTTTTGACGCCGCCTTTAGTTTTGGTAAAAATATTATCAAGCATCTCTAAAAACGCAGAGTTTGTAGCCCCCTGCACAACATCATATGGAATGTGGTGTGTGATAAAGTCCTTTGGATTGTGGGGTTTGTACTTGAGACTCCACTCTCTAGTTTTCATGTCTTGAACTATATGTAGTGTTTTATTCTTAAAGCTTACTTTAGATGGGTCAGTGATGTAGGGGTTTCTAGGCATCTCTTTAACAAGTCCAAAGAATGTTTTAAAACACGCCTCAACTTTCGTGGCTCCTGCAATTCCTCTCAAAGCTGTCCTAATTTGGTTTTTAATTTTTAGCATTTCTCCGTCATCAAGTAGCTGCCAATGAGTGCCTGTATATCTGAATAAATCTTTTGCTCCCCACCTTCTTAAGGGCGTGTTATTGGCAACGAAATATCTTAGGACGTAATGAGCGACTTCTTGCTCACTTGGCATGACAACAGCCCCCTTTTTCCCTATTTTTATTTTCATAGGAGAAAGGCCGTTCATATATGTAGTGACGAAAGTATTAAATTTACCAGTATCACCTAGCTCACGAAGCTCGGTCCTTGCTTCATGTATTTCATGCTCGTCAATTTCTGGATCTAATACTTCGCACCCCGCATCAGTCTCCCTGCTCCCATGTAGACTATTTTCTTCTCCCCTGATTTGGGGAATTGTTGAATGAGGCTCGTCACTAGTTTCTGTGAGTTGAAGTTGGGGTGTAGTTTCTTCTGTGAAGTGACTTTGAGTGCTTGCTTTAGGAGCTTTTGTTTTACGTTTCTTTTTTGGGATTTCTTTTCCATAGTTTGTGTCTACTAACTCCTTAATTGAGTTTGGTGTGTTAAGTTGTTTAATTAATTCTTGTTTAGCTCTATCAAACCCGATTGTTTTAATTAAGTCATTCCAATCAGTACCCGGTTGATCGGGGCTAAAGGGTGGATAAATAATAAGTCCACCACACACGTTAGCTGCGTCACACGCAGCTTTAAGTCCGAAATTTAAGTCTTTTAAATGATCGTTATCTGCGGCAATTGTGATTTGAATGCCTGGATATTTTTCTCTTAGAGCGCGCGCCACAACTTGTAGGTTTGTAGCGCTAAACGCTACAATTACAGTGGAGGGCTCATCTAAGAGACTAAGAAGCGAGAGACCTGTGGCGAGTCCTTCCACTATATACAGTGGTGTATGCCCCATATGTAGTGGTGTGAGGTTATGAAAAAGACCTTTTACTTTGCCGCCTTCCATAAAAGACTTTGTGCCCATCGGCTCAATTCGTTGGGTGTTCCAGACCTCCCCGTCTATATCTTGCATCGGTACGACTAGGTCCATGTCACCGTAGGGGTTAAGCAGTTGGTAGAGTGTGGGGTGACTGTCAGTAAAGCCTTTTGCTTCTAGGTACGGGGTCATCATGTTTTGACCAGACTTATTTATTTCAGCTAACGCTTTAGACCTCGTGTGGCGCCTCTTCTCTTCACGCACCGCCTCAACTTGTTCTTGAAGAGCTATATACTCTGGGTCAGAGAAATCTAAATCAGGTTTACTGACATATTTATATTTGCTGTTTTCTCTCCAGTCGCCGAACATGAAAATTATTGAGTCTTTATATTTGTTAAATATATACCAACCCTTACCATTTTCATTTTTGAATGTTTTAATGACACCCGTTTCTGTGAGGTCAGGCGTAAAGGTTTGACCATGGCTTTTAAGCCACTCAAGTAATTGTAAATCCATTTTAATATTCCCCTATTTTGCTTGCACAAAGAAGTGATCACTGCCTGGTGCCATTGAAAAAATCTAGTTGCATGTTGGAACCGGGGTCAATAGGATTTCTGGAATTCAAAGATGAGCAGTGCGTTTGTCTTGAAGTCTGTCACGGGGGATCATTGAGATTTGATATAGAATTTAACATCGAGCCTAAGCGATTCACTATCAGTAGTGTGTCTGAAAGGGAGACGACACTAGTTGAGTGGATACTGATGCTTGAGACAGTTAGGGTTATGTTAAAAGCAAAATTCGCTGATCATGTCATAGAGATGTGGGATAAGAAGAAAGGTTTTTCTGAGAAGGAAAAAGAACTTCTCTTAAAAGAAATCGATAAGCTTGAAGGACCACACCCGAATGAAAAAGAGCATGACGAGATTTTGAATCAAGTGTTTGTGACGTTGATTGAAAAGTTAGAAATAAAAAATAATATGGAGCACATGAATTGAAAGAGTTGTGGGCGCATCAGAAACATGGAATTGACCTTGCTCTTAAAGCAAAGAGTTTTGGTTGGTTTTTTGAAGCGGGCACCGGGAAAACTAGAACAGCGATTGAAACTTTACGGCATCTATATATAGATGCAAAAGTAATTCTCCCCACCCTAATACTTTGTCCACCAGTAGTGATAGAAAACTGGAGACAGGAGATTTTGAAGTTTTCTAAAATTCCACCGACTCGTGTGCATAAACTTGTGGGTACGGGTAAACAGCGCCTTGAAATTTTATTAGAGAAAAGAAAAGAGCCAAGTATTTTCATAGGGAATTACGAAGCGCTCACCATGAAGGGGTTATTTGATGAGCTATACAACACACAATTTGACATACTTATATGCGATGAGTCCCACAGAATCAAAAACCCTGATGCCAAGAGGACAAAAGCATGTATACAACTTGCTGATAGAGCTAAATACAAGTTTGTCTTATCGGGCACCCCGGTGCTTAGAAATCTCATGGATGTGTGGGCGCAGTTCAGGGTATTGGACGGTGGGGATGCGTTCGGTAAGAACTTTTTCGTTTTTAGGAGCCAGTATTTCTATAATAAGAACGCCCATGTTCCCCATCTAAATTTTCCTGACTGGAGAATTAGGCCAAATGCAGAGTGTTTGATTTCAGACATGATGAAAGAAAAATCCATGAGTGTTAAAAAAGAAGACTGCCTAGATCTACCACCACTAGTTAAAAAGAAAATTTATGTTGAGATGGGGAGCGATCAAGCACGCGCCTATAAGGAAATGAAGAAAGACTTTGTCACATATATAAACAGCGAAGCATCAAGTGCTGATCTTGCGATAACAAAAGCTTTACGTTTACAGCAGATAGTGAGTGGGTACGCTAAGATTGAACCAAATGTTATGAACCCTGAGGGGAGTGTGCATAGATTTGGTGACGTACCACGCACCGAGGCACTTAAAGAACTACTAGAGGACCTAGCTCCGAATCACAAAGTAATTGTATGGGCGTGCTTTAAAGAGAACTACGCCATGATCAGGGAAGTGTGTGAGAGTTTAGAGCTTGGGTATATCGAGCTCCACGGGGAGATTTCACAAAAGAAAAGAGATGAGTCGATAGTTCAATTTCGTGAGGATGAAAAAATCCGCGTGGTTATTGGTAATCAAGGCGCTGCAGGCATAGGCATAAATTTGGTGGAAGCGTCATACATGGTTTATTTCTCAAGAAACTTTAGTTTAGAACAGGATATTCAGAGTGAGGCACGAAGTTACCGGTCGGGTAGCGAGATTCATTCCAAAGTTACTCGCATAGATATTGTATGTGAAAACACAATCGATGATGAAGTCCTTGAGGCATTGGCCAACAAACAAGCTATTGGCGAACAAGTCTTACGGGAAATAGCTGGGAGATTGAAATGAGAGTTAGGCTATCTACAGGCCAACATATGGAAATAGATAGATGGGCGTACCAAATATTCAAAAATTTCACGTGGTATTTTCATAAATCATCTAAGTATGCAGCTACAAAATACTTAGGGCAACAATACTGGTTCCATAGAGTAGTAGCGCTACACCCCAAATACCCTGAATGTGTAGATCATATAAACAGGAATCGATTGGATAATAGAATTAAAAATTTGCGGGTCTGTTTAAAAAAGGACAACCCCAAGAACGTGAGTAAGGCCAAGAACAATACAAGCGGATATACGGGTGTCTTTTATCACAAGCATAATAATCGGTGGATGGCACGTTACGGGAAAAAGCCCGTTGTATATCTAGGCTGTTATAAAACAATTAAAGAAGCACTGGCTGCACGGAATGCGGCCATACTGAAAGCGTACGGTCAATTTGCAGTAGTACAAAAAATGAAAGGGAGATTAAAATGAGTGAGACGTTAGATGGATTTGTAGAAAAATGTGAGAGAGCATTTTCTATTCGCACACAGATTAAAGAATTAGAACAACAGACAAAACCTCTTCAAGAAGCTTTAGATAATTTAGAGCGTGAGATTGTGGCAGAGCTTGAAGAAAAGAAACTGACATCATTTGATTCTATAAGTGGGAAGATAATTAAGACTGTTAGAACAAGTGTCAAGATTCCTCAAGGGGATGACAAGTTTCAATTCTTTGATTATTTGAGGGAGAAGGGGCAGTTTGAGGCACTGGCAACAGTGAATTCTGCACAATTAAATAAATGGTACAAAGAAGAATTAGAGTTAGCACAGAAAGAAAAGAAAATGCTCGTCATACCGGGGCTTGGACTTCCAACATCATCGGTAGGCTTGTCGTTTAGAACCAAATAACAAGGAGAAGGAAGAATGAGTAAAGAAGTAGTGAAGAAAGAGACAAAGGAAGCGGCGCTCACGGTGCCAGATGCATTTAAGAAAAAAGGTGCATCAGTAAGTGTGATTGATCAAAAGGATATGCTTATACCAAAGCTTTTGATCATGCAGCCTACATCAGAGTTTGTGAATGAAGAGCGCGCAGCAGTGGGCGATCTAGTAAGTTCAGTCACAGGGGAAGTTGTTGGTGGAAAAGGCAAGTGGGTAAAGTTTGTTCCACTTATGACTTATAAGACTGTTGAGTATTATGATAAGTCTGGCCCTAAGCCAAAGCTTGTGAAGACTGAGCCGTGGAATGCAAAGACTCATGCAACAGTAGAATGGGAGCAGACAATCAACGGTAAGCCGCATAAAGTGATGGAGTGCTTAAATTTTTATATTTTCTTAGAAAAAGATTTGGCAAATCCAGCAGGTCTCCCGCACCTCGTATCATATCGCTCGACACAAAAGCAGGGTGGGAAAAAGCTTATCAGTCACTTCATGCAAATGGAGATGATGCAGGCAGAGCCTTGGTTTGGTGTTCTAGAAGTTACGACAACAAAGCAACAGAACGCTGAGAAGCAAGTGTACTTTACTCCAGACATCAGACCTGTGGGGCAGACTGATGTGAAGTATGCAGAGAAGCTTGAGAAGTGGGTCGATTTGATTGCATGGAATGCAGTTAAGATAGATGAAACAGCAGATGAAGAATTAACAGATACACGGACGGTAAATAAGGGTGGGGCTGAAGCACAAGCTCAGTTCTAAAGAGATGGGGCGTGATCCCGAGCCGCATTGAACAAATATCGGGGTATTTTTTAAAGGGAGGGGCCGATGCCACCATATAAATCAAAAGCACAACAAGCAAAATTTCACGCAATGTTAAACGAAGGAAAGATTTCTAAAACCGTAGTTGATGAATTTGATAAAGCATCAAAGGGAAAGAAGCTCCCAGATAAAGTGGGAATTAAGAAAACATCACCTTGGACAAAACTTAAGAAAGGATAACCTCATGGCTGTAAAAACAAAAAATGCTAGTCCTGACTGGAAGAAAAATAAAACACCGCTATATGTATGGATCAGACAGACGACAAAGAAAAAATTAAAAGATGAAGCACGCGCAAGAGAGCTCCCACTTCGTCGCATGGTGAGTGAGATTTTAGAGAGAGCGATTACTCAGTTATGAATGTTGAAAGCTATTCGGACTTTGAGACAGCGGTTAATTTCTTAAGCGCTTGTAAAAAAGTGTCTTTTGATACTGAGACAACGGGCCTTATGCCCTACAAATCAGATAAGCTTTTTGCCATTGTTATGTCAGGAAGGGCTGATGATGGGGAGCTTAGAACCTATTATTGGAACTTCCAGCACTACGATGCAGATAGTATTGTGTGGGGAAGAGACCGAATAAAACTACTTCAACCCATATTTAATTCTGGCACACGATTCGCGCACAACGCAATTTTCGACATGCACTTTTTAGCAAATGAGGGAATAGAATTTCCGTGCGACATTCATTGTACGATGATTCAAGCACGTGTCTTAAGAAACGATCACATGAGCTATTCTTTAGACGCGTGTGTGGAGCGTGAGCTTGGTGAGGGCTATAAAAAAGATGATAGAGTTGAGAAGTATATAGAGGAGAGGGGTCTTTGGAAATGGCAGACCATTCCGGGTAAAGAGAAGCGAGATAAGATTAAGCATTTTAATCTTGTGCCATTTGATATTATTAAGCCCTATGCAGAAACGGATGCAGAGCTAACCCTCCTTTTAGGAGAGAAGCAGGAAGCAGATTTTGATCAAGTACATAAAGAGTCCCTAATCTCAGGGCATAAATCCTTAAACGATCTTAAACGAAATGAAATGGACCTCACAAAAGTTTGTTTTGAAATTGAGCGTGAGGGCTTCCTGGTTGATCTTGCTTATTGTACGGCTGCTACAAAACATGAGCAGGAAAGAATTGATAAAGCAGAATTTGAGTTTCTTAAATTAACTGGAAAAGAGCTAACAGATTCAGGGGATTTTTTAGCTCCTATATTTGAGAACATTGGGTTTCCTTTGGGGCTAACTGAGAAGGGGAATTTTGAAGTTACCGATAGTTTTTTGACTGCGATAGAACACCCAATTGGAAAGATTATCCAAGATTATAGGGATGCAAATAAGAGGGCTAATACCTACTTTAGAAACTACATCCACTATGCTGACGGAAGTGGGAGAATTCATGCAGGCATGAAGCAGGCTGGTACTAAGACTGGAAGATTTAGTTACTCATCTCCGAACTTACAAAACGTACCTAAAGCAGAGGACGATACAAGTGCATATCCTGTGAGACGTGCGTTTATTCCTGAGAAGCATCATACGCTTGTGATGATAGATTATGAGCAGATGGAACTTAGAATGATGCTTGATTATGCATCTCAGAGTGACTTGATTAGACAAATTCAAGCAGGGCATGACCCGCACCAAGCAACAAGTGACTTAACAGGGCTTACACGGTCTCAAGCGAAGACACTTAATTTTGGCCTTCTTTACGGCATGGGATTAACGAAGCTAGCTTTTTCGTTAAAGACGCTGACCCCAGAAGAGCGGGTTTGTTTGATAGCATACGACCGCTTAGAGGACAAAAGGCAGGCGAGAACTCTTTTATCAAAAAAGCAACATGACATTGTTCGCCCAATTTTAGATGAGATGAAGGCATTTAAAATGAAGTATTTTGATGCACTCCCTATGGTTGAAAATCTCATTACAAACTGCACCAATTCAGCCACGGATCGTAAGTGGGTGTTTAACTGGATGGGGAGACGGTTTCATTTTAGTGATTCAAGATTTGGGTACCGCGCAACGAATTCTGTCATTCAAGGTGGGTGTGCTGATGTGGTTAAAAAAGCCATGGTAAAACTCCATCCAGCACTGCCTAAATATGGTGTGAAAATGGGCTTACAGATACACGACGAAATCGTATATAACGTGCCGAATGATGAGTTAAAATGTGTCGGCATGATCAAAGATACGATGGAGTCCATCTACCCATATAAGAAATTGCAGTTGACCTGCTCTGTATCACATAGCGAGACTAGTTGGGGTGACGCTATCGAGGGGTTAGAGATTGGCACAAAAAGCAGAGACGAAATTCAAGGAAGTTTTTTTGAAAGCGCTGGCCTCGATCCCCAACATTTGGTGTGAGAAAATCCAGCAAGTTGGGAAGAGGGGAACTCCAGATATTTTGGCTTGTGTGAATGGAAAGTTTGTAGCGATAGAGCTTAAGAAAGATGACAAGTCTCTCCCTGACAAACTTCAGCAGCATAAGCTTAAGAAAATAGTAAAAGCAGGGGGCGTTTCATTTGTGGCGTGCCCTGAGAATAGTGAAACAGTAATTGGAATGATAGCCATTATGGCAAGGGGGATGAAATGATAGAACTAACATGGGCACATGTACGGGACCAAAATTTCCAAGTGGGACTGGAGAAGCTTGCCACTACACCTTTTGAATTTAAGACCGGGTACCACGTATCTAGAATTAAATCTAAAGTGATGAGTGAAGCGCAGACTGCACAAGAGTGGTTTGTGAAGTTGGTTAAGACTTTGGGAACACTTGATGAAGCTACTGGTCAGTTTAAGATCAAGCCCGAGAATGAAGAAAAGTGGAAGGAAGAGATAAAATCTTTCAGCGAGACAAAGTTTACTATTGAAAAGCACAAGCTTAATGTCGCAGACTTATCAATAGCAAAGCTCACTCCAAATGAGATACTGGCACTTGAGCCAATTCTTTTTGGTTTAGAGGTGTTAGAAGGGAGTAATCAAGATGGCAAAAGCTAAGAAAAAAGGCGGAAAAGGTGGCGGCAAGAAGTAATTTCTTGTCTCCAAAAAGGAGAGGCCCTGCTCATAACAGGGCCACATTGTACTAAGGCATGAGAGTCGTGTATCTACAAATAGCTTACTGATATATCGTCAAAATAAAAGCTAAAATTTAGGCTTCTTTTGATTTTTCGTAGGCGACATCCTTAAGGTCTTTAAACGTTCGGATGGCCTTTTTAATCGCGATTCCCTTTTGCTCAAGTTCTTTTTGAACAAGGGGCCAGAGCTTTTTGTCAGCTTTAATCTCTTCAGCCTTAAGGACATGCTCTACAGCGCATTTTATATCATACTCATCAGGTTTCTTTTTCCCAGATTCGTCTTTTGATTCTTCGGACATATCGTCCATTTCCATATCATCCATTATCTCCCCCTATTTTTCATTAAATTCCATGTTGATGTAGCCCCTGCTGGATTAGCTATAGGTCTAGCTAAAGAAGCGCCCTTTTCTAGTAAATAACCAGTCCCTTTAGCCATAGGAATATATGCATTCTTCATAGCACTTGGGCTACCTAAATACCCACCGGCAGCAAGTCCTGCCATTGCACCTGGGGCACCTGCAGCTTTGTAACCCATGTATCCACCCAAAGCGCCAAGTGGTACTGACCTAGAGGTGCTAGTGACGCCTGATCCACTGACAGGCATCATGCTTGGGTTAGAGTAGAATTTAGAAGCGAACATTTGCTCTGCTTCCCTTGTTACGTCTACTTGTCCACCTGATAATTTTTTAAGCTCATCAAGGCCTTCTTTGATCATTTTGTTTGAAGGATTGTAGAGATTAGAGAGAGTTTTCTCAGTTGCAGTCGGGTCTTTAAATCTATTCCCAAGCTGCTTTTGAAGTTCGGAGTAGGCTCTATACTGATTCTTAAGCTTTTGGCTTGCCCCTGCGGTTACGGAATTTAACTCAGAATTAAGCTCCTGGTAGGCGTTATTTGCAGCCTCTGCGAACTGCTTTTCCTGAGAGGTCATGTCTTTACCGAATCTTGATCCAAGGCCTGAAGCTGGGTTTCTAAATTCGGCGGTATCCTTCAAAAGATCTTGTAGTTCGAAGGCGTGTCTTGCCTCGATTTCGGGGGGTAAATCCATGAGTTTAGGCTCAAGAGTCACCCCTGTTTTTTCTTGCTGCATCAGTCTTAAGACTTGTGCTACCTGGGGGTTCTGCGCCGCCATAGAAGATTTTTCTGCATCTGACAAAGCCCCTACCAATTTTTTTAAATTTTCGTAATCAGGCGGAACATCTAGCTGGGGGGTCACATAGTGTTTAAACACCCCGTCTCGCGCAGCTTTGAACTGCTCGATTTGTGCCTGAACTTGTGGGTTTTTTGACGTTGGGCCCGTTTCAAGCTTCGTTATAAAGTTATCGAGATGTGCCCTGACTTTAGCAATATTGACAGGCTTTTGGGCCGTGTCGATTTCTTGACCTAGGGACTCACCAACATTTTGTTTTACGGCTTGAAGACTTGATTTGAGTTTGTCGTATGTAGCATTTGCTAGTTCTGAAGTAGCGCCCTCAGGCTTCATCATTTCTATGGCCTTAGGGTTTTTGGCATAAATCTCAGTCGCTTTTGCTGGCACGTTTGAGAAGTACTGCCCTACTTTTGGAAGTGCTGATTTTGTGGCTTCATATCCCTCTTGCAAAAGACCTTTAGAACCGCCGACACCAAAAACTTTTGGCGCTACAGCCCCAACTGCTCCGCTTACAGCTATGTCTGTTCCACTGACTTCTTGTGGAAGCCCCATCCAAGCGCCTAGCTTTTGTCTTAAAGCTTCAAGCCCCGCACTTGATGCACCTCCAGCAGCAGCGGCCCCTGGTATAGCACCGACTCCAGCGGCCCCAGCCCCTAGGGCTGCACCACCTGCAGTCGCAGCGCCCGTCGCTACACCTGATCCAATATCGTATCCAACATCTGTGATGTCTTGTAGATCAAAGCCACTTGGATCAAGCACCTTGTATTTAGCTTCGCCAGGCTTTTTAACAACCAGTTGTCCATCAATGATGTTTGTTTGAAAGCCCTTACCCTCTAAGTATTTTCGAGTGACGTCTTCACTTTGAGATAAGTTTTTGACTAAAGCACGAGTACCGAAACCAATATCTGGGTGTTGTTCTTGTATGACGGGAGATTCGTATTTCCCTTGTGCTTCAAGCTGTGCTTTTTCATTCTCTAAAGCCTCAAGCTCTAAGCGATCAAGTTCTGCTTGTTCTTGTGGAGACAAAGCCATGTATTATTCCCCTTGTGCATCGACCTTTTGTCGTAGCTCTAATAGTCTTTTCATTTTTTCTTCAGATAGAGTGCTAGGCATAGGTTGTTGTTTTCCACCACTAGCTGCACCCATTGGTCCCTTACTTTGAACTTGTGCCATTCCTTGTGGATTATATCCTGCACGCTCCATGTTTTGGAGGTACCTGTTATGATCTTGAGAAAGTTTAGCTTCAAACTGTCTCATCTTATGTACTGCCACAGATGGCTCATCAGATAAAACAGGAAGCATTTTCTCATACTTCACTTCGTCTTCTTTTCTTAAAACCCCACCCTCAACAGCTTTACCAATAACCTGTCTTGCACGGTTGATGTCTGCTTGAACACTTTGTGCTTTTACATCAAGTGGGTTCATTGCTCCCATACGTCCTTTTACTGGACCAAACACATCAGCATTCTGCTCTAGGTTTTGTTTCACTGAAGAAAGTTCTGATAGACCTGCTTCAAAGTCAGAGAGCTTTTGTACAGAAACTTCAGGAAGCATTTTCCCTTGTTTCTTAACTCCCGCTAGAGCGTAATTCGCAGCTATTTTACTGCGCAGTTCTTCATCTTTTAGTGGCTGCTCTTTTGAGGCTTTAAAAGCTTCGATTGCAGCTTTTAGGCCTGCGTTTCTGTCTTCTGTAATTTTACTTCTCTGTGCAGCGAGTTTTCCTTGAAGCTCCACAATCTGAGCGTTCTTTTCTGCTTGAGACATTGGCCTTTTATAGCTTTGAGCAAAATTAGATTTATCAACCCCCCACGCATCAGCAAGCGCCATGAGTGGAGACAAATCGGTTTGTATTGGCTGCTTTTTAATATTATTTATGTACTGCTGATATTGATCAGCGGCCGCTTGTTGCTCAAGCATTGCCTGTTGCTGTTGTTGTGCGTACTGCTCTTGAAGTCCTAGGCCTTTTAGGTCTTTAGCGTTTGGCACAAACTGTTGATACGTTTGATTTATAGGCATTTGGTTTTGTGGAACTTCAATGCCTTGGGCTCTAAGTAAATCAGCCTCAGTCAAAGCATCGTCATACTGTGGTTGTATTGGGTATGTATTGACTGGCATGATTGCTCCTTAAACTCTACCGCTAAAATCGTTGTACTGTTGGCCCATCATAAGCTGTTTTTTCTTTTGTTCTTCAGCTTGCATTTGCTCCCAAGGGCTCATTTGCTTTGCATTCTGCGCGCTTGCTGCTTCAAAGTTTTGCCCCATTGCTGCACCTGAAAGTCCACCTTGAAGACCCCCACCAATTAAGCCGTCAGCAGCAGATGTTTGTGCATACTGAATTGGGGAGAATGAACTTCTCCCAGTCCAAGGGCTATACTTAATCTGAGCAGCTAGTTGTTTTCTAGAATCGTCTTCAACTTGTTGCTGACGTTCTGCTTGTTTTTGTCCTTTGTAGGCACCAAGTGCCCCCATCCCAAGTCCCATTAATAATGGCAACATATTAAACCTCCCCTTTCGGTGTAAATTCTAATTCCAGTTCAACGAGCGTATCGCCGCCAAACTGGTAAATTCCTGTTATTAAAAACCCCACCTTAAGAGCAATCCTAAGCATGGGTTTATTTGTATTCTTAATTCTAGTCCAAACTCTTTTGTAGTTGAGGCTCAAGTCATTAAGCATGGCCTGGTAAGCCTGCATCACGTGAATGGTTTTTTCGTAATTTGGAAACGCGCCCCCATGCTGCAAATACACGGTCTCAGAGTCCATCTCTAAGCAGGTGGTATAGCCCATGATTTCTTTGTTTAGAAACGCCCCCATGATGAAGTGGTGTTTATTAAGGCTCTCCGGTCGAAACTCTCCAAAGCAAATAGTATGAGCAAGCTCTGCTAGCTTATACCAATGCTGAGGTAGAATTTTCTCAACCGTAACAACACTCATTATTTTCCGCCGCCCCCGCCGCCGCTGACTGCTGCGGATTCTCGGTTAGCTCCCCACTCACGCATTTGATTTTTATACTTATCACTCTCAAAAGCCCTTCGGCCTTCGATTTCCTGCATAAGTCTATTGAGATTTGATTCTTCAATTTTCTTTTTACCTTGAGCAATATCTTTTTCGTAGCCAACTAATTGTCCAAGATTTCTTTGACGTGCCTCTTCATCTTTTGATGCTAGATCAAATCTAGCCATCATCCCTTGACGGCCCACTGCTTGGCGCTGATTAAGAAGTTGTCTTTGCATGTCTCGTGCTAAAGAAGTAGAGGCGCCACTTCCAGCCCCACCCCGCATCGCGAGACTTCCAAGCGCTTGACTGCTTGCACTCATCGCTTGTTTTGCGGCTGCATCTTTAGCTTGCGCCTCTTCAGCGGCAAGTTTTTGTTGCTGGATGCCTGCCCATGCAGATTGCTGGCCTGGTTGTCTTAAGGCTTCTTGCTGGAATTGTTGATAGCCTTGAAACTCATTCGGATTGTACTGACTTAATTGGTAGTTACTTTGTAATTTCCCAGTTGTTGGGTCAATGAGAGATACCCACTCATCAGGCATCGCACGATCAGTTCCAGATACAGTTTCTAAACCCTCCATACCTTTTTGGTTATTGATGTCTTGTAGGTTCATTTGGTGCATTTGTGCAGAGATTCTATCGTACTCAGGACTTCCGACACCCGCAGCATTTCGCTGTTGATCTAGGATTGCGTACTGAGCCCTGCTCTCATCGTATCGTTTCTTAGCTGCAGCAATGGCTTGCGCTTTTCTAGTGTTAGCAAATGGATCAAACGACTGCATTGGATCTTGCTGCTGAGTTGTGATTAATGGTGTAGCCACAGTAACTCCTTTATGAGAAATCCTCGTATAAACTTACATCTCTATCAATTGAACTTTCTTCGTCAGGCACCATGTTCGTTAAAACATCGATCATATCCTGACGTGCAGTAAGCATCATGTCTTTGGCTTCCCCAGTATTTGGGTGACCTTCTTTATCATAGCAACGGTATCTTGTGTAGGCTTGTACAAACTGAACAGCACTCTCTGGTAAATCACAATAAGCATCCCCGTTTGTATCGGTGGTAGCCCACTTGTTAGCAACACGGTAATACCAAATCGTAAGTGCATTTGTCGCTGTTTCTTGCGCACTTGGTGAAAGCTCAAATACTGGTTTTTGTGTAGAAGACCCAGGCCCATCGTTTCTTAGTTCATATTTGTAATACTGAGTGGAGCCTTGGTACATGTCCCTTAAGGCTTTTTCTATGAACCTGTCTTTAGATCTAAACCGTGTGACATCGTATACGGTTGTGCCCACTTGGTAGATGATTCTTTTTAGTTTATTAGAATAAATGTTTGAGGGGAGGTCATAGTCTGCTTGTCCTTGGACGAGACTTACTTGAGTTTTTGTTAGAAAGTATTCGTCCTCAAGTCCTAGTTTATGGATTTGCTGCTCTGCTTGTGCAACGGCGTCGTTAATATATCCAATGAACTCATTTGGTTGAATGAAGTCCTCGGTCTCAAGATCGAGCTCCATCTCAACTTTCTCTTTAATTTCGGCCCAAGTTTTATAGTCCATTGTTCTCCTTATAGGCTCCAATAAAAGCTCTCACGGAGCAAGCCCCAGTTGTCGTGACTACTAGCTTTGTTCGGTCAAAAAGCGCATATTCCCAAGTCAAGCTCCCAGGCCCTAAAAGTCTAGTTTGGATAATATCCTGGGGCACAAAATCAAGCCCGTGGGGTATTTCTTTAGCCGTAACGGCACTAGTAAATTCCAGTTCAAAGAACTTCCAGTCCCCACGAAATAGGGGAAAATCGCTAAAAAACCGCTGAATTCTAACGAAATTCTCCCTATTCCACCTATCCTCTATGTTCTTAACAATCAGTTCAGGGATTGTGGGTCTACTCATGTGTTAGCCCCTGAATCACCTGATTCAAATGTGGTCTGAGATTTACTTAAATTTGCCCAGTGCAAAGTCAGCCCAAGCATATTGAAGACTTCGCTCTTTGGATAACCCATGATTTCCCACTTCAGTGACCCCCCAGGTAGCACGTTTTGGGGGTCAAGCATCGTGAGCGTATCGTTTGTTCTACCGATGATTGGGAATTTTCTAGTATATCCATCACTCTCAGTGGTCATGTCATAGCCCACACTCGCAACAGGCCAATCGCTTGTGGCTGCTTCATCAAGAAGGGCGGTATTTGGAACAGCGCTAAATGTGGCTGTACCTAAGGTGTCTGAGTTTGTAATGATCGTGTAGGCATTCTGCACTTGAATTTGAATGTAGCTCCAACGAAGGCCGCGTGCTGGAAACCGTCTCCACTGCTCAATTAGACCTTCAGCATTCCAAACACACTGTGGATTGCCCCAATCAAACTCTGGATCACCCCAGACGAAGTTCTTTCTCCATCTGATTTCTTTTAATGCTCTAAATATTTTGCCATCATCGTTGATCGCATTTATCTGAATACTTACGTTTGTTACGTTTTTTCCAGCAATCATGATGCGTGTAGCGATCTTTCGCTGAAAGTTACTTCCGCCATTAAAAGCAATGGATTTGTACTGCCACATGATTGGCGTAACAGTCCAGTCAGCAGCCGCTAAAGATGTATCTACAAGTGGATCATTATAAGAGCTATCGCTATGGATAAATACATACCCACGCTTGTCTGCTCGGTAGAGAAGTTTATTAAAGAACACAATCGCACTTGGGGCAAAAGAAGTAGTTAGGCTTACAGCATTCCAAGTTGTAAAAGTTGAGTCATCCCGTAGTCCCCAACGAAGGTCCAAAACCCAGCACGAATCGTTATCAAGTGAAGCACTATCACTTTGAACGGCCCAAATGATTCTTCTATTCTGCTCGTCAAATCGGCCCACGATGCGTTTCTTATCGGTACACGCATCAAGCATCGTTTTGTAATTTACGTTATTATCATCACTGATTTTCTTTACAACGTATCCATCAGTGAAATAAAATCCGTCATTCCCTGCCCAGTAAAGGCCGTCCTCTGCTTGCACGCAAGACTGGTTACTCACACATCCTGCAGTATCAGACAGTCTTAGTAGCTGCATTCCGCCTCTACCAAATTGATCAAACACGCCTTCAATGCGGTAGATTTTCTTTTGGCATAAAACAATTGGCACAGATTTTACTGACGAAATACCTGTGATTTCATCCTCAGTTTCGGTGTTGAAATCAAGCGGCACACTATCTGGATCACCTGGAATGCTCTGTCTAATTGTGAAAGGCTTTTTCTGGGAGCTTTCATTCAAATACCCATAAAGGCCCACGTTATTTACGATGTGGATAAATTTAGCTAACGGAGGGGCATCGTTATCCACGCTTCCATCGGTATTGTAGAGTAGTTCATTGTTTGAAATAGCGGAGTCTGCAAAGTTATCATTAAACGTAGTTGTACCGTTTGTGACTTCGCCAAGCTTATAGAACGTGTCGCCCGCATCTACAGTTCGATAAATTTCAACTTTTATGTTTGAAGTATCAAAGTTCTCTGTTGCACCGTTTGTAATAACTGGAATATTTGAAATCCCGTTTGGGTTTACAGACGGATCACCTGAAAGAGTTAATTCTACTTCAGTGATGCTCCCTGCATCTTTAAACACTAATGCATCGGCCCCTACAATGTAGGTGTAGGAATAGTGAAATGCATATAGATAAGTACGCGTTCCAGCGGCCCCCGCAGTCACGGTCGGCGCTGTTGCCAGTGCCGGTAGGCCGCTTGATCGCAATTGGTAAGTGCTTGCATTATCTTTATAAATTTTCATGGGCCGTGGGTAAGCATCACTTGTGAAAAAGATGTGCTTATTCCACTCGGCATAGCTAACGATGCTTGCTGTGGTGCCTGTGGAGAAAAGATCATTGCCACTTGGGCCTTGGAGTGTTGAGTAGGATGAAGGGTTTCTGTAATATAATTTCTTAGCACTTTGGACGAATAATTTGTCTGAATTATCGTAATTTATAAGTGTGCCGATTCTTTGATTTCCAGCAGGTATATAGCCATTTGAAACAGTGTTATCTACAACTGATCCAGGCCTTGTGATGACAGACCTATTTGACTGAATAACAAAGTTATCAAGCACCTGTGATTTAGTAGGATTTGGCCGATAAATATGATCGGTTATCCCACCTGAAAAATCAGCAATATCGAGCGGCTGAGTTTGGATCACTTAGCCCCCATAGACCGCTGTGTAGGCTATCGTGTTGTCGTTTGTGTAAACGTAAAAAGTAGCGGCATCAATACGCTCAATTGTTGGGTAAACGTAATCACCTGTTGGAAGTCTAAAAGAAATGTAGATTGTATCAAAGCTATATCCTGCAAGACATGTTACGGCTTGTCTGTACTGACCATCCGCAATACTCACCCAAGATCCTGCAGCTATAGTTTGAGTTTCTGCAGCTATGGCTTTTCCGTTTAGTTTTGCCGAATTTGCGCCGTCATGATTGTGGTCATTTAATTGTTGGATGTTCCCTTCCATTGCTGGAAAGACAACAGGTCCCTTATCACTTGATTGTGGTTTCTTGTATCCGTAGGTAAGTGTTAGCATCTACCTTCCCCCTTTAACGATATTGGATAATATCGCAGTTAAAACTATTCCCGTAACAGTACCAGCAACAAACGTATCCCACTGAAATCCACAACTTCCTTTTCGCTCCTGACATTTTCTCAAAGCTACTTCAGTCGTATGTAGATCAAGCTCCTTTATCTGACAGTCCACAAGAGTAGTCCGAAGGGCACTAGCCTCTTCAGTATTGTAGCAAGTTTCACGGCTTGCCTCGTAGTATACTTCGGCCCTTGTCGATAGCGGCGCGAATAACACTACGATCATCAAGACCTTTATTAGCTGCTTCAATAGCTCTCCTGTTCTTTTCCTTCTCTAGAGCGACTTGTAAATCAAGCATCTGCTGCTCTAGTTTTTCTTTATCTTTCTCCCCCTGCTTATATCCTAGCCCAAAAGCTAGAAGCAGGGAGGGCAGATACTTTTCGATAAGCGAAATGAGCCTATCGATTAAGTCCTTCACTTCTTATCCTTTTGGGCATTGAAGTTAGAGAAGTACTTAAGCCAGAAAATAATTTTTGAGTTTTGAAACGCCTCAACCTTAGCCGCTAATTCAGCAAGCTTTACTAGGTTAAGTGCCCCTTGTAGCGCTTTAAGCACTGTGAGTATCGCGCCAGTCAGAGAAGTTATAGCCACTGTCGCTACACCTACCCATTTTAATGCTTCCACTACATAGGGGCCAACAATAGGTAGTCCTTTTATGATTAACAAGATTTCTTGTAACCAACTAGGTGGGACAAAAATTGGATCGACTGGGACTTGTGCCACTACATCTTGTGCAAGCGCTAAGTCAGCGAATAAAATTACCGCGAATAATAGAATTAGATTCCTCATAAATCTGCTCCCTTTTCTCTGTTTTTTACTATTTCCTCTAACGTCCGTGTTCTTCTAAAATACTCGTTCAAATCATTGAGGTTTTTTAGGCCCTCTTTCATCATGTCAAATTTAGTAGATAAAACTACAACCTCTTTATTGATCGTAGCTTGCGACTTGATGACCCAGAGACTTACTCCAATACCGATTCCGGCTAGAATGCTCTGAACATCTATCGTCATAGCTCCACCCACTTTGGATAATTGGGTGTAAGTATCTCAACTAAGTCTTTCCTATGATTATAAGAACGGAGACGGACACAGGCCCCCTGCTCCTTCGCTCGCTCTAGAGTAACAGTCGAAGAATCCCCTGCGCCCGCCTCCAAGATTTGATTCTTATTTATCATGAAAGCGATATGAGATATTTGCATTGTGTTCTTACCATAAAAGCACAAAGCACCGGGCCCCACGCCAAAAGAACCGCCATTCGTTCGGTAGTAATTGTACAGCGCTTGCGCTGATCCATCTGAGAAGGGCTGCGCTTCAATGCTTTTGAGTATCTCTAACACAAGTCCTGAACAATCAAAGCCAGTGAGGGGATTTGATCCACCCCACTTATATGGCTGATGTAGGAATGTTAGCGCATACTCACTTAGTTTCAATTATCCTTCCCATCCTGATATTGGTACAGATGCCTCAAATACCACAGTATTTCCAGATGCTACCCAAGAGCTTCCATTATATTTTTGGTATGCAGATGCACTCCCTGTGTCCCTACCAAATGTGAAGTAAGTCACTGAAGGTTCACGGAGTACTGATGAGTACCCGTTTGAGGTAACATTGATAATTGCTGTACCCGCAAGTTCTATGGTCGCAATTGCACTAGAGGATGTGAGCCCACTTGGGAAAGAGACTTGCGCTATTGTAGCGGTTGTAGTTCCAGGTACGAAATAAGCTCGTACGCATAATTTATTTTTTTCTCTCCAGCGATAGCATACAACCCCAGATGGAGTGCCAAAGCCTGTGAATGTTGGAGTATAGGAGACTGGAACACTTGGTATAACTTGGTTTAGCATCTGCCAGTTTGTGCCGTCAGAAACCAAAGTGATTGATTCATACTGACTGCAAAGCTTGTAAGTCAGCGCACCACGAATCGTTTCACTACCATTTCCATCAACTGTAATTTGGTTCGCAAAAGTCTCATCTGTTCGAGTGATTACTATCTGCTTTCCAGTATTCCCAGTAGCAGTGTAAAGAGTAATAGTAAAAGCGCCGCCTGTTCCATCTACTAAAATAACGCTATCAGAAGTCGTGGCTGTGTAGTTAGCTGTTTTTGATGTAACTGGAAGTGCCGGTACAGCTCCACTTGTAGCAATGTCTGCCCATGCAGATCCATTGTTAAATACCACACGGTTGTTAGTTGTATCATAGGCAATAAGTCCTGAAAGGTTAGTGAGGCCTGAAAGATTCGCACTTGTCTCACTTGGCAGTCTCCAGCGAAGCGTGTTGCTTGCTGTACCACCCGTAAGTTCTTTACCTGTGATAGTCTGAACCCCGTCAGTTGTTACAAACGTATTTATAGTGCTTCCATTATCGATTTTTAAAAAATTTATTGTTGAGTCATAAAGTAATCGACCTGCGTTTCCTGCAGAAGGCAAAGATCCTGTTGCGTAGTTTTCTACTCGCCCAGAAGTCTGCGCCAAACTTGTTGAGAGTGTCCCCTCAGCAGTGGCGTCCCCACCTTGAAGAAATTGGATAACACCTGCGGCACCTCTGTGGAATCTAATGTTATTATTTGCAGTGCCATTATTCCCGATAATGGCTTTAAGATCGTTTCTTAGGATCGCACGAACATTTGTGCCATCAGAAACTTTCATCTGACCACTAGTAGAATTCCAGGACATTAAGCCTGTAATCGTACCGCTTAAATCACTCGCAGAAACTTCGAGTGCTGCCTTCACTAAACTTCCGTAAATATTTGCCAAACTATCCCCCTATTTCTACGGTAGGTTCCGCAGGTTTATTTCTCTTTAAAATGTTATCTCTAGCCCATAGTGGTTGTGTATTAGAATAGTGTGCCGCTTTAAAAAACTGAGCTTCGTCTGTAAGGTCAAATTGATCTAGCGGAGTAATGTGATCTAAATGCCACTCCCCATAATTATCCCACGACATACCTGAAATAAATTTATCAGCAATATACTTGCGATAACTAGAAATAGGACAACCCAGAAACTTAACTGCTTTCGGGTGCTCCCCACCTTTTTGTATCGCCACGTATATTGTATTCCTGAGATATTTGGCTAAACGAAACTGTGGGTCAGTTTTTAGTCTTACACGTTCTCTAGTAAGTCGCAGGCCCCTATACAATTCTGGATTAGCCAGTTGTTTCTTAATGTCTGCTTGTCTACAAATTTCTGGATTGTTTTTTCGGTACTCTTTGTTTCGTAGCGACTGCCGTTCTTTGTTATTTTCATACCAAATTTTCATAGCCGCACGCTTTTTTACTAAATCTCTTTTATTTGCATCCCACCACTTTAGGTAATGTGCAGAGCATAGGCCGCTCTTATTATTTCTTCGTAATGGCTTCTCACACTTGGAGCACTGCATCACTCTACACCTATCAGTCTGTACGACCCCGCAGGCAAAGGCACATTCACTTGTATCCTTACTTGCGTTGCTGAGATTGCTTTAATTGTTACATACATTCTTTCAAAGTCATTCGCATTATCACACAATTGCCAAAGCGCAGTTCTCGCATCAGTGATCGTAGAACTCACAGTTACATCAAGAGTCGTTATAATTCCGTCCCAAGAAGTGTCTGATAAAAACTTAGAAGCTCCGGCAGCTACCCAAGTTGTTCCTGTATCAACATAGATTTTACTAGTATCAGTACCCCATACAGTGCGACCCACATTTTGGGCTGAGTTACTCGGAAGTGTTCCTGTTGTGAAGTTTTCTAAACGAAAGCCACGCATCTCGCCTTTAGTATAAATATCCCTAAAATAGTGAGATGAATCACCTAAATCTGTACCACTCCAAGAACCTGAGAAGCTTGCATTTGTAACAGGGACAGTTTTATCAGAAAGCCTAATCTGACCTTTTGTGGCGTGAGCAGTTGATTCTAGAATTAGGTTTTCACTCGCAGCAGTACCACCTTGGATAGTCTGACCACCTGATCTACCTGCTAGCATCACAAATTGTGTATGACCAGAATCGCCTAACGTCAGGTTTGTAAGTGTTGTGTGGTCAATACTAGAAGTGGGTGCCGCTGCTAACCATACGGAGTTAGCAAAATCCCAAATAAGTGTATCACCATTAACCGCTGGAATAGTCTGCGCCAAATCCCTAAAAGACGAAGACCGTAAAGTCATCAAAGTAGTTATTAGAAATGGATTTGTTCCATCGTGAATGCTTCCAGAGATATACGCAGTTAAGAATCTTTTTGCGGCACTACCTAATATATATGTAGCATCGACTGACGGTAGGAAATTAGCAGTTGTCTCAACTATGCCTGTACCATTTGGTGTGAAGGTGATGTTTCCGTTTGTGTTCGTGGACGAGATGACATTTCCATTGAGGGTAATATTATCGACATCAAGCTGACCCGTTACAATAACAGTGCCCGTAGCTGTAATCCCTAAAGATGTAATGTCACTCTGTAGATCTATGATTCCTATGCCGTTAGCTACAAGATTTAGGTTTCCGTTTACATTTGTAACAGAAACAGTATTCCCATCAATCCTAATATTATCAGAATCAAGTCGTGTAACAGTCGCATCACCCGCATCCAGTGTCCCTGTGGTAGCTAAATCATTTGAACCAAAATCTATGGCAGGCGAGGCACTTGTGATGGAACCAGTCCCAAGAGTGATATCACCGAACACGCTTCCCGCTGCTCCTGTGACTGTACCCGTAGTAGACAAATTCTCGTTGCCAAAGGATATACTACCACTTTCATCAGTAATGCTGCCAGGACTAAGAATAAGAGCATTCCCCGCAAGAGGCCCAATCTCCACTGAAACAGTAAGATACCCAGTAGCACCTGTATAATTCCCAGTAGTAACAAGATTTTCATTGTCAAAACTTATCTGACCACTAATGTCTGTTATTTGCCCAGTCTGAAGAAACAAATCCCCAATCCGAACTACACCGTTGAAGAACCCGTCTTTAAATCTGAAGCTATTTGCACCTAAGTCATAAATGTCGGTTACTGTAGGTCTGAAGCTATCATCGACTTGTACATAGCCTGTGTGCGGGCCAGTACCATCGCCGCTGTTCGCAGCCAAGGTTAGATTTTGATTCGCTTGATTTCCACCGTAGACTTTTTGGCCTGCATACAGACCTGTGATAACTGTGCCCGAAGCATCAAGATCACTCTTACCTTTTTGGTAAACGTATAGGTCTTGAGTGATGTTCATGAATGCAGCTAGAATTGAATCAGTAGACCAATCAAAATCATAGATTTTGTGCCAAGAAGCTGAGACTTCACCTTCTCTTTGCTCCCAGCGGTAGCCTGCATTTTTTCCGTCACCGTCATCAAGTACAACTCGGTAATCATTTAATGTATTCCCAAGTGCCGGTAAATCCCCAGGAGTAGCTACAGATGCTTTTGTATTAGGATAAAGGACTGCTACAAGCCAATTTATGGCCGAATTTACATCAGAAACCCCAGGTAGTCCTTCGTTAGTGTATGCAAAATCAGAGAGTGTGTGCTTTAAAGGATGCTGTACCGTGGACCAAACTTCAAATCTATGCTTATCAAACACCGACATTCGTCACCCCTTAAAAACTCACTGTAAAAGATGAGTCTGGCACCCACGTCACATCCCAAGTTGAGTATGCTTCCTTTTTCCCCTTGAAAACTGTGGAAGAAACACTCTGGTAAATATACTCAGTCACTAAACATGGGGAGCCTGTTACAGCAGTTACTGGAGCTTCAAAAACACGAACTGGTCGGTCCTGCCCGTCTAGCTCTTGGTACTGCTTGGTAAGTTCATTCTCTTTCACGATAATTAAATGTGTTTTCGAAATCTGTTTCGGTACTGATACCGTAAAGCTTGAGTCTGGTACGAAGTCCACGTCCCACGTAGTGTACCCATCAAGTTTACCCTTCAGAGTTGTAGTGATCGTATCGACATACAAAAACTCAGTCACCAAACATGGATCACCCTGCACGGCGTTCGAAGAAGCTGTGTATAGCTTCCAAGGTCTACCGTAAACATCAAGCTGCTGATATTGCTTGATGAGCTCAAACTCAGCTGTTTTTAGTAATTCAGTTTTTGTGGTCGGAGTAGCCACGTTTTTACCTTTACACTGTCGGCGGAGCTAAATGTGCCCCTGCCATAATTGTGATCGCCATTTGCACCTGTGCGGGAGTGTATGTCGCGAGCGGAGGTGCTAACTTTACCGCTTCAATAATTACTTTCGCTTCTGCTAACGTCACTTCATACTCCCTAGTGTAGATCTACCCACGCGCCAGAAGCATAGCCTCTGAATTTTCCCGTGGTCGTGTTATAGATAATCATTCCGTCAATCGCAGTCAGTGCGCCCTCTTCTGCTGTAGTAAGTCTTGATAAAACCGCAGCCTTCGTGGTGGATTTTATCTCCAAAGCCACACTAGCGTTCGTCACCACATCATCACTGTACGCAGTTCCACCAATTAACAAATCCCCCGCCATGTAGTTGTGGCTTGTAGGACTTGCGTAGAAACCCCAGGTCGTGGTGCCTGGGTCACCGAAAGGAAGATCGAACTTGTAACCCACACACTTTGTAACTGTGGTGATGCCGTTAGGAATAGCTACCGCTCGACACAGATCAAGGTTTGCAATCGTTCCACCCGTAGCTGCCCCATCAAGACTCAAAGCAAACGTGGCTCCCGCCACTTGATCTACACTTGAACCTGAGCCCATCGTTACAACTGCGGGGAGCGCAAGAGCAGACAAGCCCACAAGAGCCGACGTTACAACTGCGTTGTCACCCACAACCAAAAGCATGGCCGTGTTCACACCAATCGTGTCACCGAGTGCTACCGTTGTGTTCGCCGCAATCGTAGGACTTGAGATTAAGCCGTGAACAGTCCCAGGTACTCCGCCCCCGTTAACAATTGCTTGAGAAGCAAACGCGTTTAACTGACCAATTGATAACGCACCTGAAAAACTTAATGCCCCAGTAATTTGAACGTCCCCAGTAAGCTGGGCAGCCTTATGGCCCGTACCTGAGCAATTGCTCATGTCCACAAAAAGACCCGTACAACTACTATTTGGCGCAGACGAAATAGTAGGATTAATACTTACTAGCTGTGAGTAGCCCGTGAGTGTCGTGATGACAGGATTTATCGAAACACCCAAGAAATTATTTAGCGACGTAATTGTGGGGTTCATGCTTACGCCTTGAAACCCGCCCGTACCAAAAGTTCCTAGCGTTCCAGCTATGGCCACACCCGTGAAGCCCGCATTCCCCGTGAAAGTAGGGATTGTTGGGAAAAAAGACATCCCTGTGTAATTAAAATTGTTAGATATGGAAGCTATTGTTGGACTTGCGGCATAAGACGTGTGCCCAGGTACCGCACAGGCAAAATTTGAGAAATCATAAAACGCCGTCACATTCTGAGTGAGTGTAGCTGCAGCGTTAGCATTTGGTTGAAAACCATACCCCTGTATCTGAGCATTTACTGTGACGTTTGCGTTTATCGTACCAAATCCAAAAAAGTAGTTAATACCACGGACTGAAATTGGGTCCGTGCCATTTCCAATATTAAAGTTGTTAGAAGTAAAAGTCAGAGCCCCAATGTCGCTTTGCCCTGCATGCCCAAAATAGTTCTGGTACAGAGTCAGAGCATTTCCGTTCGTTCCAAAAGTAAACCCAGCAGATAGGGTATCTATCAAAATATAGTTATTGTGTATGTTCCAATACTCGTCTGGAGAATTAACCGCAGCATTGAATATTGGGTAGGCATTGTTCAAATTAGAATACGACCCGTTATTTGGAACTACTGTTACCGACTGAGAGAAGCCTTGCGTTGTATTGTCGTAAGACCAACCTGGAATATCTGATAAATTTCCAGATGCATTGTAACCTGCCAAAGTGTTAGCTGTATCTGTGTATCCGGGCTGAGCGTTCCACGTTGCGTCCCCATCAATACCACTTTGCTTAATTAAAATCTGTCCAACTGTGCCGCCCGAAGGAAGCCCGCCTGAACCTACTAAAATCCAATCATTTACTACTGACGCGCCTTTAGAGAGATAAATATTGTTATTAAGGGTATCTACCCAGTGATGCCCTTCATCCGGAGGTGGAAGCGTGGGTGGACCTGCAAATTTATAGATATGTTGCACGTTCGGCATCTAATCCCCTAACAAGTAATTACCTAAATCATCGGTCAATAGATTACTTAAATCATCAACTAAAAAGTCTGGGTCCTCAAAACTTGATTGCCAAACCGCGTAGCCTTCTTTTCTTCCCTTAACGATATTCGTAGATGGGTAATACAAATATTCCATAACAAAACAAGGAGTGTCCTGAACCGCATAAACCGGGGCTATGTACGTCTTTGATGGCCTATTAAAACCGTCAAATTCGGTGTGCCACTTATTGATTTCGTTTCTGATCTGAATCAGAAGCTCAGTCTTTGTGGTTGGTTTTCCCATCGTGCTCCCAAGTATTTAAGGGGAGGTCTAACCCTCCCCCAAAAACTAACTCGATTAGTAGTTAGGAATTCCGTACATGATTGCTTGAGACGAAGGTCTTTCACAAACGATGTCGCCGAACAAGCAATGGTCAAGCACATAGCTATAACCAGTTGTTGCTCTTAGCTCGAAGTACTGTTTTCCATCCGGAGCAGTTCTTCGCTTGATACCACCGTTTGAGTAGAAAGAAATACCTTCCCAATCAAGGTACATGATTGTGTCGTCAGACTTTTCTTGAATTCCAACTAGCTTAAGCATTTGACCAGAAACGCTACCAACTTCGATAGTGTCCCAACCGTATACTGAAGTCTTTCTAGAATTTGGAACTACGTTGAACGCACCTTTTTGTGTTTCAAGAAGTTTCATGCAAGATCCAAAGTGCTTGAATGACATCAATACTTCTGGAGCTTGTCCGCCTTTTCCAAGGATCATGCGGCGAGTGTATCCATCAAAAATCTTTTGCAAGATGTTTGAAGCGGATACTGCACTTCCGTCAATTTGGACGGCTTGCAAGAATTGGTAAGCAGTTTTTGTTTGGCCAAACAAAGTAGTTGAACCACCGTTTGCCAAAGACAAAAGCTGGCTTTCCAAGCTTGTGAAACCTGCTGTAGCTGCACCTGGGTGGTAAACTTTAGCGTTTTGACCAGTAGTGTAGGCAGAAACGTCTGCTGCTGCACCACCGCGAGTCGCTGAAAGTGTTACCGCTCCAGACAACAAAGATCCACCGTTAACGTCAATTCCGATAACGTAGTATGTGCCTGCTGCAGTGTTACCGTCGATCAATACAACTTTTTGAGAAAGTTGGAAACGATCTACGCGGTCAACTTCGATTACACCACCAACTGTACCTGATACAGTTAGTTTTGCGAAATGAGGGCCGTTAAGCATGTTAACAGATGCCGCCATTTTGAAGTATTCCATCATAGTGTTGATGCGGTTTGGAAGAATTCTTAAGAATGTTGATTCCGGAATTTTCCCATCATGCTCCATCAAATCTCTGTGGTTGAACTTCATTGAAGCCCAAACTTCTGGTTGTACAGTGATTGTACCACGGATGAAATCGTCTTGAGCAATGTCAGTGTCAGCAGCCAATTGGCCGAATTCTACTGATGTTGCTTGCTGACCTTCGAAAGGCACGATCAAAGATCCACCCTTCCAGTTGTCTTTTTTAGTCACTTTTTGGTAAACGTAATCACGTTTTTGCCATTCGTTGTTCAATAGCTCGAGTGGTAGGTACTCGTTTAGCATTGATTGAAAACTTCTACTTGTTCCCATTTAATCCCCTTAAATTTTTATTAGTCCCGAGGTAACTCAGCGACTAGTTTTTTTATGTCATCTAATGATTTTGGCACTTTCTTTATTGGCGAAGTACCTCTGCCCGCTACGTGTGGAATTACTGGAGGTGCACCTTGAACAGTCTGTTGTTGTCCACCGTAAGTTTGTGTGGGTTGTCCCCCTAAGCCTGCTACTACTTTTCCGTACTTGTTTATGACGTGCTGAACTGCTTGTTCTGCAGACCAGTCCTGTCCAGTAGCGTAAAAAGCTGCAGCGGCCTCATCAACCACAAGCTGACGAAATGCTCCTATACTTCCTGCTCTCTCATCCCAAGTCCCAGCGTATTTCTGGACCTCAGGTCTACTCATTAACGAATCAAGCTGCATGTGTCTAGCCTGTAGGGCCTGCTGCTGATACGCACTTTCATATTGTCGAATCTGCTCTTCCTGCATGTACGCTTGTTGGCGTAATTGCAGATTTCGCTCATACTCAGCCTTCTGGTCGGGGGCCGCGTTCATGAGCGCTAGTTGCTTCTCGACATAGCCAAAAATTTCTTCATTAGGGACGCCCAATTTTTTAAAGAAGGTATCCCAATCTTTGTTTTCTAATATTTTATTAAATTGATCGTAGGCACGAAGTTTTGGCTCTGCTGAACCTTTAAATCCTTCATACTCTTTTCTTGTGCCTTCAAGCTTTTCCTTCATTGGATCAAGCGCGTACGCTTTTGAATGAAGTGCTTTAATCTTAGCCTCTGTATCCGCATCCTTAATCAAAGGACGGAAAAGCTCGTCTACTTCGTATTCTTTTTCATACGCCTTAAATTTATAATTTGGCGTATATGCGGGCATCTGCGGCACTTGTGCCGTATTTGCTGTTTCGTTCATCCCTTCAGTTACACCACTTGGTGTAGATGAAGCCTGTTGTGTTGCCGCTGAAGCAGTATTATCTGAACTTGTAGATTCAGTAACTTGGCTTGTGGCCGTTTCTTGTGACATATTTTCTGATGTCATTTCAGTATCCCCCATGAGTTTATTGCGCCAAACCCATCAGTGGCGGGGCAGAATTACTTCCTTGTAGGGACTGCCCTTGTTGTTGGTTAAAATGCCCGGCCATCTCCGCGACGGCCCCTTGGTTTATAGAGGTCATTTGTTCTTGTGCTGACCCCTGATCCGCCAATCGTTTAATTAACCAATCAATACTCTCTGCTGGAAGCGTGGCTCGCACTGGCCTGTCAGGATTTTTTGGATCAGGTACATAGTAATCAACCTTGATCCGTGCCCCAGAAGACGGGATGAAATCTGCTTGTGCAGCTAACAACTCTTGCTGCTGCTTCTCGATAATCTGCTCATAGATACCGATCATGTTTCTGTAATTTTCTTGAATCTGTGGATCTAGCTGCATGAAATCAGCAAGCCTACTTCTAGCAACAAGTCGTTTGAGCATATATTTTGCTTCATCGTACTTATTGGGCGTAGGATTTTCTCCTCGGTCAAGAGCTAAAATCATGTTAGTTGCTGAGTCATAATCAATCGTTAAATCAGAAAAACTCTCTTCTAAGTTTCCAAGCGGCATTGTTCTTAGCATCTTGCCAATGTCTTCTTTAGACAATTGATTACCAACATATTGAAGTGCGTGATTGATAGCTAGTTGTCTACCCATCATCGTTTCAATATCATCGTTTGTTGCTTCAAGTTTTACTGTGTAGCAAAGTGGTTCTGAAGACTTAAACTCAGGAATATTCACATACTCATTCTTACCAATCGCAGGAATAAGCATTTCAGGAGTGTAGTATTCTTTCGCAAGCTTTAGCGCCGTCTCACATACATCAATCAAAAAGCCCTCAAATTTATCTCCGTAAATAGAGAACTTTTTCTTTTGTCTGATATTTGCCCATAACGCTGAGAACGCCTCAAGCTTAGTTTCTGAAGCCTCATCAAGCTCCTTCATATTGGCGACTTGATACATCTCTGCAATTTGAGAAGACATGTACGATACATACTGGTCGCCCGCTCTTCCTTGAAGAACAGTCGGTGCCGCACCTGAGTACTGTAGTGTGCGAACACCTGGTAAATGACCACCGTTGGTGACCTTTGTCCCACTTTGCACAAGCAGTTTATCATCGCCCAAAGTCACTTGATGTTCTGCGATTTTACTTGCTGACCTATTAATTTCAGCTTGATACGGACGTAATTGTTTAATTATTGATTTGTGTCGTGCAGAAGTCTGAACTTCGTCAAAGCCTGCATAAATTATTGGGAAAATACCAAACGGGAGCTCCCCTTCAAACAAAATTCCAGAATGTGTTGTGATGTAATAGTACCCTTGTGGGTAATCTACGCAAGGCTTAAAGTAATATTCTCTAAGTAAAGTCTGCTTATCTACTTTTTGATAGTTTGTTTGATTGCCGTCAAATACCATATAGGTATCGTCTTTATCCTCGGTAATCATCTTAAGCTTGTCTTCGTCGTTACCGACTAAAGCTTTAAGCTTCTCGATATCAATCATCTTTCGATAAATATAATAAGGAGAATCATCCATAGTCTTTGCACTAGGATCACGAAGTAAATTAAACGCCCAAATTCTTTCAAACTCTATCTCACCTTCAAAAACCGGAGTTTTTGATGGGGCTGGTTGGCCGTTCTCATCCATGAGGACATTACCCAATTCATCCGTCTCCGCCTGGTACCCCAAAAATCGGCCTTTATTAGGGTTCCAAAATAATTTTAGCGCAACTTCCCCAAGATCGATAAAATCTTTGCACCAAGATTGAGTTTTTAATCTCAATCCCTGACGCTTTCTTATATCCTGCCAAACAGCGTTGTTTAATTCTGCAGTCTTTTGATCTTGAAGTTCTTTTTCGTTCTTTGGCGCTACAAGCACTGAAGGTGCGTGCGACATGATTTGATTGACGTAGAATTTGGCAATTCTATTGATATGATTCTTTGTTAAGCGAAGTTTCTGCTCGCTACTTAAATCCTTAGAGTCTCTTACTCTATTCCAATATTTAGAATTTCTTTTTGTATAGTGCTCGCCTGCAATAAGAAGTACGTTACTTCTCTGCTCTGAAAAATGCTCCTGATCGCACTGATCGGCCTCACTGTACAGCCGATTCAAGTCCGCTATCTTGTGAGGTTTCCCCTCGTGCATCCTCTAGCTCCTCTTCGCGTAGGAGCCGCTCATACTCAGCAGGGTCTTCAATAAGCACAGTAGACAATTGCTCTTCCACTACGTCTGCGTTCTCATTAAGAAAACTTAGCTGCTCGATTTTAGCGGCATTTTTTGCAGACGCCTTGGTTTGGCGCACTGTTTGTGGTTTTTCGGCGGGGGTTGTGCCTAGAAACTCAACTTTGAATCCAAAACCCTCAAAGGTTTTGATTCCGTACTTATTTAAGTGACTCAAGAGTGCTTTCACTTCTTTTATTGATAATGTCACAGGACTCATGTTCCAGCCACATCATTCCAGAAGTCAAGCTCGTCATTAATATCATCGGCCAGTTCTTTTTCTCCCTCAAACCATTCTCTACGCAAAGCCGGTCCAGTTTTTTCTGGCTCCATCGCTTGCTCTGCTAAAATCGTATTTTCAGAGAGCTTGGTCTCATGGTCCGCGAAATCCCAGTTGATCGCAGATACACAATAACGCAAAGAGTCAGATAGGTCGTCGGTATATTTGTCTGTTTTTTTGGCGTCAGCAGGAATCGAGCCTAATTCCGAAATCAATTTCTCAAGTTCTGGGTCCTCTCCTTGAATTGCTAGCATTCCGTTTTTAAAAAGTGTATTAAGTAGACCAAATCCTGCATCTCTATCCTTATTTGCCTGAGTAAAAGTCTCACCTTGCCTACTAGCCACAAGAAAAAAGTCAGCAGCCGCGTAATCATACATTTGAAGAACGAATCTTAAACTACCTTTCATTTCCTTAAATTTGTTTAAAACGTCTTGAGATGTTGTGGATTTCCCATCTCCCCTCCACGCCTTAAACACTCGTCCCCTCTTAAAATTTGGATCTACGGCCACAAAAACTATTCCTGCAGGGTGGGCTTTCTCACCCCCTGTGCCTGGATCAACTCCTGCATACAGTAACCAATGTTTTGGAAGTAAATGTTTGGGGGTAACGTTTTTTATTCTGTCAAATCCATGAAATCTTAAGCCCTCAGACTTAACAAATCTCCCCATAATCCTACGAGCTACTTCAGCAGGACTAGAACATCTCTCAACTGCACGCTTAATTTTCTCAGGCGTCCAATGAGACGGAGTCCCGTCCTCATATCTCTCACAATCATAAAGACTTACTGAAATCTTAAGTGCGTTTGGGTGCCTCTCCTCTTCCTTACTCTTGAACTCCATGGTCTGCTCCCAATAAAGCTGACCAATCGTTGCTGTAAATACACTCATCAAATATCCATCCGTAGCATTAAGCCTAGCCTGAATCTCAGGAAGCATATCTACAGGACACTCCTCGTCAAGGGTAACCATGTAGGCCGTTGTTGCTTGAATATTAATTAGCTTTTGCTCGTAAGATTTAAAATAAATCGTAACCCCAGAATTGAATCTAATCGAATGAATGTGGTTTTTGTTGTACTCCTCTTTCCATCCAAATAAGGGGTGCTTTTTATACTCATTTCTCGGCAAGAACAACGGCTCCCACTTACTCTCAAACTCAACCGTCGCTAAATCTAAAGAGGGATAGAAATAAATAAATGTATTTGGCTTTTGCCCAGGTGCGAGGGTCGGCCATGCCCTTTTCCAAATTTCTGGGTTCGTTGCCCACTCAATGTTTTTTCTAATTGCGGTCGAGGATTTTGAGCACTGATTGGCAGCCGTACAAAAAACTTCCCTGTTCATACTTTCGTAAATATCTTTTGCCCACTTATACCACTTCCACCCATGCCGGTGCGGAAGCCCCTCAATCAATGCCATTTTTTGGGTGAGTAACTCTAATTCTCGACGCTTGTAGGTCTCAATTTCCTCAGGACTCAGAATCCGTTTCTTCGACATCTTTTATTTTCTCCGGTAACGTGTGCACTAAATCTTGCGCATCATAGATCGCCAAATCCTCGCGCATTTTTGCAAGCTTCTGGTCTAGCTCTTTAATGTTTCCACTCGATACATTGACCGTTACATCTAAACTCTGACTCTTTGAATTGATGTCCACTTTTTGTTTTATCCCACCCTTAAGGCGTGATTCAAAATAAGCCACCACATCTAATAACGTCTTTGTGGCCTTCGCATCCATGTGCCCATTCGAATAAACAAGCTTGGCGTCCAAAACTGTTATAAGCTTCTCGACTCCCTGCTCCATAATGTGCGTGATATTCTTCTCATACGAGCGGGGAGGATTAAGTAAAAAAGCGAATTTTGCCGGGTTCAATAGCACGTAGTGGAAGTTCTCTCTTGTACATATCCCTGTATATATGTTCACAGGCCTCAAAACCTCCCCAAGCTTTGAGGTTACCCGCTCGACTTCCTTCCAAAACGATTTTCTAAGCATTCGGTCTAGCTGCGTCGGGTTGGCCATTTCTTCTAGTTGACTTAAATCCATGCCCAGGTATTCTGAAGGAATTTTGTCTAGCTTCTCCTTCATACCCGTAGTTAAAAGAGAACAAGCCACTTCTAGTGCAGCTTTTTCATCCGTTTCTAGCTGCGTCGGAGGATGTTGCAAAATATCTGTCATGTGCTCAGGGTAAAAGTAGTAAGACTTAACTGTCTAGACTATTTTACGTCTAGGACTCTACGCAGCTCATTTTGAGAATATGAGAAATTCACATAAATTTGAGTGGATAACAAAGATTTGTGGCCCATCGCGGTTTTCACAAGATGAATATCTCTTGTTTTCTTATAAAGCCTTACACCAAACGTGTGCCTTAATGCATGAAACGGCTTCTTTGAATTGGGCCTATATTTGGCCCACTCTTTCTTAAGCCACTCATACGAGTACCTAAAAACCAAACCCTCCGGATCTTTCTCTCCCAATTCCCGCACCTTTTGCCACAATTGCGGTGGTATTGGTAACTCCCTTGATAATCCGTGCTTTAGTCCATATATGAAAACAGTCTTTCCTTCTGAATTCACATCAGTTATCCTTAGATCAAGCAATTCTGCTGCTCTAGCACCCGTCCTAAGCGCCAATTCAAACAAGACCTTTGTTCTTTCAGGCATACTAGGGTGAGTTTTTAGCGTAGACTTTAAACTCTCAACTTCCGTATCAGATAAAAACTTATCCTTTGTAAGCGCTTTGATAGATTCTCTCTGACGTCGTTGCCGCTTTGCCACTTATGCTCCGATTCTTCCAAATAAAATGAACGTAATCACGGCCGCTACACCTAAAATCAGAATTATGAAGAATAACCACTCTAAAATAGTTTTCACTACATATTCCCAAATAATCGCCACACACAAAATGGCCAAATAAGTAAACAAAACCCAAACCAATGCCAGAAATCTTGGAAAATGAAGTTTAAGACTTCCATAGTTTTATAAACTCCTTTGGACAGATGAATAAAGCCATAAAATATCCGAGATAGATTTTCCAGGTCATGGTGTCCCTAAGATTTTTAATAGCTCATTTGCAAGAGCTATTCGGCCCTCGTTGGCATGATCAGACGGAAAATAATCATAACCGTCGGTCCACTCATAGGTTGATCTTTTTGAAGCCTCTTTAAGCGCCTGCAATACTCGCTCGTGCTTGGCCCGCTCTAAATTTAAATCAGCAATCAACTCGCTTTTTACATTCAAAACCTTCTGGTGTTCGTTAAACCACCTATCCTTTTGTTGGCGTTCAGATTCGTATTTGGCCCTCAATTGATTGATTGCTATAACCAATTCATCGTAAAAGAACTTCTCAACATACATAGTGGTGCTGCCTTGGATGGCTGCAACTCTTGTGGTCGCCTCGATTTTCGGTTCAACTTCCGGCGAACCAATAGCTATCCAGCACTCTACGCAAAGCGGCCTCAACCAATCCTCAGTATCAGCTAAAATACTTCCCCCGAATTTCGAGCAGCCGGATTTAGTTGGTTGAGTCATTAAAAACAGCTCCATGTAAAAGGCTCGTTAAGTATATAATTAAAAACCTGACACTGTGTCCAGTATAAGGGCATCAGGAAAAGAAGAATCAGCGCGCAAAAGAGTGTGGCTAATAAAAAAATAGCAGGGAGAATCAGGGGTGCTAAAACAATTTTTAGATATAAGTTCATATCTCTCTATCCCTTCAAGTAGACCCCTGTAGTCGCGCTCAACGCCAACTCATAGTGACTTTACATGAGCGCAGGGGCCTACTTCAATGGACTCTATCCATCGACATAAACCGCGTTACATCTAGTGCAATATAACAATCCGTGGTCGCCTAGCATTGTTAATTTATGAAAACCCAATAAGCATTTAATCCAGTTCACTGATCCCCCTTGATCTTGGCGAGGGCTTCTTTCAACCGATGACATCTAATCGGGTTTCCTTGAGCTTCCATTTCAATGGCGTATTCCATAGCCTCAACACACGTTGCAAGCTTATCGCGGGTTGATTTGAGTTCTTTGCTGAGCTTAATAAATTCAGGCTCAGCTTGTTTCAAAAGACTCTGCAATTCTTTGTTCAGCTTCACTTGGAAATCATGAGCCTCAACTAGAGATTTATATCCTCGTGGTCCCTCGTATTCGATTTCGATGACGTGAATCTTGCTATCTCTCTTTTCGTCGAGGGGGCCTTCAGCCTTCCAAGAAAATACGTTAGGGTAATAGTCGTGACCATCTTTAACTATCCAAAACTCACGCGCCTTTGGTTCGCTCATTTTAACCACCAAAAAAGCTTGTCCATAACTATAGATTTGAACTCGTCTAGCTCTATGTAAAACAACTGTAAGTCGGAAATGAATCCAAGCTCATGTAGTAGTTTTCTATTAGCCTTAGTCCACTCAGGGTCATTATCCATTTTCATAAAAATTTCTTTTTCAGTATATGGAAACTTCAATTCGCTCATCCCTCCCCCTTCAGTGCTTGCCAGCTGGATAGTGCTTTTTCGCTTCGCTTACAACAATTCACTAACTCGACAAGAAATAGGTGTGAGTCGTATGTCGAAGGATTCTTAAGCCCTTCTGTAGACAATCTGCCAATAAGACCTCTAACAATTTGAGCTGTTCTTTCGTGTGCCTCAACAAGCTCAATCACTTCCGGAGCGTGAGTCAAAGCTGCGTCCCAGCCTGCTTCAAATGCTGGAATTTCATCTGCTGATCCTACTAATGTCTTAGCCATCTCGTCACGCTTGCTCGGTTTTGGGGTGGTCATGGTAAATTCCCTGCCTTACAGTTTCGAACAAACGCCCAAAGCTTTTCTGGGCCATTGGGACGACTTAACATTAGCCATGCAGGGACTACATTCCCAAGCATTGGGTTTTCTGTCATAAGCCAGTATGCAATTTTCTTAGGATCGTCCTTGAAAAAATCTGCAAGCTCTTCGGCGATTTCTTTTAAGGCGTCGTCATACGAAATCACTCCGATTCTCCTTCGGGTTTCGGGGGTTTTGGCCACGCGTTCACACGCTTCCAATCCTCTTCAGTCATACACCCTTCACATTTATTCTTTTCTTGGTGATAGGGATGAAATGGATCAACTATTCCTGTATCGAATTGTCTTCCACAAACAGCGCAAAATGTTGGGTCTATTTCAATCCGCTTCCGTTTAAGATTCATCGCGTTTCTCTTGGGTCATTGTTTTGGACGTTGGCGAGTGCTTCACGTATATCATCAACACTATGTATTTGTGATGAACAGCTTTCCATTCGATCAAGTGCATTCATCAGAACATCTTTAAGCTTCGTAGATCTAGCCCGCTCGTCCTCAATCACCTGAACAGCCTCAACAGCAGCGCCACGCCACGAGCTGTAGGTATCTGTGCGTTCAAGAAACGATTTAGCCCATGTTTTAAATTGTTCGTCTGTCATGACTCTTCCAGTCTTTTTTGAAACGCAGCTTTTGCATCTTTAAAATCACATCCCAAAATGATTCCGACAATTGACGCTGCCCACATTTGATCTAGATGAGGACCGCAATAATTTAGAATCTCAATTTCTCTTAGCTGATACTCTGCGATAAACTGGCCTTGGTTTGTGATTCGATCATTGAGCCATTGTGTTTTAATGTCTGTATCTTTCATTTTGCGCCCTTCTTAATCTTAGCCTTTGCATTCTCACTCTCAACCGGCTCTTCTTCAGGCTGAGAACAATACTCATAGAACACCTGGCAAGCTTGAGCCTTATGCATCTTGTCTTCGATTTGGTAGTCTGGCGAAAAGAGTGCTGAGCATACGCCTACGACTGTGTGGAATGTTGCTGGATCAATCATA
>ERZ724522.121-NODE-121-length-45912-cov-10.090281_pt1 | contig 45912 bp, 73 predicted proteins | sample MGYA00376055_ERZ724522 | MGnify/ENA primary metagenome ERZ724522 (study PRJEB28724, sample SAMN07190884) | wastewater metagenome | isolation source: effluent of sewage treatment plant in Hong Hong | place: Hong Kong | collected 2016-03-17 ... | reverse complement strand
CCTGGGATCCGCCTCATTTGCGAGGATCACCGTCCGGCAGCTCCAGTGCGTACACAATCTTGACCAAACATTCCTTGTCGCATTATCCGAGCGCGAAGCGAAAGAGGCTACTGCTGCAGCGGAAGCGGTGTCCCCGTGAGCCGCCTCATCGCAATCGCCATCTGTTACTCCCTCACTTTGTCCTGGCTCCTGGTAGCCACCCGTGGCTAGCGCCGGACGCGGGGAACCGCGTTGCTCGTTGGAGTCGGCGCAGAAGATTGTTGACTTGCTCAAGGTGGACGAGGAGGCTCGGGCGCGCTGGAATATATTGCTAGGCCGGGGAATCTCCTCCACCATGCGCGACACATACGTCGGATACGTCGCGAATCGCAGACGCGCTGTGATTGCGCAATCGCCTCGCAGTTTGCGCATGAGACTGCAGATTGTATGACGGCAACCATGTATCTATTCTCTTTTTTGGCTGGAGTCTGCATGGGTTACCCGGCCGGCTACATGGTTGGACTGCACAGCAAGCGGAGTATGCGTCGCCCGCGTGGGCATGAGTGGACGCTGTGGCGTGATATGCGCCGGGGCCGATGGCTCTAAAGAGAGTCACCCACCACCTGGAGCCCAACGAGCGCCAGCGAGACAACGCACGCGCCGTACGCGATGCAGTCGCCGCATACGGCTGGTCTATCTCGTTCTTCCCCCACCAGGCATACGGTGAGCGGGTGGCGCTGAAGGCCGGGGGACAGGGCAGACTTGGACCCGAGGCACGCCAGAAATTCAACGCATGCAAGGCGTTTATTGAAGTATTGATGGAGCGCGGCTATGCGCTCCAGAAGACCAAAATCAAGAAGGGAAATGAATTCGTCGCAACCGATACAACGACGTTTGTGTCGCGGGCGATGGAGTTGTTCCCAGGAAGTAGGATTTGTTTTGTCTAGTTTGTCTAGGGCTGCCGAGAATTCGACAGCTCACAAGTTGTTTTACGCACCTAGGCGCCAGCGTAGCACTCCGGAAGGCGACAAATGCCGGGAGGCCATCGTAGCCCTATTCCGGGAATACCACGCACGCGGCGTATTCCCGCCCACGTTTGAAGAGATTGGGGATGCCGTCGGCCGCAAGTCGACTGCCACGATTCACCGACACATCGGCGTCCTGGTGAAGAATGGGGTAATTGTCAAGCACCGGAAGCATTACATTTTGGCGGAACACAGTGGGCAAGGCTAGTCGCGACAAGGGCGCTCGTGGAGAGCGCGAGCTGGCCGTCTATCTGCAGCAGTGGTTCCCCAAGGCGGAACGCGGCGTGCAGCAAGCCAGGGGCGGCATTGACGGCCCTGACGTCGAGGGGTGCCACGGATTGTGGGTGGAGTCTAAGCGCGTCAAGGCTGCGTCTGCAGAGGGCTGGATCAACCAGGCTGAGTCGGATTTGATTGTTAGCGCAACCAAATTCCCTCGACCCGGAACGCAGCCCATTGTGGTCTTTCGCGTGGACAGCAAGCCGTTCCAAGCCAAGACTCGTTTCCGCGTCGTAGTCGACGCAGACTGGTTTTTCAATGAATACGTCGCGGCGCGGCCGTGGCTGAAGGGTGGGAGTAGTGGCGGTATTTGAGGTCGGAGACGCAGTCGATTTCGCCCATTTAAACGGAGAACATCCGGGAAGTGTTGACGAGATATTCCCCGACGGCCATGTTTTTGTAACCTGGCCTGACGGCTCGTGCTCGGTGTACGCCCCGTGCCGCCTGAAGCACGCCGTAAGAGGGGACGTTTTGCCGGAAGATTCGCTGGAAGAGGTTCGTGCCGTATTCATGCATGGCGCAACCCGTTACGGGATGGACAACTGGGCCAAGGCAAACAACAAATCCGGTGACCACGTGGCCAAGGCTCTGGGTCACATCGCCAGGCACTTAAATGGAGAGCGGCGCGAGACAGGTGAGAACGGCAGCGGTTACCGGCATTTGTCGCATGCGGCGGCTCGGTTGCTGATGGCCATTGGGAAGGAGTTGAGGAACCCGTGACCGAGGAGTCCATCTACGCGCTACAATTCCTCGAATCCCTGCTTGAGACGACCAAGCTCTCGGGCCAATTCCGCAACAACCCCACCGCATGCGGCGTATGCGATGAATGTGTCGCAATCGTCAGGCCGCACATCGATGCGCTGAAGACGAGAATGCGCAGCGAGTTGAATCAAGAAATGGAGAAGATGAAGTGATTTTCAAAGATATTAATAAAAACGATCTAAAGGTTAGGGACGTTGACGAAAGATGCATGTTTGTGTCGTGCAAGACGAATACACTACTCAGTTTTGAGCCCAGCACTGCCCGCGCCGTGGCCGCCGAAATCATTGCATGCGCGGACAGGATTGAGGGCAAGGATTCCGCCGCTCCGATGGATTCACGGGCGGCGCTCACCACTGGCGACCTGGCCACGCTGGCAAGGGCGATTGCGTATCTCCCCTCGGATTTGAGGAATTCGCTGAATGCGGCGCTTGCGAAGAGAATTAATGAGGTCTTATCGTAGCCCTGCGGGCCATGCGTCTGTGTAATAAGTCCTGGAGAATTCAGGGGTGTATAAGCATGGCTATGTTTCCAGTCTACTTCGCCCTAATCCTGGGAAAGAAAGACTACAGGTGCTGGATTGGCGGACTGTGCTACAACATAAAAGACGACGCGTCCATGGGAACAATTGGATGGCTCAATCGCAGCCATTGGGTGAGATAAAAAAGACCCGGCTAGCCACCGGGTCTTTTCATTCTACGCATTCTAGACACGAAGTCATCCACTTGCGCCTCGATCCTCTTGTCACCCCGCGCCTGCCACGCATCCATCGCATTCGACACCATTTTGAATGAGTCGCGTTCGAAGACTGGCGCCTGGCTGAGTAGCTGGCTGCGGAGTTCGAGGAAGAGGGCTAGTTCTGCTTTCCCAGCAGTTCCAGCGCCTCTTTGACCAGGAAGTCTATGAGCAGCGCGGCGGCGGCCATGACGAATTCGATGATCCAGGACGGCCACTTGGCGGCCGTGATGGCAGCGCGCAGCTTGTCCAGGACCCAGGCTTTCTTCTCCGCGCCCTTGCCGGCGCCGAGCTCGGTCTCGGCTTGCTGAATGAGAGTGTGTAGGATTCCTTTGAAGATGGCCGGGAAATTCATTACGTGATGTCCTCCTATTTGAATCTAGACTTCATGGCTTGAGAAAACTGGGACAAAGAGTAGGGAGACTGGTCAATTGTCCAGGGATTCTTCGCAGCTGCCCACGATACTGCTGCACAGCATCATACGACGCTCTCCTTGGATAATACGCACCGACAGGTTCCTCTCCGTAAATACGGGGCTTTGAATGCGGTTCAATGATGCCGGCGTTGGGGGTGCTCCTGGCTCTTTCTGACATCTCCCTGGCGGCTCTAAGGTCAGTGTTGGCCACCTTGTCGACGTGTCTGGATGCGGCCGCATACCTTGCCTGTTCCGATACCTCTCTCTTTGTCCTCTGGCCCTCCGCTCGGCGCATCCTGTCCCTGGCGCGTCCGGTCGCCGACAACTCCAGTGGCTGCGGAACCAGCCCACTGTTTAGGGCTTGCTGGAAAGCGGAGAATGGGCCCATGGCCATATCTAGTAAATCTCCTCTGGTTCTGGATTCTGATTGAACAAATTCACTCCGCGTTCATGGAGGCTCTGGGCGGCCTTAAGCACGTTCCCAAAGGTGTCCTGCGGGGCTTCATACCATCTTAGCGAGGGTTGCGCTGCCTTCATCTCCTGGATGGCCTTCATGTGCTTGCGCATATACTCGGCCTTCTCTTTGGGGGCCATGTTGCGCGAAGCATCCTTCGCATTCTTGAGCATCTCCGCTCCCATGGCTTTCTTGGCTCGCATGCGCTGCTGGGCCACCTCGTTCACTAAGGCGTTCTTGCTTTCGATACGCAGGCCCAAGAAGTCGACTGCTGCGGCTGCAAGGTATTGGTCGCGTCCCTGGTAGTCTAGAATGCGACGCGAGTCGCGAATCTTCTCGCCCAAAGTGGCGTAGTCGATGGAATTTGCTGCGCCGGCCAGGAGCTTGGAGAACTGGTGTCCAGAATCCGTCGCCATTCCTTGCACCGCCGAGCGGGCGAATTCTCCCCACTGCTCCGAATCGTCCATGCGGCCAGGCACATGATTCATCGCCTCCAGCAATCCGGCCGGATTCGGCGCCAGCGGAGGCAGGTAAGAACGCCATAGATGCGCTAAACGCGGACGAAACTGGTCTGCGGCGCTATCGTTGGGGTTGACAATCTGGCGCCCCGTGAACATATCCTGGTTAAACATTTGTTCAACCATTGGTTTCATCAATGGGTTGATGGGGAAGTTGTCCCCCTGCCCATTCATCTTGGACGCAAGGCCGGCGCCGGGCACGAACGCCTTCACGAAGTTGTCCGCAAGGTTGGTCATGCGGCCACGCTTCACGTCGTACTTGCCCTGCGTCATCTGTCCCCAGGGGGTAAGCGATTCGTGATTAAACCAATCCATGCTGCCGTCTGGACTGATCAGCTGAGTCATCTCATTCGGCAAAAGTATCGAATTTGGCGCAAGGCCGCGCATGGTGTCCGGCTTCTGTTTGGACTCCTCTTCGGTCGTGACGCCATTGTGGTTTCGAGCGAGCTCGTTCAGCATGTAAGCAGAGCCCATCAGGGTATAGGTGCGCATGGCGCGGGCCGGGTCCGTCATTGGCATCCAGTGTCCGTTACGAATCCCCATGAGGTTCTTGACTCCATGCTCCCATAGGAACTGAGTCGCCCCATGGAACGGAGACATGAATCCAAAAGTGGCCAACTCCGCCACGCCAACCAATTTATTGCGTGCGCCACGGTCCAAGTAGGTCGCGCCCAGGTTCATGCCGGCCATGCCGCGCTGGTATCGCGAGCGGCCAGTCCCCGAATACACCGCATTCATCGCTTCCTCTGCGGCGGCGCCTGGCTCGTATCCTTGGCGGCGATAGTGCTTGAAGGCGGCCATCTTGGCCAGGTCGTCGACGGCGGAGAACATGGAGCCGGCGAAGTTGGAAATCTTGGCAGCGCCGCGCTGGATGCCTTTCTTCGCTTTCAGCGCATTCTGCACAACCGTGCCCACAACTTCCGAATGGCGTGCCAGCTTGTTCAGCGCCAGGTCGGAGCCGGAGAAGTCGAACTCGGGCATCGTATCCAGGTCAATCTTTTCATACAAGGCGGGGTCGTGGCCCGCGCTGAGCAACCCAGCGTTCCGCGCTTCCAGGTATTCTGCCGATTTGTTCTTGACATCCTTGATGGAGCCCCACATGTCCACAGCGGCGCGGGCACCCAGGTTCGTGTAGAGCGACAGGGTGTTCTGAATGGATTGCCGGAAGTGGGAGGCCGGGTTCAGAATGACCTTGTTGATGGCCAGCCAGGCACGGCTCCACTGCTTCCAGCGGTCCAGATCGCCGGGTCCGAACGAGTGCGGGACTACGCCCGTCACGGCCATCAAATCCGCCGCATCCCGGTGAATGAATCGCCCTGCCAGGGGGCCCACCTGCGACGCATACTGCGGATTCGTCGAAAAGTCGTATGCGATGTCCTTCTCGTCTGTGCCGGTGCGCTTCATGAATTCCTCAATGGTCTCTCCATTTCGAGAGACCAGGTTTTCATGATTGGCCACCCAGCGGCGCATCTTCGCGATATTCTCGGCGCGTTGGACTTGCTGAACGCCCTTGGTGTAAGTGTAGGCCGGGTTGACCATGGGGCCCAGAATGTCGCGCATTTCCTGACTCAGGTCCTTGCGCTTCATGAATCGTCCGGCCTCTTCTGCAACCTCTTTGGACCAGGCGCTGCGGCCGGTTCGCTGAGCCAGGAGAAAGCGGCGCAGATCGTCGGGGATGGGTTGGGGGGCCACCTCTGGCTTACCCTGTGCGCGATTCAACTCATTCAGCATGTCCGCCGTCTGCTGCTGGCGGGCCTCAATTGCATGCACGAAATCCTGCATGGCGGTCGGGGAAGATAAGTCAATGCCGTATTCGATGAGCTTGTAGAGGCGGGGTTCATACTTGCCCAGGTTGGCGACCCAGGTGGGCATGCTCAGCGCCATGTCTACGACGCGGCCGTCCTTGACGAATCCTTTCTCCTGGAGGCGCTGCATGGCGCCGTCAATCAAATTCGTAGCGCGCTGAATGGTGTCTTCGCTGAAGTAGGGCATGCCGGTCGCGGCGTTGACTTCTCGCGCATTCGCCAGGACTTGCTTGCGTGTCAGGTTGACGTGGGTCTGCCTGCCCCCGAAGGTCTCGTAGACCTGGGCCATCAGGGCCTTCTCTTGCTGGTTTGCCTCGCGCAGGAATTTCGGCTCAATCTCGAGCAGTGAAGAAAAGTATCGGGTGCCAGCATCATCCATTAGATACCGGACTCCGTCGGCGCTCTCGACCATGTCCTTGCCCAGGACCTTGATGGCCTCGGTGCGCGGAAGCGACTTATTCATGTAGTTCTGTAGCGTCTCGCGCTGAGCGGCCGAGCCCAGGTTGAGCTGCGCATGCACCGTCTCCGTGGCCGTGCGGTTGATGGCATTCTCGCGCATGCCCATGCGGGTAATCTCGTTGCCCAGCTCCGCGCCCACACGGCCGTAATTTTTCGAGAAGACTCGCTTCAGACCGTATTTGATTTGCTGCAACGCACGCTTGGAATCGACAAATGCGCCGACTGCGGTGTTTACCTTGCCTTCTACCCATTCGGAAGTTCGTCCGCTTAACAGGTTGCCGATGCGCTCCTTGGCCATCTTGCCGGCCTCGAAGAGAACCTCTGGGTCTAATGGGTTGGAGTAAAGCTTTAGGCCGGCTGCAAGGGTCCCCGGCGATTGCGATCCCATTCCAGATGTGGCGATGTTGTCCACCAGTTCCACGGGGGCGCTTCCGGGCATAGGCACGTCCTCGGGCAGAGGCTCGACAAGTCCAGCCCGAGCTTGTTCGGAGACATCTCCTCCAGGGGCTCCTGGAATCTCTGGCGGTGCTTCGACATTGGGAACTCCATTCTCGGCGTCGTCAATCAGGCTCTTGAGCAGGTTGGGCTCCGATGAAGTCTCCGATGGAAGCTCCGATGAAACTTTCTCTGCGGGCACTGTCGTTTCGTCAAGTAAGTCGGCAATACGCGTCTTGGTCGAATCTCCGATGGATTCGTCACCCATGACCTGGTTCCACAGACGCTCTCCCTGGGCCGCTGGCTGGGCGGTCTCATCCACCAGGCCGGCAATGCGCGCCTTGGTTGCGTCGCCTGCGTTGGGGTCGGCCATGACCTGGCTCCAGAGGCTCTCGGGGTCGGCCTCTTTGGGGGCAGGCACTGCGTCCTCGGCCTGGATGTAAGCCTTCAGCTCCTCCGGGTCTACGCCAGCGCGGCGGGCCATCTCTTCGGCCGGCAGAGGCTTCTTCCCAGGCAAGGTCCAGTCAATCCCGCGCGCTTTGTTGACGCCCTTCGCGGCGGCGTCCAAGGCGAGCTGGGCAGGGTCCATGATGCGTCCGGCAGTATTGATGGCCTGGCGCAGTTTGCCAGCGCCTTTCATCTTGAGGGCTAACTCGCCGCCAGATTCGGCACCCAGCCATTCCAGCGGGTTCAACAAGGCGCCAACGAGCGACGTCATGGGGTCGTAGCCAGCCTTCTCGTAGGCGCTGGCTACGTCTTCGCTGTTGGGGTCGAAGTATTGGGCAGCGGCGTCAGGCAGAACTGCTCGAGCGGCCCGGGTGACCATGGGCTCCTGCTTGTCCAGAGATGCGACGCTTTCGGCGTCTTGTTGCAAGCCTTGCCACATCTCTTGGCCGTGCGAACCCAGGACAGAATTCAGGTCTCCGTCGCTGCTCGACACACCTTCTCGCAGATTCTTCCACTTCTCCAATGGGTTCATAAAAATGTCTGCGGTCTGGAGCAGTGGATTCACTGCCCCCAGTGGATGCTGCGTGGACTTGTGGACCTTGTCTGTCAGACTGTTGTAGACGCCTATGGATTTTGGGATGGCGTCCACCGGAAGGGCACGAAGCTGGTTGGCGAGAGCGGTGTCAAACGGGTCCGCGAAAGGACTGAATGGGATAGCCTTTAATGCTCGCGTGGCAGGTGAGTCATGCCGGGTGGACTCCAATGACTTCTGGTAGGAATCCGTTTCTCCGCCGTGGGCCAGGTCCTGGACATTCTTGTAAAGCACGCCAGCCGGCTTAAAGAAAGCGCCGACTTCGCCCATGACGTTGTCCCAGACAGACGGCTTCTTCGCCGCGCGACGCAGCATCGAATTCGACGCACGCAGAGGGCCCTGTGCCCTGGATGTCTGGCCGCCAGGCTTCTTTGTGGTTGTTCGGGCCGCAAAGCCCATTACGTCATCCCAGAGACCCAAGGGGCTACCGTCCTACCTGGGTGGCCAGGATGCGGTCTCCCTGGGCCTGTAGGGCGCTCTGGACGCGTGCCAGGAGGCGGGGGTCTCGGGATGCACGGCGCAGGAGTTCCTGCTTGGCCTGGTCCGGCGTCATGCCCTTCTGAACAAAATGATTCACCATGGCGGTCGCTTCCTGCTGGTCCTGAGCCACTTGTGGAGAAGTTCCTAGTCCGGTGCGATTATAAATGGATTCTACTACTTGCCCCTCTGGAGTGGCGGTTTCTGCGGCCATGCGGTCTCGCATCGCCATCGCGCCCCCAGGAGTCTGGGCTGCCTCATTCATGGCGTCGCCCAAGACGTTCGGGTTGTCGCCTCCGAGCCCCGGAACCCACTTGTTTTTGGGTAGAGGAACGAATCGTCCGCCAGCCTCGGAATAGGGCAAACCCTGACCCTCAAAGTAAGCTTTGGCGTCCCCTGGGTCCATGTCTTTCACGGCCGCCAGGGAACCCTTGAACCCCTTCAGGTAGGCCTGGTAAGACTTGTCTCCACTGACTGCGTCGACTGCCTTGTTTGCGTCGCCATACTGCTTGGCCTGGACCTTCATTTTGGTCTGACGCTCCTGGGATTGCATCTTCTCTCGGTCGAACTTGAGCTTGGCGTCCTTGGACTGATTGGCAACCTGGGCAGCGCGAACCTTCGCATCCGACTCATACTTCTTATTCGGGTCAATGCTGGCGCGCTGGCGGGCCTGGTCTACAGCGAATGAGTAGGCTTCAGGGCTCGGGGAGTCTCCCAGGCCCAATTGGGCCAAAGCAGCACTATAGGCGTTGTAGCGGCCCGCCTGCGGGGCCACGACGCGACGGCCGTTGACTTCGCCTACCGATACGTCATTCATCGGATCGAACTGGCCGCCAGACTGGGCCGCGCGCCTCTGCGCTCTAGCGTAGCCGTTATCGGATTCACCGGATGCGCTGTATGACTGGGGCTGCTCGTATTCTCGCATGGCCAGGGCATCGCGGAACGCCTGGCTGGTGCGCGAGTTTACATAAGGGTCGGCGTTTACGCGGGAATTGATGCGTTCTAGGCGCGTGGAAGCGGTACGGTCATAGGGGTCTGCAATCATGCGCGCCTGGACCATCTCGCGCTGCTGGGGAGAAAGCATCATCGCGCGCTGGAACTCGTTGAGGCGCTTCTCTCTCTGAATATCGGTGTTGCTTCCGGTGTAACTTGATGTCTTTCCCCAAATCATTACGTGGCCTCCTTAGTCCTTGCTCTATCTCGGGAGGCTGCGCTGCGCCTCCCGCACTCGCTTTTAGTGAGGGTAAGTCCTTCTTTTCTGCGCAGGTTCTTAAACGTTCCAGGGTTAAATCCAAAGCCTTCCGCCACCAAGGAGGGAGACTCGCCGTTTCCAATCAGGAAGCGCGAGGCTATCACCAAGGCTTTCTTGATCCCGGCGGAAATGCGCTCCCGGGGCGTATCTGTATTGAGGCCCATGCTTCTCACCCTGACTTTCAGAGAATGAGCGGTTACACCCAGGCGGATCGCCTCTATGGACCATGCCGATTCTCCAGACTTGACCAACCTGTAAGACTCCATTATTCTGCAGTCTGAAGCGTAGGCACTAGGAGGTTCTAGTCCGAGTCTCAATACTCTATCCCTCAAGGTACGGACCCTAACGCCTAAAGATGCGGCCTCTTTTATCCACGTAGACCCTTGAGATATACAATGGTAAGCCTCTAGTATTTCAGGGTCCGACACAACATTTTTCTGAACGCGACGTCCGGTTTTTAAGTCTAAGGACCCCTTGCCTAGATTACAGTCCGCGCAGGCCGCGACAAGATTTGAGTCAGAATTTGATCCGCCCGCAACGATTGGCTCTACGTGATCCACGTGGAGCTCTACATTTGGCGCCTTGGCTCCGCAATACCCACAGGCGAATCCATGCCTATAAAGGACTTTAAACCGGGTGGACGCCGATATAGACATTCTCTTTGCAGACGAATTCGCCACCCTAGCTCCCAATCCAGTTACCAAAGAAGTCGTCGCCTGCGCCGCCAGCTCCGCCGGCCTGATACATGCTGCTAGAGTAGCCGCTCGGAGGCGAGTAGCTGTAGCCAGAGTTGCCGACTCCGCTGCCCACTAGTGGACCATTCATGCTGATGCCGGTGTAGGAGCCTGCGCTAGACACGCCATTGCCGGCAAGGCCGGAGTTGATTCGGTTCTGGCGCTCCGCCATGGCGGTATCATACTGGCGCTGCTGATTGGCTCGGTCAGCCGCGACTCCTCGGCTGTAGAGGTCGCGTGGCTGCGTCCCCTGCTCCAGGAACGAGTTCGAAGAAGCATTGATGCCAGGCCCGTAGCTCGTTCCGCCGCCGCCTCCAGAGCCCTGGTAGTAGCCGTTCAGTGCCTGCTGATAGGCCGACTGCTGACGCTGAGCCTCCTGGCGGTCCTGTTGCTGAATCTGTCGATTGTAAGCGTCTGTCTCGCGCTGATACTGGAGTTGGTTGGCCTGCACCTGAGCATTGTATTGGGCCATCGCCTGATTGAACGCATTCTGCTGCTGCTGCATTTGCAGTTGCTGCTGATTCAATGCCTGTGCGTCTGCCGAACTCTGGAGCGAACCGAGCTGCTGCAGCATATTATTCCGCGTGTTAGCCCGCTCGCTGCTCAGCGTCTGATTCAACTGCGACTGATTCGCCGCGAGTTGCTCTTCGACGGGTGCGTAGATTTGCTGGCGCATGCGGGCGGCCTGGCCGCCGGCTGCGAGCAGTCCGTTCTGAGCAAGCGACTTAGTAACGTCCTGACTTGCGCGGCGTTCCAGGACTGCACGCTGCGCCGCAATCTGCTGATTCACGCGATCCTGTAGCGCGCTGTCGGACTGATTCGCTTGCTGCTGCAACTGAGCGAGAATGGCCTGAATCTGAGGTCCATACTGGGAGTTCGACTGACCGCCGGAAGACGCGTAGTTCGCCATATTCGGCGCCTGTGCCGTCTGCAACGTTGGAGGGGCCGGAACGCTTGAGCTACCGCTTGAGAGGTAGTTGCTCAGGTTGGTCTGGCTGGAACCCCCCGAGCCCCCACCTGCACCAGCGAACGCAGGACCGACGCCCGGACTGGCGCTGACTGCATAATTCGGTTGCTGCTGCGCCGCTCGCGCGGCCATCTGGGCCCATTCAGTGCCGGCATTGGGGTTCACGGGAGGCGCAATGACCGCCTGCTGGCTCCAGGAGCCGGGAGATGTGGCGCCGGTTTTGGCGTCGGTGACGCCAGGGTTGTAAACGTTAATGTAGGATTGTGCTGCTTGCGGGGCGGCCTGGCCGCCCCAAGAAGTGAGTGCCATTACTCTTCATCCTCCTTCGCGTCAGGAGAGACTCGCGCAGACAGGGCTTTAATCACCGCGTCGAGCTGGCGAGCCTGGCGCATGTAGCACTCCCGAAAGACATAAAGAAAGCCCACGCCTACAACGCCCTCCGGGCTGACGCTGGATGGAACGTCTACAGCGCCCTGGTCAAGACCAATAGCAAGAGCAGGGATCGCGAGGCAAGCGAGGCAAGCCATGAGAAAGCCGTGTAGGCTAAACGAGCGGGGGAGCATGTGAAGATTGTAGTATGCATTACGGCCTACAATTGGGCGCCCATAGAAGAGATGAGCATGTAATAGTTTTGGTCTGTGCCGGTCAGGTTTTCAATCAGCCAGCGGTTTGAGCCATTGTAGAATATATTGGTCTTGGTGGGAGTCCCTGACGTCGAGCTCCAGTCAGTTAAGCCCGTAGACACCCAAACCGAAGGAGACGTAGAAAGACCGTAAACAGCAGCCTTGGAAGCGTCCTCACTAAAGACGAACAAGACTCCGGGACGGTCGCTAATTTCAACCTGCGCGCCATTCGACACTGCAGTGGATTCTGAGAATGGATTGAGTTCCCGGATGTTGTAGTTGTTCTTGAAGGTCAAGTCTAGACCGGTGATTGCGCTCGCGGGAATCTTCCACCCATTGTTTACCGTCAGGTTTCCGCCAATGCTCTGCGCCATGCCCACAAAGGGGTCTTGCAAAAACAGGGTAAGGACCCGAATCCACTGGTCGCGCTCCTCATTACCGAACCCCGGCGCGCCGAACAGAATTGGAAATGAACTAGCCACCGAGTAAGCCCTCGCGAATCGTCATGGATTTAATGCGAACGCCGCTGGCGCTGGATGCCTCGCAGCGGACAATTCGTTCAGAGTAGGAAGGGGTCTCAAGCGACGCATGCACCCAGCCAGGCGCGCTGACCGAGCCGATTGTCGTAGTCGTGTACGCGCCGCCTCCGTCGCGCGTCTTGAGCTTGACGGTCCAGGTGCCCGTGCCGTCCACGTAGACTCCCAGGAGTTGCTTCAGGACGAACGGGGACTGGTCTGCTCCCTCCGGCGCGGTCTCCAGAGCACAGGGGAAGGCCGTGGGAGTACCTGCCGCCAGTTCGTCACCGTAAACCGATGAGTCATAGTGAGACAGTAGGTCCCCGGCCGCAACTACCACGCAGGCGAAAGGGCTGCGGTTTCTATACTCTTCGTCGTCATCAGTCAGGCCGCCAGCATTGACCGCCTTGCAAATGCTGCGTTCGTCGTCTGCGTGGCTATAGATACCAATCCAGCGAGACTCTGCTATGGAGTAGAGATAGGTGTAGTTGGGGCCGCCGGAGACGTAAGGGGCTACGCACAGGCAGTCAATCAAAGGGTCGTAGAACATCTGGTAGTCCGACACGTCCGCAGACTCCCGTTTAAGCAGCGAGAAGATGGGCTGGTCTACACGCTGCAGACCGCCTCCGACCAGGAAGATGGACGGCCCAGGGCTCAAATAGAACAGCCGGTCTCTGCAGCGTGCGAAGCATGCGGCGCTTCCCAGGGCCGCCGGGGGGGCCGTGAGGACGCGGAATCGCAGCGACTGCTCCAGCGGCGATCCCTGCATAATGGCGGCTCCGGTGGTGCCGAGAATGTAAGTCACGTCCTCTTGCCAGTAAAAGGCTCCGACGCCTTCTCCGATTTCCGGCGGGAGAAAGGTGAAGTAAGAATCGAAATTGTCCAGGTCGTAAGCGTTGCCGTAGGCGCACCAGGCAATCGTGGCTTTCTGGAGGAAGCACAGCGTGTTCCCGTGGGCGAATGGGATGCCTTTGACCGGGTCGCTGCCGCCCGTGAGCACCTTGTTTCCGGTCTGGTCGTAGACCTGGGGGTCGTCAAATCCGCCAATTCCTTGCCATGCAAAACAAACGCGGCGTTCGGTGAGCGTTGGATTCTCCGAAGTTCCAACCGCAACCGATGCATTCTTCTGTTCCCCAGAGAAGTCGCCTGCGGTTAAACCGGCATCCAGTGACGTCCCGGAGTCGGAGGCAATGGTGTTCATGGAGCCCTTGTAAAGTTTTGGCTCCTCGGTCACTACGTAAATGATGTGGCGCTGGATGTCGCTCTTGGCCTGGTAGGCAGAGCCCAGCATGGCGATTCGGTCGCCGTCATAGTCCTTAATGAGCTTCAGGCCAAAGCGGGGAATCCAGGAGCCGTCGGTGTCTTTTGTCAGGTTCTCAATCCAGGGGCTCTGCTGCTTGTCGCTGGGCAGAAGGACCAGGCCGGCGCTGCCGACCTTGGTCGTCTGTACGTCGTCGAAACTGGGCACTTACTCAAGGCCGCCAAACTGGAAGTTCACCACGGGGATGTAATCCTGTTGCCACTCCTCCTGATTGCGGCGCTTCTCGGCCATCAGCTCGGCGTCGAAATACTGATGGTAAGAGGAGAAATCTTTGATGCTCTTACTGCCCTGGCGGCTCAGGTAGAGCCAGGCGGCCTCGTAGCACAGAGCCAGATGCAACGCTTCATCGCATTCCGTGAATTCGTCAGATACGGCGAATGTGCTGAGTCGCAAGGGGCGGCGGCGATACTCCACAGTCAGGCCATTCGTTACGCTGGTGGCCGGAGTTGGCAGGAGAACCAGCGCCATCTGTCCGGCGGTGACAGACTCGGTCACGTAATAACTGGATACCAGGCTGCCCTCGAACTCCTTGTAGCGGTCATCGAAAGGAATGGGGCGGATACGGGTGGACTGCCCGGAGGTGTCGACGCATGCGACGGAGAGGATGTTCAAGACCGTGGCCGGCAGGTCGTAGGTGGCCGTGCCATTCACTACATTCGCCGTATGCGTGGCGCGCGTGCGCCAGTTGAGGACTTCATGAAATACGTGATAGCAGGCCTTGAGGACGTATTCGTCCACGATGGCCGGGCTCAGGGGGCGCATGCCGTTGTGGGGGCCGATAAGGTCTTGAGTTGTGGCGCGCAATTCTCCGACGGTCACTACTGCCCCCCTTGCATCGGCGAGCGCCAACCCGCCTGAGAAATCGCGTCCTGGCTGTCGAATGAGCCGAGCGAGTTGTATCGACGATACTGGCTTTCAAGCTTCTCGTAATTAGCCATCATCTTGGCGCTAAATTCTCCCTGGTCCGCCTCGGTCTTGTTCTGGAAGTGGCGCCAGGCTGCGAAGTAAGCGAACGCCTGCAGTTCCAGGTCATCCCATTCCAGAATTGCGCCAGAGGAAGGCAGCGCGGCCGGCTTCTTCAACACGGCGACGCTCGCAGTAGAGTCTGCGGATGGAGCTGGGTATAGGCGCACCTTGGAGCTCCCTGTGGAGCCGTCCCGGCCAATGGTCATCCATTCCCGAGGCGCCGCATTCGACGCGCTCTGGAATCCCGGGTCCTCTACGTAGAGGCGCTGCAAGGTGGTCTGAGTGAGCGGCGTACCGCCGACTTGAATGGAGAGGATGCGGAGCGGCGAGCCGGAGACAGTGTAGGTCGCCACGCCCGTCGTGAGGGAAACGGACACGAAGTCAATCAGCGCCGGAGACAGCGTCTCTTGCGCAAACCTCATCATTCCCTCGGCGACGTATGCGTCGATCTGAGTCGTGGTCAGCCTTGGGTAAGTCGAGGGCCGCCCGGTCAACTCGTAGACCAGGGTTCGCAGCTCCGCGCGGGTCAAGCTACTTCGCCTTCGCCAGCGGCTTGATGTCCGGGTCGGCGACCACCTCGACGACCTCGGGCTCGAAGACCTTGGTTCGCAGGTCGCGCAGACCCTTTAGGTGGGCAATCTCCGCCGCGTCATCGGTGGCGTAGAATCCGCCGTCGATAATGGGGCGGCCGTTGTCCGAGTCGGCACGGAAGAACTCGTTGAAATGAAGGGTCTTGCTGTCACTCATGCGGACCTTCCACACTCCCGTGCTGACGAAGACCGTCTTGCCCTCGCGGTTGAGCTTCTTAATCTGGGCATCCATGCCGTTGTCTTTGTCGAAAAAACTTCTACTCAAAATGGTCTCCAAAAGAAAAAAGTCCGAGCCTTGCGGCGTCGGACTCAGTGTAACGTCGTATGCGTCGCGGGCGACTAGGCGGGGCCGGTGATGCCGGTGAGGACAGCGTGGGACTTTTCGAGCGGGATGTCGTATCCCCACTCGCCGAACCACTGGTCTTTCTGGCCGTCGCGGTCGTTCTCTTGGATGTTCTCCTGGTAGGTCAGGGAACGTCCGGGTAGCTCGGCGCGGTAGAAGTTCTCCGGGTCCACGATGAATGCGTAGCCTGCCAGGGCGCCTTCCAGCATCTTGTGGCGCACAACCATCAGGTCCAAGAACGGATTGATGTATTCGCGCGCTTTGAAGCCCAGCATGGTATCACTGGTGAAGGTTTGCAGTCGGTCAAGGCCCCAGTCCGTGAAGCACTTCAGCATGTTGACGCCGCAGTAAATCACCTTCTTGCTGGAGCCGTAGCGGCCGGCGGCGGGGAGCACGGTCTGAGCAAAGTAGTCCTGGCTCAGGGTGCCGCCGATGGAGAAGCGGTTGGTGGTGACTTTGGCGTTCAGGCCGGCGGAGGTGCGAATGGGGTTGGTGGTCGAGGCGTCCTGGTAACGCTCTCCGAAGAGAGCTTGCATTTCGCCCTGACGCTTGGTGTCGCGCAAAGCCTGCTCGCGGCGCTTCTTGAGTTCGGGACCGACGTAGAACTCGGAAGCCTTCGCGGTGCCAGTCACGGAGACCGACTTTTTGAAGATTTGCGTAAAGTTGTAGTCGCTGGACTCAATCAGCATATTCGGGTCTGGGCTGGTGGTGCCCTCGCCGAATGCATTGCCGACCACCAACAGGTAGTCGTCGTCCGCCATGCTGGCCGCCGAGGTGCTGCCGAAGCCGCGAACCACGGTCAAGGTGTTAGTAGAGACTGCGGTCACACGGATGTGCTCGGAGGTGGAGACGTTCGTGACGATGTCGCCCACGTTGAATACGGTGCCGTCGTCGACCACGATGGAGGTGGCGCTGGAGTTGTATCCGCCGCCGTTGTTGACCTGAGTCGTGAGGGCCGACTGGTCACTGTAGAGGTGCTGGAACTTGGGCTGGGTAACCTTGCGCACCTTCTTCAAGTCCTCGGTGAACGCCAGCAAAGGCGTCACGTCGGCATCGTAAAGGAATAGGCGAGAGGCGACATCTGGCTTGAGGTTAAGCGCGAGACCGTTCTCGGTAGAAATGGGGTTGCGTGAAACTGCCACTTTGGGTGCTCCTGTGCGTGCGATGTTTCAGCACGCCAGGAGACTCGGAAGGCTACTTGGTAGCTTTCAGTCGCTTCTCCCAGCTCGGCGTCGGGCCGGCTAACAGCTCGGAGAGAGCGTCTTTTGGCGTGGTCTGAACCTTGGTAGCAGCGGGTTTAGTGGTCCCCATGGCCGACTTCATGGCGGACTGGGCCTTGGCGTCGGATGCCTTGCCGGCGTGTCGCGCGGCGAGTGCGGCGATTTCCTTGGATGCGATAGATGTGACCGCTTTCGCCCATTTCGTCGGGTTGACGTGGGCCAGTTCCTCAATCGCCTGGACCGATTCCAGCGCGCCAATCCCGTCCATGAAAGCCTTTCTCTCGGCTTCCGGTAGCTTCATGACGTGTTCGTTCGTGCTGATGAAGCGGGCTACGGTGGCGTAGGCATTGATTTTCTCGCGCTCGAGACTGCCTTGCATGGAGTTGCGCTCACGGTTGTAGTCAGCGAGCTGCTGCTGATAAATGGAGTATAAAACGGTTTGCGGATCCACTTCTGCCCGCTGAGCTTCCTCCAGGATGTAGGCCTGATTCTCCTCATTCAACTGCTCGAATTTAATCAGGACGGGCCGGCGAGATTCCATGTCCGCCAGTTGACGCGACGCATGTAGCGCCTGCGCAGACTGCTGAACCTCCGAGAGGGCTTTTTGATACGCCTCACCCAGCGCGTCCGGCTGGCTATCCTCGACCGCCTCTGGGGTATCCTCTTGGATTTCCTCGGATGCGACGTCTTCGTCGAATCCCTCGGTCGTCTCGGGCTCCTCGTTTGCGCTGGACGAAATCACCTCGTCGATTAAGTCGGAAAGATTCTCGGACAAATGGCCTCCTACTGGTCTTCAATGGGTTTCGATTCATACTCGGACAACATGTGCCCGAAGTCGTCTGCTCGGTTACGGATGAAGTCTGCGGCCCGCTGCAACGCTTTCCAGGCCCCGAGGTGGACAAAAGCCTTTCGGTCTGCCGGTGCCCCAATCGCCAAGACTCGCTCCGTTTCCGCCTGATTTTTTAGAATCTCAAAAACGACGCATGCGACATTTGGGTTCTGAAAAAGAATTTCTGCCTCTCGGAATTCCTGGGGACTGAGGCATGCCTCGCGCATGACGAATTGCTGGAATGATTCCACTAGGTGGTCTGCTCCGTTCCGTATTCTTGGGACATCTCATCGGTGCCCTCGTCCATGGGAGAGTTTCCAATCTGATTCGAGACGGCCATGGCGCCTGGCCCTGGACCGCTGCCGCTGGAGCCCTGTGGACCCTCTGTGAGCCTCGCCAGCATTGCCTGCTCAACAACCATCTGCTTATAGGCTGCGTCGTCCATAATGAGCCTTCCAGCGAGCCTGGGAGCCATGCTCTCGGCAACCACCCGGAAGCCTTCCTGGAGATTCACATTCGGGATTCGGAAATTGGCAGCCAGGTTGAGCAGTTCAATCAGGCGCTTCTGCTCCAGCTCGCTAAGCTTGTTACTGCCAGCGACTGCGACGCAGTCCAGGTCTGGATCGTATCCGTCGAGCATGGGGCGCCACTTGACCCATTCCTTACCGCCGCGCAGCTTGATGGAGACTTCGTCGCTCTGCAGCTTGGTGATGAGGTCGCGGAAGCCTTCTCCGAGTGCCTGAATGAACTCCGTCTCAAACATGGCGGCCTGCATCCCCTGCCGCGCAGACAGCGAATTCTGCGCCTGCACCACAGCCGTCGCGCTGGTAGACCGAGAAGGCAACGCCCCGCGAGCGGTGTCGCTGGTGGCTAGCGTGTTGTCCATGGAGGAACGCAGAGATTCCTTGATTTGCTGAGCCATTTGAATGGAATCGGTGCTTACCGGAAGCTGTCGAATGGCGGAGTTCATGTCCTGGCCAGGCACGCGCATAATGCCACCCGGACGGTAAGCCTGGCGGAATTCCTTGATGTCCACTCCAGCGCCGACCACGATGGGCGGAAAGGCATTCGCGTAGGCATTCGAAAGCATGGTGTTGTGCATGTTTTGGAAGTCGCCGACGCTTTTCTCGACTACCTGGTAATCCGACATCCCGAAGTGTTCGCCGGGTACCTGGTAGTTGCGCACCTGGATAATGGGGTAATACCCGAGCAGGTGGCCCTTGTAGAATGCGACGACGCGACGGTCGCAGATGACCGCGTAGCCCTTGGGGGTCCAGTATTCGAACTCCTCATAGATTCCGGCCGAGGCATTCTGGGTGTACTCGTTGGCGGAGAAGCCCACCACCGCATTCAACGCTTCGATGTATTCGTTGGTGTATTGCCCCTGGTTGATTCCGGTGCCACCAGATTCCAGGAGTTCGCGGCATACGCTGCGATACCAGGCACCCTTCTTGGCCTGCTCCTCGACGTACTGCCGCGTGCGGCGCGTGCGGTGGATGAAGAATCTCCCGTCCTGGACGTATTCCTGTTTCGTGTCGGGGAAGCAGCTCAGGAAGTCGAAGACCTCAAGCCAGGGAGAGTCTTTCTTCTTGCGCCGCTCGGTGACCCATTTCTGCGTCTTAATGGGCGTCTGGACCACGCTGGGCATCTCGTCGAATGGGTTGGGCACCACAACTTCCATGACGTCGTCCACGGCCTTCATGAAGCCCTCTAAGCGCCACTCCTCATTCCAGCAGAGTTTGCCATAAGAGGATCCATACAGGCGGCGCTGCAGGAGCATTTTTTGGAGTTTGCGCATGCGGCGAGGGTCTTCGCGCCAGTGATAGTCGAATGTGGCGTCGTAAAAGTCCGCCAGCGAGTCCCCCTCTTCGCTGCGCGCCTCGTATCCCAGGAGATAAGGAGAGCTCGTCAGGAGTTGGAACTCCGAGGAAACCGCCGCAGTCACCGACCCGAAGAACTGGGCGTCATACGACTCGGTGGCGTAAATGGAATTTGGCTTCTTGGAGACATGGGCGGCGTAATGCTTATGTGCTTTGACGGCCCTGTCGTGCACGGCTACGACGGACGTGGCAGATTCCAGGAAGTCCCGGTCAAACTGGGTCAGGATTTCGTCTTCCTTGCCCTCTTTGAGCTTGGAGAGTTTCATTTTCCCGATGCCGTTACTCGAATACATTGAATGAGAACTCCTGAAAAATGCCGCGATTGGCGTATTCGCTGGGGTCGTGGTGGGAAGCGAGGTGCTCCTGGGCCGCCTCCAGGCAGTACGCCAAGGAGAGCGTGAAGTCGTCGTGGACGTCTCTTCCGTCAATCTTACAGCGGGGCGCACCCCACTTCATAACATTGTTCTCTCGCAGCTCCAGGCGACGACACTGGCGAAGTTGAAAATGATTCTCCATCCATTCGTCGGATGAGTCGTTTCGATACAGCTTGAGGCGCTCGGTCTTGATGGCTCCTTGCAGGTCGTAACCCAGGCGGCTCTTAGTGGTGGCGCTCAGGTGCAGCGCAGTGACCTGCTGAGGCCGGCGGCGATAGATGACGTCTGAGGGGTAGTCTCCGACTCCATTCGCGTCTAGAACGGCTCTGACGCAGTTCCAATGGGAGAAAATGTAGTGGTAAATCTGGTCCGTGGTGGCGGCGGGGTCCAGGCCTTTCACCCAGAGATGGTCTACGACGCGGACAAAGGGAATCTTGCGGCCCGTGTCTTTGTCCAGCTTGAAGATAAGCTCCCCAATGGTGACGACGGTAGAGTCGCGCATCTTGCGCACGTCCGGATTCTTAAGAATCTCTTCCTCGTTCTGTTCTCGACAAGAAGCGAAGTCAACGCCTGCGACGTATACGCGGCCGTCCAGGGGCGCCTGGCCGCGGGGATGGTCACCGATGACCTGGGCCACCTCAGACGACGAGAGCAGCATGCCGGCGCTATCCACGGGCTTGCAGCAGTACTGGGTCTGAATGAGGATGTGGTCTTCCCCGTAGAGGTCTATGTCTTTCTGAACCGTCCGGCCGTAGTGCGGCAACTCTTCTGCGACCCGATCCCACGGGACGATGTGGCAGCATTTGATGCCACTGGCCGACTGGAATTCGAGGGCCCGCTGGCGCTGGCGCTCGAGCAGGGAGTCGGTTGCCCAAGAGGTCCCACTACCGATAATGGGTGCAGCAGTAGAAAGAATCATCGGGCGGAAGTTGACGTCAAAGATTTCCGACTGGATGTTTTGCATCTCGTCTGCAGAGAGCATCATGGACGCAGTCAGGCCCACGTTGTTGGCTTTCGGGTCGGCGGACACCAGCTTCATGCTGGCGTTCCCAATGGAGCAGATATAGCCCTCAGACCATTGCGGCTTCAGGAGAAGCTGGAACAACGGCGTGGACATGACCTTCTTTAGTCGCTCCTTGGAGACGAGACACTGAGGCCGCCAGGTAGGGGAGCATTTGACGATTTCCAATGGAACGAGGTGGCGGTTGTAGATAGACAATAGCCGCGCCTCGACGCGTGCGTTGGATTCGTTCTTACCGCTCTGCCGGGACCAGATGGCGCACATCTGAGCGTTCTCAAGAGTGCCGTTAATGGTCTCTCCGACAATTCTCTCTAGCGCCAGCATGTAGTCCAGTTGATACCGCCGTGGCTGCACCTTCTCGTGTGTGCCGTATGCGACGCTATGCCAGTATTCCGGGTCTCCCAGGCTGGGCATCAGTTACTCACCATTCCCAGAGACTAACGTCGAATGCGTCGAATCCCCAGAAATAAGAGAGACCCAGGAGCGCATCCTGGGTCTCTCGACTACACCGGGAAGATTCGAACTTCCAACTGTCGGGTTATGAGTCCGACCGCCGCGCCTCGGCAGCGTTGCAGTCTTGGTTCATTCCTGGCTTGGGATTCAGCCTGTCGATTTGGTAGGCACACCGCATTCGACGTGTGCATCATATTCGATGTCTTGGGTGGCGTCAATGGGCGTGGTAAAGATTATGCGAACCTCTTTGGACAGGAACGAATCTCCGTGCTCCATCTGCTTGGATCGAACCCAGTCCAAGAATTCAAAGACCCTAAAGGTCCTCTCTTTTGATATCGTCATTCGAAAATCGGTCCTCTGGATTTGTTGTAAAAATTTAACTTTTGACCCTTTATTGAATTCGTCGCATTCGTTGTCGGAGGTTCGTCGAATTCTTGGTGACGTAGGGAGATTCTAAGAGGGAGAGAGGATAAGAGACAAAGAATACGATGAATTCATTGAACCCCCCTAGGGGTAAATTTAACGTCGAATTCGACGTGTGTCAATAGGTATAAAGTCCTATTGTATTCTCCATTAAACAGTGAACGTAAAGCAGACAAAGGGCCCGGCCGCGTGTTAAGATTTCTTGATACTATAGCGTCGCATACGAATTGGCTTTCTCTGGACACAAAAAAAGACCCGCCACAGGGACGGGTCAGACTGGCGAGTGGACGGAGGGGTCTTAGCTCAAGGTTTTGATTCTGGACCTGAATGGGTTCTCATAGAGGAAGCGAGCGCCGGCTGCCAGTCCCACCTGGGACCACATTCGAACCGAGCCATCCCGATACACGATGCAATCGTTGTGCGCCAGCAGGAGCTTCACTCCAAAGACCCGCACTTCGATCACCCCGACCTGAAACGTCTCGAGCTCGCAGGATTGATAAAAGGCCTCATAGAGGAACGGGAACACCTATCGGCCCTTGCCCATCCGGCGAGTCTCCTGCGGACCCATAGCCCCCGATAACTGCCTCTGGAGGGCTTCTAGCTGGCTATTGGCCTTCACTTCCTTCTTGGACACCCGTTTGTCAGAGAAGTGCTCGGGGAAGCACCGCTCCAAAATGAAGGAGAATTGTTGGAAGCCCAGCTTGGCGGATACGATTTTCTTCAGGAGCTCGCGCACCAGGGCGTTGCATGCCTGGTCTGTGAATTTTGCAAAGGCAGCCTTGCGCGTCGGGAGCCCGGCGGCCAGGTCGGCTCGCCCCGTCTCCAGGTATTCCATGGCCGTCTGGGCCGGAATCCCCACACCCATCGCGGCCATGGGCGTGTTCACGTAGTCCTGCATGATTTGCTGGCACATTTCCCGGATGCCCTCTACCGTGAGCAAGTCGTGTTCGCTCCACTCCGGGTTGTCCGGGTCGACATGCTTCTCGGGGAGTTCGATATCCCCCAGAGAGAACGGAGACACCACTTCGATTTTCACTACCTGCTGCGCATGCACCCTTTTAATGGCGGACATGAGAGCCTTCGAATCCGCCCTAAGCTGGTCTTCACTGATTTCTGGGTCTTCTTGCACGAGTATCTCCAATGCTTCCATTTCCACTAGCTTTTTGAACGGCTGGCGTCTGGCCACAAAGTGGCGTCCTTTTGCTGGTCCTGCCATGAATGTATCGTATCGTCGAATGCGCCGCCCGCCGGAACCCTCGGAGTCTCATAGGGGCCCTGTCTGTCAGGGGAAGGACGGGGTAGGGGTTCCTGGGTGCTATACTTAACACTGTTAAGCAAAAGAAGCGTCCATCGAAACCGATGTATTCGTCTCTGCTGCGCCTCTCTGAATGCGTTACATGCGCTGAATTCGTGAGCCCGACGCCTCGCTGAATGCGTTACATGCTTGGAATTCGTGGCATGTGGTGAATGTGAGTCCTGCACTGCTATTGGTAGTAAAGGGGGCAGGGGAGGGGAGCACGGCCGGGTAGGGGCTTTCGCTGCCAGGCGCCGCTGGCGGCGCTCGTCGCACGCCTGGCGCCCAACTGCCACCCATTCGCCGCCTTCCTCGTCTTCGCCGCGCCCGGCGGCGCAGCATTCGCTGTGTTTGTCGCATTCGTAGCGTGACGGAAATTGGTAGTTAACGTCATGGGACGGAGATAGTTAAACGAGTGTTTAAGTATTCAAGGCATGCGTGACAGTTTAACAGTTATACTGTCAAAGCCGGTCGAGGGGTCCTGGTTGCCATCTAGTTGTAGTATGTAACGCATACACTGCATGTATCGAATTCTGCGCATGTATCGAAGTTAACGCAGCTGCTGCAGTCTCCGCATGTATCGAAGTTAACGCAGTCTGCTGCAGTCTCCGCCTTCCTGGTTCGCTCTTTTACCGCATTCGCTGATGCCCCTACTCGCGTCGCATACGTCGGATTCGTTGCCGCTGGCAAACCCTTGTCCCGCTTGGAGTTCTGAGAAATTTTGTCGCAGGGGTTGACACGTCGAATGCGACTCTGCTATAACGACCTCACCCCCAAAAAACGAAAGCGAGATTCGAATGAGATGCAAATGGGCCAACCTCCACGTTGGTGCATCTTGGGTATGGCGCTTCGCCATAGCGAATGGCCCTAATTTTAGGAGGCATAATGTTCAAAGTTATTTTCGGAAATCGTCAGTCAATGTGGGCCAGCGCCCACGAAATGGGGGATTTCGCCGTGGAGTATTCCACGGCGAAGGAGGCGGTGGAAGCAGCCTCCTCCCCCTGCAAAGGGGGAGGAGCTAGAGCAATGGGGCGCTTTATCGGCCCAGCCTGGCACGGCGGGAGTAACACTCCCCAACCGGGTCGGTGGTGGGGTCTCACCCCCGCCGGAGAATGGGCAGACTTTTAACGTCTCCCTGTTCTAGTCCCCTGACCGGGGATTGAATCTAGCCAAGACCGAAACGCGGCAACGCGTCGCGACGTAAGGCGTCGCCTGACGAGGTCACTCTCTCAGAGTTTTTGGAGGATTCCCAATGGCTAAAGAGTTATTCTTTATTGAGGTTACCGACGTTTATGGAGGCGAAGCCAACTACTCCTGGGTTACTCGTCACATTGTTAAGGCCAAGTCTCCTAGGGGGGCAATTAACTGGCTGTCCCGCAAGAGCGGTCTAAATTGGCGGTTCGACGGGATTCGTTACAATTCTCGCAGTGGCGCAACCTGCGCATTCGTGGAGCGTTTCGACGAAGAGGTCCACGGCCAGGAAATCCATTTAAGCACAGATCATCGTTAGGCCGAAACGCCTTCGGGCGTAGCAGCGTAAAGCGCTGCCTGACGAGGCCCTCTCTCAGAGTTTTGGAGGTTTCCACATGTCTAACGTCCCGAATCTTGACTGCCTTCCGGCCGGAGAATTGATTGGAATGGCTCTGAAGTATGACAGGGCCAGTCGCAAAGAGGCCCGAGAGCTCATCGGAGATTCCCGGCCCGGATACACCAGGATTGTCAAAAACCTGGCTTGCTACGCGTGGAACAAGTCTACGGCCGAATCCTGTAGACTCAGAGGGGAGATCGACGCAGCCCTGCTTTACGAAGGAATTTGCGACCGCATTTATGACGGTCTGCCGGAAGACCTTAAATGGTAGGCCGAAACGCCTTCGGGCGTAGCAGCGTAATGCGTTGCCTGACGAGGCCCCTGAACTCGCAGAATGAGAGGAGATTTGAGGATGATTCCAGACGGATTGAGGGGTTTTGCTGTTGAAACCCGATACAGGAACGACGTCAACGGCAATGGCTACGTCAGCGCCCGTTCAATGAGCAACCCGCGATGGGTCAGAGAGGACTTCTCTGGTCACCTGAGACATTGCAGCCCAGAGGCGGCCTACGAAGCAGCCTGCCGACACCTTGGACGACTAGGCAGAATCAGCGGCTTAGAACTCTCCTCGTGGGGGGCGATGCCTACTGAAGATGGCTTCCTGTTCGTATTCAAAACATTTCAGGGGGCAAGGTGATTATAGAGTTCGACGTAACCCACGGGTACATTGGTTTACACTTCTCCGGCCTGTATGTGCCCCTTGGATTTTGCGCCGACTCGTTCGTTGGACGATATGTTTCTGATTCAGGGTTCCGTTCCATCGGGTTTTCGTTGACGTTTCGTAGGCCTGGGGTCGGATACGGGTACGGGCTTTCGAAACACTACAGGGCCGGCGTCAACGCCTAGCCTCAAACGCCCACGGCAGCGTATGCCGTTCAGCCCTGAATACGCCGAGATGGGCGCGGCTATGAGAAGAGGAATGCAAGGTGGTAACAGTAGAACCATACGGCAGAAAATGGGCTCTCATTTGGGGCGGCCACGCCCACAAATACATAACCGTCAATGGCGACGTTAAGACCTGGGACACTCAGGAAGCCGCTCAGAAGGCTGCCGACGCAACCAACGCAATGGAAGAGGCTAAGCACCGTCGTGAGGAGTGAGTGCAACCGCGAGCGAGTCATCGCAATCGCCTTCTTCTCCAAATGCGTCGCATCCGACGAATACAGCACACCCGACCGGGGCGAGGTCATTCGCTACATGTCTGAGCATGTGCGGAATGTGTCGCAAGTCGATACAGACGTGGTTTTGAGGTATGTGAAGCGTTTGCTGGAGGCTTGCCAGTGACCGGATACGCCGCATACCGCAAGGCCAAGCAGGCTGAGGAATCCCAGGCAATCCAAGTATGCGCCCATTGTGCAGGAAAGCTGCCAGCGGATTACCACAAAAATCGAAAATACTGCTCTTTACAGTGTAAATCGGCGGCCTGGGAGGGCAACCGTCAACCCCGACCGAAAAGGGAGAGGGCCGAGTATCACAAGCTTTACAAGCGGAATCGCCGGGCCGAGATGGCCAAGAAGGAGGAGAAATGCTAGAAGAAGGCATTAAAATATTGTCTGAACGTTACGAGATTCACCCTGGCCACGCTGGCGGATTTGTCCTGGTTTCGGTTCAGACCGGGGAGCCGCTGCACAAGTTCGCAACCCTCTCCGAGGCCGAGGAGGCGTACGAGAGGTGGTATGCAGGCGAAGACGCCTAGAATGCCCTACGTCCTCACGCGACGCAACCGACGCAGTCCAGGCCCAGAGGGCTCCTTCGGGACCCTCATAGAGGCCCAGGACGCGGTGCAGAGGTGGATAACCCTGCAGACCTATGTGGGTGACGAGATGGCCTTTATGGCGGGCCTGGAGATACTGGGACCCGACGGACAAGTGGCCTGGGCGGCCAGAAAGTAAAGAATCCCTGGAGTTTGTCGCTCCAGGGATTCTTTGCATTTATCGAGATTCGGCTAACACTTAGCGCCGCAAGTGGGGCAAGTTTTGGGCTTGCCGGCAGGCTTGGCTGGCTTAGCGGGTTTGGGTGCGGGTTTCTTCGCCACTACGCGAGCACACCACTGACGGCCTGCCAATACGTGCCGTCATAAATGAAGACGTAGGTGCCGTTGGCATCGATGTCGTTGGCGCTGAGAGCGGCGCCTTTCTTGCGGATGGCGACTGCGCCGGTTCCGTTGACATTCAGGGTCGCGGCGCCCGTGTTGGCATTCGTCACAGTCAGGACGACCAGTTTGCCGATTTTGAGCCGGGTGCCCCAGCCTGCAATGGTTGCGACGTATGTGTCGGTTCCGCTGGCGACAGCGTAAAGAGAGTCTGAGTTTAGTTGACCTGCTTTGGTGCGAGACATGGAATGAGATACCTCCGTCGAATTCTTCGAGATAACGCCCGTGGAGGCGTCCCGTTAGACTCGATAGTATCCTAGACCGCGTTGCCTTTTGACACTTGACAGATGCGACGCATGCGGTGTATGAATTGGGCTCAGGAGAATTTAAGCAACGATGACAACACCAACCCCGACCCCGGAAGAGGCGGCAAAGCGCCTTGAGTCCAGAGGGCTTGACCTGGAGCGGTATGCAAAAGAAGTCAAGGCCCAATCCCGGTCCAGAGCGAGCGACCACCGCGTATATCAGGCTTGCTACTGCGGCGATTGCGATTACTGCGACGCGCTCAAATTTAACCGTTAATGAGAATTTTGAGAGGAGAGAGAAAAGTGACAATGTTTTCCCCGACCGAGATGAAAGGCGGACGTGACAAAAATCATGGATAGTACAAACTACCCGGCCGGCGCGGAGAAAAACTTGCAGGACCGCCCCCCGAATTTCCGGGCCGACAATGGCCGGTTTTTCCTCGTCCGTTGCTTTGCTTGCGAGCCTGAGCGCGGGCGGGAGAATTGGGGTCCGGCGGCAGCAAGCGGCACCTGCGCCTGGTGCGGATGGTGCAAATAGCCACCAGTCAGCGCGAGATGCGCGATCTGATGGCCGTTATCGCCAGTTGCCTGGAGGACACATTCGTCCTGGGCCAGCGATCGGCGCGTAAATTCTGATGACAATACAGCTATACCTACTGGCGGATGACGCTGGGAGCGGACCAATGGTGGCACTTGCCACCTCACCCCAGGCCTGGGGAAACTTGTGGGCTACGGACTGGGTAAAATTGTGCCCAAACTGATGAAAGGAGCTGAAATCGTGCAAAGAAAAAAGCCCCTTGCGGGGCCTAATCTTGTCGGTCGCACCCGATCGGGGTCATTAACGCTCCACCCACTGGTCTTTGGTGATCGAAAACAAGTAGGTTCTGTTCCTCTTGGCGTCCCAGATCTCAGGCTCCAAGCCTTGGTAAACAAGCGAGTCACCGAAATCTTCTGCTTGCTCCCGGCTGTAAAAGGTCCGGCCGAACCGGCCGCCTTCGGCCTCGTAGCTTACTACGAAGGCGCTTTTCGGATAGTGGTTCAGGTCCTCTGCGGTGGCTCGGCGGCCATAATCTGCAGCAAAACTGCTCATCTTGATTGTTCTCCTTGCTGTTGTTTCGTCGGTCGCACCCGACTATTTGATAATAGTGCGCACGAATCAACCTGTCAAGCTAGGAGAGCAACTTTCTTTTGCGGTCCATATCCGCCCGCACCAGCCGCTCCACATAGTCAGGCTCTTGCCCCTCAATCCAGGCGTAAACGTCGGGCGCCAGGCGCTTGCGATACTCCGGGTTGGGGCCGCCCTGGGGCTTTGCTCCTGCCCCCTCCCTGCGTCCGCCACGAGGGCCAGGCGGACGCCAGCCATCAAATGGCGGAGCGATATCCACTACAACCGGTAGGCGTTTGCCCTTTTCCGGCGGAGCTACCAATAGGTAGCCTCGAAAGGGTCGGCCACAACGAAAGGACTGCAAACCCCCGGCCGTGTCTGGCTGTTGCTTTGCCGTCTCGGCATAGCTCAGGATTATATCCAGCGCGTCTGCGTCGGAGTGGTGGGGAAACCAGCGGCGCCAGGTTTCCAGCGCCGATGGGCTCACAAAAAAACGCCCGGTGTTCATTTCTTCGATTCTCCTTGCTGTTGTTTCGTCGGTCGCACCCGAATACTTGATAGTAGCGCGCACGAATCAAACTGTCAACAGGTGATGCTGTAACGCAAACTGAAAGGACCTGAAATGAGCGAACCTTACAAAGGCTGGACGGTGCTTGAGTTACTGGGCCATCGCCGTCTGCACGGCTTGGTGCAGGAGACGACCCTGGCCGGAGCCGGGATGCTGCGGATTGACGTTTACGAGGGCCCGGCGGAAACGCCGGCGCTGACCCAGTATTACCCGCCCAGCTCGGTTTACTGTCTGACGCCGGCCACCGAGGAGGCTTGCCGCAAGGCAGCTATGCCCTGGGCGCCGCCGGCATTGGCCCAACCCAGGGAGGAGGGCAAATGCACCAGGTGTGGCGCTGGCTTCCCTACTGGTTGTTGTAACTGCGAGGCTGGCGACGATTGCAATCTCTGTGAAGACTGCTGCGATCAGGAGATGCTCGGCGACTACTGCGCTGATTGTGACTCCCCGTGTGAGGGCGGCGAATGCGACCCGCCCCACCTATGCCGCAGGCACGCGGCCTGCCCAAAGTGCAACAAGTGAGCCACGCAGAGGCCTGCTGGCAGGAGGTAGAGGCGGACAAAATCCGCTTCGGCGACCTGGGCCGAATGTCTCGTCGCATCATCCACCCAGACAAGCCTCTCGACCGTGGCTGGGACAACTGGATATTCGCCGGCTGGCAGGCTTGGCGTGGTCACCGTGCCGCCCACGTGATGGGATTGGGCCGCTGGCCGGTTGCATACCTGCACTATGGGCAGCCCTGGATTTACGGGATACTGGAGAGGCGCGTCTGGCTGTCCCGCCTGGTGGCCCAACTCCAGACATTTAAGACAAGCGGAAATTTGGAGGATTTGAAATGAACCTCAGCCCAGAAGCCCAAAAATACTTTGCCGAGCGACCTCACATCACTCTCCACGTAGACCCCAAGGGAGACGTGTGGGAGCAGGCGCCCGACCCGATGCACCCTGCCGCGTTTGTCGGGTGCGGCGAGGCGGTTGAGTCGGTGATGTGCTCGCCTGAGTCCGTGGCTAAGGCTGGACCGCGCCAAGTGGTCTGGCTGCTGCTCGACTATTGGGGTAACGCGATTGGACGGCTGACCCTGGCCGACCCGCCCGGATACAACCAAAAGCCATGTTTGGACTCATGAGTTCAGGCACGGATTTCACAAAAGCTGAAAGCGAGGAACGAAATGCTAAACGGATTTGGATTTAGGCACGTTGTCCAAGAGTCCAACACGGGAGATTACGCGACTGTCACCGACCAGGGCCACACTGTAGGCCTGTGCGTGGACAGCAACGGAGATACCGCTGACCTGCTGCTCACTCCAGACCAGGCAAGGCAACTGGCGCGCGCCCTGGATTGCGCCGCCTTCCTGGTCGAGCATCAGGGCATGCTGTAGCACAAAAAACTAAAACTAAACGAATTGGTAGGAGATTAGTAATGAGCCCTGAGCACACCGACCCGATGATTGCGAGTGCTGGAAGTGCACGAGCACACCTGTTGATTGTGGCCAGATCTGCAGCCCCGGAGACAGGCGATGCTTCCCATGCCGTTGTGGGCCGAATCGTAAAGCCGGCGTTACGCAAACGGCCTTTTGTAAAGCGATTCGAAAAAAACTTTACGCAAAAGGAGCAAACCAGTGAGCTACCTTGCAAACTTTGAGGACGGCAGCGGAGACCCGAAAACCCTGACCGTCAACCGCGAGCAAGGCACGGACGGGATTACCTGCATCGAGCTGGAGCTTGAGACCAGAGACGATTGGGGCGAGACGGACTGCTATCACAGCTTTTTGCTGTCTGGTCCAGACGCGCTGGCTCTGGCTCAAAAGATCCAGCAAGTCTATGGGATGTAGGAGATTAGTAAGATGCACCCAGGCCGGCTCGATATGACATCACCCGCACCTTGTGCCACAAGACATGTGTCTGTACGTACGTTTTGGCACGGATTTCAAAGTAAATGACAAGGAGGCCCATGAGACAGTTTGTTTTCTTCGGATTTTGCTACTCAGACATAGCTGCCCGGCCATGGTTGGAGGCTGGCTACAACGTGGTGATATGCGACATCCAGCACGCGCCAGGCGCAGTCTTTCAGGGCGGTCATGTGGGTGGCCAGCTTACCCGGCTCGGGTGCGACCTGGCCAACTCCAAAGCGGTGCTGGGATGGCTGGATGTTTTGAGCCTGACCGAATGTGTCTTCGCCGGCTTCTTCCCGCCTTGCACCCACATCGCTTCGAGCGGCGCGCGGTGGTGGAAACAGAAGGGGCTGCGTGCTCTACAGGAGAGCATTTCCTACTTTGCCACTTCGCAGGAACTGGCCGAGCATTTCGGCTGCCCATACTTTATCGAGAATCCCGTGTCGGCCATCGCCACTCACTGGCGTAAGCCGGATTACATTTGCGACCCGTGCGACTTTACCGCGCTCGCGGCGCATGACAACTACACAAAGAAGACTTGCCTGTGGACTGGAGGCGGATTCCAGATGCCCGAGGCGGCCAGGGCTGATGGGCTGCCAGCGCCAGACGAGCGGATCTGGAGGTCGCCCCAGAGCAAGCAGCGGGCCCGGCTGCGGTCCATGACTCCAGAGGGCTTTGCCCGAGCCGTATTCCTGGCCAATGCCAGCTAAATTTCAGAAAGTGTGAGACAGCGATGAAAATTGGACTTGCCCGACTCAAAGAAAAGCTTGAAGCCTTGGCCACCCAGCCGGTGCTATCTCGTCCAGACGAGGGCCCGGCCACGCTGGGGGAGGCCAAGGCTCAGGGCAAATACGAGGGCCTCCATGAGGCCATTCGCCTGCTTGACGAGTTGCAGCACGGCTACGGCTGGGCCGCTATCAAAACCTGTGATAACTCGACGGGAAAGGGATCGTAGGCTCATGGAATACGTCTTCAAGGGAACCCGCCCGACCGGACAAGAGCTGGTGGAGGCTATTCAGGCGGCCATCAAGGAGGACCCCGAAGTCGCGAACAAGCGGGTTAAGACCGGTTGCAAAATGGGCGATGAGTGCGACTCCCCATCGACCCTGTCTATTTACCCCAACAGCATCTTCATTTCGTTCCCGCCACAGAAGATGCCATTTGAACCGTGGTAATCTCACGGATTCTGACAAGGAGAGATGATGGAAGATAAGCCGATTGAAACCCTTATCAGGGATCTAGAATCACGGCGCGAGTGGGCAGATGCTTTTGAATACTTTGAGCCGGGTTTTCAGATTGGATACTTACAAGCCCTTGATTGGGCTGTAGAAAAAGCTAAACAGTGCGCCAACGAGTCCAAATGAGACGCACTATAACCGGAGTATTACACCGTGACCGCCAGCGCAAGTCACGGGGCAACTGGGGGAAAGACTTCATCGCAGCCTTACTCGAGGAGGCTGGAAGACTTGAGCCCCAATACTACCCAGATACCATTTGGATAATGGAAAACCCAGACTCAAAGCGCGGACAGGGCAAGCAGGTATGGAAAATCTCCAACCGCTGCGCAGCGCCGCTGAAAGACGTTGCAGACCTGGACCACATCACTGTGTCAGCCAGGGTAAAGCTTTGGGACAACGGCCACGGCGGGGACCTAACGCACATCAAGCTTATTGCGGCAAACGCCCATATTTAACAGTTAGCTAAATCGAAAGGAGAACCATGGTTACCTACCGAGTAGCCCCTGGTTACGGGTGCACACCCGAGGATTTCAAGCTTATTCTGGACCGCTTGGCCGAGCTGCGTGATCTTCCTATGCCTATCAGGGCCCTGCCAGTGGTGAGCGACAACCTGTGCCTACACGAGATGTATCACTGTGTTCTCACTGGTTGGTGCTCTGAGTCAGACAAGCTCGCCGTGGTCGTCTACCCGGATGAGCCATGCATTCGCCTGAATTGTTCTGGCGGCGGCATTGCCCGGGACGCCAAGGAGTTGCACCGCAAGGCCATAATCGGAGAGCTTTGGCGCTTCTCTATGGCTCGGCGTATCAATCTGCAAATTACCAGCGCGTAGAAGCGCATCTAACCAAAATTGAGAGGAGGCCTCGTGATTTACAAAGTCGTTGACCCCAGGGACTTTTGCGAAGAGCCGGACCCGGAGGACTGGGCAGACATTGAGGCTGGCTCAGTGAGCGAGGCCGCTGAGACTTTTTGCGAGCAGAGCGACCGCGACAACCGATACGAGTATATCAACGCCGAGGGCGGCCAGGTGCTGGTAAAAGACCCTGATGGGCGTGTTTACCAAGTGGCCATCCACGCGGTGATCGAGCACTACTACAACGCCCTCAGCGTGGCTGAGGTCTAATCGAATTTGACACCTGACGACCTTATAAACCGATACCGCTGCTCGTGCTGGCGGTGCATGGTGGACGAGCTTTATAACCTGCGCGAGGCCTGGGCGTCCCTGGCCGGCGCTTCTCATCAATCGTGAAACTGGAGGAACCATGAAGCAACCTGGACCCAAAGCGATGGCATGCGCTATCGCCATTCTCAAAGACCTGAATGGGCGCAAGGGATTTGACCACATAATCGACAGCCTGGAGCCAGACATCCAGGCCGATATGACCTTGGAGCACGCCCAGATAGTCCAAGCTTTTCTCGTTAGTGGTGACACGAGTGCCTAGGTTCACTCACGACGATCTCGTTAATCGCATGCACGAGTATCACAACAAGAATCCTGGTAGAAATCTAGCTAGAAGTGAAAGGAGGCCGAGATGGCACTTTTTGACGACCCTAATCACCCGGATGTGTGGTATTGGGACGAGTCCGGCCAGTGGTTTGGCAAGGGCCACTTGAGCAGCAAGGATTTCCACGAGCGTGCCATGGAGTATGACGGCAACCTGGACGACCCAGACCTGTTTTGCAAGGTCGAGCACGTCTGGGCCACCAACGAGGAGGACGGCCGATTTGACTACTCAACGTTCCGTAGCGAAGAGTTCCCAAACCCCCTAACGCTCGGGTGCTTCCCGTCGTTTCACTCGGAGTGATAATCGAGCCCGGCGACCTCGTCAACTGCCCAACCTGCCGCAGGCTGGTGCCATGGTATCCGTGGTGCGAATCCTGCGGCAAGGAAGCATGCTTGGCTTGTTACGACTGTTGCGCGAAAGCGTGTGATAACCAATCAGGAAAGGGATCGTAGCCACATGGAATCCGACAAAATACCCAGCGGCGTAACGCTATCCAATGAGCAGACCTTTCGCCTGCCAAGCAAAAAGGTGGTGCTCACGATCCATAGACACCGGAAGATGAGCGGCCAGTTTTTTACCGCCTCCTATCCAAGTCGCGAGCTTGACCCCGTTACTCCTGAGTTGCTCCGGGATTATGCTCGGGCCTGGCTCGATGCGGCGGACTGGCTAGAGGAGCAGCAGACTGGCAAGATGCCGCAGGGATACCGGTCCAAGATCATGGGCGTCGAGATTATCAACAGGGGTGACACGTGACTCTGAACTTCGAACACGATTGGTCAACTTATGGGCTTCCCATGCGCGTCTCAGTTGGAGTGGGCCTTGTTCGCGTTTCGGCTGACGTCTGGGTTGACTCCTGGAAAAAGTCTTCGCCGTGCCAGCAGGGAGAGCCGAAAGCGGTCGCCTGCTCCGTCGAACTTGAAGATCCTTGGGTCGGCTGGATTTGCCTGTCTCGCCAGATGGAAGTCGAGTCCCAAGCGTGATTCGCTGCTACAAGTGCGGCTGGGTAACTCCGCTACACAAGCCCTGCCGGCGCCCCAACTAGGTGCTGGCCAACCTGCGTCGGGCGATGCGCTATCTGCTCTCGACCCGACCGTTGTAATCATTTGTAACAGAGGAGCCCATGGATTCACTTACCCTTTTTCAGCATCTAGACGGCGCCGAAAAGGCTATCTCAGAGGGCCGACTGGCCACCGCCTTGGCTCATGTGGCCGGGGCGAAGGATGCGGCCTGGGCCCTGGTCGAGCATGGCGGGTATGACCGCGATCCCTGTTACACCCTTATGGGAAAGGCTTATCACAGGGTTTTTTGCTGCATCAAACGCAGGGTACTCTCAATCCTCAACTGGGCCTCAGTCACGGTGTTGAGTTTTCCCTGCAGACTGATGGCCGTCCAGGTCGCGGCGGCCCCGAAAAAGACCGCCAGGACCATGAACGCATAGAGCACCACGACTACCACAGCAGGCCGCCCGCCTCGGTTCTGTGCTCCTCAGCCTCCTTCGCCAGGTCCAACACCAGCCAGGCGCAGGCGCCCACGTAGGCTCCGGCCAGGAGGATCACGGCGCTGGCGACTCCACCAACAGCGTGGCCGAAAAAATGGCCAGCACCGCATCCGTCAGCCAGGGGAATGCCGCCTTGCTGGGCGCGCCGGCAATCGAGTCATACAGCGCCTGGCCGGCCTCCGGATTGCCCCCGGCATCCTTATATGCAGAGATGAGAGCGGCGTGCCAGACGACAAAGCGCGACCCCTCGGCGTTGACGTTGTCGGCCGTGATGAGGGTGTTGTCCGCCATCCGCGCTCCGGTGGCGACCAGTGTGACGGCCACCCGGGACTTAAGGTCGGTGATGTCGCCTTTGGCCTGCTCCTCTCGCCCCGCCAAAATGGCCTTGGTTTGCTGGACCGCCATCTCAAATGCGGTGAGATTTCCAGCCGGATTCCAGGCCTCCGCCTCGGCTTCGCTTGGCGCGGATCCAAAGCCCTCGACCCACACGATTTTGATAACGCCGTCCCCAGCGTCATAAGCGTAGGCGCCTGCGGCCACCGCCTCTGGGTATTCGGCCTTCAAGAAGGCTCCTGTTTTAGTTGGATAACTCATTCGACTATGCTCCCAACGGCGTAATAGAAAGAACGGTTTGATTTACCCCGCCCACCTGCCCGAGGACCGAACCGCCGTTAACGCTCGAATATATTTGCAATTTAACAATCTGTGCGGCAGTAACCGGCAAGTCAATCTCGACACTAAAATGGTGAGGCTGAGTAACGCCAGGCTTTGAGCCAAGAAGCGGAACTCGATGCTTTTCAGTCCCTCCAACCAGAACAGATACATACTCGGTAAAGTAGCTACCAACGCCATTGGCGGCAAAGCAGATAGTGGCGCGAATGCGATAATTTTGGGTCGTATTGATAGTGACTTCGGCCGGGTTAGTAGATGTGGAGTGAGATAGGTCTGAAGTCTCCGAGATCATCTCGGTCGTGAAAGTGATATCCGTTGCCGTGTCGGCGCTGACGGATTGGTCGCTTGTTTTGCCGCACGAGATGCCTTTGTAGGGAAGCGCTGGGATATCACCAGGCACTAAAGCGGCCGAGGAGATTGCCCCGCCACTGGAAGTCTGTTTAAGGAAGTGCCCAGAACCGCCGGAGCCGCTCGGTTTAAAGTTGGCCGCTGGCACCACCAGGTCGCCAGTCATCGTCCCGCCGGCCAGAGGAAGCCGGGCAGAGATTTGAGTCTGGGCGTTACTGGAAAGGGTGTTGATGTATTGGAATTCGGTGGTGCTCACCGAACCGTCGCCGATTTTCGCTGCGTCGATTCCGGTCGGAATGTCAGCAGCGCTGAGAGCCGAGTAGGACCCATCCGCCCGCACCACTTGCGACGAACTTCCAGGCCATCCCGTGATAGAGGCAAAGTCTCCACCTCCACCAGAGCCAGACGCCGGGTATGCGACGACACGCAACGCCGCGTCGAATACGGCGCTTGCTACGTCTGAGCCGGATGCGTTGGAGATGACGAGCTGTGCCTGCCGAGCATGCGGCGGAATCGCCAGCTCGTGGTATGTGCCGCCTTCGGTGGAGTTGTTGGATGCAAAGGTTGTGGCGGAGGTCTTGTAGGGCAGCGAAGGAGACTGGTCAACCCCTGCAGACGCCGCTGTGTCGGTTGCAATGCCATACGCTACCGCAATGGACAACGCTTGAGACGCCTTGACGGTCACGCCGATGCACTGCTTGTTGCCCACATTGAATTTCTGGGTGCGATAAGTCTTGTTGTTTGCAATACTGGCCGTCAGCCGGAAGACGTTGGGAATCAGGTCCACGTACCCCATTTAAACTGCATCCTCCTCAGTGACGGTTTCCGAGTCAAAATCGTAGTCAACGAATGCGACGGTTGCCGTGCTGCCAGAGGAATTGGTAAGCAGCAACTGTAGCAGAGTCGCATGCGGCGGAACCTCGAATGCGTGGTATGTGCCGCCTTCTGCGGAGTCTGCGGATGCAAAGGTTTGCGCTGCCAGGCCGAACGGCAAAGAGGGCGAACCAGCGGTGCCTGCAGCGGTTGCAGTGTCTACGCCGGCCCGACCGTAAGCGAGTTTTACCGAGAGGGACTTGTCGCATCGAATGCATACGCCGAGGACAGGCTCGCCGCGTCCGTTGAATGCGGTGCATCGGTAGGTGGCACCGTCGGGAATGGAAAGGTTTGTGTGTCGGTAAGGGTCTGTGCGGGGCATGAGCCTATTTTAGGGCGTCACGCGCTCGTCTTCGTCGTCTTCGTCGGGATCGAAATCTATGTCCATGGAGTCCAGGTTCGCCTCGGGGAGAGAAGCGAAATCCAGCGCCTCCATGCTGGTGATGTCATCCAGGCATCCCCTCATTCTCCCCAGGAGCATCGTCCGAGATGGAGAGCGCAGTTGGACAAGCCCGCGATACACTGAGATGAGTTCTGTCAGTTCACGAAACCTGGTCGTCAGAAGCCCGTCAAGAGTCGCCAGCTTTGCCAGCTTGGCCTGACAGTCTCCGCCGCAGAGAGCGCATTTGTAGTCTGCGCCGACCACGTAATGCGACGCATGCGATGAGTGGCAGTTGGGGCAGGGAGTGCTAGACATTGATGAGGTGCGCCCAAACCACGCCGTCCGGTGCAATCATCCTCCACAACCAGGCGCTGTCATACCAGACGTCTTCGCCGGAGGACCCATCCCGGTATCCATTGTTCCAGCGGCCCGCCGGGTCGTTTGCCAGGAATTTGCCGGCCTCTTCGTCGACTCCATGTAGAGCAATGATGTGCCCAGAGATAGTGAAGTTCCCGTGCACAATGGCCATCTTCCCCTTGAGCAGATGATCCTTTAGCTCCGCCGGCTTCGTGGTGTAGCTAGACTTATCGCGTGCGCCGAATGTCTCGAGAATCTTGTCGATGTCCTCAACCTTGTGCCGGTCCAGTCCGTGCTTGTCGGCGTACGCCAGCAGGTTGTCGGGAAGTCGCCCGTAGCCCATGGCGGGGCCTTTCAAGCCGAGCGTCTTGAGCACCATGGCGGCGCAGGTCAAGTTACAACTGCCGCCCGGATAGAGCGCGTTATCCCATTGGGAGTAATAATGCATCGGAGTCGTCTTCTTCATCTCATGACACTAGCGTCGAATGCGGCGCGTTCTTGACAGACAAGGATAGGATGAAGGGATGAGAATGCTGCGTCACATAGTCTGTATCGCATGCCTGGCATGCATGGCATGGGCGGTCGAACCCAAGGATGCGCTGAATGTGTTGTCTGCGACGGCGTCCAATCGGATTGGCGGAATTCAGCGCGTCCCGGTGGGCAACATCATGCTCCGGGTGGACTGGATGCGGAGAGGTCCGACAGGTCCATCGTATTCGGTGTATTCGATGAATGTGCAGATTCGGCAAATAAAGCCGTATGGCACAGAATCTGGTGAATGTAGTATGCCGGTTCCCCCTCCATGCAGAGAAGGCGAGACGGAAGCTGGTTTTACCGTCACGCCTATCTCTGCGTTCTATATCTTGGAGCCGAGAAGTCTCTAGATAGAGGCGACTGCGTCCTTTAGGTCCCGGTCGGACAGATGCGAGTACCGTTGGGTCATTACCGGATTGGCGTGCCCGAGCGCACGCTGAACCACGTATAGAGACTTGCCCTGCCTGACGACGCGTGTGGCGAATTCGTGGCGCGTGAGGTCGTGGAAGTGGGCGTTGATGCCAGCGGCGCGACAGGCGGGGCGGAAAACGCGCTCCTTCCAGGCGGCCATACACCTGTTGCGCTTCTCGTAGTGCTCATATCCTGGAGGGTTTACGACGTACTTATTCACCTTGTTGGCCATCATTTCCACCAGGGCTTTGCGGGCGGTCTTCCCAATAGGGACGCGTCGGGAGAACCCACCTTTGCCATCACGGACGTGAATGAAGCCTTGTGCAAGGTTGATGTCTCTCTTTTCCAGAAGCCACATCTCGAAGCCGCGCAGACCTGTGGAAAACCCTAACTCCACTATTCGAAAATCCGCCTTGCTCATCGCCGCCCTCAGCCTGGACTCCTCGTCGCCCTGAAAGAAGACGCACCGGTCATTATTTACGACCACCTTGGCAACGCGCTCGGGCCAAGCGCACTGAACCCCATGGTCCTTGGCTGTGTGAAACAGTTGGCGGAACGTGTTTATCTGACTCTTGATGGTGGCATTGGCGTGCCCAGAAGCCCGGCGTCTAGCAATGAACGCGTTGACGTCGCCGGTCGTGATGGATGAGATTTCCCTGTCCCCCACCTCGGAGCCGATAATCTTGAGCCAGGTCTTCCATGAGTGGGCCTTTTGGGTGGCGGCAACTACGCGGTAAAGCTCGATTGCTTGGGATACTTTCATTGACTATTGTTCCCCGTTCTTAAAGTTTTCGATTTTTAGCAAAGTGTGCCAGGGCGTGAGAAGTCTCGAGATTTTTCAGGTTTGTAGTAGGATGATGCTCGGAGTGACTAGGCGGCTTCGTCCGAGATGTAACGACCTGTTGCAGATGCATTGTTACCAAGAGATGGAAGCCGCATAAACTTAACCCCCATCTTCTCCAAGGTTGAACCGACGAGTAAATAGGCTTGAGAGGGTATGACGGCGACAAAGTATTCCCCCTCTCCAGGTTCGTCACGACGAGCTTCTGAAGGCGCGCTCTGATTATCTCCAGGTTGGAAACCTCTGTCTCCATAGGAGTCCGATAGGTTCTCGGCGTCAACGCCCAAAGCTGATGCTATTCTTCCCATCGTGGCTATTTGAGGTCTGTGCCCGGCCTTCCAATAGTAATACTGGCTCGAGGCTATACCCAGGTGTTTAAGCGCTTGAGTTAGCGTCATCCCGTTGCGACTGCAGAACGCCTCAATCGCCAGCACTAGATTGTTTTTCATAGTATCTTCCTCCCACTCTTTCCAGAGAATACTCGAAAGGTAATTCGTATGTCAACTCAAGAGTCTGCTCTGAGTTTTCTGAACATTTCTAGGAGGGACAGGAGGGTTTTCTCAGAGAGCCACAAAGTCCAACCTCAGACAAGGTATTCCAATACTTCCATGAGAGGACATCACATTCTATGCAACCCCACGAATTTAACGCATTCGTCGCAGCCATCGTGTCTGCGCGGACTGCTCATTTACTGGACCACAAGCGGGCCAGCGAAATCGTCGAATACCAGGCGAACAAGTTCCTTCCATCCATTACGCAGGTCGAGCCGGACTTCCGCGATGCTCTGCTGAATGCAGGCCAGCGTGGCTAACCAACACTCCTCCAGGACCGCCGCATCCATCATGGACCTAGCCATGGACTACCTCCACGCATGCAACGAAGCCGATGCAAGCCCGTGTCTGGCGTCTCAGTGTGAAGCCGCAGACCGCATGGCCGACCTTGCGTCCTACATACTGGAATTCGGCGAATGCGCTGAAGACGTGGATAAGGAGGATTGGAAGTAGATGGAGTGCGGGCTATGTCTGACTTACGGGCTTCCCGCTCCCTGCGAAGAGTGTAGAGCCAAGCGCCGGGAGGCCTTGGACGAAATGGTGAGACTGTCTGAAGAGATGGGACTTTACGAATTAGACGCCCCTGTTAACCCTGGGAGTCCGGCCGACAAGCTTCCTCACAACCGGCGCGATTCCACGCCACTCTGACTCCGTGAATTCGACGAATACGCCGGATGCTTGGGCTGCCGCTTCTACAGCGTCATCGTAGGTCCAGATCCACGATTTGCCCGACTAAAAAATTTACCCAACATGTCGAATTCGACTTTACAATCGTCGCATGCGACGTTACTATGATTGAACAAAATTCGAGGAGGTCAGGTTGAGTTATCAAGACGACGACGATTTAGGCGAAGGCGCTGGCGGAGGGGATTCCCAGTTTGGGAACATCTCCTTCAGCGGCACATCCGGCGAATATAGCTGGAAGGATGAAGATGGAACCAAGCACGCAAAGCACGAGCTAGAGGTCGTGTTCTGCTTCGAGATGATGAACGGGCGAATCCTCTGGGGGGGCAGCGGTCCTATCCCTCAAGACGGAGACAAGCCATTGTGCCGGGCTGAGTCTGCTTCTGCGCCTTGCGCCGGACTACGTCCCAACATTGGTCCCGCCACGCTCGCCACCATGATTGCCAAGGGGTGGACTGGGGACTGCTCTGACTGCGCGCTCGGAAGGAGGCAGGACGATGGTCAGCGCAGTCTTTGCAAGACAGCCTCCTCTCTCTTTGTGGTCTTCCCCGACGATAATCCGTCAGACCTGAAGCGAATATCGTTTGCGAACTTCTCTTCCACTGAAGTGATGGACAAGAAGATTCGCGCCCTCAAAGCTCACTGCAAGAAGGAAAACGTCAACGTCCGCACGCTCGTTCTCAAGCTGGGCAGCGAGAAGAAGGACGGCAAGACCAAGGGGCAGTCCTACCGCGTCCCCACGTTATCCATTAAGACCGGCCACACGGTAGACGACGAATTCGCCGCCATGCTACTCGTGGAGGCCCGCATGCTGGTCGACGAGCTGCGCACCCGTCCCTCTTGGGCCAAGGACCCCAAGCTCGTGCTACGTGCGCCGGAAACGCAGGCTGCGCTGATGGCGAAGACTGAGATGGATGCCCTCTTGGGCGAGGAGATTCCTTTCTAAATGGACCCGCTGGCCGTCATAGCGTTCTCGGTAATCCTAGTGTCTCTCGCGGCATTCGGAATTCTCTATGTCTTCTTTGAGCACTTCGGATACCGGTAGATGCCTGAGACCTGCCCCCAATGTGCCTGCGAGATGCGCTCCATTCCAGTAGAGTGGCGCGGTCTCGTGCGGCCCATTACATCCGGCGACCGTCGCAATCGGCGCGACCGGCGAGCTCCCATGAGTGCCGCACGCGCTGCATCCGTTGAACACGTGGGGGAGGTCAAACTCCACTACAAATGCGACGGATGCGGCGTATGTGTCGAGCCTGGCGTGACGCATATCAGGAGCCTGGATAGGCCGGATACCTGGGTCGAGATGGCAGAGCCGTCAAAAGTAATCAGGCGACGGAGACTTGGAGACGCGCCGAAAGCGCGGAATCACAAGGGGCGGGCGATCAAGTATCGCCAGAAGCGCGTGGACCCGGTGGAGGGTCCCGCCTTGCGCGCATACCATCGCGAGAACTATCGAATCAATGCGGAGCTGCGCCGAAAGCAGCGTAGGGAGAGAGATGCAAGATACAGGGAGAGGCTCAGAAACGCCCGCACCTCGCTACAAGCGGAGATGCGCAGAGTTGCTAACCATAAAGACCGGAAAGAACGCCGGCAGAACGATGGCCAAATTCCGGGGTAGCTCATTCGGCGGATGCTTCCATTCCCACCTGGCCTGCCTGCGAGGCCTGGAAGAAGGCGAGGTGCCGGCGCATATGCAGGCCATCTTCGACCGCGGCCACGCGGCCGAAGCCTGGGCCAAGGAAGAGCTGCGCAAGATGGGCGTGCGCTGGATTGATGAGGCTTGCGGGCTGGAGAATCAGACAGGCCAGGAGTTGTCCCTCTGGGGAGACTGCGAGGTATCCGGGAGAACCATTCTCATTAGCGTAACCCCAGACGGTCTGGCACACAGCAAGGACGGAAACGGCTATGTCTCCACCGAGATGAAGTCCTTCTCAAGAGACTCCTACAGAGAATTCCTTAGAGATGGCCTGAATGGTAACGAACGCTACGCATTCCAAGTATCCGCCGAAGTGCATGGATACCGCCGGAAGCATCGGGGCCAGCGAATTACCGGCTGCATTGTCCCCATCGTCTGCGAGAACAACAAAGACGGCGGAGACCGTCGCTGGAATTTCGAGCTTGGCGAAATCGTAAAATTCGAGGAACCGCCTTTTACCGAGGAGCAATGCATTCAACGCTGCCGAGACATCCTGGCAGCCTATGACTCCGGCGCCTGGCCGGAATGCGACTCAAAGTATCCGTGCCGCTGGCCGCACGCGCCGGCACTGGTCTCCGATGTGGAGACGGAAGCAGTCGTCGCTCGCTACGAACAGTCGGTTAGAGACTGGGTGGCCGCCTCGAAAGAGTTGGAAACGGTTCTGGCAGGGGTTGAATTTTTGGGGAATCGTCGCATTTATCGGAATTCGGTGCAAATGGTGAGTATCCAGTGACTCTCCGAGACCTGATGGCCGCCGCTATTCAAGAACTTCACATTCATCCCGAACGCGCCGACTGGACTGTTGTCGTGGGACATACCGGAGGAGAGTTTACCATTCTCACCGCGATCCAGCCCGAGCCAGCATTCAAGGCGTTTTTTGTGAATGCCGTCCCGCAGTCTGCCCTGTGACCATCCAAGACTTTGCAGACGCAGTGTGTATCGCATTGGCCAAGCGCGGAGTGCGGGTAAATGTGAAGTATCACCACCAAGGTTCCATTTATCTCAGGGCTTCCCTGAAGGATCGGGCGACGTCCGTTCGGGTAAGCGACCACCCTCCCGGTAAGAAGTGGAAGGGCGGTTTCTCCTTGGACCGCTTTTACGACCCTCGCAACGATTCGGCGCAAATGGCGGAGATGGTGGCTCCAGAGATTCATCGGTTTCTCAAGAATGGATGAGGATTTCCCATTAGAGGAACTGCGCCTTCTCAAGGGCGGCAAGGGCCGGCGGGCGCTCGAGCTGCGTGCCTGGATATGCATCTTCATTCGGGCCTATCACAAGGCGACCAGGCGCTGGCCGGCTACCAAGGTGATCGCCAGCGTGTTCGACATGCGCCCCGACCACATGCGCAAGAAATTCCTGCAGGGCCTGGTCCGCGACGGATTCCTGAGCCAGACGCCCCCGCCGTATTCGTCGCTTACAAGATACCGTTTCGTGAAGGATTATGAGTATGACACCGGATTTGGCGCTGCTGGCGAGACATTTGAAGAAGGCTTCGCTACGGAATGACCGGGTCACTTCTTGCTGCCCTTTTCACGAGGACTCAACCCCCTCATTTGTGGTCTACGGGAACGGCGGATGGCACTGCATGGGCTGCACAGAGAAGGGCAATTGGAGGCAGCTATATGCCAAGCTGGGTATTGATATTCCCGAGATCGGCGGGGAAGAACGAGCTCGTAACTCGTCTATTATTTACGACTATTGCAACGCATCCGGCGAATGCATCGCCAGGGTTGAGCGAATTGACCTGCCGGATGGGAAGACCTTTAAGCAGTACACGATTGCTGACGGTCGATGGGTCAACCGTAAATGTTACCCGCTCCCGTTCTATCGCTTGGAGAGACTCGCTGCTGCTGCGGCCGGAAGCATCGTGTTCGTGGTGGAGGGGGAGAAGTGCGCAGACGCCGTGGCCAGCGTGGGACACCTGGCTACAACGGCGGCCGGAGGCTCAAACGGCCTCAAGCACGCAGACCATTCCGGCTTTCAACATCTTAGAGACAAGCGAGTCATCATTTGTCCAGACAACGATGACAACGGTGAACTCTGCGCTCAGGCCTGGCTGGTAGAGTGCCGCAAGCGTCGAATCGACGCAACCGTTGTCCGCCTCAAGTCGACTCGCAAAAAGTATGATATTTACGACTACTTAGCAGAAGGCGGGAGGATAGACGATGTCATCTCTAACGCGATGGCAGACTTCCAGCTTTCCCGCGAGGCACAGAAGTTGGCCACCGACCTGTCCGGCATCGTCGAGATGCTGCAGAACGGTGGCAAGGTTTCCGACCTGAAGCGAGATGCGCTCACCATGATTGCGTCGTCTGCGTCGTTCACATCGGGCGCTGAGAGCGTCTCTATGTCGGAGGCGCTGACGCAGCTCGCAGAGGAGATGCGGGAGGGTTTGACAATGTCTCGCGTCTTTACGGGTATGCAGTCTCTAGACTCCATTACGCACGGATTCCGAAGACGCAAGCAACTGATCGTGGTCGGCGGCGCACCCGGCGCGGGCAAGACGGCCCTGGTGGGGCAGCTCGCGGAGGAATGGGCGGCGACAGTGGGCCCGGTCCACGTCACCAGCGCCGAGATGACCGCTGTTGAGCTCGCCGAGCGGTGCGCCCTGAGACGCCTCAGAAGGCCCCTAGAAGGACCAGGAGCGTCTTGCTTCACTGACATCCAGCGCCTGGCACAGGACCTCTCAGAACTGCCTCTGACGATTCAGGCAAGGGCCGTGACGCTCGACTGGCTGGAGGCTGACCTGCGTCTCTGGAAGGCTCAGAACCCCACCGCATGCGCTGCAATCGTCGACTACCTGCAAATCCTGGACCGCGAGGGTAAAGAGGATGACATCAAATTCATTGCAGACGCCACGCGGCGACTGAAGCGCCTGGCTGGAGAGTTGGAGATTGTCATCGTGTTGCTGTCTCAGTTGACCCGCAGCAGCCGGGAAGCCGGAGAACCCACCCTGTCTTCGTTCCTAGGCGGCACGGCGATTGAAGCTAACAGCGACGTGGCCATTATCCTCTGGACGGACGGGCACGCCTACGTGCTCAAGAATCGCCACGGGGAACTCGGTAAGGCACGCGTCGAATTCGACAAACCCTTCATGACCTTCACGTCCGTAGACCCGGAAGAACTCGAGAACGGCTTCGAATACGTGCCGCTGTGAAAAATTCGTTCGCGCATGTATTGACACGTCGCATTCGACGATGCTACTGTCGCTAGACAGAAATTCAATTCGAATGGAGACGGATACGATGGTTATCACACTTGGGACGCTAGAGTCGGCTGGGGCCTGTAAAGAATGGAGGGACATATTTGCTTACCGCCGCCCACAAGGCCTGACAGTAGAAGGAAAGCAAGATATTGTTGATGCCATCCTGTTCGGAGGATTCGGTCCCGTCATCGGGTGGCTTTTGAGTGAGCGCCTGGGGGTGGTGGACAGAATTGATTTAAGCGGCGCGGACCTGGTCGGAGCGAACCTGCGCGGCGCGGACCTGGTCGGAGCGAACCTGCGCCGCGCGTACCTGCGCGACGCGGACCTGGTCGGAGCGGACCTGCGCGACGCGGACCTGGTCGGAGCGAACCTGCGCGACGCGGACCTGCG
>ERZ724522.119-NODE-119-length-46430-cov-13.078361_pt1 | contig 46430 bp, 53 predicted proteins | sample MGYA00376055_ERZ724522 | MGnify/ENA primary metagenome ERZ724522 (study PRJEB28724, sample SAMN07190884) | wastewater metagenome | isolation source: effluent of sewage treatment plant in Hong Hong | place: Hong Kong | collected 2016-03-17 ... | reverse complement strand
TGTCCGAAAAGAAAAGGGCGGGAGATTTATCCCCCGCCCTTCGCCCTGGTGGAACGCCGCCGCGACTAATAGGCCGTCGCCACAAGCCACCAGAAGCCCAAATTGAGCAGGCCCACGCCTGCGATGCAAACGGTGGCGCGGGTCATAGCTCACCCTTCCCCGCGCGCTGGCGCATGTTCTCGAAAGCGTCGGCGCAGTTGCCGCAATAGCCGTCCCATCCCTCGCCGTCATCGGTTGGGCCTCCACAGTTGCGGCATGGCGGGTCCGCTTCATCGTCGTCTGAAAGTTCGCCAGTCTCCAGCCAATGCTTGCCCTCTTGGTATTTTTCCTCCCGCTCGTCGCGGTCCAGGCCCTCGGCTTCCAGATTGTCGAAGTCGATCAACTCCACATCAACGCCGCCATGCGTCTCAAATTCCGCAACGCCGCCTGACACGCTGATTAGGACGCGGGGCGCGGGATCGTCTGGCATCGCCAGCACCTCGCGCGCCATCGCTTCAAGATCGCCGTACTCGGTGTTGCTGGCCGCGACGGTGCGCGCCAGATAGGTCAGGGCTTCCAGTTTGGTCCTAAAGGTCATGGTTCAGGCCTCGTCGCTCGGCGCAACGCGCTCGCCGTGAACTTCTTCCCACACTTCAAGCGGCTCGCCGCCGTCCATCTGCTCGATGATTTCAGGCACAGTTTGGCCTTCGTGTGCGAGGTAGAAGGTGCAAGCCGTTCCAGCGAAGGCCGAAGGATCGCGGTGCGTGTCGCCAGCCTTTAGGCCGGTGTGGGCACAAATCAGATCGCGCATTTGATTTCCGATGGCCTCAAGCTGGGCGGCAAAGATGGCCGAATGATCGGGCATTAGCTCGTCGATAACGTCCAGCATTTCGTCATTCGTTAGAATTTTTGTCATTTCTCTTTTCTCCGTTGTGACGCACTAGCGCGCCGGTTAGCAGGGTGGGGGAGACGGTCCTGTCGCCTCCCCCGGTGCGCGGTCGCTCCGTCAACGGAGATCAACCGGCGCGCCGCGCCCTGCTAAAAGCCGCGTTCTTGCGTCACGCGGTCTTTCGTTTCGATGTGTCGATGGTATGGACGTTGCCGTTCGTGATGCGCGCCGTGCCTGTCGCCCCTTTACCAGCGCGCGTAGCCTGAACGGCTTCAACAAAGTCTTTTGAGAATGAAAAGGCCGCGTCTGCCGCGCACTTGGATATTGATTGCAGATAGCCCATGCAGGCTTCGCGCTGCACCTTGTCCGGAATTTTCTCAAAGCCGGATCTTTTCAATTCAACAAGCCCATATCCAAGCGTGAAAGCGGACGCCATAAGGGCGAGGTCTTTATCAGCGGGCGGCAATGCGTCGTACATTTCGCGGAACGCGGAAGGCATTTCCTTGTCGATCAGCATTTGAGACATGCGAACGTGCATGTTCGCCGCGAGGCTGACGGCGAGAGAATGGATCAGTGCGAGTTCTCCGTCCTGTCCCATCCCCTTAGCTTCCCTGATGTGGTCGGATATGTCCTCGCGGATTGCTTCCTCCTTCATGGCGTCCGGAATGTTCGCGGTCAGATCGGCGGGATTAAATTTCGTCATGGGTCATTTCTCCGTTGTGGTTTGTGGATCAGATGGACGAGCCGTCGCGCTCGCCCTGGGGCGATGCGCTGCGTTCGTGCGTGATGATGATTGTGGTGGTGGGCTGGTGGTGCTTTGGCTCGATGAGCCAGACGACTAAGAAGATTGCGAACAGAACAAGCGTGATGTTGTCCGCAATTTCTTCCGGTCGGCTTTGCGGCGTGGCATTCCAGCCGAAGCAGATATTTTGTCCGATACCGAAAACGAGAGCGCATAGAAGCGCGGCGTTGGTGTAGGTCATGGCGTGTTTTCCGTTGTGTTGTGGTGATGGATGGACAGGACATTGTGAACGAGTTGCCGCTCGTCTTTCGTGTTGAACGACAAGGCGGCAACCAAAAAGATGGACGCTAGAATTGTGAGGATCAGCAGAACGCCGCCCCCAACATCCAGCGCCCACACCCAGGCGGAGACGCGCTCCGGTTCGGGGATATAGACGCCTTCAATGGTGAGGCTGTTGCGATAGTTGCGGCGCGGGCGGATCATTATGCGGCCTCCTGCATCTGTTCGGTGAGTTCGGCCATCGTGCGCTCAAGCCACGCCTTCGGATCGTTCACCAGTTCGTCAACCACGCAGATTGACGGGATAGCCAGCACATCGGAAACGTGCAGGAACGATGCGAGACAGATTGCGCGGAAGTTCTTCTGCACCGTGGTGAAGTCCTGGTGGGGCCAGCTTCCGCCCGATCCCATGGCGTGACACAGGCCATAGCCAATGCCGCGCACATGCGCCGCGTGGGTCAAAAAATGCGCCGCGTGGGCCAAATCAAGCGGAGCCGTCTCCACACGCGCCGCCAGCCAAAAGCCCTTCACCCTCTCGTTGCGCGTCCAGGGTGAGCGGAGCTTGAACCAGTCTTGCGCGCCCAGGCCAGTCGCCACCCAAAGCTCAACGGGGCGGATTTCAGACAAGGCGCGCAGCAGCGCCAGCACGGTAATCCCACGCTGAAAGATTTTATCAGCGGAGATTGCGGCGGAGCATGTCGGGTCATAAACGATTGCGATAGGCGCGTACTCGTCTTTTGTCCTGATCTTGCGGCGCATGTTGAGAGGATTTCCGGACAGATAAACCGGCGTCACTGGCACAGCCCCGGCGACGTCCAGCACAAACCCGCGTCGCGCTGTTTGCGGCGTGTAGTTCATCTCGGATAAGAGCCGGTCGGCCTTCTCGACGGCGGAAAGATCGCCTTCGCGCGTCAGGCGCAAGGCTTCCTCTGCGGTCCTGACGCCACCATACCAGCGCGGATTGCCCTGCATGTGGCTGGCAACAAGGGGCAAGCCTTTGTCGCGCGCCAGATCGTGCAATTCGGACGCATCGCAGAATGTCCAGCGGTCCAGCGCGCCCTTGGCGACAATTTCGGGTGTCTCAATGTCGATAGTGTGCATGTTAGGCCACCTGACGGCGTTGGTCGGGAGTGAGCGAAGCGAGGTAGGTCATTTCCATAACCTCTTGCTTCGAGAAACCGGACGCCAGCAACGCAGCGCCGCCGATAGAGGCGCGGGGCGTGATCGCCACCTTTAGGCCCACGCTGCGAGCCTTGGCGCGCGCCGCCTGGACCTGACGGGCCCAGTCGGCATTGCCGCAAATCTCGCGCTCTAATTCCTCGTCATAGTCGAAATGGATTTTGACGGGGAAGCGGTCCAGGAAGGCGGCGTCGATCTTCGCGCGGCCAACATATTCAGCCGTCGCGCCTTGGCCCCAGGTGTTCGCCGCAACAAAGATGCGATTGTCTTTGTGGCGCTCCAGCGGGCCGCAAGGGAAAGAGGCGTGACCGTTCGCCAGCGCGGCGTTCAGAGCCAGCAGCGCCGCATTGTCCGAGCCGTCCACTTCGTCGAACAGATAGCCGCAAGCCGCGCCATAGGCCCGATAGAAGGCGGTATCATGGAATTTGCCGCCAGCGTCGATAAAGCCCGTCAGTTCATGCGGCATGGACAGCGCGCCGTTATGCTCAAAGCCGATTTCGAGGGCTTTGCATCCATCGGACACGGCGCGCGTCTTGCCAGAGCCAGCGGGGCCAGTGATCCAGATATTCGGGACATAGCCGGAAGCATCGCGGGCAGTTGCGGCCTTTAAGAGCGTGGCGAATTTCGGATGGTGACGGCCTTCGATGCGGCCGATCAAATCACCCTCGCGGCGAACTTCGATCACCAGGGGCGCGCGGTTGGCAATGTCGTTGATCTTCGCCATGAGTTCGTCGCGGGCGATGTGAAGTCGCTCTGCGATCATTTCGCCAACGGCCTTGCGGTCCAGTTCGGCGGGCTTGTTGCCGCCCAGGGCCGTAATCATCGCCAAGGCTTCGGCCAGCTTGCGGCTGGCTTCTTCGGCGTCGTTGTTCCTGGCTTTGGCCTTGACGGCTTTGCTGTCCGTGTCGATATCGCCCAGCAAATCGTCGTCCGCCTCGTCCTCGTCGTCGTGAAAGTTGTCCTGTTCCTGGCGCTGTTCCTCGCTCATGCCGCCATTGCTAAGGGTCCGCATGAAAGCCAGTTGCGTGTTGGACGTGTCCGCATAGACCTTGCGCAAGTCGTCCAGGCCGAGATTTTGGACATAGGTGGAGCGCAAGCCCATCGCCACCAGCCACGCGCGGACATGGGTGCGATTGTCGCTGTTGATGTTCCTCACGCCGTAGGGGCGCTTGCCGCCTAAAGCCTGTTCGACGGCTTGTAGCGCCGCTTCGGGTGTCATGGGGGTTCTAGCCATTGTGTGTCTCTCCGTTTGGTTCTCATTGCCGGGCAGGACGCCCGCCATAACCGGGAGCGGTGAAGCCCCCGGCTAAAGCTGGCGTCCTATTCGGCGGCGGGCTGCTCGCGCCTGATGTGGACCGGCTTGCCCGCGTGGATTACAAAGCCGTGCGGCGTGTCCTCGGTGCGGCCCTGGGTGAACTCGCCAGTGGTGACCAAATCGGTCCAGGCGGTCAGGACTTCGATACCTTGGATGGTGATGTTCTTGTTCAGGCCCACCGTCTCGCCGTCAGCGTGGCCCAGGACAAGCGCAGCGCCGACAATGGGAGCGCCGTTGAAATTAAAGACGGCACGGCCAGCGGACATGTTGCCTTCTTCGTCAAACCAAAGATCGGCGCGGGGCGTGAGGCGCAAGAGTTCGACGGTGCCGGAAAAGGCAGGATCAGCGATGGTCAGGCTGCGGCGCATGGCGGTCAGCGTGTCGATTACTTCGCTCAATTCGATTTCGGTGATGGTCTTGGTGTTGGGGTTTATGAGGATGCCGCGCATTGGTTTTTTCTCCGTTTCGGTTGTAGAACGCGAAGGCAGGACGCCTGTCGCGTCGTTCAACATATTCGGAGCTTGGACAACATGTCCAACAAAAAAGACAAGACGTTCAACAAATCTTCGGACAGTGACTCAGAAGGCGCAGTCGTCCCGGCGGACGGTCGGACGCTGACGGACAAGCAACAGGCTTTCGTGCAGGCGTTCGCGGGCGGTCCATCGGCGGGTAACGCCACGCAGTCGGCTGTGGTAGCCGGATACTCACAAAGCTCGGCGGGCCAGATTGGGTGCGCCCTATTGAAACTTTCCCACATAAACGAGGCGATTGATATTGCTCTCCGTGAAGCTGTGGGTGCGCGCCTGTCCGCAAAAGCGGTCGCCACCATCGAGCGCATCCTGGATGATCCGGACGCATCGGACAGGCTCAAGGGCGAACTGGCCGCGAAAGTGGTTCAATTCTCCGGACTGGCGGAACGCGCCCAGGCGCAAAAGACCAAGGAAACCGGCCTCGGTGGGCAACGGCTCGGTGAACTCACCCGCGAGAAGCTGGAGCAGATCGTGGCGCGCGGAGCGGCGCTCCTGGCGGAGCCAAAGACCATAGAAGGCAGCTTTAGTGCGCATGATAGCGCCCAGGCTGTGCCGGAAGCGGCCGAATAATCCAGGCATTCCGCCAACATATCGGACAGACTTGTCTGCCCAACGTAGGCTTGGCAGGTGGTTGGGGCGGGGTGTTGGCCCTCCCCCTCCCCCAGCCAGGGCGGCCCGCCAGCCCGGTCGCCCGTCCGCCGCCGGCCCGGTCCCCCCTGGGGGCGTCACCCGCGAACGCGCGCAAAATTTCTATTCGGGCCCTCCGAGAAATTTTTGGCCCTGTCGAAACCTTGTTGGACATCTTGTCCACCCTGTTCAACATCGTTCAACATCTGGTAGAGAAAAGGCCGAAGCGCACAACGCGCCGCGCGGGGCTACCAGATGTCGTCACCTCCTGTCCCTTATGACCGTCAGGCCAACTTCACGGACTGGTCCTCGACCCACCCCGGACAGCAGCAGCCGGGCGTCGATCTGGACAAAGAGTTCGACGCCATCCGGACGGCCCTGAACAAAGAGATCAGCCGCCTCCTTGAGATCCAGCGGTCGGACGGCAAGCTCGCCAACGCCATCGTGACCCGCGACAGTCTCGCGGCGGACGTGCCCCTAGGCTTCGGTGCGCCAACAACCTGGGCGCCGGACACGGCCTATGCCGTCAACGATACCGTCTTCGACGATGCGAAGTTCTGGCTCTGCAACACGGCCCACACGTCCGGAGCGGCTTTCGCCGCCAACGCGGCAAAGTTCTCCCTGATCGCGGACCTTGGGTCGGGAGCGGTGGACGCGGCCGCAAGCGCCCTCGCCGCTGCCGCGTCGGCAACCGCCGCGCTCAACAGCGCCAATGCGGCGCACGCTTCGGAGCTGGCCGCAGCGGCGTCAGCAGCCGCTGCCGCAGCCTTCGACAGCAGCCTCTATCTGACCAAGGCGAACAATCTGGCCGCCGTAGCCAACCCTGCCACGGCGCTTGCGAACCTCGGCGCGCGCATCGGCACCCTGAAAATCTTCTCCGGTGGCGCTGATCCTGCGGCGACCGCTCAAGCTGGCGACATCTGGACCGGCTGATGGGACTGCTGCTCAAACCGACTACGAAGGTGAAGCGCATGCCCGGCTCGAACGGAGCCGGCACGGACATCACGTTCTGGAAGGACCGCAACGCAGGAAACACGGCCTGGACGGACAGGTCTTTTATCAAGCGCCGCAACGCGACGAACGATGGATGGATCTGGGAATTCTCCAAGCCTACGGCCGTGCTGTCCGGCGGCGGCGCCAGAACGGGCAGCGGCGCGTCCGGAAGCGGCACTGTCTCGATAGACGCTTATGTTACGGCGGGCGGCGTTCATTCCGGAAACCTGTCGCGCAAGTGGAAGCGCAGCGGGACAGACAATGGGTTCGTGATTGATGACGACACGGCGGTCCATCCCGGTTGGTCAAAAAACTTTACCGGCGTTGCCAATGGCAGCACTTCGGCGGGCCTGAGCGAAAGCTGGTACTGCGAAGTCACCGACATCGACACGGGCGCGGTCTATCAAACCGACGCCATCACGATTGGCCCGCTGGCTTGGCAGAACACCACGCCAGCCTTCTCGGCGCACACCAATACCTACACCAGCGGGTCCGGCACCGAATATGTCCCACCCGGCGCAGCCACGCTCACCATCCGTCGCGTCGGCGGCGCAGGAGGCGGCGGCAACGGCGTCTATAATTCCGGCCTGGGCGACTACAAGGGCGGCAATGGCGGCGGCTCTGGTGCCTACACGACACAGACCATCGCCATCGCCCCAGGCGACTGGAACGCGCCGATTTATTGGGCGGTCGGTGCGGGTGTGTCGCTATGGCCGAATATCGGCGGCACATCATCGACAACCGGCTATGTCGCGGCCGGGTCGGTGAGCGGCAACGCCCCTGGTGGCACGGGCGGCGCATCTGGCGCGACTGTTGTTGCCGGCTCCAGCAAGGGCGGCACGCCGAACGGCAATGACGGCACCAACGGCAGCTTGGGCGCGCACGGCAACGGCGGCGCATCGCCTTACGGCGGCTACGGCAAAGGCGGCGATGGCGGCTATCCGGGCGGCGGTCAACTCGGCGGCGACGGCGCAATCATCTTCGAGTGGGGCTGATGATGAGGAAAGATCCCGAACGCCACATTCCTCATGCGCTGATCGCGCTCTTTGCGGTCCTCGCCATCATCCTCCTTCTGCTGCTGTCTGGCTGCACCACCAAGGTCGCCATTCCGCGCGAAGGGCGTCATCTGGGCTCTGTGCCCATCCAAGAAATCGAACAGTGCCGGGCGCAGCCCGACTTTCCGGGGTGCGAAAATGTTGGCCGATGAAGTGCGTCATCTGGACAGCCTGGCGCGGCGCGTTTTCATCTACACGCCGGACGGCAAGACCGACGAGTGGCGCAGTCACTCCTATGAGGCGTTGAATGGCCTGCCGATCCGCGACGATTGCGACGGCCTCGCTTCGACGGTGGTTGAACTCTGCTTCAAGGGCGGCGCCAAGCTGTCCGATTTGTACCGCATCGCGTGCTTCGCTTCGTCGGACGGCAGCGGCCACATGGTCGGCTGCATCGAAACTTCCGACGAAGGCTTCCTCATCATCGGTGACACGTTCCGCTCTTCCTACAAGGCGGCGCAAATTCTTCACAAGCCGAACATCTATCGCCGTCTCACCTCGCCCGATTGGCAAGTAGGCTTCCCGTTCGAGATCGTGGAGCGCGGCAAATGAGCGTCTTCACTGTCCGGCGCTTCGCTCAAGACGATCAATCTTCCATCGCGCGCTGGTTTGGCCCCGGTGGCGCGCCGCTCTGCTATGCCTTGGAGCCCGGCTACAAGCGCGAGCCGCATCCGATCATTCCGTCCGGAAAGTACGAGCTGAAACTTCGCACCTTTGGCGATAAGCACAAACAATATCTCAAATGGTATGGCCCGGATTTTCACAAGGGCATGATTGAGATCGCCAACGTCCCCGGCCGCTCGGATATCTTGCTCCATGTCGGCAACACGATTGCGGACACCGAAGGCTGCTCGCTTTGTGGCGAAAATCCGGTCGATCCGCGCGCCTCGAATTCTCATCATTGGGAAGTCGCGCGAAGCCGCGTCACATACGAAAAGATTTATCCCATCATCCGCGACGAAATCCTCAGCGGCCCCACGGGGCTTTTCATCATCCCTATTGGAGCGGCCGAAGCATGACCGGCGAAACTGAACGCACACATTTGACGCCGGACGAGGTAAACATCCTCGTTGACAAGGCCGTTCGCCGCACGCTCACGACGCTGGGCGTCGATATTTCCAACACCGAAAAGCTGCTCCATGTGCAGGCCGATTTTGCCTATATGCGCAAATCCCGCCTTGGCGCCGAAGAAGTGAACAAGTGGGCAAAGCGGTCCGTGGTCGGCGCATTCATCAGCGGCGCGATCTACATGCTGTTCACCGGAATTCGCGCATTCCTGACCGCCAAAGGTGTCGCGCCATGAGCAATATCGGACAAGTTGAGACGCGCAAACTGGAGCGAATGGTCATCGCCGCGCCGCTTTCAACCTGGGCGCTGTTCGGCGCCGGCATCGCCATGTCCGGAATGGTGATGGGCATGGTGACGGTCCTTTGGCTTGGCGGCTGGTCAGCCGCCTCCGAAAGCATGCGGATCAATTACATCGGCATCCTGGCGATCATGGTTTCGCTGGATCTGATGGCGGTCATAGCCGCGCTCGCCAAGGCCCGTGTCGAAGCCAAGCTGCCCGGCGGTCTGGACTTCAATGTCAACTCCAGCGGTCCGGATGCGCCGCAACCGTCCGTCAAAGTCTCGGCGGAGGTCCGTCCGCAATGAAGCTCCCGTTCACAATCACAGACCAAGTGAAAGCCGCGCTCTATGTGGCGGGCGCGGTCGTCATCGCCATCGTGTTCGGATGGATCGGCTGGAAGCTGTTCTTTGCGGACCATCAGGCCCAGCTCAAATCCGAGCAGGCGCACGTCCAGGCGGTCAAGAAAGTTGGCGACGCCATGTCGGAGGCCGGCGCGAAGGCGGCCAACACCGTCGCCGGCTCCGCCACCAAGGAAACCATCATCCACGAAACAACGCGAGATCACTATGTCGAAATCACCAAGCAGCCCGGCGCGGACGATCCGGTCAGCGATCCTCTTTTCGATGCTTTCACTCGGTCTGTCTGCATGCGCAGTAGCGCCGCCGATCTACCTGACTGCCAGCGATTGCAGAAAGCTGATCCCCGATGAGTGGCGCAAAGGCGTGCCCAGCGCGCCGCTCCCGAAAAGAAAAACGGCAGGAGAGCTTGCGGCCTTCGGTGATGCGCAGACCGGCCAGCTCGATATTGCAAACGGCCGCTTCAAGGACACGGACGAAATCCAATCGAATTGCGAAATGCTTTTGAAAGAGGCGGCGGCGCGCGTCGAACCGCGCCCCTGGTACAGATTTTGGTGACGAAGACCAAAGCCCCTGACGTAACCGCGCAGATCGCGCGCAACGCTGTCGAACAACATGTCGGCAAGCGCACCGTCGCGTCCGACGCGGACTTGCGCCCCGATAGCGTCACGCCTGAGATCGCGTATGCCGCCGCCAAGCGCATGCTCGCGGTCCACAAGGCGCGCGAAGAACTTCTGACGTTCACCCAGCTTATGATGCCGGACCCGAACAATCCGGACGATCCTGAGTTCTCGCGCTATCAGGCGCAGCACTTCCACACGCTGCTTGCCGAGGCGCTGGAGAAAGTCGAGCGCGGCGAAATCCTGCGGCTCATCATCACGCTTCCGCCGCGGCACGGAAAGTCTCAGCTCGCCAACTGGGCCTTCACGGCTTGGTATATCGGACGCAATCCATACAACTCGATCATCACCGCGTCCTATAACGAAGGACTGGCGGAGGAAAGCGGCAGCAAAGTCCGCGAATACATCACCTCTCCTATGTTTGCCCAGGTCTTCCCGAATTGTCACCTTCGCAATGGCTCGAAGGCGGTTGACCGGATGCAGACCGTCGAAGGTGGCATCCTGTCCTTTACTGGTATCGGCGGCACCATCACCGGCCGAGGCGGCGATATTCTCATCATCGACGATCCGCTCAAGGGCGCGGCCGAAGCGGACAGCCCGACCACGCGCGAAAAGCAATGGACGTGGTTCACCCAGGATATGATGTCTCGCCTGATGACGGACATGGGCGCGGTCATCATCATCATGACCCGCTGGCATGAAGACGACATCGTTGGCCGGCTCACCGACAAGAAGAACCCCTGCTACAACGCTGAGGAAGCGGCCAACTGGCACATTCTGCATCTGACCGGCCTTGCCGAGCCGGGCGATGTCCTGGGGCGCAAAAAAGACGAAGCCCTTTGGGAAGAACGCCACAGCGCCAAGCGCCTGATGGCGATGCGCCGCCTCAATCCGCGCGGCTTCAACGCCAACTATCAGGGCCGCCCAACGCCTGTCGATGGCGTGTTCTTCCGCCGCGAGTGGATGAAGGGTTATCGGCTTGAGGATCTTCCGGAAAATCTCCGCATCTATGCCGCATCGGACCACGCTGTCGGACAGAAGCAGGAGAACGACAAGACCTGCCTGATGTGCGTCGGCGTCGATGCGAAAGACAATATCTGGATCTTGCCCGATCTTTATTGGGAGCGGTCCGGAACCGAAACGCTGGTCGAGCGCATGATCGACATGATGTCGCTGCACAAGCCGATTGTGTGGTGGGCGGAAAACGACCACATCATGAAATCAATCGGACCGTTCCTCTTTAAGCGCATGCAGGAACGCAACGTCTATTGCTCCGTAGAGCCGATCACCGCCGTCAAAGACAAGCGCCAGCGCGCCCAAGCGATCAAGGGCCGCATGTCAATGGGCATGGTCCGCTTCCCGACCTTCGCGCCTTGGTGGGGCGATGCGATGGACGAAATGTTGAAATTTGACCGCGGTCGCCATGACGACTTCGTGGACGCGCTCGCGCATGTCGGACGCGAAATCGGACGGCTCGTCGGTGCGCCGATGGCCGCGAACGAGAACATCAAAGAACCGAAGCCGGGGACGATGGCCTGGACCAAGTGGGCGTCGCGCTACGAGCGGGAACAGAAAAAACTAAAGACCGCGATGGGCGGTTTCTGAGGGCTAGACAATGAACACTTTCGACAATGACGGTGACGAAATCCACAACGGCAGCGATCCCGTTGCATCGAGCCTGCCCGCCGAACAGCAAAAGTCCGGCGTCCAGCGCGACACCAACGACACTCCCGACCAGGTAAAAGAGTTGGTCACGAAGCGAATTGCGGACGTGAAGCGCGCGCGGAAGTTTTGGGAAAAAGACTTCAAGCGCATGCGCAAAAACATGGACATGCTCATCGGCATTCAGTGGGAGGGCCAGGAAAATATCGACGACGAAGACCGCTACATCGCCAACATCATCCAGCGCCACGTCCAACAGCGCACGGCTGCGGTCTATGCGAAGAACCCCACGGTCGTCGTCCGCCGCAAGGAGATGATGGACTTCATGATGTGGGATGAAAATCCCCTCACCTATCAGATGGCGTCGCAGACCGTGGCGATGGCAAATCAGACCATGATGGCGGCGGCGTCGGGTGATCCCCAGGCTGTCGCTCAGGTGCAGCAGGCGATGGCAAATCCCAATGTCGCCCAAGAGCTGATGATTGCCAAAGAGCTTCTGTCCGATATTACCAAGGGCTTCCAACGCCGCGCTGCGTCGGATCGCGTCTGCCGCACGACCCAGATTTATTTCAAGAACAAGGTTCTGGCGCAGCAATATCCGCCCTTCAAGGCCAGCATGAAGCAGACCGTGCGCCGCACGATGGCGACCGGCGTTGGCTATGTGAAGCTGGGCGTGGTGCGCGGGATGGAAATGTCCCCCGATGTCATCAAGGGCATGGCGACGCTGCAAGAGCAGATGGCGACCATCCAGAACATGATGGCAAACATCATCGACAAAGACCCGCAGATGGCGGAGCTGTCGGCGGAGACGGAACGCCTGCGGCTGGCGATGGACGGCCTCCAGAAAAAGCCCGAAGTGATTTCGCAAGAGGGGTTGGTGTTCGACTTTCCGTCATCGACCTCGATCATTCCGGACTGGCGCATGCAGCAGCTTCAAGGATTTGTCGGCTGCGAATTCGTGGTCGAGGAATTCATGCTGTCCACCGACCAGATCCAGAAAATCTTCAAGGTCGATGTCGGCAAGAATGTCACCAAATACAGCCCGGAGAACAGCGCCGAGCCGCTGGTTGCTGGCACCGAGAAAGACAAGGAAGGCGGCGTATGCTGCTGCTGGCTGATGTATGATCGCACGGACGGCCTCACCTATTGGCTGTGCGACGGCTACGATGATTTCCTTGAGCCGCCCTGCCCGCCCAAATTGAGCCTGGAGCGGTTTTTCCCCTGGTTCCCGCTGGCGTTCAATTATCTCGAACACCACAAGCAGAAATTCCCGCTGTCCGATGTCTTCCTGCTGGAGCATCAGCAGCGCGAATATAACCGCGCCCGCCAGGGCCTCCGTGAGCAGCGCATCGCCAATCGGCCCGTTACCTATGTTGCTGCGGGCATTTTGGACAATGAAGACCGCACCAAGATTGAAACCCGCCCCGCCAATGCAGTCGTCCAGATCAAGGCCTTGGCGCCCAACCAGAAGATCGAAGATGTGCTGCAAGCGGGGAAGCCCTCGCCTATCGATCCGGCGAATTACGACCCCACCCCCACCTTCCAAGACGTGCTGCGCGTGGCCGGCACCCAGGAAGCCAATCTGGGCGGAACGTCCAATTCCACGGCCACCGAAAGCTCCATCGCGGAGTCGAGCCGCATGTCGTCCTTGCAGTCCAATATGGACGATATGGACGACTTCCTGTCCGAGCTGATGCGCGCAGCCGGCCAAGCGGCCTTCCTGGAGATCAGCGCCGACGAAGTGAAAGCGGTCGTCGGACCCGGCGCAAGCTGGCCCTCGCTCTCGGCCCAGGACGCGGCGAATGAGTATTTCGTCGAGATCCAGGCGGGCAGCTCTGGCCGTCCGAATAAATCGGTCGATGTCCAGAACATGACCCAGATCGCGCCGATCCTGCTCCAGATCCAGGGGATCAATCCGCAATGGCTGGCGAAGCAGCTTTTGATGCGCATGGACGACCGGCTCGATCTCACGGACGCCTTCCTGGCGGGCCAGCCGTCCATTCAGACCCTCAACGCCCTGGCGTCAAAGCCGCTTGGGCAGGGCCCGAAAGAGCCGGACGGCGACGATCCCAATACCCAGGGCGCCGAAGGAAGCCAGAACGCCGAAGCCGCGTCCGGAACGCCGGGGGCCCTGGGTCCGATGGCGGCCAATGCGGCGCCTCCGGGGCTCAACGCGTCCGCTCCCGTCCCTATCGGCGCGTGACTTTGTTGATCGACACGCCGGACAGTTGACCGGACATTCTACAAGATATAGGTTCCAACCACGACGCATTGCGTCGAATAGCCAGAGGGGCGCTAAATGAGTGGATCGGGCTCGCCGGCCGACCGCACCGGAGTAGAGGACACCAACACCAATCTGGACACGCCGGCCAGCGCGTCCGGAGACGTGGCGGCGGATGCCTCCGGTTCTGGGGACGCTAATCTCTCCGCCGATGCCTCGTCCGCATCAGGCGAAAAAAAGCCGGACGCTAAAGACGCGCCAAAGCCCACTCTCGCGGATGTCGTCAAGACCGCCGCAGAAGCCAATGGCGAAGGGAAATCGTCCACCCCAGCAAATGACGGGAAAGACAAGCCCGAAGGAACGCCGGACCCCGCGAAAGCGGAAGCGCCGCACGATCCCAAGGATGACGAGAAACTTCCGTTCCACAACCATCCCCGCTGGAAACAGGTGATCGGTGAAAACGCCGATTTCCGGAAACAGATCGAAACGCTCGCCCCGCAGGCGGAGCAGTACGAAAAGATCCAGTCCTTTATGGACCAGCATCATCTGTCCCATGACGAAGTGGGAGAGCTGTTCGTAGTCGGCGCAATGGCGAAGGCGGGCGACCCCCGCGCTCTCCAGCGCATCGACGAATTCCGTGACCGTCTGGCGACGGCCATTGGCGAAAAGCTCCCCCAGGACATTCAGGACAGGGTGGACAGCGGAGAGATCACCGAAGCGGCCGGGAAAGAACTTTCCAGGCTGCGCGCGAAGGACGCGAAGGCGACCGCTGATGCGGATCGCAATCGCCAACAGAGCGATGAAGACCGGCAACGCCAAGCCGCCAGCGATCATGCTGCGGCCTGTCAGGCGGCGACGGTTCGGTGGGAGACGGAAGCTCGGAAGACGGACCCCGATTTTGCGAAGAAAGAGAACGCTATCGCGCGTTACTCGCGGGCCTTTGTGCAGGAACGCGGCTTCCCAAAAACCGTCGATGAGGCTGTCCAGATTGTGAAGGACGCCTACGCCGAGGTGAACAAGGACTTGGGCGCCATCATTCCTGCGAAGAAACCCGTGAGCCATGTGCCTAGCACCCCGTCCTCACATGGCGCCAAGACGAAGCCGAAAAATCTGCTCGAAGCGGTAACGCAGGCAGCGGCCCAGTAATAGCGCCTTCGCAAGAAGGTTCACTCCCATGCCGTTTACGGCTGCACAGATCCAGAACATCGCCAATGCGGCGCTGGATTTCTACATCGAGGGCGGCGCTCTCGATCAATCCGTTCAGGACAAGCCCCTGCTGAATGCGCTGATGAAGCGCACGAAGACCTTTCCGGGTGGCAAGGAAAATATCTCAATCCCGTTGAAGGGCGGGCGTGGCAAAGACCGTGGCGTCTCCCTCCAGGGCTACGAGCATGATGATACCGTTGGTTACTCCAACCCGGCGAACATCAAGCGCGTTGTGTTCCCCTGGAAGGAAATCCATTCGGGCATCCAGTTCACCGGCACCGAACTCAAGAAGGACGGTATCTCGGTGGTGGACAGCACGACCGGCGCCAAGACCGTCGAACACAGCCAGCGCGAGCTGACTGCGCTCACCGGCATTCTGGACGACAAGCTGGACAGCATGGCGAAGGCATGGTCCGAGCTTTTCAACGAAATGCTGTGGCTCGACGGCACCCAGGACAGCAAGCTCATCGCGGGCGTGATGTCGATGGTCACTCAGTCCCCCGCGGTCGGTTCGACCGGCGGCCTGGACCGTGCCCAGGCTTCTTACTGGCGCAATGACGCGCTGGTGGGCGCCAACAAGATCGTCTCGTCCGTCGCCAACCAGACGCTCACCAAGGCCCTGCGGTCGCGCGTGCGCCAGCTTCACCGCTACGGCGGCAAGCCCAGCCTCGTCCTGTGCGGATCGACCGCGCTGGACAAGTTGGAAGCCGAAGTCGCGGAGAAGGGCATCTACACCCAGCAGGGCTTCGTGAAGGGCGACAAGAACGACATCGGCATGGCGACGATCTCCATGCGCGGCGTCGGTGACTTCCAGTACGATCCCACGCTGGATGATCTGGGCATGCAGGACTTCATTTACATGCTGGACCCGAGCCATCTGGTCCTGCGTGTGATGGAAGGCGAGGACAAGAAGACCCACGCTCCCGCCCGCCCCTACAACCAGTACACTTACTATCGCGCAATGACCTGGACCGGCGGCCTGACCGTCGATCAGCTCAACTGCCATGGCGTGTATCAGGTTGCGTAATCGTTGATCGACATGACGGACGGCAATCCCGCCGTCCGTCATTCGGTCCCTTAAGGCCCCTCCGAAGGGGGCAGAAAGTGAAGCCTACCAATGTCTCTCAAGACCGTTTCAGGCGTTCTTGCCGCAGCCGTCGCGGATGGCGCGACCTTCGCCGTCAACTATCCGTCCGGTTATACCCGTGGCGATTTCATCCCCGGCGTCGATCACCGCTTGGTTGTCAATCAGGTTGAGCTGAAAGCGCCCAACAAGATCACCCTCTCGTTCGGCGCCTCGTCCGTCACCATCACCAACAAGACCGGCGCGGCTTTCCCCGTGGGCGCGGCGTTCGTGTTCCAGTTCGAGGTTCCGGGCAACGACAGCGGACAGCTTGCCAATGGCGGCAAGACCCGCATGTCGCGCGTCATGCCCTGGCCCATTCGCTATGTGAACCTGGGCTCGCCTCTGGCCTTGTCCGCTGCCGGCATTCGTGCCGCTGCGGCCGTGGCTGGTGCAGGCGCGCTGGCTGGCCTTCTCGTCACCACGCTCGATGTTCCGCGCGCGCTGACCATCCTGTCTGCCGGCAATGACAGCGGCATCACCTTCACCGTCGCCGGTAAGGACGCCTATGGCAATGCGATGGTGGAAGTCATTACCGGAGCCAATGCCGGCACCGCTGCTGGCAAGAAGGCGTTCGCCTCGATCACCTCGATCACCGCGTCCGGCGCCGCTGCCGGCAACGTGTCGGTCGGCTGGGGCAACGTGCTGGGCCTGCCGGTCTATCTGCCCAACGCCGCCCACATCCTGAAAGAACTTCAGGACGGCGCGTCCGCAACTGCGGGCACCACCGTCGCAGGCGATCAGTCCTTCCCCTCGGCCACCACGGGCGACGTTCGCGGCACCTATGTCCCCAACTCCGCTCCGGACGGCACCAAGGCTTACGGCCTGCTGTGCGCCCTGCCGGACCCCGGATACCTGGGGGCCGATCAGTACGCCGGCTAACGCTGGTTGAGGTGTGGGGTGGCGGGTTTTTCCGGATTGACGCCGCCCCACATTCTTAACAATCCGGCCAGGAGAGAAGCATGCAGCGCGTAAGATGTCTGGTCCGCCTCAATGGCGACCTCAACAACACGGTCCAGAAGGAGGGCGTCAGCCCTGCCGAGATCGTCATTCTCAACGATATTCATGGCGGCACGGACGGCGAAGCCGTGGTCAACATTCAACCGACCCACATGGACAAGGACAGCCACGCCAAAGAGCGCGGGCGTCTTCGCGGCATCTACGGTCATCATGTGGTGGACCGCTTGTTCCCCGGCGAATTTTCGCGCCTGCCCGTCACCTTGAAGGATCTGGAGCAGATCACCGGACAGGGCGCCGATGAAGACTTCGATGGCGAAGAAGAAGGCGACGAAGGCGACGAGAGCGACCAGCCGCAGGAAGGCGAAACGGACGAAGCTGCCGCCAAGCGTGCAGCCGAAGCCGCGCGCAAGCGCGCTGCTCGCGCCAAAGCCAAGGCCGACGCCGCTGCCGCCGCCAACGCTAACCAAGGGGGCAACGAGAGCTAATCCCTCTCGGCACTCATGCGCGGAACCACGCTCAACGCACTGATCCAGAAGCTCCGCCTCGAACTCAAAATCGCGGAGTCTCCCGCCTTGGGTAAAAACACCCGTGGCAGTCATGCGAATGCGCTGCGTTCCGCGCAAGAGCGGCTTTATTCCGATTGGGATTGGCCGTTCAAAAATATCTACCGCGATGTGACACTCGCGGCCGGTCAGCGGTATTACGCGCCGCCGGCCGACATCGAACTCGAAGGGCTCCGCAAGGTCGAGCTGTTCTATTCCGGACAGTGGTACGAACTCACGCGCGGCATCCGGACTGAAGATTACAACATCTTCAATTCCGACCTCGACGAACGCTGCGACCCGGTTTTGAGCTGGGATGTCTTCAACGATCCGGACGGCGGCGACATGATCGAGGCATTCCCGATCCCCGCCAGCAATGGCGCGCTGCTGCGCTTCCACGGCACGAAAAAGCTCTCTCCGCTCATTGCGGACAGCGACAAAGCGGATCTGGACGATGACCTTCTGGTCCTGACGGCCGCCGTGGACTTCGTGAACCGCGCGGATCGCCAAGCCGCAGAGGCGAAGGCGCAGCGCCGATATTTCACGCTGCGTCGGAACCTGTCCGACAACAGCACCTTCATCAATGGCGGCGGTGTCGATCCGACCGAGAGCCGCCCGCGTCGCCGCCCGCCTCAAATCGTCATCACTCCCGCGCGAACCGGAGGCTGACGTGTCTTATTTCGTGGTGGAAAACTTCGGGCATGGTTTGGACCGCCGGAAGCACATCCTCTCACTTCCGCCTGGATCGCTCTATGTCGGCCGCAACGTGAACATCAATCGCGGCGGCGAGATCGAGACGTGCAAGGATTTCGTCCTGAAATACACCCTGCCGGCCAACACCTTCGGCATGATCGCCGCCGCCGGTCAGCTCTATGCGTTTGGCTCCGTCCCAGATCCCGGCTTGCCCGCCGGTATTCAATATCAGCGCCTCCAGCATCCGTCCGGGCTGGCGATGACGGCGATGGTGTGGGCCTATCCGATCAAAGGGAAAATCTACGCCATTGCCGCCTTCCAGGGTGGCTTCATCACGCATTTCTATAATGGCTCGGTCGTTGCGGACTGGCAGACCGGCGCTGTCGGCGGCGCGATCACCAGCAACGCCGATCTGGCGGGCCGCTTCGCCACGATCATCAATACCGACCCGCGCTTCTCGGCCACCTCGTCCGGAACGGTGGTGACGATTGTGGGCCTGCCCAACGCGGCATTCACGATCTCGGCCAACGCGGTCAATGGCGGCGCGACAGATGACCAGACCGCGACCGTCGCCCTGGTTCAAGCTGCGGCGGCCGGCGTGCCGCAAATCTCGACCGTCACCATTGGCGGCACCTTCGAGGCGGCGGACACGTTCTCGATTGTTCTTGCCGGAACCGCGTTCGGCGGCGCGCCTTCGACTCAGGGCGAGCAAGGCACGGTCATCATCGCCCTGAAAGGCAAGGCGCACTCCGTAGCCGGGCCCAACCTTTTCGGGTCCGCGATTGACGACCCGACCGAATGGAATGCTGGCACCGGCTCATTCGTGATCGACATGTCGTCCCAGGCGGAGGGCGCGGAGCGCCTGACTGCTCTCGGCATCTTTCAAAACCTCCTGGCGATCTTCGCGCGAAACACGATCCAGCTCTGGGCGATGGATGCGGACCCGGCCAACAATGCCGTCCGTCAGGTTCTCCAGAATATCGGCACTATGGCGCCCAAGACCGTCAAAGCCTTTGGCGATCAGGATGTCTTCTTCCTGTCCGATACCGGCTTGCGCAGCCTTAAGACGCGCCTGAATTCGGACACGGCCGCCATGTCGGACATCGGATCTCCGGTCGATCCGCTCATCATCGCGGCCATCGCGGCTGCGGGCGGCGGAGCCTCCAAGGCCATCGGCGCCATTGATCCGGTCGATGGCCGTTATTTGCTGCACATCGGCACCGTGACCTATGCGTTCAGCTTCTTTCCGAACGGCAAGGTGGCCGGCTGGTCCACTTATGAATTCGATCTCCCGATCACGGATTTTGCGATTGTCGGACAGCGGGTTTATGCGCGCGCCGGGGATGTCATCTATTTGATCGGCGGGGACAACAACGCCGTCTATACGCAGCGCGCGCCTTTCGTGAAATTGCCTTTCCTGAGCGCCCGCCAGATTTCCACCTGGAAGCACTTCACTGGCATTGACGTGATTGTGGACGGCGAATGGACCATCAAGGTTGCGACGGACCCCAACGATCCGGATGTCGAAGAAGAAGTCGCGCACGTCACGCAATCGTCTGTCGGCAATGAGGAAGGCCCGGCGATCCCCGTCAACGGCGAAAGCGAAATGGTGTCCCTGAGTTTCACGGGCGAAGGCGACGGCACCTACGCACGCCTCTCGACGGTGGTTGTTCATTATGAGCCGAGGGACGCGGCATGACCAAGATGGCCCTGTCCCCGCTCAATGACGGCGATCTGCTCTACATCGCGCGCAATATGCGGGCGGCGGACCGCGAAGAAATTTTTGCGACTCGCTGGTCCGATAATCCAAACCAGCTCGTCGATGACTGCATGGCCGTCGCGGCGCTGCCCACGTCCTATACCGTGATGGCCGGACTGGAGAAGCCCATTGCTGTCCTGGGCGCGGTCGAACCGTGGCCCGGCGTTTGGGATGTGTGGCTGTTCGCCACTGACGATTTCAAAAAGATCGCGTTCTCGATGACCAAGCATGTCCGCAAAGTCTTCATCCCGACTTTGCTGGAGCGCGGCATGCACCGCGCGCATTGCCGGTCCATCGCCACGCACACTGAGAACCACGAATGGCTTTACAACATGGGCGCGCGCCAGGACGCCACGCGCCCATGCCGAGGGTGGGGCAAAAACGGTGAGGACTTCCTGATGTTCGAGTGGCACCGGGAAGACCTCCTGAAAATGATGGAGGCGGCCTAATGTGCATTTTTGGTGGCGGCGGTGGTGGGGCGAAAGAATTGGCCCGTCAGCAGCAGCAGCAGGCCGATGAGGCCCGCGCCGATGCGGACAAGAAGGCCGCCGCGCTCAAGACCGGCAAGGCCAACATCGACAACGCGTTCTCGATGTTCAATGACGACTTCTTCAACAACATCGCCAAGTCTTATACAGACTACGCGACGCCGCAGCTTGAAGATCAGTACGACCTCGCCAAGAAGAACATCACCTATGCCTTGGCGCGCAATGGCACGACCAACTCATCCATCGCTGGCGATGAATTCGGACAGCTTGCCAAGCAGTACGCCACCAACATCACCGGCATTCAGGGTGCCGGACAGGACTACGCCAACAAGGCGCGGTCCGATGTTGCGTCCAATAAAAACGATGTGACCAATCAGCTCTACGCGACCAACGATGCGGACAGCGCGAACACGGCAGCTCTCGCCGCCTCGAAGGCGCTTGCAGCTCCCGTCAGCTTCTCTCCCCTCGGTCAGCTTTTCACGAACATTGCGGCCGTTGCGGCGCAGAACAAGCTGGCGTCCGACGCGACTGGAGGCGTCGGCGGAGGCGCGCGCCTCTTTGGCTCTAACAATCCGTCCTATGCGGTGCGCTGATGTGTGATCCTATTTCCATTGGTCTTGCGGCAGGCGGTGCGATCCTCAAGAGCGTTGCGGCTGGTCAAGTCGCCGGCGCCCAGAAAAAAGACATCGCCGCATCTGGTGCGAGCTATGAGGCGGAGCGTGCCCGGCAGGCCGGCTTCAACGACACCAACCAGAAAACCGTTGCGGACACGCTGGACAATTATTCGCGTGAAAACTTCGACACCACCAATAACGCCAATATCGACAAGCGCCAGACGGCCTATGTGGCGCCCATTGGGAATATGAATTTCGGTGCGGCCCCAGTGGCGACCGGGACCAGCTCTGCCGTCGCGGAGCGCAACACCAATACTGCCGACGCCGCAAAGTCCTATTCGCTCGGACAGGCATTGGCGAAGGCAAAGCTGGATGCCTATGGCGACACGCAACAGGCGCTTGGCCTGCACTCTGCCGATAACGCCAACAATATCGGACTGACCAACCGTATCGCGTCGAACAGCCAGCGCGCAGAGGGAATACAGCAGGGCACGCTGCAATCGAAACTCCAGGCGGATCAGTCCAAAGGATCGACGCTCGGCGGCCTGGGCGATTTGTTCACGGCGGCGGGAATGATCGCCGCGATGGGCGGCGGAAGCGGATTGTTCGGCGCTGGCAAGGCCGCCGCACTCCCCGGCAATCCCGGCTTCGTCAATCCGTTTAGCAGTCTTCCGAGCTTTAGCCCGGTTTGAGGTGATGACATGCCCGTAGTCTCGAACGGCCTTTATTCAAACCCCGACATGGGGTCCATCGTCAGCAACCTTGGGACTGCGATCTGGGGAAGCCCGGAAGCGCGCATGAAGCGCGACTATTACGACGCCGAAAGTCAGGCGGCTCGCTCGCGCGCCGGAAAATCGGACGCCGAAACGCAGGGCATCATCCTCAAGAATAACGCCGTCCAACAGCTCCCCAGCATTGCAGGGGCCTTCGCTCCGCTACCGGGCGAGACGGCCGATCAGCACGCGGCCCGCATTGGGAACTCCCTTGGCATCTTGCTCCAGGCGGGCGGCGGTAACGCCAGCGAACTCGCAAGCGGCCTCAACACCGGCCTTGGCAGCATCTACGCTCTGGGCAATGACGACGACATGCGCCGCTCTCTTGTGATCGGCGGCAAGATGCCAACCGATAAATTCGCCGGCACGGCGCAGCGCGCCGATGATGTGGCGGCCCGCGATGCCGACGCCCTCTATCGCAAGGACACCAAAGTCGCTGACATCAAGGCGGGCGCCGATCTCGGCGTGCAGAGACTTCGCAATGAAGGCGAGATCGCAAAAGTCCATGCCGGTCCGGTTGTCGCCAAGCGCGGCGAAGATGTCTATCTCGCGCCGGACGATCCGCGCCGCGCGTCCATCGGCAAAGACGGCGTTGTTCATGGCGCACCGACCGTCGATAGCGTGCGCGCCGATGCGGGACAGAGAATTCTGGACCTTCCGGACGGCCAGGCCCCTGGCTCCAATCTGGCGAACGTGTTCTCCGGTGGCGCTGGCTATAAAGGCCCGACAGGGGGAGCCAAGCCCGCCACGGTCAACGGCAAGGCACTCGATGACGCCGTGCTGGCTGGTGCGCGCATGGTGCCGGGCGCGACAACTCAGAACGGCGGCAAGTATGCGCTCGTTCCGGAATTCGAGCAGACCCTTGGTGCCGATAAAGTTGCCGCCGCGCGCAATGCCGCCGCGACGACTTATGCCCAGACCCGCGATGTCCAAAAAGCTGGGCAGGCATATCTGGGCGCGCTTGGCATCCAGCCGGGCGACAGCTTTGCGAAGGGCGGATGGCTTTCGGACAGTCGCATCGTGAAATATCAGCCCACTTCCGCCGCCCCACCCGCCGCCGCTGCGCCCATTCAGATCCCGCCCGCTCCCCAGCGCGAAATCGGCAAGACCTATCCGACGCCGAAAGGCGATCTGGAGTGGACCGGAACCGGCTGGCGCGTCCCAACAGCAAAAGGCCCGGTGTACTGATGCCCCTCGCTATCTTCGCACCATCCATGCCTGTGCAACCCCAGCAACCGGAGTTGTCCGATGCCGAGGTGTTCGGGACAGCTACGACAAGTCCTGTCGTAGCTCCGCCTCCGCAGGCGCACACGCTGGCGCCCGCTGGCGAGTTGTCCGATGCGGATGTGTTCGGCACGGCGACGCCTGCTGCGCCCATCGCTGCACCGCCTGCGCCGGAACAGCCGTCCGCGCTGGAGCGCGTCGGGTCCAATATTGCGGACGCATTCCGCCACACACTCACGGGCGCGGTCGCCAACCTGATCGGCAATGAAGGCAGCTCGCAGCAGATCATCAAAAACTTGCGCGAGCAGGGCCAGAACGAGGCCGCTGATCGCTATGCTCGCGGCCTGGAAGCCCAGCGCGTGCAGACCGAGAATTCGATGCCGGCGTGGGACGCAAGCGGCAGCTTCATCGACAAGGCCAAGGCTGGCGCGGCGGCGCTGACCGGACAGGTGCTTGGCTCAATGGCTTCGCCCGAAGGGCTCATTACGGACATTCCCTTCATCGGAAAAGTCTTCGACCGCGTTGCGGCGCCCGTGATCGAAAAGGTCGCTCCCAAAGCGGTAGCGCCAGCGGCCAGTCGGATCGCCAAGGCCGGCACCACTCAGGCCGTCATCGCCACCGCGACCGACCCCGCCGTCCAGGGCGTCAACATCGCGGCGGGCGAGCAGAAGAATTATGACCCGGTGCAGACCGCCCTGGCCGCCCCGCTGGGCTTCCTGGTCGGCGGCAGTCTGCACGGCTCCGGAGAGGCCATGTCCGCAATGTCGGACGCCTTCCGGTCTTGGCGCGCGGCGAAGGCGGCGAAGGCTGGCGGCTCCGCGAAAGTTGAGCCCCAGGCCGCCCCGACGCCCCAGGAGATCGACGAATTCGCCGGATCGCCGGAAATGGCCGCTTTTATGAAGTCGAGCGGGATCACCAAGTCGGACGATCCGCGCATCATTCAGCTCCAGGACCGCCTTTCCGCCCGCCGGGCGGCTGAGGCCGAGCGCGCGAAACAGCGCCCCCAGGATGCCGGGGGGGCGTCCACGCCTGCCTTCCATCAGGATCAGGCCCGTCTGGCGGCCGAGCGTGAAGCTGTCCAGGACGGCCATGTCGATCAGGGCGCAGCCAGCACCGCCGGTCGGACGCCGCGCGAGCCTGTCCCGGATGTCCTGCCCGTCCGTCCGAATGGTCAGGCGGACACGGGCGACGCGGCGATGCGCGCGGCCCTGGACAAGAACTCTGGAGCCGGCGGCTTGCCTGTCCCGACCGAGCCGCAGCCGAACCGGATGACGCCGGACGAGATCGCCCGCAGCCGCGCCAAGATGGACGGCGGCAACCAGAACACGGCGGAAGCGCCGGGCCGTCTGCTGGGCCAGGAAGATCGCCTGCCACAGACTCCCCAGCAGGCCCAGGAGCAGCGCCAAGCCGGGGCGGCCTTCGATACCGCCGAGGCGCAGCGCGCCCGTGCTGGTGCAGATGTGCGCGACACGCAGCCCGCCGGTCGCCCTCAGGGTGAAGGCCAGCAGCCGGTCGTCCTGGATGACGGCTTTCCGGTCCAGGTCGTGAGCCGCCAGACCAAGACGGTCGATGGCAAGCATGTCGAAATGGCGACCGTCCACCGCTACGACCCGCGGACGGGCCAGCTCGATCCGGACGCGATCCCCTATGAGGTGCCTGTCCGCCAGCTTCGCACGAAGAAATATGCCGTCGATCCGCGTCAGGCCCAGGACTTCGCCGTGCGCGCCGAAGGCCCCGGCAATCCGGAAAACCCCCGCATGGCGACCGAGAAGGTGTCCCGCGAGGCGGACCAGACCTATCGGGCGACCAAGCCGGACCCGAACGAAAAATTCCCCGGCGCCAGCCCCGAAGGCCGCTCACCCTTCCCCGAACAGCCGGAAGGCCCTGGACCGTTCCGCAGCAAGTCCCGCTTCGAGAGCGAAGCCGAGGCGATGCGCGATTTCGAGGAACGCCAGAAGGCCAACCAGGAACAGCCGCGCGCCGATCAGGCCCGTCCCGATGACGCCAAGACCAGCACGGTTGCGGCGGCCCCTGGAGAGGATGGGCGGTTCTCTGTCGATGATCGCGGCTTCGTCGCGTCCGATAAGGGCGGTCCGGTCAAGTTTGCGGACCAGAAGCAGGCCGCCAAATGGATCATCAACCAGGGCCACAAAAAATCTCCCGACCAGATTTTCGAGATCGCCAATCACCCCGGCGGCAAAGGCTTCACCGTGCGAGAGCGCGGCCGTGCCGATGCGAAAGCGGGATCTGAGGCACCGTCTCCGCGCGACATCTCCCCCGCGCGGATCGAAGGGGGCGCACGCGGGACGGAGGGTGAGGCTTCTCCTGGCGCCTCTCCGTCCCGCGAGGCCCGCGACCGTGCCGCCGAAGACGTGGCCCAAATGCGCCAGCCGGCGCCCAAGCGTGGCGAGCAACGGGAAAGCTTGTTCGATGCGATGCGCCGTCACGGCGGCATCAAGGACCAGGGCGGCGATGTTGCCCAGATCATGCAGGACCATCGCGGCGAGCGGTTCAAATCCAAGATCGTCCGTCCGGATGGGAAATCGCCAGACCAAATGCGCGCGGCGCTTCAAGAGGAAGGCTGGTTCGGTCCGACCGATCACGCTGCCCAAGTCGGCTCGCGCCCCGGTGATGAGCTTCAAGACCTTTACGACCTGATGGACCGCGAGGCGCGGGGTGAGAAAATTTACCATCCCGACCATGCCATGACGGACGACGAAGCCGCCCATGCGGCCCGCGCCATGCGCGACGAAGAAATGAACCGCGCGGGAATTACGGACAAGGACAGCCCGGAGGAAGCCGCGAATAAGCTGGCGGAATATCGCGCGCAGAACGAAGCCGATTTCCAAGCCGCGCAAGATGCGATAGACAGTCAGGATAAGGATTGGGAAAGCCTGCATGACACAGACCGGCAAATCGTCGAAGACGAAGGCTATGAACCCGGCGCGGACTTTGGCGAGGGGGAAGAAGAACCTTTCCGCGCTCAAAGCCGCAGCGGCCAATCCGAGGACATCCCCGGCTGGGAAAAAGACGATGGAAGAAATGATCGTCAGGCAGGCGCAGATCAACGCCAAGCTGGAGAAGCTGGTCCTGGGTCCGATTTCAAAGACGGCGAGCCAGTAGATCGCCAGCGCGACATCGAAGACGAAGAATTCGGCGCGCAGAGTAAAGATCACGTCTATCGCAACGGCACGGAATTCCACCACGCCCGCGAAGCGTGGCGCACGGCCCAGCGCAAGCAGCAAAACCCGCGCGCCTTTAGCGGCAAGCCGCAAGAAGGCCACGCGGAAGACGGCCTGTTCGGTGATCGGTCCGAAAAAAATCAATCGGACATGTTTGCCGAGCAGGAAAAATCGACCAGCGATCTCGGCAAGAAATTCTACTCGAACCCGGCGGGCGATCCCGAAGTGTGGCGCGCCCTGGGCGACACGCTGTCGAAGGTGTTTGGCTGGGCCGTAGGCGACGCCCGCGAGTGGGAATTGCAGCTCAAGCGGACGGCTATGGCGCTGTCCCACTTCAAGATCGAAGGCGAAGGCATCCGCGCGAAGATTGCGAATGTCACGCTTCCCATCCGGCACCTGGGCGCGGTCCTCCAGTTCACGAATGACGGCGTTCTCCGGTCGATGGCCGCGCGCCTAAAGTCGGAAGCGATCAAGGACGTGGCGGATTTGTTCTTCGCGCCTCCGCGCACGGGGCGCGGCGGCCAGATTGGGCAGAGCTATTTCGAGGCATTACAAGAGCGTCAGGGCCGTTGGCTCAACGCGCTCGATGATGCGCTGTCGCCATTTCAGAAGATGGACCCGGAAAGTCTTCCGGGCGTGATGGATCAAATCGGCAGGTTGGTCAGAAACCCCGGCGCGATCAAGGCTGGCACGCCGATCCATGACGCCGCTACGGCCATCGGCAAGATGTTGAAGGAAATCCACACCTACATGCGCGAAGCGGGCGTCGATGTTGGCGAGGTGAAGCGCGGCTATCTCCCGCGCCTCGAAAACACCGACAAAATCTTGAGCGATCAGGAAGGCTTTAAAAAAGCGGCCGCGAAAGCATTTCGCGCGGATGGTATGGGCGCCAAGGAAGCGCAACAAGCGGCTGACGATTGGTTCAACCGGATCATGCTGGGCGATCTGGGCATTCATCACGCGGGCAACGACTTCCTCAATATCGGCGGCTCCAACACGGCGTCTTTCACCAGGGGGCGCACGCTGTCCAAAAAGGCCGACGAAATCCTGGCGGATTATCACCTCCAGAACCCGGCTGACATTCTGCCGCGTTATATTACGCGGGCGACACAGAAGGCCGAATGGTCGCGCCGCCTCGGCGTGCGCGATGCGAATGCAAAGCCGCCTCGCGGCCTGTCCGTTGATGAGGTGAAGGCGTGGCGCGAAGACCCGCTTGGCAAGTGGGAAGACATCAAAGATCGCATGCGTGCCGAAAGCAATGGCGAGGCCATCCCGGAAGTCGTCCGGATCGTCAAGTCGATGACCGGCAACATCGGCAATGCCGCGCCTTCCGTCGGGAAGCGCATAACAGTGAATTTCTTGCGCACATGGTCTGCTTTGGCATATTTGCCGCGCGCGACCTGGGCATCTCTGTCCGAGCCGGTAAACATCGCCATCCGGACGGGCAACACGATGGATGCAGCCCGTGCCTACCAGCGCACGCTACAACATTGGCTCCCCATCGTCCGCAAATCTGCCGGTCCTGAATATCTGCGAGAAATGGCGCGTGATCTGGGTTTCATTGGCGATGCCACCGATGATTTAACCATGCTCCAGCGCAGCGGCCTGGACACCGGCAGCAAATCATCGCGTCAGATGCAGGCATCGTTCTTCCGTCAGATTGGCCTAACCCAGCTCACCGAGGCGAACCGGATGGCGGCCATGCACATCGGCATGACCTTCATTCGCCGGCTGGCAAAGGACGTGGCCGAAGAAAGTCACTATAAGACGATTTCCACGCGCCATCTGTCCGAACTCGGCATCAGCGAGAAAGACGCGGCGAAATTCTCCAAGTGGGTCATGGACCGCGACGGCAAGCCAAACATTTCTGATCTGCTTGAAGGCGGCGACATGGGGAGAATTTATCATACTGCGCTGGGACGCTTTATCGGACAGTCCGTCATGGCGCCCAACGGCGCGATGCGGCCGCGCCTGGCTCAGCATCCCATGGCAGGATTGCTCTACAATCTTATGTCGTTCAATTATGCTTTCCAGAAAAACGTCTTGAATAGGGTTGCGGCATCTACAAAAGATGCGCTCGGACCGTCTGGATTGAATGCGCGCGAACGCATTTATGCAGCGATGCCGCTGCTGAACACGGCACTGGTGTTACTGCCGATCACCTATGCGATCAGTGAAATCCGTGACGCGATCTTCAAAGACCCGGCGCGAGCCAATCAGCCGCCAATGTCATTCGAGGACAAGCTGAAGCGTGTCGTCTCGCGGGCCGGCCTCACAGGTTCGTTCGATCCTTTCTATAACACTCTTACTGGCGCGCGCTACCAGCGCGACCCTCTTGTATCGTCACTCGGTCCAGTCTGGGGCGGTATAGACCTGCTCGCTGCTGACGGCTTCAGTCTATACAGTGACCACAATTCTCCAAACACCAACACGATGGAGCGTAAGGTCATGAAAGACGTGTATAATTTGGTGATCCAGCCCACCCTCGAAGCCGGCGCATTGTCCGTCATGCCGGCTGGCGGGAGCCTCCTGGGGGCGGCCACCATCGGCGGGATTTCCCACCCTGCCGCCCGCGAGCGGGTCGTGAAGGCCGTCGCCGGGCCGCCCTTGCCTCGGCGTTGATCGACATGGCAGATTGCGTTCGACATGACCGACAGCCCCAAGAACACCAGCTCCGACAGCAAGCCCCAGCTCCAGCTTATTCCGCCCGAAGCGGCGCGGGTTATGGCGGCATCGCTGGCACGGGGCGCGAAGCATGGCCCTTGGAATTGGCGCGAGCATCAAATCGCCCTGATGAAGCACCTGGGCGCGATCCTACGCCACACCTTCGCAATTATCGCGGGCGAATGGGTGGATGCCGAAGGCAACGATCATCTTGGCGCAATCATGGCGACGGCCGGAATTATCGCGGACGCGCGGCTTCACCAAACTTTGACGGACGACAGACCGAAAGGGGCTAAGACATGAACGATACTTTTGAACGCACCAATCCGGCCAGCGGTGCCTATCAGATCGCTGCTCTCAGCGACAGCGCGGACGTGCCAAATGTCGGTAAATGGCGCGGCCTATATTACGGCGGCGCTGCGGCGAACATTGCAGTCATTTGCTTCGAGGACAACGTGGCGGTCACCTTCAAGAACGTGCAGCCCGGCACCCTGCTCCCCATCAGTGTCCGCAAGGTTATGAACACCAACACTACTGCCGCCGCGGCAGACATCGTGCTTGTTCGCTAATTGTTGAGACGGGGGCATTGCCGTGACTTATACCGGGTTCAATTTCCGCAATACCCTCGCATACGTCACTGACGGTCCGAGTGATGTCTGGGCGGGAATGACGAGCAGCAGCTACCTAGCTGTTGTTTCTAGCGGAACCGGCTATGGCTGGGTTGCGTCGGCCCCAACCGGGAACGCTGCGAACATCAATGCCACGAACGACCCCAGAATTGCGGGCGTGGCGACACTGTCCAGCGCCAACAATTATCGCATCGACGTTCCGAACGGCACTTATGACGTCCGCGTCGGTGTGATGCGTAACACTGGCACTGCTGCTCGCAGCGGCTTCAAGCTTACGGTCGGATCTGGCGGCGTCCTTAACACCGATTATTTCCAAATTGACAGTGTTACCGCGAGCGTCGATAACGCCAATGCGCTAGACGCGTCCAACAACATGTGGCCCAAAGCGAATTGGGCCGCGAACAACGTAGTGAAGCGTGTCGTCGTCACGCAAGGGTATTTCTTGCTTGGCCTCGGCAGCGCGGCAAACCCTGGCGCCGTCTCTCACTTTGCCTATCAGGAAGTTGCCACGCCCCTGGTTGACGGCGTTCTGACAGATGAGAGCCACACTGTCGGCAACACTCCGACACTGATGGAGGCCCAGCCTCCCGGAAAGCTGCTTGGATATCTGGACTTCTCAGTTGGCAGCGTTAGTGACATCACCTATACGCTGACCCAGGCCGATGGTGTTACGCCAGATCCATACCTTGATCTCATCAACACTGGCGGCGTCCTGACGCTCGCCTATAAGGCCGGCGTTCGCCATCCCGGCACAGGTCCGACGCGAACCTTCTATATCGTGCAGACCGATAAGACGCCCGGAAAGCATACCAACTCTCCTTACCAACAAGCCTTCACGTTGAATGTTACGGCGGCGCCGACGAAGCCCTGGAATGACGGCTCTCGCCTATCCAAAATCTCCACCGGGGCGTTTCTGCTTCGCAAGAAAGTTATGGAAGCATTCACTGTTCCGTATGGAACGGCTGGAGGCTTCGGGGAGTGGCCTGGGTATCAAGGGCAGGCGTTCACGCAATCCATCACCGTCTATAATTGGACGCAGTTCATGTCGGCTATGGGCACACTCAAGGCCCAGGCCGGGGCGAACAAGTGGTTCAGCATCGACTTGGATGTGGATGGAACGAGCGATTGGGACACAGCCACGATGGCTGGTTCAAGCGGCAACGTGAATGGCGATTGGGTCTTCAAACCCGAACTTGGTGGCGGGCTCCTGATCCGCAACAGGCCGGGCGGGACTCCACCGAACATTCGCGGCAGCTTCTATTTCCGATGCGCTCGCGGCGTGCATTGGGACGGCATCAAGCAATGCACGGACGGAACAGTCAGTGTAGTGTATTGCATCCGCACCGACAACGGGGTGAGCGGCAACGGCGATATTTCGCTGGTGAAGATTACGAATTGCAACTTCGGCTTCATGTTCGATCCCGCCAACTCTGGTGCAGATCGCACGACCTTGGTTGCCGCCAAATGCCCTGCGGCCATCTTCCTGAATGGTGCCGCAGAGCAAGTCATCATCGGCAACAACGTCTTCTGGGGCGTTGGAGACGCGATCATGACGCGCGCCAGATTGATCCACACTTACGGGAATGATGTCTCGTATCAGCTTGGCGACACCTATGCTGGCACGGTTCCGACCAATGGCGATGCGACTTATCATCCCGACCACGATCAATACGAATGGCACCACGACAACATCGGTCGCGCGCTCGGCAACATCAACAACGGCGTTCATTCGGACTTCTATCAGCAGCGCACCAGCACCACGCCGATCTTTACATCGTATAAGTGGTTCGAGGAAAACATCATCGACAAAGGCTGGACCGCTTCACTCTTTACCGCGCAACTTACGCAGAACTCCGATACCGCGGAGGTTAGCAGCGGATGGGCGTTCAATATCTTCTCGACGGTTGGCCCTCGCGGTATCGACATCGCGGCGATTGGCACGCAGCGCGGATATGTCGAATACAATACGTTCGGCATCCAGAACGAATTCAGGGCGACTAGCACAGACTATGCTCAGCAGGGCGTCCTGAATGGCGGCACAGCGGGTTCTTCCATCCCGATTGTGCGCAACAACATCATGTCCGCAGGCGCTCCCGCGAACGTCTATCAAGAGAACTCTGTCTATTACAACGGCGTGTCTCCTGGAATTGACCCCAATACGGTCATGCCTGGGCCGTTTATCTTGGACCCGTCATATACTGCGGCCGGCGGCGGAATTGATCGGTGGATGAACCAGATCACCACCGATCCAAAGACGACCTCAGCGGCATCATTCAGAGCGCAGATGATTGCAACGCAGTCCGGCAAGGTTGGCATCGACGCCGGCTATATCGCGGATCAGGCCGCGCCCGTCACTGGGGGCGCCGTACCCGTGCAACGCAGGCTCTCAGTTGGGATGGGGATCGGGCTGTGAGGGGAGGTGCTTTGGTTGCGCCCATATAGTGCCCAAATCCCGCTTTGTTCACGGTTCCGAACAATGAGACAAACTATTCTATCGCCCTGAAACGGAAACGAGATTTTTGATTTTCACTACGGAAGCTCGCGCTATATCGTAGTCCTAAAAAGGGCAGAGCGATAGATTGTAGATCAACAGGATCAACAAGGGTTTTTCGCGGACAGCCTCGAAAAATCATGAGCATTGTTGAACGATGTTGAACATTTATTCGACCAATTCGGGCACTAAACCCCTCCGTTGTGCCCGGCGATGTGCCCCAGCTTTGCGACCTCTGGCGACACGCGGTTGACGGCCGCGCGAAGATGATCCGGCGAGTGATGGAGGTAGTTCCTCTCGGCCGTGGCGACGGTGCATTCCATCACGCCAGCGATCTCCCACATGGACATGCCCTCCTGAGCCGCCCAGGTTCCCCAGGTGTGGCGCAGCGTGTGGGCCGTCACGTCCGACATGCCGGCCTTGTCCGCGATCTCCCGGAACAGGATCGTCCGGATGCCCGGCACATCGAGGACATACTCGTTCTTCTTCTCCCGATAGGCCCGCTCCAGGATGGGCAGCAGCCAGTCCGAAATTTGAGACGTGCCGCGGCGCTTCTTCGTCTCGGCCCGGTCCTTGGGCCGGAAGTCGATCACCCGGTTTTTCAGGTCCACCTGGAACCACTTTAGCGTCTCAATAGCGCGCCTCCGCTTGGCCGTGGCGAGCGCGATGGCGATGAGGCGGTACATGGGCGTCAGCCGCTCCCTGCCCGCCTGGGCCGTCCTGAGAAGGTGCTGGGCCTCGTCCCTGGTGAGCCAGCGGTCCTTGCTCGGCGCCGGCCCCGGCATGTCGATCACTGGGACGTGCCGGTTTTCGATCTTCCTATTCCGGACAGCGAAATTGCATGCGGCCGCGAAGGGGTTCAACTCCCGGCGGATTGTGGCGTCCGTGATCGGCTTGTCCCGCCACTTTTGGGCGCGCCGTTTCGTCCGATATTTGACAAAGGCGTCGGAGCCCAGCTCGTCGATATAAGTTTCTTCGCCCAGGATCTCGCGCACCTTGTCCAGAGCGCGCCGCTGGCGCTTTTGGGCGACGACATCTTCTTCGACGTGGTTGGTGTCGTAATAGTCGATCACCATTCCCACGGTCCAGCGGCTTTCGCGCTGCTTCTCTGCGTCCTGCTCTAGCAGGAAGCCCGCGAGAATTTTTTGCGCTTCCGGAAGATCTCGCGTCCCCGTTGAAACGCGCTTGGTCCGGCGATTTTCGGACCATGTGATGTAGAGGATGCCAGTTTTAGGGTCTGGCTTAAGCCGGGCACCTGTGTTGGGTCTTGGCATATTCTTTTCCTGCGCTCTAAAAAATCATTCACTTCGCTGATCCGGAGTCGTGTCGGCCGGCCACCGTAATCCGGCAGTCCGGCTTTTCTCCACCGTCGTATCGTGGCCTTGGAGACTTTGAGCTTCGCCGCCAAGTCGTCGCTGGTGATGAAGTCTAAGGCTTCTGCAATATCGCCATGATGCGCGACACCTGATCCAGCGTCAGCACTTGGTTTATTCTCACCCATGCCATGCCCTCAGTATCGGCCTGTTTGATTTCGAGCGCGGGCATGAGATCGGCTGTCTTTTATTCCACACCATAATGCGGGACCAGCTTTTCCGGGGTCGTGCCAAAATACTTGCAGAGAACATTGAGGCGGTCGCCGTCCGGCATGACCCTTCCGCGGGTGTAGCCGCTGATGCTGTCTCGGCCGATGCCGGTATCATTGGAAACGTCGATCTGTCGAACGCCCTTGTCGCGCATGGCTTGTCGAAAGCGCCGGCCAAATTCCAGGCGGATCGCCATCTTGGGAGGAACAACTTCATCGGACGCGCCACCCACATTGCCCTTTGGAAGCGCGGCAATCTTGCGTGCGCCACCTTTCGGATGCTTGGTCATTTTGTTTTATAAACCCCGTCATTATGCGAGTCCCGATATAGGTCAGGTTGGACATTTTGTCCAGTATGCTGATCGCGGTTTACAAATCAATCATCTTCTGTAGAAAAATCTTTCAACAAATCGCTTGACCACCGGACATTTTGTCCATTAAGCATATCCGTGTCGTTCAACAAGACGGTTTGCTTTCAACATGGCACCCAGAAAATCGCGCTTTCAAAAATCTCTCGATGTGCGCGCAATCGTTCAGTTTTTCGGGGGTCGCGGCGAGTTGAAGCGCGCCCTTTACAAACACGAAATCATCGAAATCTCGGCCGAAGCAATCGACAAGTGGCAGCTTCGCGGCGTCATCCCCGCGGCCCGTCTTATGGACCTTGAGTCGCTGGCGCGCCGCCTGAAAAAGAAATTCCGCGTTGGTGACTTTGTGAAGAAGGTCGAGGTGCCCGCCAACATGATCCCGCCGTCCAGCAAGAAGGCGGCTTGATATGGATGACGCATCGAACCTGATAGTGATGCTCGGCACCCGCGAGACGCTGGAAGCCGAAATCAAGGACCGCAAAGCTGCCCTGGACCAGATCAATAAGGCGATCCTGGATACAGCCCAGCCCTATGCGGAAGCGGCCTATAACCGCGAAGGCAAGACGGACGGCACGGTAAAATTCGCCATCGGAAGCCGCATCTTCAAAAGCACCATCAGCAAGACGGTCAAATACGACACGGAAAAGCTCCAGTCGATTGCTGGCTCTATTCCGTGGTCGGACGCGGAGAAGATTTTCAAGATCGAGTTTGACGTTCCGGAGCGCGCATTCAGCGCCATCGAGGACGCCGATCTGAAGAAGCGCATCACCGACGCGCGCACCGTGAAATACGGCACCCCCAAAATCACCGAAGCCTAATTTTTCAGGAGAACCCATGCCTATCAAGTTTACGACAGCGGACGAACGCCTCGCCGCTCCATCCAGGACCAACATTGTCATCACTGGCGCGTCCGATGCTGGCAAGACCACGCTGGCGCGCACCCTGCCCGCCGGGGAAACGCTCTTTATCGACCTTGAGGCCGGCACGAAGGCCCTGGCTGATTGGGGCGGCACGATCATCAAAGTGCGCGAGGAAGCGGCGAAGCTGGGCGTTCACCCCTGGCAGTTGGCGCGCGCCCTGGCTTGCATCATGTGCGGCCCCGATCCGGCGGCGATCCATCCGGACGATCCCTACAGCCAGTCGCAATATGATCTCTATTGCCAAGTCGTCGGCGGGCCTGAGAATTTCGCGCAGTTCAAATATGTCTTTTGGGACAGCGCCACCGTCGCGGCCCGGCATTGTTTCTCATGGTGCCAGACGCAGCCCGAAGCATTCAGCGAGAAGTCGGGCAAACCGGACACGCGCGGCGCCTACGGTTTGCATGGCCGTGAGCTGGTCCGCTGGTTCACCACCATTCAGCACATTCAGGACAAGTCCACCATCATCGTCGCCATCCTGAACGCGGAAACGGACGATCTGCGCCGGACCACCTATTCGCTCCAGATCGACGGCGGCAAGGCCAAGGCCGAACTGCCGGGCATCTTCGACAACATAATGACGCTGGCGAAATTCGAGAATGAGGATGGGACGCCATACCGCGCCCTGGTCTGCAACGGCATCAATCCGTGGGGCTATCTCGCCAAGGACCGCAGCGGCGCACTCGCCATGATGGAGCCGCCCGACCTGATGCACATCATCAAGAAGTCGTCCACCGGGCCGCGCCTCAACGCTTTGAAGCAGGACATTCCTGAATTCAAACCGCCAACGCCCGGCGAAGCGCAGCAGCAAGGCGGCGGCGGCTTCAATCCGAACAACCAAGCCGCCTGAACAACTGATTTTTCAAAGAAGGGACTACACCAATGCAAATGACGCAAACTTCCGGCGCATCGTCGCCTATGGACAACACCCTCATTCCGACCGGCGCGCTGTGCTGGGCTATGGTCGCGTTTCGCGGGATGAAGATCGGCCAGGAGAAGGGCTCGCGCTACGCCGATGTGGAATTGACTGTCGCGGATCAGCAGCCGTTCGCGCGCCGCAAGGTCTGGACCAAGGTGGCCGATCCTGACTACGAGGGCAATTCGGACAAATACCGCGAGATGGGCATGGTCGCCCTGACGCGCATGGTCGAAGCCTGCAACATTGTCGATCCGTCCAATGGCGCCAGCTACGAAAAGCTGAACGGGCTCAAGATCGAGCAGGTCATGGCGATGCTCGATGGCAAATACGTCGCTATCAAAGTGAAGATCGAAAAGCAGTCGGGCGGCTATCAGGACAAGAACGATGTCGCCACATATCTCACGCCAAATCCGCAGAGCGACGGCAACAAAGGCTATTTGAAGCTGATGGCCGGCGACTATGGTGTGCAGACCAATCCGGCTGCATCCCGCGGCGGCCAGGGCGGGTTCGGCAATGCGCCGCGCGCCGCCGCCCCTGCACCGTCGAACAACAGTGGCTTCGGTCAGCGCCAGCAGGGTGGGAGTGCGCGCCCTTTCGACCAGCAGACGCAGACGATGAAATCCCCTTCTGATCAGCAGGGCGGCAGCGGGTTTAACCCTAACCGCGCTCCTTCCTTCCTTAAGCCGCAGTAATCACTCGACAATCTTTTCGACAGGCTAAAACTCAACAAAAGTTGTTGTTCTTGGTCTGTTCTTATGGGTATGTTTTTTGATCAACCGCCGGGAGGGCAAAGGGTATGGGGAACGAGTCTAGGGAATTCTGGCAATCCGCTCAATCATTTAGGACTGCACAGGACGAAGAAGCCAAGCACGAGGCGCGGGTGAAACTGATCCGCATCGCCTTGGAAAATAACAACAAAGTTGGTGAAAGAGCCGCCGCCATGCTTCGCCTTGAAGGGGTCAGCATCGACCGCGTTGTCTCCATCCGCACCACGCGAGCGGTCTGATGCAGCTTCGCCCGCGCCAGTCTCAATTTGTTGATCGTTGCGTCGCAGCGTTGCTCACCCACGGCAATACGATTGGCGTTGCACCGACTGGCGCGGGCAAGACGGTGATGCTCTCCGGGGTTCTCTCTGCCGAAAAAGGCTGGGGAGGCCCCGGCGGCATCCTGCAACACCGCGACGAGCTGGTGGGGCAGAACCGCAAGACGCTTTACGCCTACGATAAATCCTATCCGTCCGATATTTTCACCGCTGATCGCAAGCGGTGGAGCAATGGCGCCACTTTCGCCATGGTCCAAACCCTCTCTCGCAAAGAGAATTTGGAAACCATGCCGCCGCTGGCATTCCTGGGCATAGACGAAGCCCACCACAGCGCCAGCGATAGCTATCTGCGCATCATCGACCATGCGCTCAAGCTGAATTCCAACTGCAAGATTTTCGGCGTGTCCGCCACGCCAAATCGCGGCGACAAGAAAGCCCTCAAGGGCGTGTTCTCGAATTGCGCCGACCAGATCACCATCAAAGAATTGATCGAAACCGGCTTCCTGGTGCGTCCGCGCACTTTTGTCATCGACATTGGCGTCGCATCGGATCTGCGAAACGTCCGGAAAACCGCGTCCGATTTCGACATGACAGAAGTCGAAAAGATTATGGATCATCAGGTCTTGAATGATCGCGTGGTCGATGAGTGGAAAAAGGTGGCCGGGGATCGGCTGACGGTGGTTTTCTGCTCCACGGTCGCCCACGCCAACCATGTCCGAGAAGCCTTCACCCAGGCCGGCGTCATCGCGGCCGTGGTGGAAGGTGACATGAGCGACCGCGAGCGCCGCGAGACGCTGGCGGCATTCGACCGCGGCGAAATCCAGGTGATCGTCAATGTGGCCGTGCTGACGGAAGGCTGGGATTGCCAGCCGGTCGGCTGCGTGATCCTGCTGCGCCCCTCGTCCTACAAGTCCACCATGATCCAGATGATTGGGCGCGGACTCCGCAAGGTCGATCCGGAGAGATACCCCGGCGTCCGCAAAGACGATTGCATCGTCATGGACTTCGGCACGTCGATCCTGACGCACGGCTCCATCGAGCAGGAAATCTATCTCGAAGGCCAGGGCACCAAGACATGCCCGTCCTGCGAGGCCGAAGTCCCGAAGCAATGCACCGAATGCCCGATCTGCGGCGAGGACTTCCCCGATGAAGTCCGCGTCGAAGAAACCAAGACATGCAAAAGCTGCGGCGCGGAGAATAGCCAATTCGCTCGCGTGTGCGTGGTCTGCAATGAGCCCTTCGGTGATCAGAAGGAAAAATCCGAGCTGTCGGAATTCCGGCTGTCCGAAATAGATCTACTCCAGATGTCGCCCTATCGCTGGGAGAGCATGTTCGAGGGGCTATGCTGGATCGCTTGCGCCTTCGACGCCTGGGCCATTGTCGTTCGATATGACAGCAGGTGGATCGCGTTGGGCGGCAAGAAGGGCCAGCCCATGCGCGTCCTGGGCGACAATGAGGATCACGTCCTTTCGCTGGTGTCGGCTGACGACTATCTGCGCGAGGAAGGCAATTCCGAGGATGCCGCCAAGACGAAGCGGTGGCTCTCGCTGCCGCCGTCCGACCGCCAGCTTGAACTGCTGGGGCTCACGCCGATGACGGCAATGGGCATGACGCGCTATCGCGCGGCCTGCTCCCTCACATGGGTATTCAACGAGCGCGCCATTAAGCGGCGCCTGGAAGATCACACCAATCCAAGGATGGCGGCGTGAATGAAAAACTTCCTCCAGAACCTTTTTACTTCGCTGCGGTCGCTGAAAGCGCCCAGGTGGCTCGTGCAGGACGATCCGGACGACCTGGGGCCTTCGGTGATCTTTTTGGACAGGGCGAACATAGCAAGCGAGCTGCGCCAAGGGTTCATGCAGACCGGGTGCCAGATGTATGTCGCGTGTGCGGTGCGCTCGCCACGACCCATCTGTCCGAGCCCGGCACATTTCCCCTCACTCAAGGCGCCGAGCGGCGGAGCTACTGTAGTGAGCATGGAGGAATGGTTGGCGCAGAAATTGAGCGCCGGATCAATCAAGTGATCGAGGCAAGCGAATGAAATATCCATCGCACCCAGCCGATCCGCGCCCCAACCGCTTCGCGGCGCGGTGCTGCCATTGCAAGCATCCCGTCGCCGCTGGCGATGGCTACACCGAAAAGGTCATGGGCACGACAAGCCAGTGGCGGACTTATCACGCGCCATGCGACCGCGCGGCGCATCCAGAGAAGTACCAACAAGCAAGCCAGGAGAAGTAAAATGAAAGAACGTGGTGTCGGAGCAATGATCGGAACATTCTGTTCGATCATGGTGATTTTTGTGGTGTGCGGCGGGCTCTACGGCTGTCCGCAATATAACGTCTATTCGTCCAAGATGGACGGCGAGGCCAAGCTGGCGGAAGCGCAATCGTCGCGCGAGATCGCTGTCCGCGAGGCGCAAGCCAAGATGGACAGCGCGAAGATGTTGGCCGCTGCCGAAGTGGAGCGCGCCAAGGGCGTCGCGGCGGCGAACAAGATCATCGGGGACAGCCTCAAAAACAATGAGGACTATCTGCGCTATCTGTTCGTCAACGGCCTGGAGAACACCAAAAATCAGGTGATCTACGTCCCAACCGAGGCCCAGCTTCCCATTCTGGAAGCCAACCGTCAGGTGTCAAAATGAGGCACCCCGGCATGCTCATCACAACGGCGCACCTTAAGCGGGCGAATGTCTGCATGGGCTATCGGCGCAAATTTCGCGCCCGCTTTCCGAATGGCCGCGTCCGCATCACTCAACGCGGTTGCGAGGATCGCGCTCAAGTGTGGCCATGGCGTATCATGGCAGAGAAGTTTCTGAATGCGGCCGGGCTTGCCGAATTCCGGAAGGCGGAGTCCGTCATCGACAATATCCGCATCACACCAAAAGAGTTGTGGCGTGATGATACCGCGTTGAGCGACCGGGCAAAGCGTGCCGCTCTGGCGTCGGTGTTTGGTCGGCTTGCCGAACAGAAGCGTTTCGACCCCGCCTACACGCCATGAAATCCGACATCCTCAAACCGTTCCGCCGCGCTATCGCCTTGTCCGCATCGGACAGCGCCATGATCGTCAGCCTTGGCTATCACGGCCTGCATTGCCCGACGCCGGCAGAAGCGAAAGCGGCGAATGCTGCCAGAGTCCAACCGAAGGAGAAGCCAGATGTTCAGAAGTAAAAAAGAAAACGGGTGCCCTGCACCGTCCACATCGGCATTTGCCGAAGCCGCCGTCAAGACGGCCGTGTACGAGGCCGAGCGCCGCATGGCTCCGCGCCTTGAGCCTTATTTCTATGAAGTGAAGCAGACGATGAAGACATATCGCCTGACCGAGAAGGACGCAGAGCGCCGCGTCCGCAAAGAGCTTCTTGAAAATGCCCTCTGGCAGATCAAGGATGAGCCGACGCGCCGCCTTGCTTCGTCTTTGCTGGCCTTGGTGTAGATCGACAGGACGGAGCCGCCTCACTATGACCCACATTCCACCGCTTCCGAAAAAGAACACTTGCGGCGACTGCCCCTGGTGCGGCGGCTCCATTGTGGACGAATACTATTACGACGATCTTCCCGATGAGGCCGCATCGGCAAAGCAGCTTGAGTGCTGCCCGCATTGCGAAATGCCCATTGATGTCGAATTCCAAGAGAGCATCACCTACTCGCCGGTCATAGCGCCGAAGCGGTCCAAGACCGATCTTCGATACATGGCGGAAAAGGGCATCAAGGAAAGCCCTGCGCCATGAGCGACGAATACATAACGATCAACGCGACGGCCAATGCCATCACGGACAAGGCCGTCCATCTTGAGAATGAGCATGGCGAGGCGTGGATACCGCGCTCCTGTCTGCATGCGGCAACCGATCTGCGCTTAAAGGAAAACCCCCTCTCCTTCCGCGATGAACACTTCAAAATCCGCGAGTGGGCGGTGCGCCGGACGGAGCTTGTCCGCAAATGAAAGGTTTCTTTCTCTTTCTGTTCGGCGTCATGTGCCTGTTGTCGCCGGTCATCATTGCGCGCTCCTGGGACGACCCCATGTCCCAACTGATCGCCCGGCTCCCACTGCCGAAGCTGTTGGGCGTTTGGGCCATCGCTTTCTCAGGCATGTTTTTCATTGTCGCCGCCATGCTGGTGCCCAATGGTTGACTTCACCAAACGTATCAACGCCTCCGCCTCCGAAGCCCTGATGTCGGCGCTGTGCCCCGCTATCGACCGCGCCCTGGCTGCGAAGACCAAGGCCGAATATGACGCCACGCGCGGGAGCGGTGAAGGCGAAGTCGCCAAGAAGCGCATCGGCGCCGGTTATATCGGCGTGGAGTGCGAGCGCGAGTTGGCGTTCCGCTTCCACAAATACCCCAAGGAAGAACGTGAAAGCGCCGTCTCCAAGGGTGAGCTGCAACGCCATGCCGAAAGCGGCCACTGGACCGAATTGCGGACAGCCGAATGGCTGCGACTCGTCGGATTTCAGATCCGCACGGACACCGGGCGGCTCAACACTTTCGGCAAGCCTGAACAGATAGGCTGGAAAGCCGCCCGCGATCCGGAGACGGGTCAATACCGCATGGCGGGCGAAGTGGACGGCATCATCGACGGCTTCGCGCCGGGCGACTTTACCGTGCCGGAAGAAATCGCGACCTTTGCCGGACTGATCCATGCGCCGTGCATCTGGGAAAGCAAGAAGGGCACGGACAAGAAGTGGAAGAAGTTCTGCAAGGAAAAAGTCAAAGGCGCTGATCCGAAGTATTACGGACAGCTACAGAGCAACATGGCCCACATGGGCGTCGAACAGACTTTGTTCTCGATGCTCAACCTCGACAACATGAAATACTATTTCGAGCTAATCACGCTCGATCCGAGGCACGCTCAGAACCTCGAAGATCGCGCCGTCCGCGTGATCGTCAGCAGAGAGCCTTTTGAGCTTCCGCGTCTCGGCCGCGCCGAAGACGACTTCAAATGCAAGTTCTGTGATTTCTTCGGACAGTGCTGGCAAGGGCTCAAGCTGCCTATGCCGGTAGAGCCAGAGAAGCCAACGCCGCCACAGATCGACGGGCGCGACATGTCCCGTCCGCTGGTGCGCTCTGCCCGCCCCGTGTTCACCCCGCCGTTCAAGATTTAACCAGGAGAAAGTCGATGAAAACTTTGTGCATCTATCACGGTCATTGCGACGATGGGTTCGCCGCTGCGTGGGCTGTTCGTCACGCGCTGGGCGATGAGAATGTGGAGTTCTATCCCGGCGTCTATCAGAAAGACCCGCCCGATGTGACCGGGCGAGAAGTGATTTTGGTGGACTTTAGCTATAAGCGGCCCGTCCTGTTGGACATGGCGGCCAAGGCCATTTCCGTCTTGGTCCTCGATCACCATAAGACGGCGGAAGAAGATTTATCTGATCTCGTAGACCCCTTCCTCGTTCCAGAGAATGCCGGGCAATCTGGTATGTGGTTTATGTGGCAAGTTATGGCCTTGAAAAAAGTAGTCGCTCAGAACCGACTTCCCATTGCCGCCGTCTTCGACATGACGCGCTCTGGCGCCGGGCTGGCCTGGGACTTCTTTCATCCGAACATGCCGCGCCCGGACTTCATCAACTACATCGAAGACCGCGACCTATGGCGTAAGTCGCTGCCGATGGGCGATGAGTTCACCATCGCGCTTCGGTCCTATCCGCAGAGCTTCGATGTGTGGGACGGGCTGGTGAAGGCTGGCGCGCTCGCTCTGGCCGATCAAGGTGTTTCGATCCAGCGTTACTACCGCCTCCAGGTGGACACGATGAAGAAGGACGCGCGGCTGTCCAACTTCGCCGGTCATCAGGTGATGGTGTCCAACTCGCCATATTTTGCCGCCAGCGAGATCGCGGGTGAGTTGGCCGAGGGCATGCCGTTCGGCGCCAGCTTCTTCGAGCGCGGGGATGGAATGTTCCAGTATTCGCTGCGCTCGCGGAATGACGGCGTGGATGTGTCCGAAATTGCCAAGAAATATGGCGGCGGCGGGCATCGCAACGCGGCTGGCTTCGCGTCCCGCTGCATCGTTCACGACGCGGTTTAAGGAGAAACCAATGCTCACCATCATTGAAGTTGCCCGCCTCTGTCACGAAGCCAACCGCGCCTATTGCCTTGCGCTTGGCGACACCTCGCAAGTCGCTTGGGCCGACGCTCCGGAATGGCAGCGCCAAAGCGCCGTCAACGGCGTGGAGTTCATCTGCATCAATCAGGACGCCTCGCCTTCTGCGTCTCATGAAAGCTGGCTGAAAGAGAAGCTGGAGAATGGCTGGAAATACGGCCCGGTAAAGGATGCGGACAAAAAGGAACATCCTTGCTGCGTCCCATATGACCAGCTCCCTCCCGAGCAACGCGCCAAGGATTACATCTTCGGCGCCATCGTCCGAACCTGCGTCAACATCGGCGTGTCAGCCGCATTCTTGAAGTGATCTCCAACCAGGGCCTTAGACCTGGAGCGCGCCGTGTGGTCCCGAACGGCGGAGAAGATCGGGACAGTTTCTTTTATCGAAGGGGTTTCTGCCGTGGGCAAAAAAGAAGGAAAACGGATCTGCAAATGTGAGTGCGGGGGCACCGTTCGCGGGGTCGAAGAATTCGGCCGTCTTTTTACTTGGTGCGAGAAATGCACCCCAGTTGTTAAATCAAAAATCAAAAAGAAATGACCCAGCTCACCAACCGCGACGATCTCGCGGCATATCTCGATTTCATTTTTGGCTATATCGAAGCGGACGGGCTTTGCGTCGCGCTGCGCGGGACCGGCGAGAAAGGCACGGACGGCGAAGGCTCCTTCGTGGAGCCCATCATCGTGCCCATGCCGACATCATCGTTCGATGTGGACCGGATTTTTGGTCATATCCAACGCTGGTCGCAATATGGGCGCGCGTCTTTTATCGTGCCGGCGGCCATCGACGGATCTGCGCTGTCCGATAAGCACGCCACGGAAGATCGGGTCAAACTTCTCACCACCATCGTCGTGGACATCGACAAGGGCAACACCGCCGAGAAGCTGGCATATGCGCAGAGGCGTCTGGGCGAAGCGTCCATGGTGGTGTTCTCTGGAGGAATTACCGAGACGGGCCAACCCAAGCTGCACGCCTATTGGCGGCTGTCCGAAGCGTCGGACCGTGTGGCTGAGATCGCGGCGGCGAGAAAAATCCTGGCGCTCAAGGTGGGCGGTGATGCGGCATTCGGCCGATCCACACAAGTCATCCGCATTCCGGGCTCCGTCTATGCGAAGGGTGGCGCGCAGAAGCCGTGCCACATCGCCAATCGGACCAACTACGAATATGACCTGGACGATTTGCTGTCCGCCATTGCGGACATGGAGATCATGGAGGGCGTCGAAGTCGATAGCGGTAAGCTGATACCACATACACCACTTCTGCCGCCGCCACTGCCGGGCGGCGGGATCAATTTCTCTGGCTTCAAGGATCGCCCCGAAAAAGAGCCCGCGTCTTTCACCGAGGTTGTCCACGAAGGCGGCGATGCAGACAAAAATCGCTGGTCCGAATTGGGCCGCGTCGCTGGCACGCATATCGCCTGGGCACGCCAAGGCAAGATGACGCTCGAAGATGCGAAGGGCCACGTCTGGACCTGGGCCGGGATGTATCAAGACCCACCCTTCCCGCCCGCGCGCCTCGAAAGCGAGTGGAAAAATCTCGTCGCGCTCGATGTCCGCAAGCACGGGCCGATGCCTAGATCCGCGACATCGTCCGAAAGCAGTGATAATGGCGGCAGAAAAGAGAGCGATTTGCGCACGCCGATGTCCGAATTCAAGGTAACGGAAGATCTGTCAGAATTTTCCATCGGAAAATGGGCGAAGGGCACACCGCCAAAAAGAAGATTTCTGGTTGACGGATTTGTCATGGCCGGCAAAGCACACATGCTGGCCGCCGAACCGGGGGCGGGAAAGACTTTTCTTCTTCTCGATCTGGCGCTCAAAATCGCCTCGCACCGCCCCGGAAGGCTTCAAAATTGGTGCGGCCTCCCCCTCACGGATGACGCGGGTGGAACGGTCGTAATGCTGACGACCGAGGATGACCAGGACGAACTTAGAATTCGCCTGTCGGAGGTCGCGTCCGACGACCAACGGCGCCTCGCGTCCGATAACTTGCGGATCATTCCCACCATCAACATCGGCGGCGCTTTTGCCCTGGTGGAGCGGGAGCGCGGAACTGGCCGTGCGCTGGTGGGGCGGGAATGGAGCCAGCTTCTTGAAAGCATGCGCAACATAAAAGACTTGAAAATGGTGGTGATTGACACCCTCAACACGACGATGCACGGCGAGGAAAACAGCGCCACCATCATCAACGAATACATCCAGGCCGCAGCGGCGGTGGTCTGCGGGGAACTGGGGGCGGCGCTGGTGATCACCCACCACGTCCGGAAACCGGGCGCCAACACGAAGATTTACACCGCCGAGGATATGAAAAACTCCATCCGAGGGTCCAGCGCCCTGGTGGGGGCCTTCCGGGTGATCTTCGGGATCTGGCACGCCCACGACTATAAAGAGCGGCTGACGCAAATCGGGCGAGAGCCGGCGCCGGGGCACCTGTTCAACTTTGCCGTGGTGAAGGCGAACAATCCGCAGATGGCTTTCGGCACCAGGGCCATGCTCCGTCAGCCGTCCGGACTCCTGCTGGACATCACGGACAGCGAAAAGTCCATGCGGGCGGCAACATCCGGCCTGGCCGAAGCGTGGCTGGTGAAGGCCATCGAGCATGCCGCCGAACAGGGGCACCCATTCACGGTCACCGCTGCCATGAAGGAGCCCCCGAACGGACGCAAGAACCAGCTTCCCAAGATCATCGCGGACATGTCTGAGCGCGACATCCAGGAACTCTGCACCCGCCTGCTGAGGGAGGGGCGCATTAAGAAGTGCAACCCCAAGGGCAAGACCACCTACAATCACCTGGACGTGCCCACCGGACCGCTGGCGAAGGCCATGGACCCCGAGACGGGCGGCGCCTATCGCATAGCCGAAGGGGCCGACTTCGAGCCCCCGTCATGGGAACACAAGTTCCGTTACCACCCGGTAGAGGGGCGCATCGTGCCGGCCGGTGAGGAAGGGGATCGCACCGTGAAAGTGGGGAGTGCGGGGGGTGCGAGCCGCGCGCAGGGGGGTGCAATCGCACCCCCAATTGCACTTCAAAACCCCCACTTTGCAACCGCGCAATTGGGTATGCGGTTTTCGCCAGATTTGTATTTAAATTCAGATGCTTAGGTCAATTGCACCTGGGTGCAATTGCACCGATTGCAGCAGAAAAACAGGAGGTGCAATTGGGTGGCTGAAAAAACATTGTTCTAAAACAATGAGTTACAAAATGTTTACAGAGTCAGATGCAGAATTGCACTCCCCTATTATAATATCCACCCCACCGCATGCCGCTACGCGGCCCCTGCGGAGCAGGGCTCTGATGCGGTGTATTGGACATTCTAGCCGCCGCCGCACGCCATGAAAAAAAGTTCCAATCAACACGACGATTTTTGTGGAATAAC
>ERZ724522.117-NODE-117-length-46814-cov-14.719648_pt1 | contig 46814 bp, 33 predicted proteins | sample MGYA00376055_ERZ724522 | MGnify/ENA primary metagenome ERZ724522 (study PRJEB28724, sample SAMN07190884) | wastewater metagenome | isolation source: effluent of sewage treatment plant in Hong Hong | place: Hong Kong | collected 2016-03-17 ... | reverse complement strand
CGCGTTACAAGATCGGCGGCGGAAACCTCGGTCTTGGCAGTGATGAACTGCGGAAGATCGCGCGCGGCGTCGGCGACATTCGCCTGCCGCTGGAACGCGAGAAAATCGCGCAACGATACAACATTCTGACCGGCGTTGAGCTTCCCTCTGATCGCGAGGTTGCCACGCGCAACGCGGCGCGTCTGGCCGGCTTTGAACTGCCGATGGAACAAAGCCTGTACGGTGCGCAGCAAGGCGACATCTTGCGCGCCAAAGGAACAGAACAGCAGTTGAAACAGTTGGAAATGAGCGTCGCCGGCATGTCGCGCGCTTCCGCCGAGAGCTACCTGCGTTCACTGGCCCTGCCAGCAGAAGTCATCCAAAGCGTGCTGTCGCGGCACAACCAAACGCTGGCTGGTCAAATCTCAAACCTGAGCGGCATCGGTACATTGGAAGATCAAGCGTACTATCGCGGGTTGAACTACACGCCGGGCGCATCACTTTCGCAGCCTGCGTATTACACAACCGTCAACCCTCAGTATCCCGCGCCACAAATGCCGGCTAATACCGGGACGGGAAGCGGGGCGATGAACGACGCGGAAAGGAACGCGCTCATTGCGCGGCTCTATCAAGATCAAACGGGAGTCCCGGCGGGCACTGACCCGAACTTCAGTCAATCCTCTTGGGATCGGCTGGCCGGATTGGTAGGAGGTCAAAATGCCTAATCAGCCAGAGAAGCGGCCAATTCTATTGAGAATCCTGTGTACGGTTTCATCACAGATGTTAAAATCTCTTGCGATTTTACTTTTTGAATCTCCAGCCTTAAATCTAGCATCAACCAGATCAATAAACGATTGTGAGATTGGAGGCTTCCCAAGACCCGCAAGAACGCTGTTGCCGTGTTTCTCTCCACGCGATTGTCTGCCTTTGCTAACGCAATCTTTTGCATTGTCTTGTAGTGTTCCAATAAACAAATGGTTTGGGTTGACGCACGCCGGAGTATCGCAGCGATGCAAAATACAAAAATTCTCAGGAACAATTCCGCGAGAAATAGAAAACGCAAACCGGTGTGCCATGTGGAGTCTTTTGGATGCAAAAAACTTTCCGTATCCCTTTCTGTTTAGTGGGCGCATCCAGAGCCAGCACTCGTCATCAGACGCAATATCTACGCAATTCCAAAATCTCACTTGGTCGTTTAGTGAAAAATCTTGTGGCGCTAATCGAAGTGATATAAAGGTTTTCATTGTTCGTTGTTTTGCGGGATGGCGCGACTTCATAATTACGCCGTCCCGCATTTTTTTAGCATACTGATAAGCCTATGCCAAATCCAAACTGGCTACCCATCATCGGAAACAGCTTCAGCGATGTAGGAAGTCAAATCGCGGGCTGGGCCGGATTCAATCGCGGCGTCGAAGAGGGCAACATCACTCGGCGCATGGCGCAAGATGAGGCTATCAACCGCTACAACGCCAATGTGTGGAACATGCAGCGCGCCGAAGAAGAACAGGCTCGCCAGCAAGCCATTCATGATCGCGACCTGAAACTTCAAATCGCGATGAATCGCGACAAAGACGCACAGCAACGCTACCAGTTTGAGCAACAGATGGGATTGGAACGCGAACGCATTGGCGCGGCACAGGATTCAGTTGAGGCCAAGCAGAAGCAGCGCGAGGACGATCTGGCAAAGCGCATTGAAGCTCAAAACGCAAAGGCGCTACAGGTTCAGGTGTTGCACGCCAACGCGGCGCTGGATAAAGCCATCGCGGAAGGGAAGTACGATCCCACCGGAGCCAAAGCATCCGAAAACTACAAGGTGCTGGCATCAATCGTTTCAGGCGCGGCGCTGAAGTCAGGCATCGCTCCGTCCGTGTTCTTCGACAAGAAAACCAACCGGTTCACCAGCACAACGCCAAGCTTGTACGGGCCGGAATTCTGGAACAACCCACCAGCGGATTACATGGGAAGCAAGAGCGGCACCGGCACGGCGAGCTATCAGTTTCCAAGCGCAGTATTGAATGCTCCGCAGGCTGGTGGAATTGATTGGTCGCCAGTTCAAGAAGCGGTCAGCAACGCTCCTGTAAATGCGCCCGCCGCTGCACGCAAGCCAACGCGCGCGGAGGCGGCTGATGCAGTAAAACGCTTTGGTTCCGCACAAGCTGCGGCGACATGGTTGAAGGACAGAGGGTACGACATTTCCGGTTATGCCGACTAATGCCCTAATTGACCCACTTGGAATCGAACAGTCTGACCCGCTTCAAATCGAATCAGGGCAGGGCTACAAATTTCCCACGCCGCAAAATATCCCGCCGAACATTCTTCCTCCAAGTTTTGATGTGCCCGTTTCTGGTGGCGCGCGGAACATAGTCCCAGCCGCCACTGAGCCTGACGCAACGCAGTATCCCAAGCTGTTCATTCCGCCGCCAACCACCGCTGAAATTGCAACGGCGGGCAGCAAGCTAAACGCTGGCGCCCCAGAAACAATTACACCAGCGGAAGCGCTTCGGGAATATCGAGCGGATGCTACCCCAGATGAGGGGCCGATGATCCCAATGCCGAAATTGCTTCGGCTGAAAAATTCGTCCGGCGAAAACATGCGGAAGCAAGCTCTAACGGAGCTTGGCCAAAGCTATCTCAAACTTGCGGACGCTGCGCAGACGTTCGGCGGCGGTTTCGACAAGGTATGGGGCGGTGAAGGGGGCCGGCTGAAAGCGCTTCCATTCATTGGCGCCATCGCATCAGTACCGCAGCAAAAACTGCGCAATGAATTGCTTGAAAAGGTGAAGTCTGGAACACCCCTGAACGACACCGAAAAATCCACAGTTGATGCCCTGCTGCTTGCGCAGCGGCGCATTTATCAGCCTGAAAAGTTTTGGGAAAAAGTAGGCGAGTTAACCGGAGGTTCTGCGCCTTACGCGCTGGAGTTTGCTTTGTCCGCCGGCGCTTATTCGTGGGCGAAAACGGCAGCCGGACGATGGTTGTTAAGCGTCCCCGGGGACGCGCTCGCGGCTAGCCTTGCGCGCGGCGCTGGAGTTGCCGCTCAAACCGCAGCCGGAGGCATTCCGCGTGTTGCCTCTGAATATCTGGATCGGATGGCTCCGAAGTGGAGTGCCAACCCCAAAGATTTTAAGTCCATCATCTTTGATGAAGAGGCCGACAAAAACTGGCTGGATCAACTGACGAAGTCTTTTGGATCGCAGTTCATTGAAAATCTGAGCGAACGCCTGAGCGGCCCAATTGGACGCGGCGGCGATGTGTTGATGGACAAGCTTGGAGCAAAGCGATTGCTCGCTCGAAGTGTTCGGCTTGGTGCGATTCAAGACGCCTTGAACAAAGGCGCCGCCAAGAACTTCATGGATGCGGCGAACAAGATGAAGTCAGCCGCAGGATTCACAGGGGGAATAACCGGCGAGGTATTGGAAGAGTACGCTGGAAATGGGTTGAAGTCGTTGTCTGGTGTGGACACGCAAAACAGCGTTCCTCAAGAATTGTGGAAAGGCGATTTTGTCGGAGCGGCGAAAGCATTTCTGAACAGCCTTCCGGTAAAGGATACGCCCGCGATGGCGGTTTCGTTTGGTATCATTCCCGCTGGTCAACACGCCGTTGGACTTGGATTGGCCGGGGCTGGAAAGATGGCAGAGAAGCTTGATGAACGCCGTCAGGAAAAAGCGTTTGATCTTCTCTCGGCAGATGTAGCCAATCGCAATGCGCTTGAGGGGACGATGCCAGCGCCAGCGCAAGGCCGTACCGGGGTGCGTCCGTTTTCAGATGTTGAACAATTGCCCGCCAGCGCAGTGATTCCTGAAGACACGAAGTTTCCAACGCGAGTTGCAACCGGGCTTCAGACTCCAACAGTTGGGGAGACACAAAACATCCCGATTGACGATCCTCGCCGCCTCGTTGTGCTGCCAAAGCGCAAAGCTATTCGTCGCGCCAACAGCCGCCGGATTACGTTGGGAGAACAAGCCGCGCCAGCGCTGGCGACCAGCCCAGACAGCGCTGACATTGACCGGGTAGCTCAATGGATCGCCAATCAAGACCCCAACGCGGCCATTCCACCGGAGCGAATGGTTGCGGAGATTTCAAAGCAGTATCAATACACCAAAGACGCGGCACAGGCCGTGTACAACGGAGCGGTCCAACAGTTAGGAATTGGAGGTCAAAATGCCAGCGGTCAGCCAAGCGCAGCGCAAGTGGGCGTTCTCGGTCAAGGGAGAGAAGTGGGCCCGCAAACACCACTTCGACAATCCGGGCAAACTGCCCAAGCGGTCCCGCAAGCGGAAGCGCCGAGTCAGCCTCAAGTAAGCCGCAACTGGTTAATCAACATCACGCCTCCGACTACCAACGCAAAAGGAAAGGCTCTGCCGGGCGCCGTTCAGATTGACATGATGCGGGGCGATGTTAATGAGCGCGGCAGCAACCCCGACGAATTGCGCTCTGAGGGCTACGACATTCCAAACAAGGAAGAATTTTTCAAGCTGCCAAAAGGCCGATACACACTCGGTCAGGCTCTTGATTTGTTGGCGCAACAAGCCAACCAAGCTCAAAAGGGGGTGACTCCAAATGGCCAAGAAGAAGAAGGGCGGCAAGCGCTGCTGACCAAACTGTCCCCGGATGCGTTTTTACACCCGTCCGGGGCACCTAATGGAGCGCGCGCCAAAGTGCGCTGGGCGGTCGTCAGCGCTTCGCAAGCCTCGCCGATGGTCAATCGGACCATAAACGAGTTTCAACCCAGCCAGCGCGAGGGCGACGTCGAGGCCAAGGAACTGCGATTCAAGATCGGTAGCAATCCGGACACGTCCATCCTGTTCGAGTCAACCTCGGCTGATCGTGGAGCGCCAACCATTGACGCGCAAGCCATGCGCGCCGTTGCTGGCAACACCCGGCTTTGGGGTTTGATTGACGGCTACAAGGCCAAGACGAAGGGCATCCGCAGGTATCGCGGAGAGGTTCTCAAAAAGGCCGCGCAGATTTCACCGCAGTTGCTCAAGCAGGCGGAATCCATCGAAGACCCGATTCTGGTGTTGATGGCTGATGCGTACGAAGGCGGCAACCGGTCGCAATTCGTTGTCGAGGCCAACCAAAGCGCTTTGCAACGCGAAGACTCAGTGACGCAGAGTGTGCAAGATGCGCGGGCGCTGGGGGACCTGACTCGGTATAGCTTTACCGCGCAAGGCTTGCTGACTTCACAGAGCGCTCAAGTGGCTGCTGAAAAACTGCAAGCAGCGCAACGGCAAAAAGAGATTCGTACGCGCTCAGGCACAGTTGACCTCAAGAAGCTCAGCGCCCGCGTCCAGCGCGCCGCCATGTCGCAAATGGCCCAGCAAGCCGGCATGGATGCGGCGGATTTGATTTACCTCTTTGAAAGCGAACATGGCCAGCGTGTGGTCGGTGAAGTCGTTCGCGCCGCGCCATTGCTGGCCAAGCTGGAAGGGGACTTGAATCTCGGTGTGGATTTGATTGCCGCCTTGCGCGAGCTTCAAATTGGGCTGGAATCCGTTCGCGATGAATCATCCGCTAGTCTTGATGAGTGGCAGAAAAACCGCGCCAACGAACTGGCTGGCGTCCGCAACCAGCTTTCGCCGGAAGCTGAATTGTTGCTGGCGCAGATGGTGATCGCGCAACGCAAGCCCAAAGTCTTACGTGAAGTTCTTGAAACCTATGCAAACACAGCCGCAGTTGAACAAAAACGCCGCGCCGACGCTGAAGGCGGGGACCTCACCGGAGAAGTCAGGAAGCCAATCTCAGGCGGCGAACTCGTCCGCCGTGCCATTCCAGCGGAAAACCAAGCTGGAACTACTCCAAGCGGCGGCGGCAAGAGCCAACCGTCTGAGCTAAAGGAAACCGCGGCACCGGTTCCCGGTGAAAGCATGGGCGCGGAGTTGGATCGCTTGCTGAAGCTGCGCGACACGCTCGGAAAGGGAACGAAGGAAATCGCCCGCGAAGCAAAACGGTTCTTGGCATGGTTGGCAGAAAACCGCCCGGAGATAACTCGCTTTGACGACATCAAAAATTCGGATTTGATCGAGTATGCGGCAACCGGAGTGCAATCCGGCAGAACCATTGACGCCAATTCACGGAACAAGTATTTGCGATTCGTCGCACAGGTCCTTGAGTGGTTGTCGCCCGATCATCCCACACTGCTTCAGCTATCGAAATCAATGGCGTTTGAGCCGGCCAAGGCACCGCCAAGGGTCGAAGGTTCTCAAGGTGGATTTTTCAAGCCTGAAGCAACTGCCAAGCTTGTCGCACCGGAAACGTCATCCAATCCGTATCGCATTCGGGACAAGGCGTTTTTCGCCCTGATGCGCTACACGGGTTTTCGCGTGGAAGACGTGTTGCGGCTGAAGCTGAGTCAAATTGATCTGGAGCGGGGAATCATCAAAGACGCGCTTATCAGCAAGCGAAACGTGATTCTTCCAATGCGGGCAATCCCCGAACTGGCCGTCTTCAATATCCGGCGCTACCTCGAAAGCGGGGCGCGTGGGATGCTTGGTGACGCCAAGAGTGAATACCTTTTCCCCGGAACTGGGAAAAAGGGATTCACCACTGTTGGCAACATGCTGCTGCGGATTCAGAAAATGGCCAAGGAAGAGGGGGTCACGCTCGCCAATGATGCCGACGCTCAGACGAAAGCTTTTCGCGCAACCTTCGCTCAAGACTTGGTTGTCGGCGCGCGGTTGGATAAGCAGGCGGTCAATGAGTTGTCAGGTCGCGTTGGAGAAGACGTCACGGAAAGCAATTATTTGTCGCGCCACTCCGACTCGGACTGGATTGAAAACGTGAATCGCCCGGCGGTGTCAGCGCTGCCAGAGAACAAGGCTTTTGTAGCGTCGCAAGAATCCAATTCCGATCCGGCATTTCCAAAGGCCGATGCCAACGCGCTTCAGTGGCGTCAGCGCAAGGCGGGCGAACGGGACCTTTCGGCAGGATTAAGCGGCAAGCGGCTGGCGCGTTACAATCAGCTTCGCGATAGAACAAACCTGACGCCAGCGGAACAAGCAGAGCTTGAGGCGCTGTCCAATGTCAATCAACAGCCGCTATTTGGTGAAGACGTTGAATCTGGAATACAGTCGAGTGCGGCGGCAAAGGCGGCTGAGTTGCGACGGCAGGCGGATGAAAATGATCGGCTGGGAAGCCTGCGGCTGGACGCTTGGGCTTTGGGAGAAAGAAAGGCGCGCGGAGAGGCGGATGCGTACTTCAACGAAGCAGAGCGCTTGCGAAAACTGGCTCGCGATATTGAGCCGAAAACGCGAAAGCAAATACAGGCAGAAACCCCTGATTTGTTTGGTAGAAATTTGTCTCCCGGGCAGGACGATCCATCTGCTCCACGCCGCAAGCGCATCGGATTCAATCCCAGTGAAAATGGTTTTACCATCACCTATTCTCGCAATCCGTTTGGCGGAACGGTTCGGGAGATTCGTTCTGACAATCTGAACGACATGCTGTTCCTCGTATCGCATCCGTCGCTCACGATGGATGAAACGCTGCGCTCGGCGCTCAAGGGAATCGTATCGTCGGGTGTTCTGGACCGGTTGCCGTTGCTGCATCTGGCCATCACCGACTTCATCGAAGGCAGCATTCCGGGACAGAAAATGTATCGCGGCGAGTACATCCAGAGCCAGCAACTTGCCCGGCTTTGGAATCTGGCCGGCTCGGTGGATGCCGCGCATGAAGTGCTGCATCACATTCATCGCTTTTTGTCCTCGGCTGACCGCGACTGGATTCGCGTCATGCGAATCCGCGCCATCGCCGCCGAACTCAAAAAGTCGCGCAACTATGCCGAACTGGGGCAGCTTGAAAAACTGCTCAAAGAGCAATACTCCAGCGATGGGTTTTCAGCGGAAGACTTTGCGCCAGAGCTTTACCATCTGGCGAACGAGTATGAATTCTTCGCGTGGATGATGCAGGATCGCGCCGCGCAGTATTTCACCCGCGCCGCCGATGTCCGATTCATTGACCGCATTCGGAGCATTCTCCGCGACTTGTTTTACTCGCTGCGAAAGATGCTCAATCTCACGTCGCGCGACGAAGAGATTTGGCAGCAAATCATCAAGGGCGATTACCAATACGATCTGACCTCGGCGAAGGAATGGGCCAACGATACGCAGCGGAACCTGTCAGTTCCCACCGAAGAAGTTGCGTACACAATGGGCGACCGGTTGGACCCAGAAACGGCTTGGGCGCAAATTGAAAGCGCCTCCCGGCTGGCCATACCCGCCACGGTCAAAGCCAAGCTGGATGAATACAACGGCGCCATCACTGAATTGGAGTCCCGTGAGTATGACACGCAGCGGTACAAGCAGGCGCGCAAAACCATTCAACGGCTGGTGGATGAGGCGCTGATTCGTGCGGAACAATCCGGCGCGGCGTACTGGCAGAGCGAAGAAAACCTTCCAAGTTTTTCTGACGAAAATCTTGGGGACAAACTGGAAGCGCTGGGCATCAATTTCGACAAGGATGCGCTGGCAGAAATGCAGAAGGAAATCCGCTTTGAGCGCCGGGCGCGAACGCTGGCTTCATGGCGCCGGCAGCTTGAGGGTGTAAACCAGACCATCGCCACGTTCCAAAGTCTCGGCTGGAATCCGGAGGATTACGATGAATTCACCAAAACAGCGGCGCGGCTGACGAAGTCAATCTCCCGGTACGAGTTCAATCCGGATCGCGACAACGCGCAAATGATGACCGTGAACGAGCGCGCTCTTGAGATTGAAACGGCACGCGCCAACGAGCCCGTTCTTAAAGCCAAGCGGGATGCTCTCAACATTCCGATGGTCAACCAGATTTTCGTTGAACCAAACGAGGCTGGATATATTCCCAGCACACGCCTGACGCGCACGCTGCAAGGATTCGAGGCTGCCATGAACAGTGGCGACTTGAATGAAAATTACAAGGACGCCATCGCCAAGCGGACATGGGATGGCATCGTTGAATATGAAACGGCGTACAACCTGTTTCGGCAGTGGAGAGGGCTGGAAGTCGCACGGGTGTCCAAGCAGTTGCGCACAGCCAAAGCAAAGCTTGCAGACACCAAGATTGACTTCGGATTGGCTTTGATTTTGGCCGATGAATCGGCTCGGGTTGGCAATGGTGAGCGCGGACTTACTGGCAGCTTGTCGAGTCGAGAGGCAGTCAACTTCCTCAATGACAGCCTTGGAACGCTGATGGCTTTTGCGCGCAGCCTGAGAACGCAATACCCGAACGGCGGGGCCGAGCCTGTGCTGATGCGAATACTCGCGGGGCTTTCCACGGCCAATCCCGGAACCTTTACGCCTGAGTCATCCTACTTTGGCACCATCAGCCGCATTGAAGCGGAGCTTGCGCAGACATCTGACCCTGACTTGCAACAGATTCGCCGCAACGCTGGTGTCGCTGACTATGCTCTGGCGCGAATTCTCTATGTTCTGGCGCGCTCGGACAGCCTTGAAAGCGCCGTGGGGGCGATGTTGCGCTATGGAGAGCGTCAAACTTCTGGAATTCCAGCCAACCAGCTTGATCGCATAGCTGCCCTGCTGGATTCCGGTGATGACTTGGCCATTATTGAGGGTCAAGATCGCTTGCGGCGGCTGGCTGCTGAAGCCAGAAACAGCCAAGCGCTGCTCTCGCGGGAGATGAAGTCCATCGAACGCGAGATTTCGGACGCGGAAGTAGCGCTCATGGCCATTGATCGCGGCGAAGAACTGTTCCAAGCCGTCCAAGACAGTCCACAGTTCCATGAAATCCGCAAAAAGGTGGTCGAATGGCTGAATCTGCGTCAGGAAATGATCGCTGATACCGGTGGATCGTCCGGGGACCAACGCGGTGTTTCATTGATCTTCAAAAAGTTCAGTCTGGATGCTGCCGGCGTGAAGATTAACCGCGACGAAGACCTCGTTATCAATGCGGCTGACGAGGTTTACGACAAGCGGTCGGATTTTCTCCGCATTCAAGACTGGTACAACGACGCCAAGCGCTACGTGATTGCCTTCCGCGAGGTGGACACGCGCAACCGGCTTGATCCGGAGAACAATCGGACGCCGGAAGCGCTCGGATTCGACCGGACCATCTACAACGGGCTGGAAGATGCGCTCAAACGCGAAGGGAGATTCCAAGATGCCGGCATTTTGTTCCTTGAAGGCAGCCTTCAACACAATGTCGCGCAAAACTGGCTGACTGGAATGGGTTGGTTTCGCCAATACCTAATGGGACTGAAGATGGCCAACGGGCAAGCGGCTAAATCGGCGCTGTCTTCGGCGGTTTCGTATGGTAACGCGCTGAACATCTCCAAAACCGTCTATCACCGTCACAAATTCACGGTGCAACGCGCCCGCCTTGCAGCGCTCAAGTCGCATCCTGAATTCAAAAACGATCTGGAGCTATATCGCGACCAAGTTTTCAACGAAATGGCTGCGGAGGGCCGGCAATTCGGTGAAACGCTCAAAGCGGGCATGACGCTGCCGGTTACTGGCCACGTTGTTACCAAGGAAGACATCAGTTACCTCGTTGCCGTGAAGAACATGAGCAACGATTACATGCGCAACGTGTCGGAGCGGTTCGCTGGCGGCATTTTGGAAGAGCGCGGGCACGAAAAGAGCGGGACCCGGCGTGTTTTCCGTCGCCGCGCTGCCAGCGTTGGCGAATACGGCCTGCCGATGCAGTTGAAGGAGTCGGCCAAGGAGGTTCTTCGCAAGCTCACTGAGGCGTACGCCAAGCGCGATGAGCGCCCAACAGCAAAAGACGATCTTACTCGTGAAAGTCAGAACAAGGCTGTTCGTTTCTGGAATCGGAACATCAAATACCTCACGCGGCACATTTTGGATTCTGGCCGGCAGTTTCGTACGATCGAACAGGAGCCGGAAATCATGCGCGCCGAACAGCGCGCCGCCGCCGAACTCCGCGAACTTAACAACCCCAAGGCCATTCAATCGGTGGACGATGCCGTTGCGCTGATTGCCAAGTATTTGCCAAGGGATTCAGGGAGCGACGTTCGCGAGTGGGCCGCTTCCGGGCTGCTCGCTGAGTTGGAGCAATACTTCTCGCGAGCGGAGGCGGCACTCCCCAAAGCTGCTGACGTCGAAAAATCACAGGGAATCGGCGGAATTACCGCTCGCAGTGAATTCAGCACGGCGGCGGCGCAGTTCAATTTCCCATCGAACCTTTACGAGTATGGCGCCGTAACCGACCGCGATATGCTGATGCAATCAGCCCGCGTGATGCACGAGCCAATCATGGAGTTGAATCGCTCAATGGAGCGCGTCCAAGCGGCGATTTCATCTGAGATTGAGGCGATGAAGGAAAGCCCATCGTTGGCTACCAACTACAGTAATGTCAAAGAAGCGCTGCGCGTCCGGAAGATCATCCAAGGATTGATCGGCGACCTTGCGAAGTCGTGGAACTTCAAGGATTCAGACGTCGCGCGGCATGGGCTGGAACTGCCTCCAGATTTCATCAAAGCATCGCTTCTGGCTGGGGTTACAGTGAACATTCGCAACATCATTACTGGCGGGGTGCTGCAATTTAACAGCATGGCGATGCTTGATCGCTATTCGAGAATGTTCTCGCTTCTCAAGGCGTTACGAAACGTGATGGTTACTAGCGCAAGAGTGCCGCTTGAGCTTTTCTTTGGTCAGGACTGGCCAGTTGGTCGGTACGGCAAAAAGTGGATCATTGAGCCGATGCGCAAGCTTGGGCATCCGCTGACGCAAATGATCCTTGACCGGGTGATTGAATCCGAGCTTCCCAGCTTCATCAAGCAGGGGGCCGTGACCGCCAGCCGACTTACACCGTGGGCGGTTGTGGACGCGCACAATGACTACATTTCAAAGGTCAATCAACTTGGGTTCTCGTTGCGTGATCCATCTTGGGAATCATTGAAGCAAATGGTGGCAAGTACAACGGTTCACCAGACAACCCTTGGCGGCCAGCTTGACTCTGGAAAGCTGTCAACTATTCGACGTGCCGCAGGAATAGCGCCGCGTGCTGGCACGATATTTTTCAGAGCGATTGGCTCTGAGTATTTCGACAAGCTTATCAACGCGACAAGCCTGAGTTGCGCTACAGCGATGGAGCGCACGCTTTGCGAGCTTGCTGAAATCTACGGTGAATCTCGCAAATCCTTTGGCGAGTTTAATCCAGCCGATGAACGATGGCGTATCGCGCCAGAAGATTACAGCAAGCGACTTTCAAAGTGGGGAAAGCAGCAAAATCTGGCCGCGTTTCTTGATTTCATGGCCGGGGCTGATCTTCAGGTTGAGTCGTTGCTTTGGAATTACTACACGCAGATGCAGGCGTTCCGTGACGGCAAGCGCACAGAACCGTCCATGCTGACTGATGATCAATATGATGCCCTAAGATCGGCATTCATCCGCGAGCTTAACGCGGGAGATGCGCTTAACCGGCCTGCGTCGCTAAGGAACAGCAGAGTTTTCAGAATATTTGCGACGTTCCAAGGGTACGTTTCGAGCTACATCTTGAATTTGTTGGGATTGGGCAACGGTGCGAGAAACCAGTCTGCTTGGAAGAAGTTTATCCTCGCCACTCAAATGAGCGTCGCCTATGCGTTTGCAGCAACCACAATAATTCTGATTGCCGGCGCTGTGGTTGATTTATGGAAGCGCTACCTACAGGGGGCGGCGCAGCGACAGGTGACAATCTTGACGCGCGAGTTTTGGACCGATGCCAACAAAGCGCTGGACGCATCCACAGATGCAGCCATTGGGTCGGTGCCGTATGTGGGCGACTTCGGATTGTTCATCCGTGGCAGCATCGTGAACAATCGCGGTTATGAGCCCACAGGCCGCGTGCTGGCGTTCAGTCTTCTCAATGACGCATTTGCCACCGCTCGCGGCGTTTTCAATCTTCTTCGGAACGATCCCGAGAACGCGCTCAATCCGATTCGGGACATGATCTTGAAGTACGTCGGGTTGGGCAAGGAAGTGGCCTATGCGACCAGTCCGCATTACCAAGCCGTGAAGGACTTCAATGCCGGCCAAGGTGTGCTGCGCTATCAGAACGAGCAAGCCGGGTTCTTGCAGGACAAGGAAGCCGGCAATGTGAAGCCCGGGCAGTATTACAGCCCCACAAGCGGCATTCGCGAAGACTTGAAGGCCGATATGGTTGCTCAGGACCCGAATCGGCTGGCACGCGACTTCAAAAAGCTGGTTGACTACTACACATCCAAAGGCTTGAAAAACCCGCAGTCCGTTGCGGTTAACGATTTCAAGCAGATGCACCCCGCCGTGCAAGCGATGGGCGGAAAGAAGCCAACGACGGAGCAATACGACTCGGTTTACAAGGGCCTGAGCGATGCGCAGCGCGCCTCAGTGGACAAGTCCGTAGCGGCTTGGAATTGGGGCGCAAACACGCTGGGAATCAATTACAGCCCGTTTGCTTCCGTGAGCCTTGGTCAAGTGTCCGGTGGTTCTGTTCCAAAAGTGCCGGCAGCGCGGCGCATTTCCATCGGCAGTGTTGGCCGGGCGGTGTCCGGCCTTCGCTCCAAACTGCGCGGAGTATCCACTCGCCTTAAACTGCCTCGCAGAAGCGCATCGCGGCGCATATCGCTCGGCAAACGCTTTGCCTTCCGCCGGCCAACCGTCCGCCGGCCTCGTCTCTCTCTTGCTTGACCGATTGCCAAAACTGGCGTTATCATAACGCCATGATTGGCAATGGTGATACTGCTCCGCGCGGCCTGAGAAACGCATTCAAAATGTTGATGGGCGAAACGCGCAAGCTTCGCCGAAAGATTCGTCGAGGATTCATCAAGCAACCAAGGCAGCTTTGCAAGGTCTGCGGCAGTTCGTGGGATGAAGCCTTGGTGGCTCCCAATGCGGAAGCCGAAGTCAGTCTTTGCCGGGAATGCCGAAAGCTACTGCTGGAAGGCTACACCGCGCTCGTTTCCATGAATCCAGATCGGTACGCTTTCGTGCGTAACAGCCTGCTCAAAGAAACCGGGGCTTCCGGCAAGATCGTTCAGCTTTCCAAGGAGGATTTCGACCGGTATGAACGGGCATTCAAGGCCAAAAACCAAGGCGCAAGCGATGAAGCAAAAAACTAATGTAAGCCCACTTGAAAAGCTCGAAAGCTGTCCGCCTTTCCTGTGTTATGCGTTAGCCCGGAAAGTGAGGGGCAGTGTTATATCACACCCAACGCTGGAAGAGCTTACAGCCGCGTCGGGAATATCGGCGCGAACCTTTGCCAGACTGTGCCAACGCACAAGCTGGGATGGGTTCAAGTTCAGCACCATGAAGGCGTTTATCCGCGCGTGCAACATTGACCCGTTTCGCATGTCCCGCCAGAAGCGATTTCTCCGGGCTCACATGGGAAGCCTGCCGCATTTGAACAAGCGTCAGATGCGCCTGTTCATTCAACACTGCGAAAAAGCGGGAAGCTGAGGCTTACGCGGCCACTTTGGTTGTAAACGAAATCGAAGACCACGCTGAGTTTGATCCTGTTGGTGCGGCCCCGGAAGCGCTGGTAACGCGGATGTCAAAATACAGGTGCTTTCCAATCTCGTAGATCACCCAGTCTGTAGGGTCTGACGGACGCAATCCGTCCGTTTCAAGGCTGGTCATGGACGTTGTATCGGGGCAGATAAGCGCAATGGATTCCTGTTCGTGCCACTGTGGTGAGCAATAGGCGTCCAGACTCATTGGGTCAACGTTGTGCTCTGAATTGCCGATGCGCAAGGTAAGCAGGTTTGGAGAGGCTAATTCGCTGTCTGCTTCGGTTTCGTGCTCGATTTGAACGTTGTTCAGGATTTTGTCGCGCTGTGGATAGCCAAGCGGGCATTTGCCAACCAGCCGCGAGTAATAGCCAACCTGAGACGTCGAGTAATCATCATCAGGAATGTCCGATTCCGTGTCGTCGTTCACTAACGTAACCTCTTCGCGATAGTTGACCCCGCCGATGGATTTCAGGCAGTAGTCGGACGCACTGGCCCCAATGAAAACCTGAGAAGCGTTGCACGCCTGAGCCGATTCTGCGCTGCGGCTGAAATTGCAGAACGAGGAATAGCCGTAATCAACAACGTCACCGGTTTTGTGCTCCACATGGAACACTAGCGACCGATTGTTCAAGCACGTCGGGATTTCCAGCGTTGATGCCAGCGGATAGCTGAACCAAAGCTCTTTGGTTTCCGCCCGGTAACGTCCAACCGGTGACTCGCAACATCTGGTTTCCAATCGGTCGGGGTGCGTGGTGCTAAAGATATGCCCCGATCCTTTCATCAGCCATTCGGGAGTTTCCGGCGCCGGCGTGTACGGGTCGTAACGCCACACAGAATCGCGACTCCACCAATAGAGGGCCTTGCCGTCGCTAATCAACGTGTTGGGATAGGCCAAGCAGCCGTTTTTACCCTCGGGGTCGGTGTAGATGCGCTGAAAGGCAAAGATCGTGTCACCGGACGGACTCACGCTCATGCGCCAGATGGAGCGCAGCGTGAAAATGTAAACAGAGTTGAATAACTCAATGGCCGCAAGGATTTCATCTCCGTAATCGAGGTCTTGGAATCCTGACACTTCATCAGCGCCGCCAGTGGTGTAGCTCGTTCCATCCTGATAATTGCTCCAACGGATGCGTGTTGGTTGCGGGTCCGTCTCCAAGACGTTCATCCAGACAATGACGCCCGAAAACGACATGACGATTCTAGCTTTTGTTGACGTCAAGCCCGGTATGGCTGCGGTTGTGGATGATCCAAGCTCGTGTGAGAGCGGAGCGTCATTGTTGTTGGTGAAGTACGCCTTGCCGTTCAACACGGCGCCTCTGAATCGAGTTCCGTCATCGCCAAGGCCGCTGGCAATCTCGGTCCATTCGGACGTATCGTTGTTCATCCAAGCCAGCGTGCTCTGCGTGCCTGCAATCAGCCGGCGCGTCCCGTCGTTGGCGATGGACTCAAGCTGCATTGTGACCGGTTCGCGGTCGTGTCCCCGGCGGTGGAAATCCCAATTGGCGACCGCACCATCATCGGATCGCTCACCAAAGTTCAGTGCGCCATGCCCTGATCGGCGCTCAAGCTGGCTTGTGCGGTTGACTGCAAAGTTGAGCTTGAAGCGGAATGAGCCCGGGGATAGCTCTGCTGGCCGGGAGCGCGTGTCCAGCATTCCGATCAAAGGCTGAAGTGGAATTGTCGTCCATCCGGCATCTTTTGCCATGTTTGAAGAATGACTCAGGATTGCGGCAAAACAAGCCCGAAACGAGCAACGTAATCCTCGAACCTGACCTTGAATATGGTGTGATTGTAAGCCCGCTCGGCTTCAACAAGATGCCAAAGTGAAATTAATCTCTGTCTGGCTTGCCGCTTCCAGCCGTCCGGGCGCATTCGGTCCTCAAGCCGCTTGGCGATGTACGGAGGCAGGCAGGTGTGCATGACAAACAGCTTGTTGTACAGAGGTTCAATCGGATTGATGCGCGATAGCTTTCCAACCGCGAATTTGTGGCCGACTTGAACCTGTCGGATGATTCTGACGGAGCCGCCAGACAACCAGTATTTCAGAGACAATTCTTGCTCGTCACAGCCCCAGCTTGACAGGTGTTTGAGGGCATTGAGCTTCAGGAAATACTCGCGATTGCAGAAGTAGATTGCTCCCATGCACGCTGGTATTTCGTCGCAGGTCTGGCCTGATTCGTTGTCCTCTTTTCTCCAAACGCACTCGAATACTTCCTTGTGCGGGTCTTTGTCCTTGGCATAAAACCGCCACGTCGCCCCGTAGTATCTGGCCTTTGGAGTCAGCGGGTCCATCGTTTCATGGTCCAGAACGAGGCATGACCCGCAGTAAAGCGATGTGACGCACATACCAGAGTGTTGTCGCCACGCCTCGTACCATCCCGGCGTGAATCGCATGTGGCTATCGGTGAACAGCAGCCAATCACCACTGGCAAGGCACGCTCCGACATAGCGTGATGGTCCGCATCCAATGCGGCGCGCGTTGCGATAATGGACGACGCTAGTGAACCGTTCAATGGTTGGGATGTCTGCCGAAACCGGGCGAGTTGAACAATCGTCAACGACGATAATTTCAATTTCAAAGTCGAACATCGCCTTTGTAGCGGTGGCGTAAATGCTCTTTACCGTCTCAAGGCACTCCTTGTTGTCGTTGTGGCAGGCGATGACGATGGAAAGATGTGGGTTGGGCATATTCTCAAGGCTTCTGCATGACAGCGAACATCGAGTAGTCTTCGGGGTACACGTTCGTCAGCGATTCAACAATGAGCTTCAGCCTTAGCTTCAGCGCAACCGACGCAAAGTCACCCAGCATTCCCTCGTGCCTGTGGTGATGATTGGGGATTCCGCCGCCGGCAACGTAGTTGTGCCAGCGCTCGCGTTCGGGGCAGATAACCACAACGTATCCGCCGTGCTTCAAGCACCGGGCCCAGCCTGAAACGAGTCTCGGCCAATCGTGGTATTCATAGTCCTCAATCAAATGGCTGGAGTAAACGAAGTCCAACGTTTGGTCAAGAAACGGCAGGCGCTCAGCCAGCCCGCGAAGGTGGATCACTCCTTTACTTGCCGCGCCGCCGCAATAATCAACGAACTGGTCTTTCGGAAGATCGTACGAGATTGCCCACGGCACCACCGGCCAGCCTTGGCTGCCGACGTCAATGCCGCAGCCTTCAAGATAAGGCTCAACAAGATGCGCGTATTTGAACGACTCGGACGGTGCGGTGCGGCATTCTTCAGGCGTTGGTATTCTCATTTGATTCGATCCCTTCTTATCAAGTCCATCATCTGCGCGGCAAGTGTTGCTTGGTGGTTGGCGTCAAAAGCGGAGGCAACGAAATGGTGTGCCAGCGTTCCGACAATCCCGTTCTCGGGACTGCTTACGAGCCTGCTTGGCAGCTTGGCGACTGCCTTGTTGATCCACCGAAAGTTGTCGCAAAGAATCTTCAACGAAGCTTCGTCCTTGGGGCTGCCACGATAGCGCTCGTGAATGGATTCTCCAACCGTCATCCAAGTTTCCAGAACGTGCATGGAAACTGGGTTATTAGCAGTCACAAAGAATCCCGTGCAAATCCCAGCCCAGTTGGTTGACATGGCGATGCGCTTACACCACGGCGGGGCGTTCTCCTTCCTTGGTTGGCGCATCACAACGTCGGCGTCAATGACCATCGCATAATCGTAGCAACGCGCTCGTAGTGCCGCATACACCTTGTAAAACCAAGGGCTGATTGACCGGGCTGGCTCGAAGTTAACGAAGTCCATCGAATGATACCTCGCATACTCGGCTGCCGCCAATGCGGCAACATCGCCAACCGTTTTGCGGTTGAGGTCGTAGCACATGACGAGCGCGGAGTTCATCGCTTGAAAGCTGCGTCAACCAAAGTATCGGCTGCCTTTTCGTAAGCAGCCTTGTAGAACGGAGATGCGAGTTCGTAATTCAAGCTGTGCCGGAAGAACGTCAGGCAGTTGGATTGATCACCACGGTGGTAAATGTTGTTTCCGGTACGCCATTCAGGCCAGTTGTATTCTCCGTCCCATGTCACCATTTTGACCGGCAATTTGCGCTTGAAGGCAATCTCCTTCCAAAAGGCGTTTGGACCGTGCTCGAAGTCGTAACGATGGTTGCGCGTTACCACATTGCGGGTGCTGCTCGCAAATAGCGACGCAGGGCACCAGAATCCAGTCGTATTCAAGTGCGGAGAGATTTGGTAGCTGGCTGTTGGCCCGTAAAGTCCAGAGCCATGTTTCTGCGCCGCCTCAGCCATGCGCGCCATCCAGCCTTGCCGGCGAACGAAAGTTGATCCACCAAAGCACACCATCCAATCAGAAGTCAGTCGCCTTGAGATTTTCAGATAAGCCCCGATGTCTTTGCCAACTCCGTCGTTTGGGATGATCCGGCAGTTCGGCAGCTTGGCGAACAGGGCGTTCATTTCATCGGTCAAGACTCCACCCTGCATTACGATCACCGTCGAATGCTCAATTCCCGGTGGATGCTTGTGATAGCTGCGCGAAAACTGACGGGCAAGCGCGCGGTGTTCATCGTCGCCGACGTGAATGTAAATCAGGGTGAATGTCATGGGGCTGATTGCAAGATCATGCAGTGCAAATCTTCGCAGCGGGTGGCGCGCATTTCCCAATGAATCGTAGCTGATATTGTCGCCCCTTTCGCTCATGCGATTTAGCGCAATAACGTTGAAAGGCTTGCGTGGGTGATTCGTTGGGCAGCATGTCTATCCCGTGTCCGATTGTTCCACCCTTCCACGATCCTTTCTCTGGCCCGACTTCTTCGCTAAAATCAATGTCCAAGCTGCGGCGAATTTTCGGCTTCGCGAAGCGGCGAAGCCACTTGAACCATCCGCTGCCTTTGTGCCATTCACGTTCTTCAATCATGCAAGTGGCCACGATTAGTTCACCATCGAAGTCCTCAAATCCAAAGTGGACTTTGGGACATTCAGATTTTCTATCAAAGTATTCCCGGAAATCTGCGCCGCGAACCTCTGTGTAGAAATGAGTGCCATCAGGAGTGTGGAGACTGTGTCTTACGCAATCCCATTGTTTCCACGGAAGATGCTTCGACCACCTTTTAGTCGTAGAACTGTCGTGCGTCTGAGGACCAAAGAAGCACTGGAAAAAGTCATAGCCATTTCCCATGTCGGACAGGCTTAAACCGAATCGGCGCTCATGTTGCGACCAATATCCACTGCGTCCAAGCCGCTTCACCGTCTCGGCGTCCCAATTACATTCAACCCACTTCTCGCGCCAAGGGAGGCATAGCCAGTTCCAGACTTGGATTCTAAGCGCCCATCCAAAGGCTACCAGCAACAGGTAAGCCTGTGGATGTTCGTCGTAGCCGCTGTTAATATAAGCCGCGAAGGTTTTGCTCCACTGCCCCAATGTCAGCGGGCCGAAGTTCTTATCGTTGTCGGTTAGTCTGTTCATAATCTGAAAACTACTTCGTCAATCCCATTTATCACCATGCCCGCAGTGATTGCCTCCATCGGATTCGATTCGCAATTGACGATGGTGTCCGTAATCAGCTTGTGCCGCGCTCCAGTGAACGGATGCAGAGCGCCGGAAGTTACAACGTGAACGTTCTCAGCAGTGGCAAGCACGCGCTCTGGAAGCGTAACGCCAAAAAGCCCTATCGCAGTTGTGCCCGTAGCCGAAGCAATGTGAAGCGGTAGTGAATCCACGCCAATGAACAGCTTGCAAAATTCAATCAGAGCCGCCATCTGATGCACCGTCGTCTTTCCGGTCAAATCAAGATCGGCCTTGCACGCGCCGGGATATTTGCCCACTTCGGCGACCTTGAATCCGATGTCGCGCAGATGCTTGATGACGCCTGCGTAGCGGTCCAGTGGCCACTGACGGTTAACGTCTGGATTGACTGCGTTGATGACGCACCATCGCAGTTCGTCGCCAAAGGTTTCGCGGGCGAATTTCCGTTCGGGTGTCCAATTGAGGACCGGCTTGCGATTGCTCAATTTCACGCCGGCAACCTCGGCGTAGGCATCAAGGTAATTCAAATGCGGACGATTCTCGTACGCCATCGTCAGGTCAATGATCGGCACGGAGGAATTAACCGGTATCCGTTTCGCGGCGATGCGAACGAAGTGATTCCCCTTGAATAGCTCGGGATACTCAGTCTCAAACAGAATATCAGCATTGGGATTCGCCTTGGCTACAGCTTCAACAACTGGAGTGGTTAGCAGGACGTCGCCGGCAGCCATGCGGCGGCGAATCAGGATAGTCTTTGGGTTGACGGCACCTTGCTGAATTAGCGGGAACTTCCCAATGTCCGCAGGCTGGTCAATGTGCGCCTTCGGGTTGTAGTCGAAGTAGTCCTTCCACTTGGCCGCGAATTTGGCGTTGGATTCAGCCATGATGCTTTGCCAGCGCGGAGTAATCGCTGTTGATGTGTGTTCTTCGTGAAGTCCGCACGCCTTGGGCGTGAACATTATTCGCCATCCATGCCGCCTGACTTCCATAGCGAGATCATCGTCTTCCGCGTAGAGCAAGTAACGCGGGTCGAATCCGCCAACGTCAAAGAACACGTCGCGGCGAATGAGCATCGAAGCGCCGCACGCCGATTCCTGTTCAACCGGCTCGGTGAAGCGGGAATTCTCGGCGCATAGGTCAAGATGCACGAATCCGTTGCCGTGCCGGGTTTTACCCGCGTACTGAATCGTCCCATTCATGTACCGCAGCAGATGGGTGACAATGGCAACATTCCCCACCATCTCACCGGTCATAGTTTCGACAACGTTGGCATCCAAGTACACGTCATCGTTCAAGAACAGCAGGGTCTTTCCAGACGCGCGCTCTGCACCAAAGTACGCTTTGCGACCGTAACCGGTGGCATTGCCGGGATGTCGCACCAGCTTGATCTTGGGATCGCTTACCAGTCCTTTAAGCGGCCAAGTCGTATCGCCATCGCCGCAAATGACGACTTCCGAAACCTGCGGCATCAGATGCTTTAGGCAGCGATTCAGCCGGTCAATCTTCGGCTTGTACACCGCAATGACGGCGCTGACGAATGGATGCAAGGCCAGTTCAAGCTTTTCCTGAGTTGGCCCGGTTGCAGAGCTTGGCCGCAGAAACTTGCACATCTCCGCAACGACGGCTTTAGACGAGGCATCACGATAGGGAATTTTTGCCAGAGCGTTGTAGCGGATTTGAGAGCCCAGCCAAGGAGCGTCGTTAACCAAGGCCAAGACGGGAGTATCCGTCGCTGCCGCCAGATGGAGTGTGGCAGAGTCAACGGAAACAATCAGCTTTGCCTGCTCAAAAGCAGATAGCAGGTCGTAAATGCGATGGAGATTCAGCCGGCCAACTTCGACAACATCGTGTGTTTTTCCGAACTCTGCCTTTATGGCGCCAAGGATCGCCGGCCCGCGCGCCATCGGTGATGTGACGCCGCCAATGAGGTTGGTTATGATTTTTGGCCGCCCAGTGCGGAAAAGCTTCTTGAGAATGACAGCCTCGCGGGCCTTGTCGCGCCGGTCAAACAGCGGACGCAGCGATTCGTCATTGAACGATGAAATCATCCCGGCCTCACGCCACGTTTCGGAATTGTAGGCGGGAGCAAGCCGCTCCTGCTTGTGGCCAGCCCCATAGATTTGCAGGCGTTCAACGCTCGTAAACCGGTCGCGAGCGATGGTCAAAGCCGCGTTCAAATCTTCAACTTTCAGCTTCACCGGGAAAGGCTTCACGTACGATACGCCGTCAAGGATGTCCGCAAACTCTGAGGACACTACGAGATGCGGATTCTTGCCTTCTTCATGCCTGCGTTTAAGGATCGGGAGCGCATTGATGATGTCGCCGTATCGGCCAAGCAGGACAACGCCAAGTCCTTCAATCTTGTCGCCCGCAAGGTTTTCTTTGATCAAGAAATCCCAAGCCGCCCTTTGGTAATCCTGATTCCATTTTGGAGTGATGACATTGACGCCGGGCTTAAGCGCGCCACGCGCCAGCTTGCGGAGAAAGTCAGACTCGGAACGCTTCCAAGAATTAGTCTGGCAGCGCGTGTCCGGACCCATGCCGCTGACGTGATACACCCCATTCCCCCAAGAATAAACAAAGCCGGTTTCTGACGGGGAAATCTCAGCGCGTAAGCCGGGTGTTTTTGAGGTAACGCGCGCCATGAAATCACGGTCCTCGCCAACGTTCATGCACGAATAATACCCGGCAGTTTCCCACGCGCTCTTGGTAAAGCACAGCGTGTTGCACGTTCCCTGATGGAGCTTCTTGATGTGGCCCTTTTCCGCGTAGAACTGGCGGTTGGCCCACACCCACTGAAAATCGCCAGATTGACCGAAATACTTGGCAAACGTGGCAAGGTAGTTCGGCAGGTAAATGTCGTCATCATCCCACGTAACGATGTGCGTGCCATGAGACATTGCAATGGCCAGATTGCGCGCGGCACCAAGCGATGGGGGTCTGGTGCTGGCATTGAATATCGTCACTCCCGGGACGCGCTCGTATAGTTCAATCTGTTGCTGTGGCGCAGTATTGAAGATCACCAGTTCACGGGGCACGTCGCATACTTGATTGCGAAATGACTCAATGGCCTCGGCAAGATGCTCAGGCCGACCGTAGGTAAGGCAGATGCAGGAAAACATCATTGGCTTGCTGGTTTGCTGTCGTCTTCCGGCACTATGCGATAATCAAACATGCGGCTGTTTGGCGCTTTCGTGGCCATAAATTCAACAGCATCCGATTCGTCCACCTTCTTGTAATGCTTCCAATCCTGAGCCTCGCAATTAGTGTTCGGGGTTTTGCATTTCCATTGGATGTTGGCCATAGAGCTTTCGACCGTCGTTCATCGCTTTCCACAAAAGATGGAAATGGCGTAACGCAGCGATTCGGAATGCCAAAATCCAATGGCAACGTTACGGCTCTGTTTCCAAGGAGTTTTGAATCCGCAGATAACCGAAAGGCAGCGCACGCGGTAGCGATAGCCACCAAACACCAAAAACCGTTTCCGCTGTTCAACCCGGTAAAGCGTCGAATCGCAGTGCGGACACGGCTTCAAGAGTAGCGGTGATGGCTGTTCGCGACCGGAATCCATGCTGGCGTTTATGAAGCCAATCCAGAATTCAGTCAAGCCATTTTTGGCATAATCACGCTGTCGTGATGTTCAGGTCCCAGCCGTTCAGGAAATAGCCCCAGTCCAATGCGCTGTCATCAACAACCCACAATGACCATGCGCCATTTGGGTCTTCTCCAATGAACTCGGCAAGGTCGGTAGCATAGAGCGGTCCCGGGTCTGGTGCCGGGCAGGGCTGTGGCCATGTCGTGATCTGACCTATGTAGATCGTTGGCCTGAATGTGTGGTTAACACCGGCGGGCCGGCTGGATTGCGGGATGTCGCTTCCGGCGTCATCGTCCAGCGTGATATTACGCTCGGTGGTATCGAAAGCAGCATCCATGCAGTTGCCCATCAAGTACACCATCGTGCCAGATGGCGACTGCAACAGGATCGCAACGTCCGCGTAGTTGCCGTGGTTGAACCGCTTCAATGTGACTGTAACTTTCGTGATGACTCCCGTAACGCCAGAGACAAACTTGACGCCCGGATAGGGATTGGCTTTCGTCGGAGGCGCGCCGCCTAATGCGAACCCGCACGTTGCATTTGTCTCTTCGGCATCGAGGATGCACAGCTTTTGAGTGTTGTTGGAAAGCGTGCAATCGAGGGCATCTTCCGCTTCGGCTAAAGCCGCTGCCTGCGCCTGACTCAGCGCATCCGCGTAGCTGATGAAGCTAGTGCGCGTTGCACTGCGGGTCACATCCTGTCCGAAGCCGGTCGTGCATTTCGCCGTTGCAGAAGCGGAAGCGGTATAAACTCCCCGGCAATTCAACGCAGCGTTCGCTGAAACGGTTGCCGCTGCCACGGCTTTTTGATCCGCGTCCGCCTGAGACACTTCGCTTTCAGCCGTCTCCGTGGCGCAAGCCGCCGCCGCGCTTGGGGCGTACATTTCCAGCGCAACGACATTCAGATTTTGCGTCGGAGTTCCACTAGATGCCGTGATGTTCAGGCGATAGAACTTGTAGGCTGTAGCATTGGTCATCGGGAAATCGGCGCGGGCATTGCCCGAAGCGTCGAACAGCCAAGCGCGGAAATCGGTTCGCGTGTCCAGCACAGTCCAAGCGGTGCCGTTGTTTGACCCTTCAAATGTCCACGTCCCCGGCGCTCCGATGACCCCAAGCAGTGGAGTTCCCATCATGGAATAGGTGTAGGGCACGATGGAATAGTTGCCAACCGCCTTGGCTGTCGCAAATTCGTAGCCAAGAATTCCAGAAGTCTGGCCGGCAGATGGCAGCCAGTACGAAGAAGCATCTTGATCAAATGCTCTCCACGGTTCATGCCCTACGGTGTCATCATCCCCGAATGCCTCGCCAGACGGCTCGTCTTCGCTCGTCATCTCGGGAACGAGATTCGTATCCGAATCATTGATGAATCCTGACGGACATTCACGGCACACGGTCTTGGTGGACGTGTAAAGCTGCGGCGGTGTGTAACCGGATTCGATGTCAGACAGCGGAGACGGGTCCTGCGTCTGAACGATTGGCGGCTCTTCAAGACAGCCCGCGCCGTAACACGAATCGCCAGTTGCGTAGCCATAGCCGCCAAGCTCTTCAAGGTAAGCGTAGGTTTCGCCAGTGCCGCACGCTGGCGGGATATAAGTCAGATTCTCATTGTCGAAGTCGTCGTAGAACAAGGATTCAGTCGAATCCAAGTCCTCAAACCGAACGGATTTGAGCAACACGCCGCCGCGCTCGGCGGCAATCGGCGTCGGCAATCCCTCCGATTCCGTTTGTTGGATCGTGATTCTGACGTCGTCATCAAAGAGCGGCCTGAATGAGAAATTGAAGAACTGAAATGGCTGAGTGTAGTCGTCAATGTGGATCAACTGACTCAGATGTTCGGCGGTGTCCGAGACAACCTTCAATTCAATTGTGCCAGTGTTGTTCTCCAAGACCTGATTTCCGGCCAACTGAAGCGAAACCCGATAGGTTGTCCCCGCGACAATCGAAATGGCGTCGCGCAACGTAAGCACTGGGTTCGGATCACCATCGGGCTGCATCCCGCTAATCAAGTCAACGTAGAGTCCATTGCCCGGCAGGTAGTCAAAGAAGCCATTGCCCTGTAGATCAACGTATCCGCCAACGACATCCCAGTTGATGAAATCGTCGTAGTTCAGTGTTCCCTTGGCTTCGTAAACATCGCCTTCGGGAGTGCAGTTGCCGGAACACACGTAGCCCTTGATTCCCGAGACGTAGTCAATACTGGCCTCGGCGGTGAGATTGTGGGCGTTGATGAAGAATCCGCCAGTAGCCAGCGCCGACAAAAGGCTGTAAGCGCCGCCGTGCGACCGCACGCCGAGAACGATCACAATGCCACCAGCAGCCTTGAAATCGTCCAGAAGCGCAATCGGATTGTCCTGCGCGTAGCTTTCGGTTTGGTCCTCGCCATCGGTGATAAGTACGATCGCCCGCCGGTCAACATCAGCGGCATTCAGAGAATCAATTGCGTCTGATAGCGCGTCGTAGTAGCTGGTGCTTTGCTGGGTCTGCGTGATTCCAGCAACCAGTGCTTCAACAGCATCCTTGTCCGAAGTGGGTTCAGACAGGATCGTGGCCGCTTCGCTGGTGAACTTCATCAAACCGACCGAATCCTTTTCCTCGTTTATCTCACCAATGATCTGCTCGGCTGCGGCCTTGGCGAACGCCAGCTTGGTTGGGTAGCTGCTATTGAACGCCTGCCCCATTGATTTGGTGTTGTCCATCATCACCATCAGCGCAACCGATGCGTCATCGCAGCAATCAGAGCCGGCCAACACGGAAACGTCGGCGTGAGCCGTTAATCCTTCGTAGGAAACGTAAATCGAGGCATTGCCTTCCGCGACGCCCGTAGCATTGCCAGACACGGCGCCAACAAGAATGACTGAACCGTTGGAGGTCCGCCAGATGGCTTTTGTTGTGATGTCTTCCTCGATTCCGTCACGGAAGATCACCGCGCTGAACTGAACGCTTCCAAGCGCGCACAGCAGGGCCAGCCCGGGCTTGATTATCAATCGGGGGCCGACTTGGCAGATGTCAGGATTGGCAAAGCTGAATGCCGGGTCGTCGCAACGCGCATCGCTGCCCGTATCGGACGGGTTTGCAACGCACGGCATGGTTGTAATTGAGCCAAGGCTAATCATAGCGACACATTGATAACCGGCTGGCATGAAGCTGTCCCGCTTAACAACGCCACGCACCGCTGATTGGCGACGGCATTTGCCATTTGCCCGGCAGCGCTGGACGCAGCTGCGTTGGCTTCAGCCTGCGATGTGAGAGAGCTAAATCTGCCAGCAGCGGCGCGGGCAATGACTCGAAACGAGCATTGCGTAACCTCAGCGGTAAACCGGTTGCGAATTGGGCAGGTGCGGTCAGCGTATTCTGTAACCGTCGTGTTGTAATAGACCGTTGCCGCTTCCGTGCATCCAGCCTCTTGCAGTGCGTCGTTCGCCTCGTTTTTGGCCGCGTCATACGCCTGACGATTTGCGTCCGCTTGAGAAATGGTCGAACTGTACGATTTGGCAGCAATCGTCGCCGTCTGATTAAGCCCGGAATCGCTCTCGCATTCCGCCGTGTAGGTCTGCTCACTATTCCAATAGGTGCAAACCAACTGGGCATCTGCAAGCGCTTCCGCTGCCTGCAAAGCCTGATTGTCAGCGTCCGCTTGAGATACCGTTGAAGAGTACGCATTCGCCGGGATGTTGACCGTGACAGGATTACCTTCCGGCGGCGGCGCGTCAGCATCGGTTGCCACGCAAGCCGAAGTTGCGGTTTGTGCGGTGTTCCAATAAACCGTGGTAGCCGGCTGGCAATTGAGTTGGGCGCGTGCCTGAGTTCGCGCCTGTTCAACGGCTTTCTGATTCGCATCCGCCTTGGAAATCAACGAAGCAACGGTTCCCTCTGGAACTGTCACCGTGACGTCATTGCCTTCCTGATCACCCGGGCAGCGTGCGGTCGCCTGCTGCGCGTCGTTGAAATAGAGGGCCACAGTCGGAGCAATGCCGCGCGCGTGGATTGTTTCCTTGTTGCGGACCTTGGTTTCCTGCTCGCAATCGTAGATCAAGCTGGCCAGCGCCGTAGCGTAGCTGTCAGCCGCCATCTTTGCTTGTGACGCATCTTTCTCCCAATCCCGGTAATGAAGGCTTTTGACGTAGTTGTCCACTGCATCCGTCAGCGTTGGATCGTCGCTGCAAAGATCGGAGTCCACCCATTCACGCTTGATGCCCTCCCAACGCACTACAACCGTTTCGCTGGATTGAATCCATGGCGCCACGTAAATTCGCCCGCCCTCAATGGCCCAATAGCCCTTGCTGGCGCGACAGGTCGCATCCGTTCCCGTTTGAGGATAGTGGTAGCCAAGTTGCAACGCCGGCAATCCGGATGGAACGCCTTCATCGGTCGCTGCGGGCGCCCGGCTCTTGTTGCCGCAAAGCGCTTGCGGAATGGCAAAGAAAAGATGGATCGGCAGACAATTTCCGCACGCGCGGCTTTTCGAGATGTATTGGCGAATCACCGCAGCATCAACCTGCTCGTACTCAATCTCCGAACACCAATCCAGAGAGTCCGAAGACAGGCCGGTTGTTGCCTCAACGCCAGAAGCAGCCTTGACGGTAACGGTAATGGACGATCCGCCATCGGTAAATGGCTCGTTCACGGGCGTAACCACAGCGTAAACATTGGTAGCTGCCCCAATCTCAACCGTGGCCGACTTCAGTTCTGAGCAAGAACGCAGGAGGATGTCCTTGGTGACGGTCTTTGCTGTGCCGCTGCCGTCAGTGTAAGAGACGACAACCCGGTAATACTGCGGGTTGGCCGGGCTGTAATACACGCAACTGGTGTTTTTGCCCTCAATGACGATGTCGTATTGGCCGGCCTTTTCGACTTCGGCAATCAGCGTGGAGTCCGATGCGTCCTCAGCGATGGCGATGGAGAAAGTTTCCGCCCCTACAATCTGTCCGGCGGTCAATCCGGCAACAAGCGTAACCCCGGCTTTGGGATTTTTCTTGTCAACGACAGACAGGCGTTTGATCTGGCCGCGAGGAAAGTCGAACGAGGTAAGGCCGCAGTTGAAGTACGTCGCGCAATGCGGGATAAGGTGGGTGTTGTTTGACTGTAAGCACTCAACCCAACGCTGGATGTCAACCAAAGCATCAACGACAGCCTTGTCATGGGCAGTGCGAAGGTTGCGCGCTTCACCCGCCGGGAAGCAGCGGGAACGCATCCCTTGTTTGAGTTGTGCGAATGTCAGTGGCATTATTCTTCGTCACCTTCTTTGACAGGAACCCCACCCGAAAGCGACCTTGAATTTGTCTTCTTGGTCACTGGCATCTTCATCTCCGACTGGCGCGCCGTCGCTGGCTTGAATGCCGGCTGTGGAGTGGGCTCGGACGCCGATTGCCCGGCAACGTCCGGCCCACTACCACCACCAACACCAACGGCGCCACCACCAGAAGCGCCGTTGAAAACTTTACGGTCTGCCGCGCTTACCGCAGGAGGAGCAACCTGATTGACGCGGTTTTGATCGCGGCTTTGCTCCTTGGGCTTCCGGCTGAGTGGCAGGTGCGGATTGAACACCTTTAGCTTTTGCGGCGGCGATTTTCTCCCGAAGCCCGGCAACGGTTCTTTTTTTTTTGCCTCTTCGTATTCCTCGGCATTGATCGAAACAATGCCTCCGCGCCGTTCGTTGGCATAGCGGCTCAAGGGAGCTACCAATTGATGCGCTTCGTCCAGCTGGATGACGCCCTCGTTGCCGGCGACCGGCTCAAACGGAACTGGTTTGCCGCTGATGAAAATCGGGGAACTTAACAAAACCTTCTTGAAGTGAATCAGCACCTTTTTCGGTGGCTGTGGAGCTTGCGGAGTTTCCGGAGGTTTCGGAGGTTGGCTTTCCGGGGGCGGCAATGATGGAGGGGCGGCTACTTGGGTTTCTGTTCCTTGCATACGTGTTGGTGTGGTTATGGTGTTGTTGGTTGATGGTTACGAAAAGGGGCGGGCAGGATGAACCGGCCCGCCCCGTGACAAATCGGTCGTTGCTTACGCGCCGGTCGTGGTCGTTGTCGTAGTCGGGTATGACAAGCCTTCAACCTCAGTGATGGACGGCTCATTGCCGCTGAAGTTTTCAATCACCAGATTGCCAGCCGGGCACTCAACGACGGTTGTGAACGTCATCGAGTTCAGCGTTTGCTCCCGGGTGTGAACCTTCATCACGCACGCGAAGTCCGGATTGACGGATGCCAGTGTCTTCAGGTCGCCCGTGTTGTGGACAACGCGATTGCTGGCGATGATCCCGGGATAAATGCCGGTAAAGTTCAGTACCCACAGCTTGCGGGCGCTGTCCGCAACCCCCGCGTCCGTGGCGACGGAAAGTTCGTCGTCAAAGGCGTAGTGGGTCAGAACGTTCATCGTCACGCCAGCCGGCCAATCCAGCGGGTAGGAGCGATACACGAAGCCGAATTCCGCCTTCTGCGCGGGCATCGGTCCACCCTTGATGTCGTACGTCGCACGCATCAACGTCGCGCCGTCAGCGTCCTTCACCTTGCTCGCGTAGTATTTCCACATCGCGCGATTGATCAGTTCCGCCGTGGACGTGTCAGTGAACACGTCAATGGTGCGGTTGTTGTCGTTGTTCGTGCTGCGCACGCGGATGATGTGATAGAACGCCTCGAACAGTGCGGGCAGGTTCAGGTCCTCACCCAGCAAGTCAACAACCCGGTCACACTCGGCAAGCTGCTCGTAGATGCCAACCGGTTCGGCGCGTTTGCCAACGCAGACGTTGCCGTCAACACCAAGGCCAACATCCGTGTCCTCGAACGTGACGATGTCGTCCAGCTGGTCGTAATCGGCGAGTGTCTGATTGGTCAGCGCCTTGGCGTAAAACACGTCCTGCACCCAGCGTTTTTGGAACGACAAGCCAAGCTGCCGGTTGCGTTCGATGTCCGGCACGTCGCCGTATTCCTTGAACAGCGGATTGTTCTCCATGACCAACTTGCGGTATTGGTCGTACTTGGAAGACTTGCAGTAGGACCAGCGGGTCGTTTTCACCCAAAACGGCACCATCTTCTTGGTCATGTACGCCGGCTCTTCCGCGCATTCCTGCTCGTAATCGCTGACGTTGTTGCCGCCGCGAGTGAGATAGCCATCCGTCAGGTTTCCGACCTTGGCCGCGTCGAGGTTGGAGTTGGCATTCAACGAGGTCAGGCCAATTTCAAGGGTGTCGTCGCCGTTGTCGGTGACGTCCAAGACCTTGTAGGCCGCGCGAACAGCCACACCGCCCGCGCCGCTACCGTTGAGATAGACGTTGATCCCAACGGGGAAGCTGCGCACATCCGCCGGAACGTTGCCGGCGCTGGTGACGGTAATGCGCCAATCGCCTGCGCCCGCGCTCGAACCTTCGGAGAACGTCCAATACTCGTTGTTGATCGGGCTGAACTGGCGCGCTTTGACGAAAGGCGCGATTTGCAGCAAGCCGGATTCCTTGCCCTGAGCAATGATCTTCTTGCTCATGTTCACCCGGTTGGCCATAAGGAATTCAAACAGGCCGTTCTGCGTCTCGGCGCACATTTTGATTTCCATGTCAGCCATCAGGAGGGCTTCCATGACGCGATACTCGCCCGACTTCATATAGACGTCGGTGAGGTCGCCCGTAGTAAGCGGCTGGGCGTTACAGAGGGCAACGGTGCCGCATTGTTTGATGTTCGTCGAAATCGCTGGCGCGCACTTCGAGAACGTATTTGCTGTGAGTGACATAGTTGTCTTCGCTTTTAACGCCGCAGAACCATACTGCGGTTAACGAAGACAACCTTACCCAAGGAACTTCGAGGTAAAACTCTCAACAGGACTTTGAGAGCCGCCCCCTTTTTTTCGCAACGAAGCTGCCAAACTTGGCGAATTCGGGCTCATGGGAGTCTGCGGCTTTCGGGAAGCTGGATCGGCTGGGTCCTCGTCATCTTCGGCCAGTTCATGAGCATTTTCGCGCTCTCGGGCTGGGGTGATTGGCTGCAGCCTTGTGGTCGAACGCTGGCCACGGGGAGTCGTTTCGATGCCACGCGCTTTGGCTGCGCGGTTGAATTTTTCCTCGGCGGCAGTCAAGTCTTTCTTCGCCATTGCCGCAAAACTGCGAGATTCCATGTAAATCAGGTCGTCCGGGCTGAAAGTCCAGTGATTGGCCCGCGCCTTTTCGGGCATCTCGGCCCATTGCTGCGCGGTCACAAACGTCCGGCCTTTGTCATCGGTGCGTTCTTCGATTGGAGCGGCCATATACTGCCGTTCCATTTTCAGGGCAAAACCGCTGATGGCGCGATGCAGTTCGTTTTTGGCGGGGTCGAATTCGCGCAACCCACGCCCAATCAGATGAATCTCTGAGGCCATAGTAGCCGCGCTCTGCGCCATGCTAGTCAAGATTTCGTGAGCGTCCGGATCGTTGTCCTTGAGGTCGTTCATAGCTTCAGAGTCAACACCTTCAGCGCCAATCAAGTGCTTGAAGTCGTCGCCTAAAGCTGAGTAAAAGTCCTTTGCTGCCGCAGCGCCGCGCGCCTGAGCTTGAGGCATTTCCTGCTCGGCGAGTTTCGAGGTTTTGAGCGTTTTCAATTCCTGCGCAACCGGCTTGAGCTTTTCTTCGATCTTGCGGTCGGCGCGCATGTCGGCGATGGCGTCAGTGAAATCTTCATCTTCGTAGTCCAGCGCCGAGCTTACGCTATCAATGAATTCAGCGTGTTCCTCTGCCGCTTCATCAAACTCCTGTCCCGGATGTTCTTGCTCCCACTGCGCTTTGTATTCAGAAAGCTTTTTGACCCCCGCCGTGAATTTCTGCGGAAGATCGCCGTAACGATCCTTGTTCAATGCGGACATGCGCTCAAAGACCTCAAGCTTGCGCTGGTTTTTTGCGGACAATCCAGTTTCGCGCGGCTCTTCTTTGGGTTTCTCTTCGCGCTTAAGGTGCGGGGCAAGGCCCTCGGCAATGGAGCGGCCAAGACGTTCTTCATCAATCACTGGCTGCATCGGGCGTGCTGCCGGCTTCGGGGCTGGCTTGGGTTTCGCGGCATCCGGATTTTCCGGGTCTTTTTCGCCTTCAGGCTTTGGCTCTGCTGGCGTTTTTGGCTTCTTGGGTGTGATGGCAATTACCTTTGCCAAAAACTTCGCGGCGCCGGAATTGGGATTGATCGGCTGATTTCCAGCCTCGGCTTCCTGCTGCTGTTGTGCGTCTGCGGCCTTATCGGGATTCGGTTTCATGCGGTGTTGTCCTTAACTTGATGGTTGTCAGTGGTGTGTTGCTCAGACAGGCAGATTCAATTTCGGAAAGTACGAAGAGAGCGTTTTCGTATCGCTGCGAAAATGTGAGGTTGCCGTTGGCGATGCTCACGGCTGGGGCGCCGCCCTCGGGATTAACCGCTTCGTTCACTGCCTGAGCTTGCAGAGTTTGAGCCTTCGACTGGATGACTGACTTGAGGATCGCCAGCGCCGGATTCCGCATGAGCGAGCGCAGCGCGTTTGCTCTGGCGTCCGGAAGTGGTTCTTGCACTAAGTCAAACATCAGCGCCAGTTAAAGGGCTGGTACGCTATTAGTGCAAGGTAAATATGAAACGGTACACTGCCAGTTGTGGCGATTACTTTTCTTTGGAGGACGGCTTTGCGGACGGCTTTTCCTTAGCCTCTCGCTTGGCGGCGGCAATCTTTGCGGACGCCTGCTCATTAACCACGTCAATTTTGGCTGCGGACTCGGCCTTGGTCGTGGAAATCTTGATGTCCGACTGCGCTTTGGCTGTTTCGATCTTACTCACTGCCTGAGCCTCTGAAGCCGCGATGCTGCCTTGGGCCTTGGATTGTTCCACGTGGAGCGCTACGGCAGCCTTTTCCGCTTCCTGCTGCATTGCAAGCTGGTGTTCCTGCTCGCGATGTTGCATCGCCTGTGCGTGTTCCTGCTCGCGAATCTGCATCTGCTGCTGGGTTTCAGCCGCCTTGATAGCGGTCTTCTGCATTTGCGCTTCCGCCATGCCAAAAATCTTGTCGAACTTCTCAACAATGGCCTTGAGTTGCTGAATCTCGGCCTCCGATTTCGCGGCCTGCTGCGCTGCCGGCGCGGCAATCTTCTCAACGACGGTTTGCAGCGTGTTTTGCTGAAGCTGTTGGAGAACCGGGGCCAGTTGTTGCATCAACGCTTCGGGCATCATGCCGCCGCCATCCGCCGGCAGGCTGGTAATATCGAAGTCTTCGGGTGCGCCAGAAAGCTTGGCAGCCTGCTCAATGAGTTTGAGGATGCGATTGACTCCGATGGCCTGAACAAACTCCGGTTTCTGGCTGATGATCTGCAACGTTTGGAACAGCACTTGCGACATCTCCTTGTCCGCAGTGTCAGATGGAGGCACGTTTGTCCGCGCAAACTCAACGTACTTGAGGGTTGCCTTGCTGCCGCGAACGAGCTTCTTGTGCGGGCCGTCGCCAATGACCTTGAAGCCAATCTTTTCGATTAGCTCGTCAAGCTTTTGAATATCGTTGGGGATGTGGGCCTCAATTTCATCCTCGCGATACGCCATGTTGGCGTCGTACAACTGCTTTTTCCATGCGTCAATCCCGGCGTCAATGCCGCTGCCGGTGAAATTAACACGGGTAGAAGCCGCTCCCTGCGTGGTGACGATTTCCTCTTTGCTTTGGTAGTGCTGGGCTGCCGCACCGGTTTCCTGAGCCGTAATTTGAAGCACGCGCTCCATCAAATTGATCGCCGTCGAAAGCATGGACTGCATTTCGACAATGGGGCGATATTGCATTTGGGGCTCAAAGAACGCCTGCGAAGGATTGATGCCGGCTCTAGCCAACTGGGCGGAATCATAGCCGATGTACTGCTTTGATCGGTATCGCTTCTCGCCAAGGTTCTCAAGCTGTTTGATGTCGTCAGGGCTGACGATCCGCTTATCGTAAAAGCTGACTTGCCCAAGGTTTTGCTTGGCAGTGAGAATCATCTGCGAAAGCAAATTCCCGATGTGATCCTGCCAAGGAATGCACTCCAGAGAAAACGAAGATGGCTGACCGGCCTGAGAATCCCAGTCATAACCCATGAACCACATTGGATTGTAAGCGCATGGTTCGGCCCAAAGGATAGTGCTGTCTGATGCGATGGTAAACCTGTGCCAGACGGGGTATTTGTACGTGCCAAGCCCGTAGTTTTTTGGGATGAGCTTCCAAAAGAAATGCGTCAGGAACAGCGCCGCGTCACGGTGGGTTGTGCTGTAATAGGCAGCCTTGTCCTGTCGGGTGCTCGTTGGGTCAGTGGGCGTTGGGAATTTCAACTGACACGGGAAAACCTCAGAGAAGTAGTTGCGATACAGCGGCTTGTCCATCCAGTTAGTGCCGAACGTAATCGCGTCACGATTCCAGAACTTCCGGTTATCCAGCACGTCTCCGTACCGCACGACATCCCAGTGATAGCCGTATTCGCAACCCGTATCCGTGTTGATCGTTGGCGCTGGGTGATAGAGGTCGTATCCCATTCGCGACGGATGCGGCATGTCGTAGCGCAGACCTTCCTTTTGGATGGCTGCCCGCCCGTCAATGATTTGCGTTTCGTGATGCCACTCTTCTTTGGCAAACGCAATCATTACGCCGTACTTGAGCGTCTGCTGAATGGCTTGCTTCAGATACTCCGGATAGCCGTACCACTGCGCGACGGTATCAACCATGTCTGTGATGATTTCGCACAGAACCCGGTTCTCGTTGGTCTGTTTGGCCGGCGGGTACTTGAGCAGCGGAGAGGTATCGCGCTCATTGAACAACCGCGCCGTCCGGGCCTTGTGATAGCTGACAACCAGCGGAATCAGGATTTGGAAGAATACGGGGACATTGAGGTACTTCAGTTCTACACCGTTTGGCTTTTGAACGGTCAAAACAAGCTCCTTTTCCGACAGACCCAAGGATTCAAACTCCTTGAGGGTTTGCTCAACAGTGAGATTCTTGTCGAGAATTGACCGAACGAGGGTAGGCGTTATTTGCCGATTGCTGACTGTGTGGGCGAGGTCAATTGCCCAAAACGTATCGTAATTCTCAAGGTTGGCTTCTCGGCCCGCCTGAATGCGCTGGCTGATCGTGCCGATTAGCTTCTGGACCTGACGCGACATTTTGTCGCTGGTGAAGACTGCTTTATATTCACCATGCGAACAACCGCGCTTGGCCAATTCCTTGAGGTCAATCATGGATTATTCCATCTCTTCCGCCATGCGAGCCATTGCCGCGCGCGGTTTTCCCGATGCAGGCGATGTTTTCTTTGGCTCTGTCTCTTCTTCGGGCCCTGATGAAGTGGCCGTTGTCGGCGGAATAACCTCGAATTCACCCGGGGAAATCTGGCGCAGCTTGGTGCCCTTGGGCAACTGGCTCAGGTCATACTCCTCGCCATCTTCCCATTCTTCGATTGCGGGGAACTGGCTCGGAACCAGCGACAGGCGATTGTCGGTTTCACCCGGTTCGTCACCGACCGGCGTGTCTGTGGGAAGTATCTTTGGCATAGGAGTCGCAATTTATTGTTGCTCGCGCTCCGGACAGCGCGTTTAACTGGATCAACGTAACCAGCAAATCGCGAAGGTTGCAATTGAAAACAACACCATGCCAGAAACGGCGGAACCACCATCCCAACTTCAGGCAATAGTCAAAAGCAATGACTTCAGCATTTCGGAGAAGCAGAGTCTTCTGCTTGAGCACTGCCGCGCTTACAAATTCGTGCTGGCGTCAGGTCCGCGTTACAGCACGAAAACTGTTGGCTGCCTTCACTGTGTTGCCGATCACGCTTGGCGTACCGACCGTGGAAACATCGCGCTTGTCTCCGTAAGCCAGAGCGCCGGCCTTGATTCCGGTGTGTGGGAAGACCTTGTCAACTCGGTCATTCCGCAGTGGATCAATACCGGGATGGGAATGCAATGGGTGCGGAAACCATTCATCGCCAACGTGACCAAAAAGCCAACGTGCGAGGTCAGCAACCGCTACGGCAATCGCACGCGCATTCAATTGGATTCCCTGAAGTACGAGCATGAAGTCGAGGCACGCTTCAAGAACAAGCGCTATTCGATGATGTATGTGACGGAATTGTCCAACTTCAAGAATCGAAAAACCTTCAGCATTTGGGGTGAATGTCTGCGCATGTTGCATCTGAAGGAGGGGCAACACTTGTTTCTTGGGGATACGAATCCGGCTGATGAAGGTGAGGAAAGCTGGATTTACAAGGTGTTTTATCTGATGCCCAAAATGGAATATCCCGATTACGTCGAGCTTTGCCGCAAAGACGGGTTGCCGGTCTTGCAGGAACGCGCGTTCAACGTGATGAAGGCAACCACGAAGTTGCTGGAGTTTCAAATCGAGGACAACATCTTTGCGACGCAGGAGCGCATTGACGAGCTTGTCGCCCGCTATTCCGACGATCAAGACTTGTACGATCGCTATATCCTTGGGCTGTGGAAGCGGGCAACCACAGATGCACTTTTTGCCGGTGTCTTCAGGCCGGCGGTACACGTCATCGGTGACGTCGAGAGTCCATCCAATTCCGATCCGGTCATCATGATCCCACAGGATTCAACCTACCAGTTGATTACCGGAATGGACCCCGGCGAAGCCGTTAACAGCGCGTGGGCCTTGATTGAAAAGGTCATTCGCACGCTTCCCAACGGCAAGCAAATCTCCCTGTTCAAGATTCTGGACGAGCTTGTTATCGTTGGAGAATCGCACAGCCTTGACGATTTCTCAGAGTCGGTAGTCGAAAAAATGCACTGGTGGCAGGAGCATTGCGGTCGCAACTTTGAATTCTCGCATTGGAGCGACCGGAGCGTTTTCGACATGAAAGAGCCCCGCGAACTGAAGTATTACCATCAGATCATTTACGAGGCTTCCGGCGGGGAGATTCTGCTGCGCGCCGCTGATCGTGGTGCTGGTACGGTGAGGAAGCGGGTTGCCTTGTTTCGCAAGCTGCTCTTTGAAAACAGGGTCTTTTTCAACAATGCCAAGTGTCCAATGGGGATTGAGATGTGCCGCGCCATGCGCAAGGGGCCGACGGAAACACAGGTCATTGCCAAGGGCAGCAAGCACAAGCACATTTTCGATGCTATCACGTATGCCATCGCCTCGGAGAGTTACGATGAGATGGAAGATATGGTGTGGAACAGCTTGAAGGTGAAGACCACAAACCATGAACCGACGCTTATTTCGATTGCGACGTAACTTGCGTTTAAGAGCCCAACTTACAGCGGCATTGGCCGTAGCCGCCGTGGCCTCGTGGCGCTCTCCAAAGCAGGCCATCCCGCGCATTCTGGCGGCGGTCATGACGTGGGTGAGGTTTGCCAAAATAGCTCAAAAGACCCCGTTTTGGATCAACGTGCATCGTAACACTTGTTGCCGGCGATGCCCGATCTTTTACAAGCCTTTGGCCACTTGTGGCACTCCGCTAATCCGAGACTTGCGCGATATGGGGTGCTGGTGTCATCTTCCATCGAAGAATGGAAACATCGCCGCCACTTGCTGGATCCGAGATCAAGGCGTTGACGACGACGGATGGCCAGACCGAATCCAAGCCGTCAGTGCCGCCATTGCCGCCCGCGCCTCCAACTGAACCCGAACAGCCGACAAGGGAAGAAGCAGTTCAATACGCCATGCAAGTTGGCGCCAGCCGCCGGCAGGCATTCAGAATGTTTGCGGCCATGCGACCGCTAAAGTTTCTTAACCGGCGCGTCACGGGTGGGGTAACTCTGGTGGCACAAGCGACGTCCATCGAACAGTTGGAGCGCACGCAAAAGGGAATGCAAAAGCTGATGAAAGACACGTCGCTTGACGCCCGGGTGCGTGTCTCGGCTGGGGCAGTTGTCGCCCAGTGTGCGATGGCAATTGCCCGCCACGGCGAGTCCATGATGCAGGCGGCGGAAGCAATTGAGCGCTCTGAGGATGGTGATGCGGAATCTTCAAAAGGGCCGGTGGTTGCGGTCAACATCCAGAACAACACATTCACCCCGCCGGTCGCCGCCGCGCGCAAAGTTCCAATAACGGTTGCTGCCAAAAATGGCGAAGAGTGAGCGCGGGAAGCCTGCTGTTGTCGCAACAGCCAAAGACGATTGGGGCGGCTGTGGCGTCGGGTTAAGCTTCCGGGTATGGCAACCGATTCACACGGAAACTGGATTAGCGGGATAACTCCCGCTGCTCAAGACGCGGCAAGCGCTGGCGTTGGGCAGATTCGATGGGGCGCTGGCGCCCCAAGCTCTGACCTTGGAAACGTAGGCGATGGTTACGTCAACACCAGCAATGGCGATTTTTACACAAAAAAGGATTCTGGCTGGGAGCTTCAGGTTGGCGGGGGTGGTGGTGGCGCAAGTGTTGAAACCGGAAGTGGATCACCGCAAGGGGTGGTTACGGCAGAAGTTGGCGGTTTGTACGTGGACATCGCCGGCCACTCTTTCTGGATCAAAGAAACCGGATCGGGAAACACCGGCTGGTTGCAGTACGCATAACTTTACATCATGCTCCCGATTGTATTATTCATTGGCCTCTTGCTTGGTTGCGACGCCTTTGGTCAGGGCGTCACCGTGCGCTCCAACAATGGCCGCTCTACCAACGAAAGCCACTACGGCACGCTGAGTCTCTACAACGGCTCTGGCGTTTCCATCGGCGGCATTGGTCCATCTGAATTCGCCGGTCACGGAGGAAGCCTTACCAATGTGCCGTCGAAGTTTTTCGCCTCGATTGCGGCGATGACAAACTCGACGCCAACCTCGAATCTGGTTGTTTACGTGGACAGCTATTTTGGTACGAATCTCTGGGGTGGCGGAAAGTTTAAGTGGGAAAATTCCAGCGATACATTCAATGGTGGCACGGTGGGTGGCATCGGTGTTTACACCAATACCCTGACAGCGACTCCAATCGTGTTGCCAGTCGGCGTAAACTGTGGCTTCATCATCCGCAGCGGCGTTGGCGTGGACATCCAAACTTTTGCTCAATGACTATGAGAAACATCATTCCAACCATTCTGGCTTTTTTGCTGGCGGCAGCTACGGCGACCGCGCAGACGCAGGGGATTTCCGCCCGCGCAACTAACGGCTACATGGTTGCGCCCATGTTCCTATCGAACAACGTGGTTTTGCTGAAGGCTTCCAATCCTTACAATCAGACATCGTACGCCAATCCCGGAGCGGCCAGAGCCGCAGCAACCTCTGGCGATACCATCGTGGTTTACCCCGGAACGTACTCAGTCACCAATCTCGCCAAGGATGGAGTCAACTGGCATTTCTATCCGGGCACGATTCTTAGGCATCTGTTTGACGAATTGAAACCCCAGCAACAGGCCATATTTCAAGACAACGATTACGTCGAGTTCAACCAGTACGGCGAGGGAACAAACTCCATGTCGTTCAAAGTCACCGGCACTGTCATAGCAACAAATCTTCAGTCGGCGTTCGCTGCCTTCAGCGGCGTCAAAACGAAGGTTGACTTCGAGCTTCCCGGTTCGGAAATCACGATCAGCAACGGGGCAACCTTCGTTAAGATGGTGCCCGGCTGTGTGGTCATCCAGCTGCCTGACCTCTACACTTACCCAGCAAACAAGCCGGCAATGGATACCCGCGTCAACTTTACCGCGTCAAAAGTCTCGGGCCTGATTTACCTGAGTGACGCAGCGGCGACTTGGGATGTGGACCTGTACGAAAACTGCGCTTGGTGGTTAGACCGCGACACGACCAACGCCATTTATCCAAGCTCCGTCTTTCGTGGCCGAGAAGCTCGAAACTGCAACATCGTTGCCGGTGGAGCGCAAGCGACTGGCCACGCGAATGGCCAGATAGCGGAATTCGACATCCCGCTTTGGTACGGAGGCGATCCGCTGGCATTGAATACCAACATTGCGCATGTGAATATGGGGACAATTGTGTTCCACGGGACAAGATTTTATCAGGGAACAAACGCGACGGATGGATTGTTCTGGCTTTCGACTGGCGGCACCTCTGCCTCCATAGACTTTACCAACGCCGGCTGGATCATCTTCAACGACTGTCAGGTTGTTGGAAAGGCTGGTAACACGATGCAATTGATTGGTGAGGATAACGGGGAATCGCACACGAACAAAGGCCGCATCTTCATTCAGGGAGATTTGGCGTATGTGAACGCCTCGATTGCCGGGATGCCGACGAACAACGGCCCCGGGCAAATCGTTGAAGTTTACGGACTGACAAACAATTCCAGTGGATTCACAGGGGTCAGAAAATTTCAAGGTTCAATCGCGGCAACATTCATCGGCAGCGGAGCGGGCCTGACCAATGTGCCGTCTAAATTTTTCACCACCATCGCGGCCATGACGAACTATCCCGGTGCTTCAAATCTCGTGGTATATGTGGATTCGTATTTCGGCTCGAATGTGTGGGGCGGAGGCAAATTCCGCTGGGATAACACCAGCGAAACAATCAACGGCGGCACAATCTTCGCAGCCAACGGCGGCGGGCGGTGGAAGCGGTTTGATACCGGCTATCCGACGAACTTCTATTTCATGGAGTGGTTCGGCGTGGTGCCCAATGCCGCGATTGACCAATACGCCGGGGCGCAGGCGTGCATCAACGCCACGCCGTCCGATTTGGGTTCGTGTATTTTGCCGCCTTACGGATTCGCGGTTGGGACTTCGCTTACATGGACCAACCGGAAGGGATGCTATTTCGGCGCGTTGAACTCGATGAAAACGAAGTCATCGGGCTATCGCGTATTCCCCTATCCGGTCAGCACCATTCACTGGATGGGTGTGAGCGGCGGCACGAATCTGGTCTGCTACGATGTCGGCCACAACACGTTTGCCGGATTCGGTCTGGACACACGCATCGGACTTAATAACGGCGACCAGTGGACCAACGCGGCGGGGCTGTTGATGGACGTGGACATGTACCCGACTCATTCTACCACCACGATCGCAAATGTGTTTGATGGCATTTATTTTCGTGAGCGCGGTACCAACACCACGCTCGTTGGCCAGCGAATTGCAAGTTACAACTGGCAGAACTGTGAATTTTTCCGGTGGTATGACTGCTACTGGCAGGGCGGCGGCTGGAATCTGCCCGAGTATTGGGTGACTACTACAAACCTTGGTGCATCCAAAGGCATCCAGCTTGGCGGAAACGGGGGCGGGCAAAATAGCTTCCAGCACTATATGTTCAACTGCGGCTGGGATCGCTGGATGTATAACATTCACAGCAGCGGCGGCAACTGGGTGCTGGATAATCCGAAGTCAACAGCAGCTGGCGCGGCAGCCTTTTATCTCAACGGAGATCATCCGTCCATCATCCGCTTTGCCGACTGCGAAGGTGATCGCCAATTCCTCATCAGTCCCGGCGACACGGTAACATTGATTGGCAACCGGATCGCTGACGCGGTGCAATCGGGCTACACCAATCTCTCGCCAGTGGACGCGGTAAAGCTGAACGCATACGGGAACTACTTCCAACACGAAGCGTATATTCCAGCGATCACTAATAGCTTCACTTCGACTGGTTCTTACGATGGAGCTGGGAATTCTTTCGACACGACAAACGATGCCCTGATCGCAAGTTGGAAGTTCAACAGTGCGTTCAATAGCAGGGGGGACTTTGGCACCCTCAAGGATCACAATAACATTCAGTCCGGCCCGTGGAAAACTCCGTCGTCTTTAATGGCAACCAACTTTGAATACGCACACATCACCGACTCGGCTACTTTTCCCGTTCTCACGCTCATGTCAAGCAATGGCGCTGTCGCTGTTGGCGGTTATATAAACAACGTGCTCTTTTCGGTCTGGAACGCTGACTCGCTAAACCGGGTGCCGTGGCAGGTCGGGGATCAATACAAGACTGTACGGGCACGACTGATGCCAACGTCCACAGGTTCGCGCACGCAATTTGAACTCAATTCCGATTATGTCACTTATTCGTATTTGCGAAGCACGAACACCGAAATGGCGCTAATCAGCGGCTTCAACAGAAACTCGATCAATTTCGTGACAAACTACGGCGAAATTACTGTCGGCCCGAGTGCAACTCAACTCGCGACCTTTGGGACTTCCGCCGGCGTAACCTTTCCTGCCGACACGAATTTTTCAGTTACCGGCCCGGCGCAATTCAACTCGCTGGGCGCGACGCAGGCTAACGTTGGTCAGTTGAGAGCCACCAACTACATCAGTTTTTTTACCAATGGATTTGCCGGGCTGCCTGCTACGCCAACGCGCTACGGTCAGATTGCCATCGTAAATACCAACGCCACGCTCGTCGCCGTGGCGGCCACCACCAGCGGTTCGCTCGCTTGGGGGAGCACGAACGTCATCCCCACGACCTCCGCGCAAGTCGTGAATAAATTCACCGGCACACCCACGGGCAGCCTGTTCCTACGCGACGACGGCACGCTGGCCGCTCCCAGCGTCGGCGGTGTGGCTTGGGGCGCGATTAGCGGCACGCTCAGCAGCCAGACCGATTTGCAGACCGCCCTCGATGCCAAGGCCGCGTTGGCTGAAGCAAATCAGTTCACCAAGACCAACGCCTTCGATGCCATCCGCGTCACCAATCTGCTTCAGGGTGCATCCACGGCGATTGTGGGCTGGAACGCAGCGAGCAAACTCCTGACGACTCAAAGCGTGAGCGTGGCAGGCTCGCAAATCACCTTGGGCGGCACTGATGGAAAACTGCTCTACAACAACTCCGGCGGGATTGATTATGCCGAATGGGCCAACGTTCAGGCACTAACCAGCAACGCCATCATCACGAACAACCACAGCGCCGCTGTGACGTTTGCTGGCACGATCACGGGTAATGGCAGCGGAATCACCAACCTGCAATTCGCGCCAACCGCCATCAGCCTCGGCGGCACGAATGCCGCGATGCTGAGCAACATGGTCAGCACATTGATTGTTTCAACCAATGTCCTGTTCACGAACTGGCCAGCGATGGCCGTGGCTGGTTATTGGGGGCGGACCATTCTCACGAACAGCCAGCCCAACAACGAATTGATTTACGTGCCCACGAACATGATGCCGCACAATCTCACCAACAGCGTCGGCTGCTACGTAGTTCTGGACAACACGGGGACAAATTGGGCCTGCACGCTCACCAATCTGCGCACCGCCGAACTCGTGTGGTCGGCTTGGGGCGGCAACGTAAACTGCATGCACGCATATTTTCGGCACTGGTAAATGAAACGCCGCACCTTCATTCGCGAAATCGTTCTCCTGAGCGCCGCCCCGCTGCTCTGGCTGCCACGCAAATCCAAGGCGCAACCGGGATGGAGTCCGGTGAGTCTGTCGTTATTGAATCCTCGCGCCAGCGGCAGCGTGCCTTCGCCCGTACTCAAATGGTTGGCCTCTGCGGGGGTAAAAAATTCATCGGATGTCGCGCCGGCAAACAATGATTCGCTGAATAGCTGGACCGATCAAATCGCTGGTGTGGTAGCTTCGTGGGAGTCGGCGCGACCCAAATACAATACCGGAATCCAAAATGGCCTTGGCGGTATCACCTTTCCAAGCACTAGCCGCTTTGTTCAGGCATCCCTCGGAATGACCCTGACCACTGGCACGGCGTTTTGCGTTTTCAAAAAGGATAGTTCAAGCGGAACGTATCAATTTTGCTTTGATAGTGAAAGCGCGAGCGGTCGTTGGATCATTGCTCGTGACAATTCGTCCCCTTCAACAAAATTGCTCTGTTCGGCTGGCGGAACAAATTTGATTTCGTCAAGCACCCTGTCGAATTCCACAGCATATATTGCCGGCGCAGTTTTCAACGGAGCTTCCAGTTCGGCATGGCTAAACGGAACTAGCGTTGCGTCAGGAAATCCGGGATCGGACGCTTTGTCTTCGATTCAAATTGGATCGCAAAATAATGGCACGCTGCAATGGAGCGGATACATCATGGAGATTCGGTTTTATTCAACCCCGCTTGGAACAAGTGACATTGGGAGTGTATTTACCGAACTGAACTCGACGTATGCAGTCTATTGATTTTCCTCCTATCATGAAAACGCTCACTGTCTGGCAACGCCTGCTAAACTGGATCGCTCCCGCAGGGTATGAGGACGAATCTGGTTTCCATTACGGACCGGAGCGCGGATCGCTGAACCCGCGCAATACCACTGCAATCCGAAATGCACTGTTCTTGCTCGTCGCGCTCTGCCTCCCCACTCTCGCCCAGACCAACGCCCTCTTCATCGGCCCGCCCGCCAACACCGCCACGCTCCAGTGGAATTACCCGGCTGCCGAGACGCATAGTAATTTAAGCTTCACTGTTTACACGTCGCCGAGTCTCAGCATCCCGCACACGAACTGGATGAGCGTAACAAACTTTAGCAGCCTGACAAACTTCACGACGATCAATGGGACGAACATTTACTCGGTGCGTGTAGGCGTGTGGTATGGCACTCAGTTCCATGCTGCAACAGCAGACGATACGTTTTGGGGGAAAAGTTTTTTCTCCAACGACGCGTGGACAAATCCGCCTCCACGCCTTGAAAATCGGCTAAGAATCAATTCGCCATGACGCAGCCCCGCCGACAATTCAAAATTGATTGGGCGCGAACGGCGATTGTGCTGATGATCTTCGACCTGTTATTCGCCTTCACCCAACTCAGCAATTCGGAGCGAGTCCGCAATGAGGATTTGCGGGTGCTTGTGGTTTCCATTATCTGCGCTCGAACGCTCTTGATGTTTATCCTTACTGGTGTTTGTGTTACCTACATTCGGAGCAATGAAAGGCGCCAATGATCGAATGGACGGAAGAAGCTATCACCTTTGCCAAGCACGCCATCCTTGCGGCAGTGGGCGGACTTGTACGCGAACTGGTCAAGGGCGGAAAGCACACGCTGGCCGGCTGGATCGGCGGCGCATTGGTGGGAGTGTTCACTGGCTTCTTGGTCGGATTGATTTGCGGACACTACAACGTCGAGCCGAAAATGACTTGGGCCATGTCCGGCTTGGGCGGCTACATCGGCACGCCATTGCTTGACCTGATGGGCGCTATCGTGAAACGCTTCGCGCGGCGCAACATCATTGACCCGGACAAACCACCGACAACATTGAAATGAAAGAGTGGGCATCAAAATCATGGCAGACCGCGCTGGTGTGGAAGCTGGCCATCGTCAAGGCTGTGCTGTTTTCGTTGGTGACGTTGGGGGCAGCGTGGCAGGTAGCTACCGCCGGCATGGATTTCGGCGCACTCTCATACTGGGATCGCGTCAACATCGTTGTCGGCATCCTTGTGTTGTGGGGCAACCAGATGATTTCATTCTTCGATAAGACCGCTTCGCAAATTTCCAGTGGACGCCCGCCCATTGGCGCGACGGGTGACACCGAACTGCTAAAGCGCCAGAGCCAACCCGAGAACGGATAACCACCATGAAACCAACACTGTTTGCCTTAATCATCATCATCGTTCTTAGCTTAACGCAGGGCTGCGTTCTGCTGAAGAATCAGGAGCAATCCAAGCTCATCGCCGAACGCGCCGCCTATCGCATTTCCCAGCAAGTGCTGAAGCGTCACCCCGAATGGAGGGAGCACTTCGAGAAGGCGCGGGCGGAACTGGCCGCGCTTCAGGCGCAGCCGAAGCTGGACGCGCTGGCCGTCGTGGAGATTCTTGACCGGCTGCCAGAGGATGCCCTTGGTGCCGATGGAGCGTGGATCATCACCGATGCGGCTACGCTAACGATTATGATCGTGGGCGACCCAGCGCTGAAGCCGGAAGCGGAGGCGCAGGTTCGCGCTGTGGTGGTTGGGTTAATCGCGGGAATGGATCGGGTGTTGAAATGAGACAAGCAATTAAATATGCCTGCAAGCTAGCTGCTATTTGCCTGTTGTTTGTGCTTATCGGTGCGCTGCTTGCCATGTTCACAGGCTGCCAGACCTACCGGGAGCAATTCGTCTATTTCTCCCCGGAGGGACAGACGAACCACATCGTCAACGTTGGCTTTTCGTCCTGCCTCATGTTCGGTTCGGCGGCGAGGCTTCGCACGGAAACTCAGACCGGGGAGTTCATCCGCAACGTGAATGCGGATGGGATCGTGACGAAGCCGGATGCGGACAGCATCAAGGCCATTACTGAGGGCGTGGTGAATGGCTTGAAGAAGGTTCCGTAGGCGCAGCAAGCACCGCTTTAATCTTCCGATTAGCAGAAGATGCTGAGTCAAAGCTCCAGATGGTTGCCTCACGAACGACTCTCTCGTTTATGATTACCACGATGCGCCGCACGATTTGACTTGGAAACTGCTCGGCTGTGAGGACAGCTATTTTCTCTCTGCGCTGGCGATCAAGCTCCCATCTGCGATTTGCCATGCGTCTTCCGCGCTCGGTTGCGAGGGCTTGTAAGCGCCTTTGGAATGGGCCTTTCCAATCTCTAGGCATAACTCACAGGTTGCATATCTGCTTGTT
>ERZ724522.116-NODE-116-length-46835-cov-6.408700_pt1 | contig 46835 bp, 59 predicted proteins | sample MGYA00376055_ERZ724522 | MGnify/ENA primary metagenome ERZ724522 (study PRJEB28724, sample SAMN07190884) | wastewater metagenome | isolation source: effluent of sewage treatment plant in Hong Hong | place: Hong Kong | collected 2016-03-17 ... | reverse complement strand
CTCCATAAGTAGATATCTACCACGGATATCTCGGGGAGTCAAATATATAATTCCCATAGAAAGGGACCAGCTGTGTGGCGTCGAGCTTCTCGATATCGACGTCAGTCAGCATCAACCGGTCCCAGCGACGCGTACAAATCGCGCAGCCATTGCGTGCCGGTGTTCGCCCACTCTACCGAGGCCTCGTATTCCTTCAAGTGATACTCGACGTCCCGTCGCGCGCGGGCGAGTTCTTCCGAATACCACTTGTCGGGCGTCCAGTCCTCGTAGGTGCTGTCACCAGGAGTGCAATCGTACTTCATGCTCTCGCTCAGCTGTTGCAGCATGAAGTCTTTGAGCGCATAGTGCGCCGCCGATGGCGGCACCCACGCGGCGACTTGCGCGAGCAGCATCGTGTAGCGCATCAGCATCGTTTGGTTCGTCTTGTTGCTCTGCTCGACGTTGAACCGGGCCTCCTCATTGTGCCGCTGCGTTGCGGCCTTCTTCTCGTCCCCGTCCATGCTTTCGAGAGCTTCCAGGCGCGCAGAGGCTTCTTCCAACGCATCGGCATGATACTTCGACGGCTTGACCAGCGTCGGCGGCGGAACGTCCAGCGGCTCGTCGCGCATGAAAGCGCACGGTCCGAAGGCGCGAGCGCAACGCAGAACGAACGTCTTCAACGAGACGTCGCCGTCAGCAACCACACTTGTGTAACCAGTAGGCATTTTTATCCTCCTATCCTTTGCTCAGCGTTCTTCCGCATAGTCACGTCACTCAGGCGGATCATCGCCGCCACCTGCTCGGGGTCCAGGCCGTGGCGCTCCAAATAGTTGACCGCCTTCAAAACCGAGTAGCGCGCCACGCCGTTGTTCAACGCGTCGCGCACAACCTTCGGGAGGCGATCAAACATCATCATCCGCACGTAGTTGCTTCCGAATTCGGGATCGTTCGCTTCCCCCGGATGAAGGTTCATATTCGACTTCATCGTCTTCCTCCTCCAACCACATGTCGGCCTTGAACTTCTCCCAATGCTCGCGCTTCGTCTCCACCCGGCGCGGTCTATAGCGCGGGTCTGCGAGATTGCGAGCGACTGGGTTGCGGCGGCTCACCGGAGGTCTCCGTCCCCCAGGATCGTCCACCACAGATACGCGAACATCGCCGCGCCAGCACCAATGGCGCCGAGTGGCGTGCCGTCCTGCGAAGACGCCCACGCGTCATTCAATTGTGCGAGGAGGTCGATCATTGTGGTCCGTCGTCGAGTGCGTGGTTGATGATTTCTTGCGCCCGGTTGCGAGCGGCCTGATTGGCGTCGGGATGGGTGATGACCGACATCGCCGTCACGATTGTGACCAACTGCGCCAAGCGCTTATCGATATTGCGCAGGCGCTCGACAACCTCGGCGTTCTGATAGAGTGAAGTAACGCTCACTTTCACTGTCTCCCGTCATTTGGAATGACGCCCGCAGGAATGCAGACGCCCTTCATTGTTTCGAGCCGGAGAATACCACCGAACTCTTTATCAATCGTTATGACGCGGCGGTCAGGCACGCTGTCATCGTTGCGTGTGTAACACCGCAAGTCGAGCGTGACAACGTTCGGCAGCATCGCGTGTGTAGTAAACATGGCGCCGCCGAACATCGTCAGGATCATGCAGACCGCAGCGCAGAACATCGCGGTGTCTGAGGTCACTTCAACGCCCCCGGCAGGGCCGCGTTGATCTTGACCAGCGTGTCGGCGAACGTGCCCTTGATGCTGATCGCTACCTCTCCCGCGTGTGTGCTGAGAAACACCAGCGTGTTGCCGATGCGGTTCGGATCAGGGGCGATACGGCTGATCATGTCTGCACGTGCTGCAAACATTTTGCCGTCGCAGTCGGTGAATTGAATGAGCTTCATGCTGCGATCTTTCTGTTCTGCCAGTAGTCGGCAATCTCTTGTTTCATGCCGTTAGCTAGTTGCTTGTCTGTAGGGACACTCAAAACAAGCTTAACGACTTTCGAGCGCGCCAGCTCGATGTCGTTGTCCATCATGGCTGCCCACCAGTAGATAGAGACAGGCATGCCATCGTCGCTGGCGTCGAAGTTGGAAACCGGCTCTGAAAGATCACCTTTTTGTCCGAACTGGCTGATAATTGCGTACAGGTTCCAGGCCGTTTCCCAGCCGCAGATCAGCGCCACTGAACGCAGCATGCGAGAGATGCGCAGCAGGTTGTGATTGCCCTTTTCGCGCCAGTGTTCCGTGCGGGCGAGGAAGCCCAGGAACTGCATCGCGGACTGCAACACCACCAGCTTGTGCGTGTTCATCCAACGCGTGTTCGTGTCGATCAGTGGCGCCTTAGGATTGAACTTGGAAGGCACGTCGGTCGGAAACATCCACTGAATATAATCGTGGGTGCTCTCCATTTCCTCGTCCGTGAATATGCGGTACTCCCACAGCGCTCGCCCGTGGTTGTCGTCGCAAAAGCCTTCGAGGAAGTCTTTGACTGCGTTGGTCGGTCTCATCAAACTCTCCGTAGTGTGTGTTTACGACGATCGCTCGTGACGTCTTGTGTGCTCACGAGCGCTAAAGGCCCTTTGTTCAACTCGGTGTAGGAAGGACCGAAAGAAAGAGCCAGCCACTCGCCACTCATCATCGTGAGCGTCGGGCGCTGTTCTCCCTGTATCCAGTATTCCGTGATCTTCACTTGTGGTCCTTTCTTTGTCCGGCGACGTTTGCAAGTATGGTGCCTGTCGGCGGGTTCGAACCGCCACTATCGCCAAATGCCTTAGGACGGCGGTGGCTGCCTCTGCCGTTTGGGCTAGACAGGCGTTTTTCGGTGGTCATTATCAGAGCACCACCTGTATCGGCACGACCTTGGTGCCGTAACTGGTGCGGGTCGCGTGTAGCTTTTGCGCGTACGCCTCGGCGTCACCCGCGTCGGTAAACGCACGTGCGCTGTCGAACTGCACCATCGCGCCTAAAGCGTTGTGCTGATAGACGAGAAACATAGTTTGCATCAGAGCAACCCCTTCAACTCTTGCAGACGCGCCATCAGCTGGGTCTTGTTCTTCTCGGCTACGCCTTCGCGCGCTTTAGTGTCATCCCACCAGCAATGGTCGATGGTGTAGAAGAACAAGCGCTCTCCCGATGGAAGATCGACCCAGAACTCCGACTGATAATTGCCGTCGTCTGTCGTGACCTGCCGGTGCTTGATCTCGATAGCCATCAGAGCGCCCTCACCATCTTGCCGACGTTCGCGGACGGATCGATATAAGCCTCGGTCGTGCCGATGTTGGCATGCCGGGCAAGGTGCTGGACGTCTTTGAGCGAGCAGCCGTACTCGTTGGCGCGCTGCGCAAGGGCCGTCAGGAAGCTCCGGCGCCCGGAGTGCGAGGTGACGCCGATCAGGCCGCAGGCGCCGTAGATGGCGCCGAGGCGCTTCTGGACGTAGTTGGCGGTGAGCCGGGGCTGACGCACGCCCCGAAGGATCGGCTCACGGGCGCCGAGCCAGTGCGCCGGGTACTTCGACCGCATGGCTTCCAGCGTCGCCTTGATGGCGGGGTGCATGGGGACCGTGCCGCCCGCGCCTTTCTTGGCGATGCCAGGGGGGATTTCGATCGTGTCCGCGACCTTGCCCTCGGCATCGAGGACGTCGCGCCAGGACAGCCCGGCGATCTCGCAGGCCCGGAGGCCGCCCCGGAACGATAGGAGGATCGCGGCATAATCACGCAGGGGATTGCCCGACATCGTGTCCACCTTGGCCAGCACTTTGGCCAGCGTTTCGTCGGTGAGCGTTTTTGCACGTGCCACTGGGGTTTCCTCCTAACTCGTCGGTTGCTGCCGATGGACGGGAAGATGCGCCTGCCCCTGTGACATTGCAAGTGACACCGTGCGGAATGGTTGACGAAAGGTCACTAGAGTTGACATTTAGGACCTGAAATGCTAGTACAACTCACGAGGATGCAGTACCATGTCGGGACCCCTATTATGGCAGACCACGAGCCCCAGCACGAAGGCATCCTGTTGCGTCTAGTTTCTCGGATTGACGAGAAAATGGACAACGCCCTTACACGTCTGGGAAAGCTCGAAAGCAGCCATGAACAGATTGATGCTTTGATGGCGGCACATTCCAAGCAAATCGATAAGCTTCAGGATCATGAAATCCGGCTCACTAAGATTGAGACACGGGGTGGCATGATTACAGCGTTTGTGGCTGTTGTTGTTTCAGCGGCTGTTACATTGCTGGCCGCTGCCTTCAAGTCGTACTCGGGGAACTGACCTTATTGAACCGGGCCAAGTTCTCGATATAGATTTCCCGGAAGCATTCCATCGCCCGCCCAGCGCCTTTCTGTGCGTCTACTTGCCCCCACATCGATTCCAGGGTATTGGCGACGAATTCGGCAGTGGGCGCCACAAGCTTGCCCACAGGGATGCCCTGGTGGCTCACCTGCCAGTTGTTCTTGAAGCGCTTCGCCGCCTCGCCCTTCTCGTTGACGTGCCGGTGGACGTGGAACGACACACCAGCGATCTCGAACGCATAGGCCTCGGGCGCCTTCGTGCCACAGCACAGGTACCCCGGCGCCGGTGTCAATTCAGCCATCTGCTCTTTGTCCCATCCAGTTTGTCAACCAGTTTGCACTGAGCGACGTAGTTGGCCGTCAGTTCGTATTCGATCGCAGGACGCAAACCCATCTTATTGTCCCACAGATACGCGTAGAAACTCTGGCGCATGCGCACCCAATTGAGAGCAGCTTCCAGCTTCGTGTCCTTGCCCGAAGCGAGCGCGTCATCAACGATGTCCTGGCACGGATCGATCAGATTGCGGTCCGCAATGCTCGGGTAGACTGCGATCACCTGCATACGGCGTTCTGCGGCAGGTTCTGCTCGATCCCAGTAGACTGTGCTGGATTGGAAGAATTGCTTCTCCCATTCCAGCAGCTGTGTTTTCGGCCCGGAATAGTCCCCGGCAAGCTTAGGCGTCGCCATCACTGTATTCCTTGAGGACCGGGCCGCTGTTGTAGATATTGCCCGGCGCCGTCACGGTATCCCGCAGCGTATCATCGAGCGCTTCGCAGGCTTCGATGGTATCAGTCGCAAGCGTGACCGCGTCCCATTCCTGCGTCGTCTCGTTCCACTTAGCACTGCGCCAGACGCCATCGCTGTTGCCGATGGCGAAGGCCTTCAACGTGTAGTTCGCTAGGCGATCACGGCGACCGCCCGGTGCGTTTGCCGGATCAAACAACGGGCCGAGAATGTTGAAGAAGATGGCCTTGGCCGTCACTTCGAACTTCGGCTGTTGAAACTTGAGTGCACACTGTCGCAGAACACCCACACCGCTACCGAGCGTGACGATTTCCACTTCCTGTTGTAGTGTGAAGCCGCTAGGCTGCACTTGGTCCGGTGCATGCGTCGCCGCCTTCGCCGGAGTGAGAGTGACAGCAAGCACGAAGCACAGAGCAGCTATCGCCGCTCCGATAGGCCAGAGAGTGCGCATGGAAGACCTCGCTATAGGGTGATGGTGCCTTTCGTGCGATCATTGTACACACGCATCACCTTCCGCACGTATTCGGCGTTGCGCTTCGCATCGAGGCCGACCCAAATCGGTCCGATGAATTGAATGAAGCCTTCTGGAGTTGTCGACTTCTCGCGCCACCCGGCATACATCGGATGCTTGTCGAGCCGATGCACAAAGCCGCGAATGAAGTCAGCCTGTGTGGCGAAGTAGCAATAGAAGCTGCCGCCATCGTTCGCCTTGTACCACTTTTTTGTGGCGTGCTCTTTCATAAAGTCACGCCATTTCATACCGGCGAAGTTGTTGTACTCTCGCGCCAGCCGAGACTTTCCCCAGCCGGATTCTACCGCCCACTGGGCGAGCATCATTTCCCGCAAGTGCAAAATGCCCATAGCTTCGCAAGGCCCTGTCATACTTTCACCTAGCCGGGCCGTAAGCATGCGAAATTCGTCGCTGGCAGTGAAAGGCAAAAATTTCGTCAAGTCGGCGGGCATCGGAGTATCCTCGTGACGTTTCAACCGGAGTGTTAACGAATTTTAAGACCTTGTCAACAGGAATGACATATTAACTATGAACCACGACGGCTATTGCCTCACGCGTCAATCTGGCTTACGTTCCGCTCCATCAACGGTGCAGCAACACCCAAAGGAGTTTCCAGTGAAGTCTTCTATCGCCGCGCGTGAGATTACGGTCGCTGGTGTCAGCGAGGTCTCTCAGTTCTCGATCAAGGCCAACGGCAAGGCTTTTAAGGTTCTGATCGACGGTCTCTATTCCGATAAGGCGCTTGCGGTTGTTCGCGAGCTTTGCTCGAACGCGTTTGACAGCCACGCCGAAGCTGGCAAGAGCGCTGTCCCGTTTGATCTGCACCTGCCGACCAATTTCGAGCCGTACTTCTCTGTGCGCGACTACGGCACGTCGCTCTCCCACGACCACGTCATGCGCCTCTACACGACTGTGTTCGAGTCCTCCAAAGAGGATAGCAACACGACGGTAGGCAAGCTTGGCCTTGGGTCGAAGTCTCCGTTCGCTTACACCGATACGTTTACGGTCACGACCTGGAAGGAAGGCAAAAAGCGCTCCTATTCGGCTTACATTGGCGAGGATTATATTCCTCAGCTGGCGTTCATGGGTGAGGAAGATACGACCGAGCCGACCGGCCTTGAGGTTTCGTTCCCTACGAAATCCAGTGACGTCTATACTTTTATCTCCGCAGCGCAGACGTTCTGCCGGGGCCTCGATGTTCTCCCGAACTTGACTGGCAACCGTAACCAATCCATCAAAGCGCTAGGCGATTATCCGTCTTGCATGGATGGAAACGGCTGGAAGCTTTTGGAGACTGGAAATCACGCGTACGCCCGTCAGGGTTGCGTTATTTATCCGATCGACCGCAGCGCTGTCGAGGCTAAACTTGGTGTCGGCAGCAGTATGTCTATTCTTGTCGCTCCCATTATGGTAGACTTTCCGATTGGGGAAGTCGATATCGCTGCTAACCGCGAAGCGCTCAGCTACGATCTGGCAACGTGTCAGAACATTGCCAAGCGCGTGTCTGGCATCATGGATGAAATTCGCCAGAAGTTCTTCGGACAAATCGCGGCGTGCACGACGTTTTATGAGGCCACTAAACTCTACAACGAGTTGTTAAATTCGGTTTCTGTTCCTTACGTTGTGCGTGACGCTGCTCGTAATAAGATTACGTGGCGCGGACGCAAGGTCACGGGTTCTTTCGATCTGCACGATATCGATAAACACGCAGATAAAACAGGCGATTTCTCGCTGATGCATGTGTCTCCCAATACACTGTCGCGTGCGAAGTTGTTCAAGTTCAACCGAACACGGTACACAACTATATATCCCGGCTGTAAGATCGTTGTTCAGTTTATCGAAGATGCTGTTGTACACGTGGAAAAACGGCTGAAGCACGACTATATGTGCAACGGCAACCGGAATGATCTTGTCTGGATCAAGACGTCACGCAACAGCAATACGTTCAAGCGCTTCCTCGCCACCTGCGGTAAGCCGTCTTATATCGATGCTTCGACGTTGCCCCTGCCGCCGAAGGACCCATCTAAGACCGGTCCCCGGAAGAAGGTTTCTGTCAAGGAACTTAAGCATAACGGCACCCTTACTGATGTCGATATCGATGTTACGCTTGGGGGCTATTACATAAACTTAGAGCGTGGCGATGTAGTCCACACCGGACGGACATTAGGCGTCTATTCGGCGGCGAACATTGTCACTTTGGCTAAAGATTTAGGCCTCATTGATAAAGATGCCGTTGTGTACGGTATCAGCAAATCTATCAATGGTGTGTTGAAGAAGTCCGACGCTTGGGTTAACGCTTTAGACTTTATTGTGGACGCGGCTAAGGTGGAGGTTGCAAAGCACCCTGTTACTGAGGGCGACCGTGCGGCGTTGGCTTTCTACAAGTATCGTCAATTGAGCACGATGCAGAGCAATTGGTATCTGGCTGCTAACGCCGCCATTGGGCAGCCGTTGGTTGCCGGGCCTTTCAAAGTTCTGGTCGATTACGTTGACGAGATTAACAAGGCGGTCGAGCGCGTAAAGGTCGGCGTAAAGCTTGTCGGGCTTCTTGTTGAGTTGCTCCCAGACGCCAGCGCTTATCGTTTTGCAACAAATCCGAGCAACGCGCTTGTTCGCGCGCACGTAAATAAACTGGCTGACGCGGCGCGCGATAAATACACTCTCATGCAACTCGCCTTTGACTCTTATGCCCCTGTTAACCCCAAGTTGTTGTCGGCCTTCATCGAGTACGTCAATTTTATTGACAGCCGGTACCCGTAGGTCTACATTCGCGTCAACTGCTCTGACAACTAGGAGGAACATAGCTTGTCAATTCCGTATACCATCACCCCGAAGTCCATCAACGTGCTTGTCGATGGCCGCATGCGGACGTTGAACGATACGCATCCGAACTATTCGGCGGTCAAGACCGTCCTGAACAATCTCTACAACTACGACGACATCGCAGACGCGAAGGCCGATCTGCGCTCTATGCTCGACATTCCGTCGTTCATTGCCCGCGTCACCGAAGGCCGCGTTCAGGTTTCCGATAACGCCGTCTTGTTCGATGGCAAAGAGACGCATAGCGTCATCGCCACGCGCATCCTGGAGCATATGCGTACAGGGTCAGACGTTCGTCCGCTTGCTCGCTTCATGCAGCTCGCCGCAGGCAATCCGACGCTCACAGCTTACGATGAGCTTTTCATCTGGCTTGAGAGCAACGATATGCCCATCACCGAAGACGGGCACCTGATCGCCTTTAAGAAGGTCGATACGGACTACTATTCTTATCACACCGGCAACAACGGCGAACGTGTTCGCAACCGGATTGGTGATAAGCCTTGGATGAACCGCGACGAAGTGGACAGCAACCGCAATAGCACGTGCTCTCGCGGCCTGCACTTCTGTTCCTACAACTACTTGCCGGAATATTACGGCGGCAGCGGACGTGTTATGATCGTCAAGATCAATCCGGCTGACGTCGTCGCGATCCCGAACGACTACAACAACGCCAAGGGACGCGCGTGGACGTACGAGGTTGTGGGGGAGGTCCCAGAGGACGAGGCCAGAGAGTTCTTCAAGGACCGGCCCGTCGTCTCTGACTACGACGCGTGGCCTGAGGACACGGACGGTGTCGATGATTTCTCGCGGGGCACGCCCGGCGAGGACTACGACGCCGACGAAGACTATAACTATGACGACGAGGCTTATGCCGAAGACGACGACTATAATCCGCCCGTGACGCACGACGATGGCGAGCCTGAGGGTGAGGACGAGCCGGTGTTCGTCCACAACGGCGCCGAGTTCAGCGCTTCGACTCTCAAGGACATGGTCGCTCGTAACGGACAGCGCGGTTTTGCCCGTCTGACCGGCGTCGCTCGCACGACGCTGCAAGGCTGGCTCGCGAAGATCGGTTACTGACGGGGAGTTTCACTCCTTTCGCCCCGTCACAATGAAGGGTGGAGCCTTGCTGGGCTCCACCCTTTACTCTAACCTTTTGGGCACACCATGATCATCAACGACGACGGCACAGTTTCCATGATCGGCACGGCGGAGCACTATGTCGCTCCTGGCTTTGAGCCAATGGACGAATACGACTTGCCCGCGTTGTTTGCTTCGATGCAAGCGCACAACGAACAATACCGCACCGAGCTTGACAGCGACTACGTCGCTAACGCCGCGTTGCTGGTCGATTTGAACGCCGCCCTGGCGCTACTCGGCTTTGTGTCTGGGCTTACCGAGGAACAACTATACGAGGAAGCAATCGGCGGCTTCCATTATTGGGATCCAGAGGACATGGCGCCAGACGGCGATGAGCCGCCGCCCTATACTGATCCTCTCCAAGACGACGACGAGCCTGTGGAGGGTCCGTACGAGGATGCAGACCTAGCGCCGTTGGCGCCTGCCGTACTCGATCGCGCCCCGACGCTCGGCATTGCGGACATGTATCACCTGGAGGTCTAACCGATGCGCTGGAACGTCGTCGAAGCCGATCAGCTGCCGAAAAAGCACGTCATCGTGCTGCCGGTCGATTGCTGGGGCAAGCCTTTGTCGAAGATGCACAAGGCCCTGATGAAAAAGAACGAGACCTTGATCAAAGGTTTCGAGACTGACTGCATCGAGGGCTGGGCGAGCGCCGGATCTGCGCGCCTCTACACGGACGGCGACCTGACAGTCATCTTCCTGTGCGTCCAGATCGAGCCCGACGATTACATTCGCTGCCGCGAGTGGCATCTGGCGTGTGTCGATATGGCGTACCTTATCGAGGACAATCTTTCATACCCGGTCCACATAAGCTTCGCGCTGCCCGACAACACGACGTTCGCCTATGCCGATCCGGCTTGGGGGCAGGAGACGTTACTGAGCGCCCTGCGTTCGATGGCGGAGCGCGACGGCAAGGAAGGCACAATCGCGTTCGTGCCGCTGCGTTAGAACTGTTGACAAAGTGTCAACGATCTGGTCATGATGTCATCCTAGTTCACAGAGTGATAACATCATGGCACAGGCAACGTTCCGCAACACCGAGGGTGATCCCGACCTAGTCATCGGGCGCAACCTCACCGAGGTCGCCCGGCTCATCAAACGGGAGCTTCGCTGGAAGCGGATATCGACACGACGTTGGCTAGACCAAGACTATAACGAAGTGGTCTACATAAGCCAAGCGGACATGCTGGATCGTTACCCAGATCGCTCGGTGGTATATCTGACGCCTGGAGCCAGCGAGCGCGACGATTGGTACGAATTTGAAGCGGCCTTGTATACGCACCGAGCCAAAATTGTTGAGTTGTAATGCAAATTGTTTACAAACTTGGTTGCTATATTGCTAACGCACCCGACGAGACCGAGGCAACCCTCTTGCGTGATGCCGGATGGAAATTCTCCCGTGATGCCTGGAGAACGTCGAAGCCAGCCCACGTGATCCCGTTCGCCGACGCGTGCGTTGGAGAGGCCGCAAAACGCATAGAAAAGCACGCCAGCGCCCGTCATGCTGATATTGCAGCATCTACCGCTCTCGACGCTGACATCGAAATCCCCGCCCCGGAAGGTTTGGAGTATCGCCCTTACCAGAAGGCTGGCATAGCCTATGGTCTACAACGCGACAAGGTGTTGATTGGCGACTCGATGCGCCTGGGAAAGACCATGCAAGCGATCGGCATAGCCAACGCTTCGAAGGTCAAGAGCCATCTGATCATCACGCCCGCGACGCCTAAAATCAACTGGAAGCGAGAGTACACGAAATGGGACACCAACGGGCTCAGCATTGGTGTCGCTGAAGGTGACTATCTCCCCGAGACCGACGTCGTCATCATCAACTACGATATTATCTCCCGCCATGAGACCGCGTTGCGCAAGCGGGAATGGGACCAGCTGACGGTGGACGAGGCCCACTACCTAAAGAGCGACCGGTCGCAACGTACCCTCGCAATTTTGGGAGAGACCTCCCCCTCTAAAAAGTCGAAGGGTCCCATCCCGGCAAAGCGTACGGTTTTTCTGACAGGCACCCCGATCTTCACCCGCCCGAAGGACCTGTGGACGATCTGCCGTATCTGCGATCCCAACGGCCTCGGCAAGAACCGCTGGGCCTTTGTCAAGCGCTATTGTGCTGCCGACTACGACGCGGATGGCAAGTGGGACGAGAACGGCGCCTCGAACCTGGAGGAGCTTCAATTCCTCATGCGCAAGCGCTTCATGGTACGGCGGGAGAAGACCGACGTCGCCAAAGAGATACCGCCGTTCCGTTCGACTGTGGTGCTGCCCAAAGAGGGCCTGGAGACCCTGGTGGATGCCGAGCGTTCATTCGTCTCGCAGAACCTGGAGAAGCTCGACGCCATGATCCGCCTTGGCGCGCAGCTGTCGGACGTCGCGGCAGAGCACGACGAGGAGCACCCGCAGCCCTACGACGACGAGGTTCTGCCCCTTTCCTCCGCCCGGCGCGAACTGGCCCTGCGCAAGCTGCCGATGATCCTGCCGCAGCTGGACGAGCTTGTCGAAGCCGAAGGCAAGATCGTCGTGTTCGCCCATCACCGCGACGTTTTGACGTCAGCCAAAACCTATTTCGGGGACAGCGCGGTGCTCGTCATGGGTGGTATTTCAGCCACTAAGAAACAAGCAGCAGTGGACGCGTTCACGAACGATCCGAACGTGAAAATCTTCCTTGGCAATATCACGGCAGCCGGACAGGCGATCAATCTGTCTGTGGCTAATATGGTTGTTTTTCTTGAGCTTTCCTGGGTGCCATCTGAAATGGATCAGGCCGAGGAACGCGTCTGGCTGGTGGACAAAGAGGCCCCCATCCAGGTTATCCGTTACGTCGTTGAAGACAGCATCGACGAGGTCATGGTGCATGTGTTGGACGCCCGTCAGGAGAACATACGCAAAGCCATGAACGTTAAGCGTCTTGGCGTAAAAGCGCTTGTCAATTAAACTAACGTCTGGTACTACAACTGTCATGAGCAAACCAATGTCAAATCTAGATCAGATTTACGTTCAGACGTGTAAGGGCCGGAAGTTTTTCCCCCTCGTCGCTGAGCCCGATTTCGACATTGAGGAAATCGCCCAAGGGCTCGCCACCCAGGTCCGCTGGCACGGACAGTGGAAGAAAGACGTCGAGCACTACTGTGTTGCCCAGCACTCGGTACTGGTCTCCCGGCTGTGCTCTCCCCGCGCCAAGTTTTGGGGCCTGATGCACGACGGGCCGGAGTGGTTGTTGGGTGATATCCCCTCGCCATTGAAGCATTTGTTTCCCGACTATTTGGAACAGGAAGCCCTTCTCGATACCAAGCTGCGCAAGGCGTTCCGCGTGCCCTATGACGCAGAGATCGCACAAGAGGTTCACCTGATCGACAAGTTCGTCGCCCAGCGCGAGGCCGACGCTCTCCTGGTTGATCCTTCCATCGTCAACGGGCGCGGCAATGTCATTGCGCTCCCCGGTCCTGCCAAGCTCCGTATTCGCCCCTGGTCCGCTGCCTATTCGCGTGCCCAGTTTCTCCTCGCATTCAAGGTTCTCCACGATGTCAACCAAAAACACGCTGTCTGACGCCCGTATCCTCGAAGCCATGACCAAGTACGGGTCGCAGCGCAAGGCCGCGAAGAAGCTCGGCATCGCGCGTACCACCTTGCAGGATCGCCTGTATGCGATGCAGGACAAGGGCTACGCCACACCCACGGCGGCGGTGTCGAACCTGCGCAAGATCAAACGCCCGCAGACCGGCGTCACACGTGTGATCTTGACGTCGGCACAGACGAACACGCCGATCTGGCGCCCGTTTTGGGATAACCTCACGGCCTACGCTGAGTGGATCGGCGCCGACATTTTCATTGCAGGGTTCCACTACCAGAACGGCAAGACAAAGAACAAGAACATCGCCTACGATCCCGAGATTGATTTGTTCGTGACCGACAGCGTCATCAACATCGCTAACCGCGTGATGTTCTGTGCCGAGGTCCCGATCGCGCCGACCGCCGTCTCTCCGCTTTCCGGCTTCGAAGGCTACACGCACAACATGTGGGGCGTCTTCCCGCATCCGAAGGTTCAGCTGACCTCGGTGCCGGTCACGATGAACGTCGAGCCCAAGCATATCATGACGACCGGCTGCGTCACGCTGCCCAACTACTCCATGTCGAAGGCAGGCCTCAAGGCCCATTTCCATCACGTCTACGGCGCGGTGATCGTCGAGATCGACAGCGACGGTGACTTCTTCTGCCGCCATCTGATCGCCGACAATGACGGCACGTTCCACGATCTGGACGTCTGCGTTGAGCATGGCAAAGTCTCGACGGAAATTCCCGTCGAGGCCATCACCTACGGTGACATTCACCCGGATCAGCTGGACGACGACGTTGCTGCTGGCACCTGGGGCATCACACAAAGCGCGGACGGCTATTGGGTCTCGACGTCGGACGGCGCCGATCTGACGGCGCGCTTGGCGCCCCGCTATCAGTTCTTCCACGACACGCTCGACTTCCGCCGCCGCAATCACCACAACATCGGTGACCCGCACTTCCGCTATAAGATGCACGTCGAGGGCACCGACAGTGTCGAGCAAGAGCTTCGCAATGCGGCGTCTTTCCTTGCCGCAGCCAATAACCTGACGGGTAAGTGCATCGTCGTCGATAGCAACCACGACCGGGCACTGACACGCTGGCTCAAGACCGCCGACTACCGCGCCGATCCGATCAACGCGCAGTATTTCCTGCGTTTGCAGCTGGCATGCTACGACGCGATCCGCCTCGGCGACGAGGACTTCAACATCGTTCCCTACGCGATGGAGGAAGCCGCCCCCAATGTCATGCTCGACCATATCACCTTCCTCAAAGAGACCGACACGTTCCGCATCGCGGACGGGCGCATCGAGTGCGCCATCCACGGTGACAAGGGCATCAACGGCTCGAAGGGCGCGTTGAAGGCGTACGCCAAAGGCTCGGCGAAGATGAACGTCGCTGACAAGCATAGCGCTGGCATCTTCGACGGCGTCTACATGGCGGGACACTCGTCGAAGCGCGATATGTTCTACAATCGCGGCGGGCTCACTACTTGGAGCCACACGCATATCATCACCTATTACAACGGAAAGCGCGCTTTGGTCACAATGCGCGGCTCGAAGTATGCGTGCTCGCGTGAATAAAAATGACCAAGCGACGCCACAAATATCATTCGCGTAAACGCGTTCCGGTAATAGCCCTCGACATCGAAACAAACAAGTACACGCAATACGCTTCGATTACACAAGCATCAGAGGCCACAGGCGTTGACAAAAGACGCATCCATCGACTCATCACAGAAGGCGGACAACAAAAAGGGCTCAAGTTCTTCTCCAAACTTCCTGAATACGGGCGACACAAGCTTTACGTTAACTTTCCGAACGATGTATGGGAGCAAGCGAAAGAACTCGCAGCGTGGAAAAATATAAGCATTGTCGATCTGGTACGCCGCGCGATCTATAAGGAAGTCGACTATCTAACAACGCAAAAGGCCGAATACGATAAAGCCGTGAAACTGTTGGAGCTAACTCATGAGACTTCTGTTTGACTGCGAAACAAATGGTCTGCTCCACCAGCTGGACCGGATACACTGCCTGAACATTCGTGACGTCGACACGCGCAAGAGCTATCGCTTCCGCCGCAACGACACCGAGGACACGATCGAGGAAGGCGTGCGGATGCTGCACGAGGCCGATGAAATCATCGGTCACAACGTCGTGCGCTTCGACGTGCAGGCGATCAAGAAAGTCTTCCCCTGGTTTGCACCGAAGAAGGTCACGGACACGCTCGTGCTCGTGCGCATCATCGCGCCCGACATCAAGCAATCCGACTACGTGCGCGCCCGCAACGGCAAGCTCCCGGCTTCGCTCATCGGCAAGCACTCCCTGGAGGCCTGGGGCTATCGCCTGGGCATGCACAAGGGCAGCTACGACGCCGACATGCGCGCCAAGGGCCTTGATCCGTGGCTGGCGTGGAACCAGGAAATGGACGACTACTGCGACCTCGACGTGGACATCAACGAGGTCCTGCTACACGCGTGCCTGAAAGACTTGCCCAACACGGACGTGATCGAGTTGGAGCACGACATTCACAGCCTGTGCGGACGCATGGAGGACAACGGCTTCCCTTTCGACGTGGAGGGAGCGAAGGCCCTCGCAGCAAAACTCCGCGCCGACTACGACGCACTATTCGTCGAGGCTGAGCAGGCCTACGGGCACTGGTACGCGCCGAAAGCGAAGTGGCAGATTGGACCGCTGTGGGACGCGCCTGTGAAGAAGGATGCGAAGCCACGCGTCTATCACAAGCCACGCGAGTGTTTCGGTGAGGACACCAGCCGTCGCTTTTGGGGCGACGTTGAAGTCCCCAAGCGCCCGATGAAGTCACGCATCAATCCGAAGACCGGGTTCCTCACGGCGGAGCGCGACCCCGATGCGCCATTCTGCCCGATCAAGCGCGTCGAGTTCAATCCCGGCTCCCGTCACAACATCGTCGATCGGTTCGTGACGGTGCACGATTGGGTTCCTTCCGAGTTCAGCGAAGCGGGCGCGCCGTCTGTCAACGACGACGTGCTGCGCACGCTTGAGCACATTCCGATTGCCAAGTCTCTCGCCGAGTTGTTCTTCATCCAGAAGCTGCTCGGGATGATCGAGACGGGCAACGGTGCGTGGCTCAAGAAAGTCGACGAGAACGGGCTGATCCATCCGTCGACAAATACGGGCGGCGCCGTCACGCGGCGCTGCACGCACAGTCACCCAAACATTGCGCAGGTGCCGTCTGTCGAAACGGCGGACATCATTCTGCCTGACGGGAAGAAAGGCAAGCGCATCCTGTACGGGCGGGAAGGTAGCTACGGCTACGAATGCCGCAGCCTGTTCTTCGCTCCCGAAGGCTGGACACAAGTCGGCGTCGATCTCAAGGGCATCGAGCTTCGCTGTCTCGCGGCGTTGTGCGCGGAGTTCGACGGCGGCGAGTTGATCAAGGTCGTGCTGTCTGGCGACCCTCACCAGTACAACTACGAGAAGACCGGCGTTGAAAGCCGCGCCATTGCGAAGCGGCTGCTCTACGCGTTGATGTACGGCGCCGGTGACTGGAAGCTCGGCTGGACGGCCTATCCGCTCCGCTCCTACGCGGAGCAGTTGAAGGCTGGAAAGCTCATCCGTTCGCAGTTCATGGAAGGCTTGCCCGCTCTCCGCAAGGCCATCGACATGATCAAAAAGGAAGCGGAGGCCGGTTACATTCGCGCGCTCGACGGCGGGCGTTTGAAGGTGCGCAATTCGTATTCGGCTCTCAACACGCGTCTGCAATCGGATGGCGCGCTGATCGCTAAGCGCTGGGCGGTGTTCACCGAACTGCTCGCGCTCGACGAAGGCATGGTGCATGGCTGGCACGGCGACTTCACGATGCAGGCCTTCATCCACGACGAGTTGCAGAACATGGTGCGCACCGACAGCAACCCGGAGCAGTTCGCATACCTGTGCTGCGAGGCGGCGCGTCTCTCCGGCGAGAGCTTCGGTTTCGCGTGCCCCGTCGAAGCGGACTCGAAGTTAGGACGTACGTGGGCGGAGTGTCACTGATGACTATACAGACACTACGCGAAGACCTCGACTACAACCAGGAGACCGGCGTTTTCACGCGCCGTAGTGGGCGCGCGGCTGGCAATCGAGCAGACCGACAGACGGTAAGCGGGAACGGCTATCCTTATTACCGGGTCAAGTGGAAGGGAAAGCTCCACAAGGCGCACGTGCTGGCTGTTGCGTATGTTACTGGCGAATGGCCCGACCGAATTGTCGATCACAAGAATGGAAACTCCCTGGACAATCGTTGGGAAAACCTTCGTTTGGCCACGGCGCACGAGAACCAGCAGAACCGCAAACGGCGTAAAGACAGCAAGGGCGTTCACAAAGGTGTCTCGCCTTATCGCGGGAGACACCGCGCACGTGTGACGATCGACGGCAAGCGCATCACGCTTGGCGAATTCGCAACCGAAGACCTAGCCATCGCTGCATACCGGCAAGCTGTTAATACCCATCACGGTGAATTCGCCTGTTTTCGTTAACCACAAACGACATCGTTGTTGACACAACGTGAGCCAAAGAGTACATACAACTCATGAGCCAACCCAACTACGATAATCCAGACACCGAAGTGATCCCCGGCGTTACCGTTGGGACGCTTCATCGGCATCTTGATTTCCTGTTCTCTGATATGGAAGCCGAGATGTTGACGAAGGCTTCGGCACCGACGTTGGCGAACGCTCTCGACGCCGCCGCAAAGACGCGGCGTTTTAGCTCTCCCGACACTGATCGGATTGCAGCTGAGTTTCGCAAAATTCAGTTCCGCTACTTCATTGCGGCGTTTGTCGCAGGATATAAGGCAGCCAAACATGTCTGAACAAGTCCTCGACTTCGATGCCATTTTCAACAAGTACATGGCGGGCAACCAGAAGACATGGTCGCACGATCGCAACACGACGGTCGGCGCCTCCGAAGTCTTCGGCTGTATGCGCGCTGTCTGGTTCGACAAGCTCGGCGAGACGTACGGCTTCGAGAAGGACCCTGACGAAGTGTCCTGGGGAGGTATGGAACGCGGCAACATCATCGAGAACCACTTTCTGGTTCCCGGCATCACCGCTGGTCTCCCCGACACGCTGGAGTTGAAGCTCGCCGGTAAGGGACAGAAGACCCTCATTGCCGATCGCGCGTCGGCAACGCCGGACGGCTTGATCGTCGGCCTCGATCCGTCGAAGCCGCTCGTCATTCGTGCGGGCGAGCGTGTCATTAAAATTGACGACCTCGAAGCCGACTGCATCGTTCTCGAATTCAAGTCCATCGATCCTCGCGTCACGCTGGAGGAGGAGAAGGCAAAGCACTTCGGGCAGACCCAAATGCAGTTGGGCCTGATCCGCGAGAAGACCAAGCACAAGCCCGTTTACTCGATCATCCTCTACGTCAACGCATCCTTCGTCGATCACTTCACACCGTTCGTCACCAAGTTCGACCCCAACATTTACAAGCAAGGCCGCCAGCGCGCTGAAGAAATCTACACGATCGAAAACCCGCTCGACATTGTCCCCGAAGGCAAGCTCGACGGCGGTTGCAAGCACTGTGTGTGGAAGACCGCATGCGGCGAAGCCACGGTTGCTGCGATCCCGCTCGATACAGTTGAAACCGATCCGCTCGACGTCTCTCTGATGGACACCGCCATCGACGAATACAACGAGGCCAAGACCGAGAAGGAACACGCCGAACGTCAGTTCGAGATCACGAAGGAAAACGTCAAGGAACTCCTGACCAACATCGGCACGAAGAAATTCAAGACACCCCTCTATTCAGTATCCTGGTACGGACAGAAGGGACGGAAGGTGGTCGATACCAAAGCCATGGCGGCCGATGGTATCGACCTGGAGCCCTATACGCGCGAAGGTGCTCCGTTTGACCAGCTGCGCATCACGATGAAAACAGACGAGGTAAAGTAACATGTCACAAGATTTGGTAGCACACGCAAAGAACGTCGGGCTGGTCACGCTGAGCGATATGGATCAGTACGGCGGCATCGCCAAGGAAATTGGCGCCGAGTACAATCTCGGTAGCTTCCTCCAGTTCTCCGGCAAGACCGGCGACTACAAGGCTGGCGATCAGCCCATCGATCACGGCTCGGCGCTCGTCGTCGATATTCTGTCGGGGCAGCGCGGGTGGATTTGCTGGAAGGACGAGAAGCCGGTCGACCGTTCGCTGGTGCCGATCTTCCCGCCGAAGCCGATCCCCTCGCAGGCCGACCTCACGGACCACGGCCCGTACGGCAAGCGTCCTGACGGCTCGCCCGCTGGCGGCTGGAGCGAGATCATCGAGAGCGTCGTCACCGATCCGGCGTCGGGTCAGACGTACAAGTTCGGCCTGAGCAGCAAGTCCGGCATCCGTGCCATGGCGAAGCTGATCCAGGAGTTCTTCCAGAAGGTGAAGATGTACGCCGACGAGGACGGTCGTCCGAAGTTGCCGGTCGTCGAGATCGGCGCGTCGTCGTTCAAGATTGCGGGTGTCGGTACGCTCTACGCACCGACCTTCACGATCATCGACTGGATGGATCGCGCCGAGTACGAGGCGCTCTCTCCGTCGGTTCCGGCCCAGGAGGAGGAAGGCGAGGAGTACGTCGAGGAGGTCGAGGTGGTCGAGGAGACCAAACCGGCTCCAAAGGCGGCTCCGAAGAAGACCGTCCCCCAGCGTGCTCCCGTTGCGGACCGCGCCGGTTACAAGGGTGGTGCCGTCCTCAAGAAGTAAGGTGTCATTCTGAATGACACTGTGTCAATACCCCTCCCCGACAAGGGGAGGGGCTCTCCGATGGTGATAATATGCTCCGACTTCTTCCGCCTGCTGGTCCTGCTGCTACCACTACTATCAAACATTCTCGTGATCTCCCGCCGACCTTGATTGGTATCACCGGGTTGAAAACACACGGGAAGGATACGGCTTTCCGCGCCTACCGTCGTAATTTTTGGGCGCCGTACTTTCAGCAAGTGATGTTCGCTGAAGCAATCAAAAAGATCACCATAATGATCTTGAAGAACCTCGGCATGACTCACAGTCTTGCCCGTCGCCATGTCTACGGCAATCTGAAAGAGGCGCCGATCGAACTCCTAGACGGCAAAACGGCGCGCCAACTACAGCAGACGCTCGGCACCGAATGGGGCCGCGACATGGTTCACCCTGATCTATGGGTTAAGATGGCGCTGTCACATTTTGATATTGGGTATAAGCCCCGCATCTTCATTACTGATGTGCGCTTTCCCAATGAAGTAGCAGCCATCTACGCTCGCGGTGGGCATGTCGTCCGCGTCTTCAATCCCAGACGCGAAGCCCCGACTGACCTACACCCGTCGGAAGCCCACATTCCGACGCTTCAGGTGTCTGCGGAACTGATCAACGACAGCACGAAGCTCAATCTCGGACGAGATATGGCGAAGTTTGTGAAACACATTACTGGCTTCGAGCCGAACGGGAATTGGTAACATGACGGTATCAGCTGAGATTATTTGCGATAGCCTTTCAAACGAAGGCGTGCGTCTGACGACGATGAAGCTTCGCTATCCTCGCTTCATTCACGCTGAAGTCATGACGCACCGTGCGTTCTCGCGCAACGCAGCGTCGAGCCGGGCAATCCCAATCCATAAGATGATCGACGAAGTCATCATGAACCCGGCGCTTCCCGAGCGCTTCGGTCTCAATGGCACGGGCATGCAGGACCACGGCGCCATGACGGACTACGGCGCGCGCCTAACGTGCGCCCGGCTCATGGAGGCGCGCGACTACGCCGTCGCCGTGGCCAAGCAAATGTTGCTGCAAGAGGAAGTGCCCCATAAACAGATCGTAAACCGCATCCTTGAGCCGTTTATGCACATCACCACGCTCGTGACGGCAACGGAGTGGAAGAACTTCTTCGCACTCCGCAACCACTCTGCAGCCGATCCGACGTTCCAAGCTCTCGCAGAAAAGATGGAACGAGAGTACGCCGAGAGTACGCCGATGCTGCGTGAAACTGGTGACTGGCATCTTCCGTTCATCAGTGTCGAGGACGTGGACACCGCCGTCAATATGGCGATGGCGGATATCGTGCGTCTGACAACAGGCGTGCTGCCCACCTTCGTCATGGGCGAAGACAGCTTTGAGTACATGATCATCCAGCTGGTCGTGAAGCAGTCTGTCGCCCGCTGCGCGCGTGTCTCCTACAACAACTTCAATGGAACGCGCTCGACGCTGGAAGATGATGTGGCCCTTTACGGCAAGCTCACTGAGTCTTTCCCGATCCACGCTTCGCCGTTGGAGCACTGTGCTACGCCGGACGCGCTTGGTCCAGATGGCAAGTGGCAGAACAAATACCAGCACGGCAACTTCATCGGCTGGTGCCAACATCGTAAAATGATCGTCGGCGAAAACCTGCCGACAAACAAGGAATAAGAGTATGGCAAAGTTTGGTTTCAAGTTGGAAGACACTGAGAATGGCAAGATCGACGTCGAATCGTTCGGGGACCTGAACGAGGATACGCCTGCCTCTTGGCTCGCCTGGGGCGTGATCTATCTCTTGAACGATCCGTACGCCCAGGCCGTGCTGCGCCGCAACGTCGAGGCGTTCCGCCAATCGCACCTGGAAGCCAAAGAGACGGTTGACAGTACAACTGACGTCGGTTAGTATCACTGTCTTCCGAACGAAGTCTACTCGGACGCCCTGCTTTGCGGCGGGGCGTCATTTTTTGCCCTGGAGTACCCCCATGCCCGCAATCGCCTCCACCCGCGCCCGCATCGTCGAAGCGCGCAGCTACCTCCGTCCCCTCAACGACGAGGGCACCATCCTGGAGACCCCGGATCAGGCTGCCGACCGCGTCATCGATCACCAGCGCTGGCTTTGGGCACGGCAGGTGGGGCGCCCCTTGAACGTCGTCGAGGAGCACGAGCTTATGCAGCTGCGTGAACTCATCGTCGATCGCAAGCTGTGCGCTGCGGGCCGTACGCGCTGGCTGGGCGGCACCGACGTCGCCAAGAAACGTGAGGCCAGCCAGTTCAACTGCGCCTTCCTGGAGGTCCGTACGGTCCACGACGTGGTCGATGTGCTGTGGCTCTTGCTCCAGGGCTGCGGCGTCGGTTTCCGCATGGTGCCGGGCATCTTGAACGGTTTTGCCAACAAGATGGATATCGAGATCGTTCGCACGCGCCGCGACAAGAACGCGGGCGGGCTCGACTACAATACCGAGGACTTCAACCCGCAGACCGGCATCTGGACGATCCGCATCGGGGATAGCTCGGCGGCCTGGGCCAAGAGCATCGGCAAGGTCCTGGCTGGCAAGCATGGCGCCCGGAAGCTCGTCATCGACTTCCGTGAAGTGCGCGGCGCCGGTGGGCGGCTGCGGGGCTACGGCTGGATCAGCAGCGGCGACGAGCAGATTGCCCGTGCCTACGAGGCTATCTGCGGCATCTTGAACAACCGGGCGGGCGAGCTTCTCACCCGTATCGACCTTCTCGACATTTTGAATTGGCTTGGCATGACGCTGTCGTCGCGTCGCTCGGCTGAGATCGCCCTGCTGACGCACGGCGAGCCGGAGTGGGAGGACTTCGCGGTCGCCAAAAAGGACCATATGGAGAACGGCATGCCGCACCGGGGCATGTCGAACAACTCCCTCATCTTCAACACCAAGCCCACAAAGTACCAGTTGAAGCGCATTTTCCAGACGATGCTGGACAGCGGTGGCTCGGAGCCCGGCTTCATCAACGGCGTCGAGGCCATGCGCCGGGCGCCCTGGTTCAAGGGCGTCAACCCGTGCGGCGAAATCCTGCTGGGTGACAAGTCGTTCTGCAACCTCGTCGAGGTCGTTCTACCCCGCTTCAACGGCGACGAGGCAGGCCTACAGGCGGCTGTCCGCCTCGCGGCCCGCGCCAACTACCGGCAGACGTGTGTGAACCTGCGCGACGGCGTGCTGCAAGAGGGCTGGCACCAGCTGAACGAGTTCCTGCGCCTGTGCGGCGTTGGCGTGACCGGCGTTGTCGCCTGGGAGCACAAAGACGAGGCCGATGCGTGGAAGGACACGCGCGCCTGGGCGCACCAGGGCGCCTACAGCATGGCGGAGGCGCTCGGCACCCCCAAGCCTAAGGGCGTGACCACGGTGAAGCCGTCTGGCACCGCCTCGAAGACGTGCGGCATCATCGGGATGGAAATCCCCGAGGGCGTGCACATGCCCAAGGCCCGTTTCATCTTCAACAACGTGCGCTTCTCTGAGCACGATCCGCTCTTGGCGCGGTTGAAGGTGGCGGGCTACTACACCTTCGCCGACCCCTACGATCCGACCGGCGTGCTCGTGCGACTGCCTGTCGAGTACAGCGGCGTCGACTTTACCCGTGTCAAGCTCGGCAAGCGCGTCGTCGAGATCGACACCGAGCCCGCCATAGAGCAGCTGGAGCGCTACAAGCTGCTCATGGACAACTACGTCGATCACAATTGCTCGATCACGGTGCAATACCAGCCCGACGAAGTCCCCGACATCATCGACTGGTTGATCGCCAATTGGGACAGCTACGTCGGCGTCAGCTTCCTGCTGCGGCAGGACGTCACGCGGACGGCGGCGGACCTGGGCTACCCCTACCTGCCCCAGGAGGTCGTGACCGAGCAGGAGTACCGCGACTATGTCGCCACGCTCACGCCGGTGGACTTCGACGGAACCGGGTCCCTGGAAGCCGTTGATACCGGTCCCGAGTGCGCCGGAGGCGCCTGCCCGATACGTTAACCGCCTGTGTCATTCTGGTTGACGAATGACAGAAAAAGTGTACTTTGAGTGACGATGCAAGCCTTTTTGTGAACTAGGAGAGTCCCATGATCGAAGGTCTCGTCATCGCCGTTATCGGCATCGCCGTTTGGTACAAGCGCAAGGAAATCGCCGCTTGGATCGCCAAGCTCGGCGGCGAGTAAGCCGATGACCAGCAAGTCTCCGACCTTGCGGGTCAAGAAGTTGCACCCGGATGCCACTGTCCCGACTTATGGCTCTCCGGGTGCAATCGGCCTCGATCTGTCCGTCCGCTGCGAGCGCAAACTGGGCTCCTATTGCCTGGATGCAGGGGACTGGGCCGCCTACCCGACAGGCATCGCCGTCGCGATACCTAAGGGCTGGTACGGACGCATCGCCCCCCGCTCGGGACTGGCTTTGAACAAAGCCATCGACGTGCTCGCGGGCGTCATCGACAGCGACTATCGCGGTGAGATCAAGGTCATCCTGGTCAACCACGGTACTGAGCACATTTGGATCGACGACGGCATGCGTATTGCCCAGCTGATCCTGGAGCGCGCCGATCAGGCAGACATCGAAGTCGTCGATGCTCTCGACGACACACAGCGGGGAACCGCAGGTTTTGGGAGCACAGGCACGTGAAAGTCAAGGACGGGATAATCATTCTCGAAGACGGCGCAGCCGTTCGCTACGTGCCCACGAAGAAACAGGGCGGCGTTCTCAAGCCCGTTGGTATCGTGATGCACTACACGGCTGGTTACACGACGGCTGGCGACGTTGATACGCTTGCGAAGTCTGATCGTAAGGCGTCGGCGCATCTGGTCGTCGGGCGCGACGGCGAGCTTGTGCAGATTGTCCCGTTCGACCGCGTTGCGTGGCACGCCGGTCCTTCGAAGTACAAGGACATGTCGAGCCTGAACAACTACGCCATCGGCATCGAGATCAGCAATTGTGGGTGGCTGAAAAAACTGCCAAACGGTACGTATCGCGACGAGTACGGCAACACCATTGACGAGATGGGACGCTTTCGTGTCGGTAATCGGATTCTGAAATCCGCCCCGCGCGATTGGCTACATCAGAAGCATCCCCGGCTCGGCTCGGCGGAGGTTGCCTGGGAGCCGTACTATCCTGCGCAGCTTACGACCCTCAACGCGGTCGTCAAGGCGCTCTGCGACGCCTATGACATTCAGTGGATCGTCTCGCACGAGGAAATCGATACACGCGGCTGGAAGACCGATCCAGGTCCGGCGTTCCCGATGCAGCGTTACCAGACGATCCTGAAAGATCACTATTATTTCCCGGACCTCCCGTTGGTGCCGTCGAAGCCGCTGGTGTTCGACGACACCGAGCTGGCGGTCAAACCGGTTGTCGCAGTGCCAGTCACTCGCGACGATGACGGAAAAGCCACGACGCCCACTATTATTCTTGAAGGCGGCGGTGGTGGTGGCGGAGGCGAGCCTTCGGAGCCTCCGGCTAAGAAAGTTTCGCCGGTACAAGCGTGGTGGCAACGATGGTTTGGCAGATAACGTCTGATCCATTCAAGGCTGAACGTTGGTCTCAGCTCCGTCGCGCGGCGTATATCGCTTGTGTGACCGGTTTCTGCCTTGGCATGCCCGCGCTTCTGACACTTCTAAACTACGAAAGCGCGATGGCGGAAATGCTATCGAAGACGATGTTGGGGCTCGCTGAGCTTTGCGTCTATCTCTATCTCGGCGCTGGTGTCCTTGATCGTTCGAAGGTTCTCGACAAGATCGGTGACGGCTTCGCCAAAAAGCCGACTGTCATCGTACAGCAAGCAGGAGACGACAAATGAGCCTTGCAATGATTGCGCTCGCGATCTGGAATTTTCTTGGCGGCTGGCGGGGCGTCGTCATGGCGGGACTGCTCGCTGGTGCTGTGGGTACAGCTGCTTGGTACGTCAGCGAGTACGACAGTCGCGGCCGGGAGATCGTCGCCTTAAAGCGGGAGGTACGCGATCTTGAGGGACGGCTAGATGTGGCGAAATCCAACAATGCCCTAATCCAGTCGGCACTCGAAACGCTCAACAAGGAGCTTCTGCGCCGCGATATTGATATCGAGGAAAGCTGCAAGCTCCTGAAAGAGTTGGCGGAGGACAAGACGCCTGGAGCCGATGATCAGGTGCAAGGCACGATCGGCAAAGCACTGGATGGAGTGAAGCCGTGAGTGGTTTCTTTCTCGCACAAGACAACAGCTCGCATTGGTACGTCGTTCCGGCAGAACTACGCGCCACATGGTCTGAGTGGGTGAACGCTGATCCAGACGATCCGCGTGGTTGGGAAGAACCGCGTTGGGCGCTTCGGATCGACGGGCCTTCTGACATCGAGTTTCCTAGTTTCAAACGGAGATAAGACATGCGCTACATTCTTGCCGTCATCAGCATGTCGTTCATGCTCGCCGCTTGCGGCGCCGATGGCGTAATGCCGCCTATCGACATGGTCGAGGCGAATGTTCCCACGGCTTTACGGCAGTGCCCCAACATGCCGAAGTCGCCGGGCTCCAAGGCTACTAACCGGCAGACTGCGCAGTACATCGTCAAGCTGCATCGCGTTGCCCAGGAGTGTCGTCGGCGCAATGCCGAGGTCGACCGGCTGCTCACGCAGTACCAGGGGCAGATCGACCAGTACAAGAACGCCGTGGAGCAGGCCGCGAAATGAAGCTGCGTCCCCTCTGGCAATGGAAGCTGATCGGATGGTGGACGCCAATCGGGCGGTGGCTCGGTGGTTGTGAACGCTGCGGATATTTGTGGGGCGTCACCTACGAGCCGTGCCGCACGCAATATGCCGACGAAAAGATGAACGTGGAGCCGAAACTCTGTCGATCCTGTGCGCAGGAGCACCATGACTACTGGGACGAGCGTTGGGCGGACTACTACGGTGGGTTGTTATGAGCAAAAAATCTACCAAAGGTTTGATGACGATCACGTCAAACGAAGAACTCGCGCGTTTGCGCATCTTCGAGGGCGTGATCCCTGACACCGATGGTTACAAAGAACTATGGGAGTTGGAGAAAGCGCAGAGAACCTCCGAACAAAAAGCGACAGAGGCTGAGCTTGCTCACTTATCCAAGCGCGGGCTTTGGCAGCGCTTTGCGGCGTGGCGCGCGGGACGACCATGAGCAAAAACATCTGGATAAGTTCTGATTGGCATTTTGGGCACGCGAACATTATCAAGTACGCGAACCGCCCGTTCTCGTCCGTCGAGGAGATGGATGAGATCATGATCGCGCGTCATAACGCGCTTGTGAAGCCGCACGACAAGTTCTACTGCCTTGGTGACATCGCGTTCCGCCGTGAGGTCATGGAGCGTATCCTGCCGCGCCTCAATGGCAAGAAGCGGCTGATCCTGGGCAATCACGACTTGGAGGACATGTCCTTCTACGGGCGCTACTTCGAGAAGGTCATGGGCTGGCGTCAGTTAAAAGAGGGTGGCGTCTTTATGGTGTTGTCGCACGTCCCACTGCACAAGCAAGGCTTCGACTACCGCGACGACCGCCCGGCAGTGAACGTGCATGGCCATATCCATGACAAACGCATCGACGATCCGACCTACATCAACGCCTGCATGGAGTGGACCGACTATGGTCCGCGCAATCTCGATAGCCTGATCAAGCAGGCCCGTAAGAACAAGGGACTGTGATATGAGCAAAACGATTAGCGCCCAACTCCTGGCGGATATCCAGGCGAACGTGACGACGCTGGCAACGCTTGTCGAGATCAAGCGGCAGGATCGGCGTATCATCCGTCTCACGAACCACGACACGGACATCACGTTCGACGGGAATGTCTACGACCACCTACAGCCCTTCACGCTGTCGTCGATCAGCAAGGGCTCTCAGTTCGAGGTCGACAACTGCACGCTGACTGTCGTGCCGGATGAAGTCACGCTCAAGCGCATCGACTTCATGAAGGGCGCCTACGACTTCTCCGAGGTCACTGTCTCGCTCGTCGACTTCACGGCGCCAGACGACGGACGCATGATCGTGCACAAGGGCACGTTTGGCGAGATCAAGAACAGCGAGATCGGCGCCATCGACATCACGCTCGTCGGCTTGTTGAAGGTGCTGGACTTCTCGGTTGGACGCATCTATCAGCCGTCGTGCGACGCCGACCTGGGCGACAAGCGCTGCAAGGTGGCGCTGAAAGAGTCGCAGGCCTACAGCTACCTGAACCCCTACAGCACCGGCGACTGGGTCTACCGCTACGCCCCGGCAGGCATGACAGCGTTCACGCTTACCAATCCCTCGTTCGACGCGGATGGCGACGTCGGCCCCAGCGGCACGATCACCGGCTGGACGAAAGGCCCGAACAGCGGCTGGATCGTCGACAACGCCCGGTTCACCTACTCACCGTTCCACGGCACGCACGCCTTGTGGGGCGACACTGACGATCCCGCGACGGCGGACGGCAGCGGTGCGGAAATCTTTGCCTACCAGGACGTCACGCTGATCCCTGACGTCTCCGCCGCCAACATCGACGCTGGCAAGATCACCTTCGCCATGTTTGCGAACGTCATTCAGACTGTCTACACGCTCGATCCGCTGCGTCTCTACTGCGAGCAGCTGGACGTCAACGGCGACGTGATCCAAGCGAGCGACACGAAGTGGGTGTATTTTGACACCGGGCTGTTCGGTGAGTGGCAGGAGCGCGCGCTCGTGTTCCCGTTGATCGCAGGCGCCCGTACGGTGCGCATGTACGTCTACGGCAAGAAAGAGCACCTGGACATCGTCGACATCGGCTTCGACAACGTGCGGGCCTACCACTGGGACCACACGATTGCGACGCCCTACGACGACGTCATTCACAAGTGCGTGCGCATCGTCAACTACACCGACAACAACGTCTACTACCCGACGAACGGCTCGTTCGAGACGGCACTCGTCGCCAACACGTCGTCGGCGTCTGCTATCTCCGGCTGGACGATCGTGTCTGGTGACTTCTGGAAGGTCGTAAGCTCGCTCACTCCGTTGTCGGCGCAGGACGGCGCGCGCTTCCTCGCTGGCGGCGACAACAGCAGCGGCGTGCAGCAGGAATACGAAATCTACAACGAGGTCACGCTGGCGAACGTCTCGCTCATCAACTCGGCACGCAAGACGCTCGGCAAGATCGTCGGGCGCCTGTCGCTCAACGTGGGCTGGGCCGACACGACGTCGGCTGCCAAAGTCGTCCTAGAGTTCTACAACGGTGGCTCGCTCATCACGAGCACGACCGTCCTCGACTGGACAACGCAGGCGTCAACCGGCTGGGGCACGGTCAACCAGACCTTCACGATCCCCAGCACAACGACGAAGATCAGAACGCGCCTGTTCGCGCGCTCGCCGTCTGGCTCCAGCTTGGCGAACATTGCCTACGACTACGTGCGCTTCTACTTCTACGACGCCGAGCGCCCGGTGAAGGCCGATGCGGTGCGGGGCTACGGCTCTGCCGACACGGTGTGGGATAGCACGGTCGGCTCCTACACGTTCGACGGCTCCCTGATCTGGAAAGCCGTAGCGATGTTCCGCCAATACAACACGGTCCAAACCGTGATCAGCGACAAGCAGTTTGTCGTGTCAAGCAATTTCACGGCGCCGGTCGGCACCTACGAGACCGGGCTGATCGAGTGGGTCTCGGGCGACAACAAGGGCCGCAAGAGCGTCGTGCGCAACTACACGCCGACATCGGTGTCCCCGGCGTCGAACCCGAAGTTCAAACTCTACTTCCCGACGCCGTACCCGATCCAGGAGGACGATGCGTTCTTCTACTACCGCCCGTGCGCGAAGCGTTTCACGGAAGACTGCATCACGGTGTTCGACAACGCCATTAACTTCCGTGGCTTTCCGCACTTACCTGGGAAAACGACTAAGTAATTTTTAACCATCCCTTCGCATATTCTATGTCAGATCGCAACCGTTCGCGCGACGTTCCTGTTGCACGCGCGTTCGTCTTGTGTGCCTAATGACAGAAGGATACAACATCTAGTGAAGGAGAAACATCACATGGTTGCCAGAAAAGCGGTCCGCACCGTCGACCGCGAGGCTGGCAAGAAGCCCACTCGAAATATCGACATCAAAGAAGTGATCATTGAGGAGGCTCTTGCCCCCGAGGCTTACCGGACGTCACGCATGGAGACGGTCGGTGGGCGCGTACGGGATGCGCGTCTCAACAAGAACATGACCCAACTCGGACTGTCTAAGGTCGCTGGCTTGCAGCGATCGGCGATTGCCCAGTGGGAACGTGATGACTCGGTCCCGAGCATTGCCATGCTCAAGCGTATCGCCCCTTACCTGGGCGTCGCGCCGGAGTGGCTGGGCTTTGGTATCGACTACAAACCGATCATCAAGGCGCCGTCGCCTGAGGAAATGGGCTACGCGCTCGTCTCCGAAGTCAGGTTCGGCAGCGGCCCGGCTGATCGGGAGACAACTCAGACCTGGGCGCTGCCGACACACTGGCTGCGGACGGAGGTGGGGGCTACCGACGCGTCGTCGTCAACCTGCTCCAACATTGCGAACAATTCACCCTTCGTCACCATTTAGTCCTCCAACAGTAATTCCACCAACGGGATACCGCCCCACGTCTCGGACTGGAACCCTTCGTGCGATGCGTTCATCTGATCCGTGTCGAAGCGGACAGGGACATCGAACTCACCACTCCAGGTCACAGCCCCTGACACTGGGGCTGGCGTAAACGTCAATGTACCTGTCGTGTAGTCAACTGCCAAGCCCGCACCGATGGTTTGGGTGACACCATTCACTTTGATGGTTAAGGAACCACTGACCGGTTTGAAGATGCGCCGGACGTAGGTTTCGGCGCCGGTCGTGTAGGTCTTGGTCAGACGGAACACGGTCGTCACGTTGTTGGCGGTGCCGATGTTCTCGTCGGTCGCTTGGTAGTCGGACCAGTCCTTGAACCGGAAGCCGACCGCACGGCCCTGGGCGTTGTAGAAGAATGCACGCACGACCGCCATGTCCGCAGCATCGCGGATGCCGTAGGACACGTCCCACTTGCCCTTGGCGCGGCTCCACGCCACGCTGCGCTGTTCGACGCCGCTGTGACCTTCGAAGATGAAGGTCTTGAACCCAGGACCACCAGCCGAGCCGTAGCTGATGTCCTCCGAGAAGCGCGGGGTCTCGATGAAATCGGTGACTGGCATTATGCTTTTCTCCGTACGCCGAACTCGGCTGAGTTGATGGCAGATGCGCTCGCCCAAGCGGCGCCGCCGTTGGGATCGACGGCGTAGACCGCACCCTTCCACTGGTAGGCAGTCGACAACGCCACAGTGCTGCTTGCCGTTGTCGTGGCGCTGGACTTCGCCAGGAGCGCCAAGCTATCGGTGCCGTCCGTGCGGGCGAGCGCCGAGACCCATACGCCCTTGATCGACGAGACGTTCGTCAGGGAGAAGGACCCGAACGAGAACAGTGCATCCTCGTCCGCCGTAGTCTCGCTGATGTAGTCGGTGTCGTCATTGTAGGCCCCCAGCGCGTCGTCAACGCACTGGAACAGGGAGCCAGCGCTGGCGGTCCATTGCGTCGAGGAGCCGTCCGCATCCGGGACCTTGCTCTCCAGCCGCACGTCGCCGATGAAGCCGTTGAAGGCGCTTCCCGTGTCATCCATGATGATGACGTGGTCGGTGTACATGTTGGCCTCGACGCCGCCGAGACGCAGGTTCGTCATGGCGGTGGCGGTGCCAAAGCGCGTGTCCTTGCTGGTGGCGCTGTAGACGGTGATGCCATCGACCTTCAAATCGATGGTGCCCGCCGAGTCATCCATCTTCACTTTGAACTCGATGTTGTGCCATACGCGGTTGCGCAGCCGGGCGTTGCCGAAGCCTGCGCCGCTCGACAGCAGCGTGTCGCCAGGGCCGTAGACGCCGATGGCGCCGGAGCGTCCGCACACGACCACAGAGAAGTGCGTGTTGCCTGCGGTGGCGTTGGAGAGGCGGATGATCGACTGCTTGCCAGCGGGCGTCGTCACGCCATCAAGCTCGCAATAGATCGACATGTTGACGATGAGCGTGTCGCTCGACGTGATCGCCTCCCACGGGATCACCCAGTAGGTGGCGTCAAGCGTCCACAGCAACGCGTTGTCGCCGAACCGCCCGGCAGCCGACGCGATCGAGCCACCCGAGTTGTTCCAGGTCCAGTTCAAGTTGTCGGTGCCGATGTCCGCGTCGTCGGCGTATTTGAGCAGGTGCTCGCAATAGAGAAGTGCCATGTCTTAGCCTCCCGCCACGATCAACACAGTGCCAGTCGCCGGGGGCACGTAGGTGTCATCCGCCACGCTGCGGATAACCTCGACAGCAATCGACGACGCCCGAGCCTCGGGGCTCGTCGTGTAAATTGTCGTTGCGACGATCTGTGTAACGCGCGCTGCCATTAGGAAACGACCTCCAAGCCAGCCTGCAAGGCGTTGACGCCGGTGGCATCCCACTGCGTTGTGGTTTGAGGATCGACGTAGAACACGGCACCCTCCATGCCCTGCCACACCCAATCCGTCTGCAAGCCCTGCGTCGTGCCGGACGCCTCAGAGGCGCCCCGCTTGACCAGCGCCCGCCACGTACGGTCGCCCGCGTTGGACTTCTGCATCTTGGCGCGCACCACGACGGCCCATATGTCGTCGGGCTCAACCGTCATGTCCGAGATCGCAAAGATCGACTTGTGTCCAGCCGTGCTCGACGCAATGTAGTCGGTCGCCTCGTTGGAGGGCACGTCGTCGACCGCCTGATAGTCGGTCGAGCCGGTGTTACGCGTCCACTGGAGCGTGCCGCCGTCGCCGGTGACCGTCAGCTTGTCGATCCGGGTGTCACCCAGGAAGCCGTTCATGGTGGAGCCCGACGTATCCATGAGGATGAAATCGTCGACCCACCAGTTGCCGTTGTTGCCGCCAAACCGCAGCGTCGTGAGGACGTTGTTGGCGGTCGCGAAGGTGTCGGTCGCCGTGAAGGTGATCACAGACGAACCGCCGACGTTCACACTGATCTCGCCCGTACTGTTGTCGGTGCCGACCGTGAACTTGACCTCGACGAACACCCAGGTATTTGACGGCACCGGGTTGCCAGCCGCTGTAGACGTGCCTCCCGCCGCGTTCTCGGCACTGAGCACGCCTGCGTCCGTATAGCGGATGCGCCCAATCAGCGTACCTTCATTCGTGAAGAAGGAAAGCATATCGGTCGTGCCAGCGACGCCGCCGTCATGCTTGTACGCAAAGCAAACGTAGATCGTCGAGCCACCAGGACAATACGCAGGCACGTAGGCGAAGTGGGCAGACGACGACCCCTTGATGCAGCCGCCTCCATACCGACCCTCAGTGGTATTGAGGACGGTCTGGGCCGTGTCACTGCTCGTCCATCCAGCCTGCATCCACTCGGTGGTGCTGTCGTAGAGGTCGAACCCGTCTGAGCGAATAAGTGCCATTAGATTGTCCGTGTTCCTGCAAACGCCACATGGAAGCCCGACAGGGTCGCATCCGGCGTACCTGGAGCCGCAACCGTCAGACGATCGCCAACTGAAAAGGTCTCAAGGCCTGTGCCTGATGTAGCGAACGTGAAGCCTCCGCCCGTACCAACGACAACCGTACCGATGTTCGTGCCATTCTTCTTGACATCGAAGGTCGCACTTGCTGTCGGGTTTACCTCAACATAGCCTTGAGAGCCAGCGAAATTGTCAGCCAGGGTGAACGCCGTTGGCGTCACGAACTGAAAGATAACCTCGCTCGCCGTGGGCAAGCCGGGCTTGTAGGCGGCGACGTTATAGGGGGCGGTCGTACGCCCGTTCCACAACGCCAACGTGAAGATAGACGTGCCGTTCTGCTCGACCAACGCTGCCTGCCCTGCGAGCAGCGTCACGGTAGCCACCGGAGAGCCGCTGGACTTAACAGTCGCCGTGAAGGCCGACGCGTTGCGTACAGCGTAGACGCGCTGGGTGGTAGCCGAGTTGACAGTCGCAGGCAACACTATGTCAAAGTTAGCCGTGTTGGCTTCCGCCACGAACGAGAAGTAGCGGATGAAGTCCGCCTCCGACAGCGTCCACGTACCCGACAGCGCGCCGCCCGAGAGCTTGCGGCGGTTGCCCGCCTGCTCCAAAGCATCGATCGCATCGTTGTGCGTGATGTAGCCGTTGGCTTGGTTCAAGCCAATCTGCGTGATCTTCAACAGTCCGCTGAAAGCCATAGTCTTATCCTCACGACGTTAGAGGCGGATGATTGACCTGGATGCCTCCGCCGACGTCTTCCGCCGTGGCTCCAGAAGTGATGTGAACGAGGAAGTAGAGGGTCTCGGTCGTACGGTCGAAACCGTCTGCCGTCTGCTGCGCGTCCGTGTAGGTCAACGTGTTCGACGTCGTCGTACCCGCCCGCAGGTAGGTCGTCGGATCAAACAGGTTGAGCGTTGTCGGATCGGTGAACAGATAGTAGGTGTAGTTCGCCGTCTCCGAGTGCGGGACGTCGGACCAGTTGAACGTGCTCAGATCGGCGTTGTAGCGGGCGCGGTACTGCCACTCCAACACCATGTCGCCGCTGACGTACTCCATCGAGACGCCAGACGGCGAGAACGGACGCAGGTTCGTCGTGATGTAGAACTCGACAAACGGCGGTTGGAAGGGGTTGCCCGAGTGCGCGTTGATCTGGATGATCTTACGCGGCGAGCCCGACTTGGCGATGTCCAGCTGGATGATGCCCTGCTCGTCCAGCACCCCAAGCTCGTTGCCGAGCAGGATGAACTTCTCACCGATGACGTGCGAGCCGACATACTGCTCGGTGCCGTGCAGCACACGATGGAAGTGCGACAGCGTGTAGGTGCCGTTGCCGTTGTCGACGACATCACGGAACTGGACAAGCTCCTGCCCGACGATGGCGAGGTTGACCTTGCCATCCGCGAGCATAGTGTCCTTGTCCGCAGCCGAGGCGAGCGGGAACTGCCCCTCGTTGATGAGGCGGATCGTCATGCTCGACTCGTCGGTCGAGTAGAAGTTCAACACGAGGTCGAGCGGCTCGGTGACGTAGCCCCAGGTCGGATAGGACGCCGGAGGATCGAACGTGTAGGACTGGTCGCCGTCGATCACCACACCGACGTCGTTCACCGGAGGCGTCGTCACGCGCGTGTTGAGCAGCGCGAAGTACACCGTGTAGCTGGAGTTCGCCGCCGCGATCTCGTCGTCGGAGCGTCCAGGGATCGCCAGCAGGTAGGGGTCGACACGCGGCGAGACCGGTGGGATTTCACCGCGCTCGAAGCGCCCGATGTTGCCGAAGATTTCCACCGTGTCGTTGTGGATATCCGGGTCTTCCTTCGACGCAGTGATCTTCACCGTGTGGTCGGCGCCCTGGTCGACAGAGCGCAGACGCAGCACCGCATCGTCGAGCGTGGGGTCTTCCCGCGTCACCGTGACGACGTCGCCTGGATCGAGGTACTTGTACTTGGGCGAGAGTGAGAACTCGTACGTCGAATTGTAGACGAGCTTGGAGAACAGCAGGACTTCGGCGAGCTTGCGCGCGTCGACTGCCTCCAGCACGATGGGGACCTTCACCTCGATCGGCGTGTCGTTGTCGAGTTCGAGGTTGATGTAGTCGGGCAGCGCAATCGCCTGCACGTTCTCGCCGTAGTCGCGGTCGATGTCGCGGTAAGTCAGAGCGATCTTGCGCGTGCGGGCGATGTCGTTCTCAGCCGACTCCTGGAGCCAGCCGTGCGCGTTGACGTCGCCCAGCGCCGTGTGCGGGATCGTGATGCCCGACGAGGAGCCGCGCGTCTTGTAGAGGAACGTGCCGTTGCTCTCGACCAGATCGTACTTGAACGCCTGGGCAAGCTCGGAGAACACCGCCCGCAGCGTCATCGGCTGCGAGATCGTGTAGCCAAGCAGGGACAAGCCCGTGACGTCGTCGGTGTTAATGTCACTCGGGCTTACGCCAATCCGCTGCAACAGGTTCGTCACGACGTCGGCGAGGTCCACCGTCGAGCGCTGAATTTTGCGCAGGAAGACCTTATTCAGGCGCTTGTCCGTCGCATTCGCCGTGTAATAGTAGCAATCCTCGTACGAATGGTAGAAACCGATCTCGCCGCGGGGCGCGGGAAGGGACTGCGCGTCCATATCGAACAGTTCGGTGACCTCACCCGTGTCGAGGTCGATCTCGTGCAGAATGTTGTTAGTGTCATACCAAACGAACGTGCGACCGCCGATGGTGGCGATCGGCGCCGCCTGGAAGTCACCCGTCTTGAACTCGGTGACCGCCGTCGACCAGAGGATGGCGCCGGTGTACGGCGAATACTTGAGGATGCGGTCCGAGCGGCTGGCGATCCGCATGAGCAGGACGAACGTGCCGTCGATCGGATCGAGGAAGGCGTGCTTGATGATATGGTCGAAGCCTGCCCCGCCCATGTCGTCGCACAGGATCGTATCGAACGAGTAGTTCGTCAGCGCCGTCGTATCCGTCGTGCTGATGCGGTGGAAGGTGATGCGGTGCACGTGCAGCTGCGTCGAGAAGCCTTCGGTAGCACCGGGCGAGCCGAACACGAACACATGCGTGCCGTTGGTGGAGGAGCCATCGACGAAGGTCGGATGATCGGCAGCGATCGTCGCGTCGACATACGTCGTCACGCAGCGGTTGAAGTCGCCGGTGATGACGCCGTTGTCCCACTCGAAGTCGACGATCTGCCCATCCTTGTTGATGTAGGCAGCGCCCCAGGAGTTGTTGAGTTGCCCGACGCCGAAGTAGACGTCCATCGGCACGTTGTTCGGCGGCGCGTTCTGCAACACGCACGTCGAGACATTGGTGGCGCCGAAGCCATCCGCGTCGTGTCCGAACAGACCGCCGCCCGGTCCCATGATGTCGGTGAACGAGCCGGTGAAGGGATTGTAGACCCACAGCACGCCCGAGTTGCCCTCGTTCTCCATGAAGGCGACGAGACCGCTGGAGAGGATTTGCAGGCTGTCCCAGTTCGCCGTGCCGAGCGTGTTGCCCGCGAATGTCGTGCCTTCCAGGTCGTAGCCGTCGAAGGCATCGAGGTTGTTGGCATCGAAGCGTGCCAAGCCTTCGTCGCTCGTCGAGGACGACGTCGAGGGCACGATGATCTGGTCGTAGGACGGATCGACCAGAATGGCATTCGGCATCGCGCGGTCGAGCGTCGGAGACGCGGTCGGCTCGTCGTAGTCGCCGTAGAGACGCGGGAACAACGTCGAGGTGTTAGCCGTGACCTCGACACTGATCTCAGGGATCGTGCTGTCCGTGACGATGAAGTTCTCAAACAAAATGTAGGCGACGCCGCGATAGCCCGGCACGTTGTCGTAGCCTTCCTCGGCAACCATCACGCCTTGCGGCAGTTGCTTCTCGTTGCCGTTGAAGACGGAGATACGCGTCGTGCGCTTCGACGAGGCGAGGTTGCGCAGCGGGCTCTTGGGGTCGGTGAAGTCGACGCTCGCGCCGGTGAGGAAGCCGTTGGAGCGCGGCTGGAGAATGTTGTTGACATCGACCGTCGCGGAGTTGTCGATGATCAGCTTGTCACCGAGCCACAGCCGCACGAGACCCGTGATCGTGCCCTCGCAGATGCCGACCGCGAACGAGACCGTCGTGTAGTAGTATTGCTGGCCCTTGCTCTTGAACTTGTGGTTCGTGAAGTCGTCCATCCAGAACACGTTGCCAGTCAGACGGTCGGAGCCGAACACGATCGGCAGACCGATGCCGTAGGACGACGCGGTGAAGCTGAACCCACCGGGCTTGGGCACGACGACAGGATACGAGGGGATTGGCTCGGCGTTGGGCTCGGGGTCTTCGACACCACCGGGAGCCGACTCGTCGAAATTGTATTTGAAGCTGATCTCGCAGACCATGCAGCACAGCACGCAGATCGCCATGCAGAACGAGTAAGCGAACGACGAGGCGGTCGCGCCGATGCGATTGGCGCAGCACTCCGCCCGCTGCGCGCCGCTCGGCGGTGTGCAGGAAATACCCGTCACAGTGAAATCGATAAAGCCGGTTACAGCTGCCATGTGTTCCTCTTACGACGGACGGCGCGTCGGATCGTCCCGCAGGTTGCGGTTGCCGAACTGACGCGTCGCCTTATCCATCTTGGCGCGAAGCTCTTGCGCCAACTGGTCGGAGGAGCGACGGAACGAGTCAGCATCCGGGGTGTTGACGGTCATGTTCACGTAGACATCACCACGCTCGCGCGTGTTCTGTTTCTTATCGGGGCGAGCCGTGACGGCAGCGGCAAGCTCCGCCAAGCGCGCGTCGAGTGAGGAGCCGAAGTCGACAGGCACGCTGCGCCCATCGGGCAGCGGGACCACGGCCTCGTCGGGATGGATAGTGACGTTCGCGCCGCCGTTCATAGCGTCGTCGAAAGCATTTGGCGAGCCTTTGGCAAAGCCGAGGCTGCTGCCGCCTCCGCCTAAATACTGGTTGCCGTTCTCGTCGAAGATCACGTAGGTGACGTTGTAGCCGTTGGTACCAGCACCGCCGCTTTCGATCAGCTTTGTCCAGCCGTCAGGCAAATAGCCGTGCGACAACGCCCACGCCTCTTGCGGCGAGATGCTGCTCGGATCAACTGTTCCAGGGCCGACAAGATTACCACCACCGCCGCCTAAACCTCCGCCCGTGCTTCCGCCTGTGGTACCACCACTGGTGGGCGGCGATACAGGCGAGGGCGAACTCGGCGTCGGAGCAGGCGTCGACTTCATTTTCGATATCTTATCGACAAGCGCCGTCAGGTCTTTGAACATCGAGACCACAGTACGCTCGGTGTCAAAAGACTGCTTGTAGAGCCGATCAAGCTGCATGATCACCTGACCGGAGTCGGTGTGCAGCACGGTCGTGAAATCCTTCAGCCCTTGGTTGAAGGACTCGGCAGCAATACGCGTCTTACGCGCATTGTCTAGGATGTTGGAAAGTAGGATCGTATCAGCGGGATTGCCACCTTGACCTCCCTGTGCGCCACTGAGCGCCACAGGAATAGTCCGACCGTCAGGCAGAGGAACCACTGCCTCGTTCGGATGCAGGATCGCCGGAAAGCCGCCGCTCGTGTTCGGTGTGCCTGACGCAAAAGCAGGTGCATTTGCGAAAGCAGCAGTAGAAACATTATAACGGCTTCGTGCGGCATTGTTCGTCAAGCCTCCATACCGGAAACCGTCGACAGCAACACCACCACCCTCGCCACTCGCCGCAGCAGCCGCATCGCCGCCACTGACGCCAGCGTCAGACTTCGCGCCGATGAACTCCAGCAGCGCGTCGATCGCGTTGTTCACCCAATCGATGAAGGTACTGAAATAGCTGCCCGCTGCTTCCAGGATGCCGTAGAAGCTCTGGATACCCGTGCTTGCTTGCTGCGACGCGCCCGTGGTTGCCGTCAGCGCCGTGTTGGTCGCGTTGACAGCCTCGGTGTGCGTGCCGATGATCGGAACGCTCGCGGTCAACTGACCCGAGAGCAGTTCTTCCATACGTGCAGCGGCTTGCGTTTTGCCGATGGTCTCTTGCAGCGTCGCGGCGTGCCCTTGCTCAGCGACGAGCTTCTGCTGCGTCGCCTGCAACGCACCTTGCGTCGCTACCATATCTTGTACCTGGGCCGCGACCTTGGCCTCAAGATATTGTACCATCTGATCGGTGATGCCGAGGTTCTCGCGCTCGGCGACCGTCATGGCCTGGACCGAGGACAGCTGCTGGGCAGACGCCTGCGCCGCTGCGAACTCGGCCTGGAGCTTTTCGACCAGCGCCTGCTTCTCAGCGCGGATCGCAGTGACCCGCTCCTCGGACGCCTGGGCGCTGACATTGAGTGCTGCCGCCTGCTCACGCAGAGCGTTCGTCGAGTACGCCGTCGCGGCTGCAACCTTCTCCGTCTCGGAGAACAAGTTGCCAAGCACGCCGCCGAGCAGGCTTCCAGCCGTCACCACGATCGTGATCGCGCGGGCGATCGGATTGACGGCGAGGAACAACCGCGCAAAAGCTGCCGCCATCGAAGCGATTGCGCCGACGATGGGGGACGCCGCCAGCACACCAGCGACAAGCGCAATCTCTTTCCATGCCGACACGACGCCGGGGATGATCTGCAACAGCCCGCTGAACGCGGTACCGATGCGCTCACCCCAGGCTTCGGCGCTGTTGATCATGTCCTCGTCGCCGAGCCACTTGGTCAACGCATCGATGCCGGGCTGGATGCCGGTGATGAAGCCCTTGCCGAACTCGGCCTGGAACTCGAACCACGCATTGGCGAGGCGCTGCATCGAGGCCTGACCAGACTTCGACGCCGACTCCAAACCAGCGGCGAAGTCATTCTTGGCGATGCGCGAGAACTCCAGCAGGACGTCAGACGTCACCTGTCCGGTCGAGATCAGCTTCGACAACTCGCCTTGCGACACGCCGACAGCGCGCGCCATCGTGTCGAACGCGGTCGGCATGCGCTCGCCCAACTGACGACGCAATTCTTCCATCGACACGACGCCCTTGGCCATCATCTGCTGGAGGGCCAAGAAGGCGAAGCCCTGCTCCTGCGTGCTCAAGTTCAGCACGCGGAAGACGCCGGACATGTTCTCGAAGACTTCCTGCGTCTCAGCGACGGAGAAGCCGACGTTGGCAGACGCCGCAGCAAAGTTGCCGTACGACGTGATCATGGCTTCCATGGAAGCGCCGTTGCGGTCGGCAACGCCGCGCAGGAAGTCCAGTTCTTTCCCGGCAGCAGACGAGCTTCCGCGCACCGAGGTCATGACGTTCTCGAACGTCTTGATCTTGTTAGCCGCCTCGATGGACGAGCTAATGAATTCCTTCATGCTGGCAATGACGCCAACGAAGCCCAGGCCTGCCAGGGCGCCGCCCAAGCCCCCGAGCGAGCCCGTCATCGACCGGATGCCACCACCGGCGCCGCTGGACGCGTTGCCGAGCGCTTGCATGGCGCGAGCCGCGTTATTGGCCTGCTGGGTGAGCAGCTGCAATTGCCGATTGGTGTTGCTGATGCCGGACACGACAGCCGGGGAAATGCCCCGGTGCGTCGACAGCTGCGACAGGACCTTGTTGACGTTGGTCGCGTTGAAATTGCTCAGCTGGCTTTGCAGACGCGAAAGCTTCGTAGCAAACCGGTCTAGGGCTTGCTCCGCTTTCGTGACTGACAGCTGGAGTTCCAAAGCGGACAAGGGCCGTCTCCCATATGCAACTGTCGGACGTTAGCACAGTTGACAAAGGGCGTCAAATCGATTAACGGCGCTTGGTTTTCTTCGCCCGCTTACGTGCTGCGTCTTCCCGCTGCTTCAAGGCGTGCTCGATATAGACGCCGTCGAGGGCCGTCAGGCAGAGCAAAAGGTCATCGCGGCGGGTCTCCTCGTGGATTTCCTCATACTGGACGTAAGCCAGAATGGCCTCCATGGCGATAGGCTGCGGCCCCGCATCGTTACGGAGCCGCTTGGCGGACAAGGTTTCCCACGCCCGCCAGAGCCATTTCGCGTAGTCGAGGAGTACGGGCACCTTATCGAGCGACTGGACCTTGCCACCTTCTGCCTTGATCTTGGACAGCCAGCCCAAGTTCTTCCGGTGGTTTGGATGCTCCAGCCAGAACGTCAGGTGCTCGACGAGTTTCCCAGGACGTCGTTCCGCGTCTCAGTGCGGAAGTTGTCCATGTCGAGCGAGGCACCGGCAATCGCCAGCCGAAGCTCGGGGAGCTTCGCCAGCAGGCTCTTGCAGGTGGCGACGCTGTAGGGCATTTCCTTGCCGTCGTCGTCGAAGATGTTCTTCCAGTCGACGAGCACGCCGTTAGCCATCTGCTCGACGGCGATCTTCTCGTTGATCTCGTCGGGGAAGATGCCGTCCTTGAGGAAGCGCTTGTAGCTCTCGACGGCCCGCAGACGCGCGCGCTGCGCCTTGCGCGAGGAGAAGCGGGTGATCTTGAGGTCGATGCCCGTCCCGGCGAAGTTGTGGAACCACTTGCCGTTCTCGCTGGCATCCACGTCGGTGCCGAACAGGGCGAAGATGGAAGTCGGGGCAGGCGCGTCTTCGGTGGTGGTGTCGACCACCTGCGTTTCGTCTGTCATTGGTAACTCCAGGTCGGATGTACAGTCGGAGCTACGGAGTTAAACGGGTGGTGCGCTCCGACACGCACCACCCGCCCGGTCCTGCCACGCCACGAGGAACAAGGCGGTAGCAAGCAAGTAAGGCTGGAGCCTTATCGTGGCTCCAGCCAATCAGGTTGTGGCCTTACGCGGCGTCAGACGCGGGCCAGACAGACGAGAAGCGGTCGATCATGAACATGGTGTTCAGGACGGGATCGCGCTGGGCTTCCCACTCCATGCTCTCCATGACGTCCTGATCGATGCCACCGGGGGCAATCGGGTCGGACGTGATCTTGATCGCCGGGATCGTGAAGTAATACTTGTAGTGATCGACGTCCTCCATGGAGAAGCCGAGGCTGATCGTGTCGTGACCGATGAAGGCGTCGTAGAACGTGAAGTCCTCGAAGTACGCCTCGATCGTGCCACTCAGATTGAAGCGCCCGTAGCCGATGCCAGCCGGGAACTTCTCGCCGACCGCACGCTGCTCACGCAGGTTGGCCTCGCCGTTGATCTCGATGCTCTTGATCGCGAGCGTGAGAGCAACGCCGTCCTTCGTCACGCTGCCGACGTTGGCGGTCGCGTTGTAGACCTCGGTGTTGGTCGAGGCGCGCTCGCCGTACGAACCGCCCGTGAGAACCTCGGTCGATGCGTTCGTCGTGTCCTTGCCCATGAAGGCGATCGAGCCGGTGACGATCTCACCCGACGCGACGTTGAGCGAGAACGTACCAGCCCGCATGCCGCGCATGCGGAAATACTTGGCGACGTCGGTGAAGCCGGTCTCGACGGTGAAGCTGCGCTTCGTGATCTGAGACACGGTGCCGGGGTTGCGCAGATGCGAACCCTTGACGACAACGACGTTCGAGCCGCCGTTGGCGTTGGTCGTCAACGTCTCCGTGACGGTGAAGGTGTCGTCGTTGGGAACCGTCGCGATGGTACGGAAGCCACCGAGCGTTGCGTCGCCGCCCGAGAAGTTCGTGCCGTCAGCCGACGTGCCTTCATCCGAGCAAACGATGCTGCCACCGGTGAAGCGGTGGTTGCGGATCGTCACGGTGTCGGTTGCGACCGTCGAGGAGCAACGGAAGCTCTGCTTGGCGAACTCCAGCATGAGAGCAGCCTGGAGGTTGGCTGCCATCGTGTTCGGCGTGCCCGACAGGGCGACGTGCACGTGACCGGCAGCAACGCTCTCGGGATCAGTCGCGATCTCGAAGACAACCGTGTCGACGCCGTCGCTGACCGTGACGGTCGAGTTCTCAGGCGGGTCGGTCGCGAGGAACTGGACCGTGCCCGTCTCCTTGCCGAGGACCGAGTCGATGAAGACGATCTGGCCAGGAACAAGGGTGTGGCCCGAGAACGAGTTCGAGCCGCCGCCGTTGACGGTGTTGCCCGACGTGAAGGCGGTCGTGGTCGAGCGCAGGATCACGTCGCTCGCGTCCATCACCTTCGTGTAGGCCGAACCGACCTCGACGACGAGGGTGCCGGTCTCGCTGACAGTGATGTTCGTGGAGCCGCCCGAGAAGGCGACCGAGGCAACCGTGAAGTAGCCGTTGTTCGCCGGGGCGATGAAGCCTTCGGCCTTGATGTGCGTGTTGGCGGGGAACCAGTCGGTGTAGTCGGCACCGGCAATCGAAATGATCGACGTGCCAGTGACGCTGACCGACGCTCCCTTGGCGAGCAGGTGCGTCATCGGCTCTGACCATGTGCCGAGCACGAAGGCCTCAAGGAAGTCATCGACGGCACCAGCGGAGAACTCGAAGTTGATCTCGCCCGAGGACGAGGCGGCGACCTCGATGATGTTGGGCACCATGCGGTCGGCGCGGATTTCCTCAGAGGTCTGCGTTTCCTTGCCCGCCGCGATCGACGAGGAGGTAATACGCATTTCCTTGACGGTACCGACCGAAGGGGTCGTGCCCCAAACCGACTCGGCGATGAACTTGAGAGACGCGCGGTTTGATTCAGCCGCATTGATGGCTACCATGGGCAGTCACTCCTCGTGAGAACGGAGGCGACCGCCGGTCGCCGGACCTGGAATTGGTCCTGTGTTGTTAGCACAACCGGACGTTAATGTCAATTAAAATGGCACGTGCGGTCGTGGATCAGCGATCCAGGCTGGCGTCCAGACAGAATTCGCACTGGATATTGTGGACATAGTACCCTGCGACCACGCCCCGCGACCGGCGCTGGACGCCGTAGGTCGTGACCTTGTTGTCGCCAATGCCCCAGTCCCGGTCTGCCAGGACCGTGAACACCTTGTCCGCCATTTCGTGCATGGTCTTCGTCCCGGTGTCTTCTGGCACCATGACGTTCACATTTATCACGCCTTCGTGCTTGAAGTGCTTGACAGTGCCGATATCAGCGCGACGGGAAAGGTTCGGGATGAAGGCGATCGAGACCCAGGGCTGCCCGACCGGCTGCTCGAACTTCTGGTTCTCGTAGTAGACCTTGGTCGTCGGGTACGCCAAGCCGAACTCCTGCTTGAACGTGCCAAAGATCGCGGCGCGGGCGGCTTCAAAGCTCATGACCAAAGCCCTCCTGATTGGGCGCGAACAATCTGCGTGGCGAGCAGAACGACGCCACCGGGGTTACGGGCCTCGCCGGTCGTCGGGGCAGCGCCCGCATCCACCTGATCGAAGATATCGGCATTGTTGGTAATGTGGATCGACTGGAGCTTTTTCAGGCGCCGGATCGTCGCCACGCCCTCGCTCCAGGCTGCCGCCTCGTTAGGGTCGCGCCGGGGCTCAGAGCCCATCGCCATGAGGCTGGTGGCCCCAGGCGGGCCGTTGTCGATCGGCGGCTTCTCGCCGCCTGGGCCTGCCCCGCCGATGCCCACGACGTAGTTGCGGACCGTCGTGCCCTCCCACACGGGCGTGCGGGAGAACAAGGCCTCCAGGGCCTGCCCAGCAGTCCGCTGGGTCGCGGCAATGGCTTGCTTTCTAAGCTCCGCCAGCGCCTTCCGAAAGGGCGCAATGCCAGCCCGAACGTTGGTGAAGCCGCCGCGCATGGCTTAGGGCTCCTGGATATACAGGATATGCAGGGGCGTGCTGGGCAGTTTCTTGATCCGCTTGATGTTCCAGCGGGTGCCGCCGATCGTCAGGTAGTCCTGCTGCTCGGGGTCGATCGGCAGATCGTTGTAGGCGATGAGCGCCTTCTGCGCCCGCAAGTCCACCTGCGCCCATTCCCGCTCGCTGTCCTCCATACGCACGAGCGCACAGGGGACGTTGTTGTAGGCCGTCGTCAGGGCGCCCATCGTGTCCGTCGCCGCGTCGTAGGCCGTGGGCGTCACCTGGGTATAGGTGACGAGCAGCAGCGGGCCGTCCGCGTCGGTCGTACCGAGCGACTTCAAGGCCTTCTGGACAGCGTTGCGAAGGTTCGTGGACAGACCCATGTTATGCCTTGATAATCTTGCCGAAGCCGCGCGAGCCGACCCGGAAGGAGCCGAGCCCGGTCAGGATCGCGTTGATGATGGTCGGAACGTTCGACTGCGTCGTTTGGTCCTGGTATTCGATCTCGATGACGTCGACCACGATCCGCTTCATGTTCTCGATGTCCTTGCCGACCGTCAGGTCGTTCTCCTGCAAGAACTTGGCAAGCTCGCAGGTTGCCTGTTTGACAGCCTCAGGCACGACGTCGTCGGCGATCAGGATATTGTCGCGGTCGTAGATATAGGACCGGGGCCAGCGCAGGCCCGACGTCTCCAGAAGGCGCGTACCCTTCCAGTCGGTCTTCTGGTCGAGGAGGCGGGAGGCCCAGGCGAGCGAATACTCTTTGTCCTGGGTAGCAAGGGCTGCCCAGTCGGCGGCGAAATTCTTGTCGATGACGAAGTAGTCGTCGGCGTCAGCTACGCTCACGTAGCTTGTTGCTCCCGCCAGTCCGCTTCCGTCCTCGACTACGAATGAAAACGACATCGCCACCCTCCGAAGCCAGTTGGACTGCGCGGGCAGTGTACCCGCCGACAGCCCGAATGTCAATTGAATTGCCTCTTGACATTCGGGATAACAGGCCCGTCAGGCGCCCCGTCAGCTTGGTCGCCCGGTTGTAAACACTGGGCTTGCGCATATCGAGGCAGACTGTCTCGTAGAGGTCGTGAGCGGCTTTGAGGACCGCCGACTCCAGATTACGCGTAGGCATGCTGAGTTCCTCTGTGTTCCTGTACCGGAAACAGTAAGAGCGGATTGTATGAAGGTTGCCTGAATAAATCAGGCGGCGGCTTTAATCGCCTCGATCTCTTTCTTGAGGCGATTAATTCCCCAGTTGCCCTTCACGTCGACGCCCAGGCGCTGGGCCTCGATGCGCAGCGTGTCCAACTCGGACGGCGGCACTTCCTCGTTCATGCCGGGCGCAACCTCGCGCGGGGAGTCGACCTCGACGGTCTTGATCTCGTCGGACGTGATCGACTTCTTGCCACCCTTGAAGGTCCAGCCGTCGAGCCGAACCTTGTCACGGGCGTTGCCCATTTCCAGTTCGACTTCCTCGGTGCCATCCGGCGACACTACGACGGCAGTCTGGATTTTCCGTTTCGGACGCAGCGTCATTATATGCTCCTACTGTTTTGAACTTGTGTCGATGACAGAGGTAAGCTGAGCAGTACCCGATGTCAACAACAATGACAGTGATGGTTAAGACCAGATTACGATGATCAGGCCGCTGCCACCGGCGCCTCCGCCAGCAGCCGTTGATCCAGCGTTCGACCCGGTACCAGCGCCACCGCCACCCGAGCCATAGGAGCCGTCGCCGCCACGTCCAGCCACAGCCGCCGTATTGCGTCCGCCGCCGCCAGAGCCGCCCGAGAACATGATCGGCGGGAAGCCGTGCCGTCCGCCGATCAGATCAAACAGGCGATTGAGCTGAAAGCCATGCCGTCCGTCAGTGCCGCTCGTGCCCGCGCCGCCAGCGATTGACGGCAACATACCAGTGGCGGAAATGGTGCCGCCCGCGCCCGTGCCGTTGCCGCCACCAGCGCCGCCAGACCAGGGGAAGCCAGAGGCTCCCCAGGTGATGTTACCGCCAGCGCCGTTGCCCGCCGCTGCGCCCGCAGAGCCCGCCTGTCCAGCAACGGAGGCCCACGTGCCTAGCGAGGAAAACGCCGCCGCCGTAACCACGCCGAT